>Ga0213836_101927_pt1 | contig 10807 bp, 9 predicted proteins | sample SWPATP03_FD_160578 | JGI IMG/M metagenome (GOLD analysis project Ga0213836, IMG submission 160578) | Coastal seawater microbial communities from Marineland, Florida, United States - SWPA TP0 #3 | ecosystem: Environmental > Aquatic > Marine > Coastal | place: USA: Florida | collected 2016-08-05
TGCGTCATGCAGGGCCACGGCAAGAAACTCGTCCTTCGGTTGAAAGTCCCCGTCGAGCACGCCCGAGAGGAATACCGTCGACATCACATTGCGGCGTTCGGCAACGTCGCGCGCATCGGCGCCATCCGAGCCAAGCTGGCTGAGGTTCTTATAATGCGCATCAAGTTGCTCTTCTAAGCCGCTGCGCCGCATCCGTTCGCCGTAGTACTCGATCAGGTCGGGGATCCGCACCAACTCTTGTTGATACAACGCGTCCTGGCTGATATCGACGTTGAGGCGACCGTGGTCTTCGAGCTCCGGCAGAAAATGGAAAGCGGTACGGGTCGCGGCTGCGAACCGGTTCGACAGCGCTAACAGCGCGGCCGTTGTCACGGGATGCAAGGGATAACATTGCTTGACTACGAAGTCCACCTCGGCGCCGAGGTGGGAGAACAGGTTCAGCTGCTGGCAAGCGTCGATGACCTGTTGCGCATTGTCGCTGGCAAGCTCGAGCATCTGGCGTCCGGCCTCGCTTTTCGAGACCTGCCCTGCGAGCAAATGGTAGCCTTCCGACTCGGCAGCCTTCATCTCGATCTTCAAGATGTTAAATCGGCCTTCGATCTTCGTCAGGTTGTCCCGAATACCTTCTGCCGCGCCTTGGCGCGGGCCGTACTCCGCAAGCGAGACGTGGGTTAGGCCAATAAACAGGGTATGGCCTTGCGACGGTGCGCACACTTGCTCAATGAAACTTTGCAGCTCACTGATTTCCGCCTGCGCATTGCGCGTGCTATTCGTGAGCATATCCTCGATTGTGTTGCCAAACTCATCCCAGATGACAGCGATCCCGCGGTATCGCCGCTTTTGCAAAGCAGCGGCTGCGCTCGCATAGATGGCCTGAAAACTTTTCGCGCCAAAGTTCTCAGGAACGAAATCGATGCCAAAAGTGACTGCTTTATGCCACCTAGTAAAAAAGCCAAGCGCCGTGGCTTCACGGCTGCGTAGCGCTTGTTGCAGGTCAGATAAAGCAAGATATTCGTCACCGATATTTCGCGAGGGCAGATACTCAGTGGCAAATGTCGGGGATTGCTCTAACATCGCCGCGATCCTGTCCAGGGCAACGTCAAACGCCGTTTTCGGCATCAGCTCTGCAGGATCAATATCGGCGCTCACGAGGGCGGCGTAAAGCGCTTCGACCAACGCGGCCTGTATCGACGTCGAGCGCGTGCCGTACAGGGGCACGATGAAATAAGGGCGTGCGTCTTCATCGTCTGGCGGCAGGAACGTATTTTTGAGAGACTTGGCCAATGTCGCTTCACCAATATCGGTCAGGCGATTCAGGAAGGTCCCAAACTCAGGACCGCCGACGCCATTGCCCAAAGCTTGTCCCACCAACACCGCCAATCGACTCTTACCAGCGCCGTAGGTGCCATACCAGTTGAATGCACGTTCATTGAACGCAGCGTCCGGCGCGACAGCGCGCAGAACCTTCTTCAAAATCATGACCGAGGCTTGTGTCGGGGTAAACGTCCTCGCGAGAGCCTTATTTTTAAGGCCATCTTCTAAGACAATGGCTGCCTGCTCGCGGCGCACCGAGACGATGTCACTAAGTTTCATGCTAGCGTTCGTATTTGGAGGTATAGACGTGGGCCGCAGGTCCGAACGTTTCGGTTCGCTGCAGATAATTCTCGACGTTGGCTAAGGTCGCTGGCGTGCCCGTGAACACGACAACAACACGGTTCCGACCGAAAGTTTCGGCAAGGCTAGCCCAAAACACGCGGCGGTCGGCATTGGGCCAGCCCACCATCCACTCTTCCGGCAAGTACACAAGAATGCCGTTTGGATGCGGTTCAGAAAACAGCCGTGTACAAAATTCATTTCTCGATATCGGTACAGCAGGCGCATCACCTTGTCCTGGCTTCTCCCATACGGTAATGGGACGCAGAAGCTGGGAGAGCTTTGCCTTCAAGGTGTCTAACTCGACTTGCTTGGTCGCCGAGAAGGCGACGCTGATGTAGCGCGGCGGCGGAGATTGGCGAGCTCGATCAGAAAGAAATTGTCGAACCGCGCCTTCAAGTTCAATTACATCCACGTGTCGGTGCCTTCCTGTAAAAAGGACATCAACACGGATTCTGCCGAGAATAAGGAGTCAAACGATAACGAGTCCAAGTTGGCGTTGGTCGTATACTGTAACCCCACATTCTTCAAGGCGATTTGTTTGAGTCGAGTACGTAGCGCATCTTGCGGCGTGACGAGATAATGATCTACGTGCAGAGCAATGAGTTCACTAAAATCGATCGACGTACGCGTTACAAAATATCGCTCACGGGCAAGTGCAACGGCGAACAGTATTGCGCCATCTGGAATTACTGGTGTACCAAGCCGCCAATATTTGTTGTCGTCCCCTGCACTGCGGTCCCTACGCGACTCAAGCAAGCCTAAGCCTTCAAGCGCGCCACCGCGGATAAAACTATTGAGGATTCCGTCTAGATACGTGTTGGCGCTTCCCACAGTCAAACCGCTACCTTCGGCACTAGCGATCTTCTCAATCAAGACGCTCTCGCCAACAAACGAGCGCACCGATGGTTCGAGCTCCGCGAACACGCCGTTGTACGGGTAAGCGTCTGGCGACAGACAAAGCAGCAAGTGGAAGGCCCACCACGTGGACGAACTCTGGAACGCGGGATCGTTTTCAAGAATGGCCCGACCATACCGATCGATGACAAAACCGTTGCCGTCTTTACGAATCAACTTCGACGCGAGTAACCAATTCTTGATAGCAGGCAGCATGTTCGTACCTGCTAAAAGATCCCGCCGGGCGGCGCGTCGATTTGCTGTGCTAAAAATTGCAGGATTGGACTGTACTGCTTGTAAACCCGCTTGGGCCCACCACCTACTGATAGAAAATGACTGCGTATCGAGTGCCATTTAACGAAGCTTTTGTCTGTTAACTAGTGGGACAGGCGCGTCACGACGCGCGAAGGAAGCAAAATTTTAAGTTTATGTCTGGTAAGGGACAGACGATGTCGTACCAAGTTTTGCGACTGCACAGCTTACAAAAAGTAGAACCATTCTAAGTCGACGGTTACAAGATTGCAATGAAATTGCCTCCTGTCATCAACAATACAACGAGGATTACTGAGGTGAACAACGCGACACAGGTTGCGGTTTGAAGCAGCGACCGCCGTAGTCCCGTGAGAACTATGGAGTCAGAAGATCGACGAAGGTGCATGTTCCAGCCACGCCAGGCCACAGCACGGGGCGCATCCTGTCGATTGATGCAATAGCAAAGGAGGGCCTCCCGCGTTAGAGGAGGGAAAGCGCAACTGTACGGGCGCATTCGAAGTAACTCACGCCTTTGACTGGTTAGCTTGGGTCAGATTGGACAAGTTTTGGAGGATCAAAGCTTCGACAGCTACTGCGCTCATGTCGAGCACACCAGCGAGCACACTGACAGTGTCGGCAACATCGGGCGGTCGCGCGCCCCTGTCTCCAGAAGCAAGGAATGGCCCATCGGTCTCGGTCAGCAAGCGCTCCTGCGGGAGCTTAGCGACCAGCGAACGGTGCTTTGGCGATCTGAGCATTTCGGAGTTGACCGAAAAATAGCAACCTAGCTCAGAGGCTCGCTTGGCCTCGGCAGCCGTCCCGGTGAACCAGTGCAGCACTACACGGCCGCGATCCGGTGCCAGCCTTGCCTCGAGGTGGCCCAGCACCTTGCTTACGGCCCGTACGCTGTGCACGCTCAGAATCTTTCCCCCTTGCTCGGCACAGGCCGCCAGGATGCGCGCAAACACCCTCTCCTGCTCTGGAAAGCTGGCATAGAAGCGCGGCCCCGCGTCCAGGCCTACCTCGCCGACATAGCGGGCCTGTTCGAGCAAGCTTTCGAAGAGCGGCAACTCGCCTGCCCTTTCTGCGATGAGCTGTGGGTGCAGGCCGAGCGCCACCCGAACCTGCTCCGAAGAAGCAGCCAGCTCCTGGTTGCGGCGCCATGCCTTCGGCGTGGTCGTCACGGCCAGGGTGGCCACGCGCTCGCTATCGCACTCCTCGATCACACCGCGCTGGTCGGGATACAGATCGATGTGGCAGTGAAAATCAACCCAGCGGGGGCGCATCTCGTTCCATTCCTAGTATCGTGACCGCGCCTGTACGCCTTCCAGAAGCCGTCCCACTTCGCGCATCCCGTCGACATAAACGGTCTCGTACGCGGCCAGATCGTCCGGGTGGTCGCAAAGCGGACCGGGAACGTGGATATGGCGTCGCGCCCGCACAGGATCTGCCGCCAGCCGTGCCAGGGCCAGCTGGAACGCACGTATATGTTCGCCCTCGGCCTTGGCTGAATTCAGCATTCGCCCGTTGATGTCGCCGATGGTGTATGGCGTTTCGTCGCCACCTTCACCGAAGCCGTGCAGCAGCGACGCCCTGCGGATCAGGCAGGGAACACAGTGCCCGCAATGCTGGATCTTCCGCATCGACTTGTCACGATGGCGGCGATACTTTGCCGGCCCGGAACAGGACATCGTATTCGCTGCGTGCGCGCGTAGAAACTCCCGATCGAGACACCGCTCGACCATCTGCCCCTTCGTCACGTGACGGTAGGGGTTGTCGAGCCGGGCACCAATGCCCAGGCCATGCAGCAGCTCGTTGAACCGGGCCATGTAGTAGGGATGGGTCGTCCTCGTGCTCAAGGCCCCCAGCCTGAGCGGATCCAGGGGTACGTTGAGAGAGATGAGGCCATTCTCCGGCACATGGATCGTTACCCCGTCCCCGATCGCAGACGCCGCCAGGGCCGCCAGGGCGAAGAAGAGGAAGGAGCGACCCCGCAGCGTATCTTCGGCAGAGGACCTCGTGACGGTCGAATGGTCGAAACCGATCCTGGCGCTGAGGTGATTGCCGATGACATACTCAGGGAATCTGGCCGAGAGCCTGGCAACGCAATCGCGCTGCTGTTTACTCGTCAGTGTGTCCCAGCGGTGGCTCACGAACAATGGCTGTTCACCGCAAGACAGCAGGTCCACTGCACCGATGAAGCTGTCCAGGCCACCGGAAAACAGGCAGACGGAAGTTGCCGGAACCGTGAACAGGTGCCCGGAACGCCACGTCAGCTCGGTATGTTCGGGAGGCCGCTCCTCGAAGAAGATACGCCAGTGATCGCCCGTCAGGAAGCGCAGCATGCGCCCGATCAGGGCGTGCTGCCGGCGCCAGAGCGCCACGTCGCTGACGGGAACGAACACGTCGATTTCACGGGTCCACTTGTCTTGCGAATGTGCCGAACGGTTGATGCGGGTATCTGCCGCGGTCAAGGCAGTGGCCAGGATCACCAGGTCCAGCGCGATCTCGGTTGGCCTCAAACCCATCCGGTCGAGCTGCTGCAACACAGGCGCCAGGCCGAACTTCAACTTTCCGGAAGCGTCGATAAAATCGATATCCGACAGCACCGTACCCGGCCCGAACCGGTCAGCAGTTGGCAGATTCGTTTCGCCAAGTCGGCAGTAGATCGTGTGATGAGTCATTCGTCGACATCTCCCGCATCGGCGATCAGGGTAAAGGCAGCCTCGTAGATCGCCTCAATTTTTCGGTCGAACTGGCGGTCGGTCAGGCTGTCGAGAGCGCCCAGTTCCGCGGCAAGGTGGCTGCGGCAGCACCCTGCCACGAAGTCGTGCAGCTGCTCTTGGAGCGCAATCACTTCTCCCACGTCGTCCGGCAGCGTCACGCCCCTTGCGCCGATGTCGCTCATGATGCGTCCCTCGATCGAGCGAATGACGAAGTCGAGAAAAAATTCGTTCAACTGATCGGAGGACAGAGCATCGAACTCAGCCATGCCCGACTCCACCTGGTCCGCGATCGCGTCGAGCAGCGCCTGCCGGGCAATGGCCTCGTCGATTGGGCCGCCCGGTGGACAGATGACCTCGATAAGACCCATGAAGACCGTTTCGGCCGACTGGCCGGCAAGATGCTGAAGACCACGGATACGCAAGGCCTCGTCGACGCCGGAACGGGCGGCGTCGCGTACGAAGCCAAGCAATGCCCCACCCGTGCTGCGTGCCGCAGCCATGCGCCGCGCGGCCTTCTTCGGCCCACCAGAACTTCCAACATGCCGCTTGAGAGCCCGGCCAAGGGAGCTTGAATTTCCGGTTCTTGCAAAGTTCGAAAACATGCGCCGCGCACCCGTGAAACCACTTGTCCCTGCGGTGACCGGCTGCCCAGACGGGGTGGTTGACTGCTCAGGAACGGCAGCGTCGGCGGTCTCGGCACCGCCGGTCGTCGCCGGCGCCGCGGTATCGTCGACCCATGAGGGAACGAGGCCGCTTCCCGGACCACCGTAGGACTTCGACGTACCCATCAGGCTTTCCCGCCCAGCTTCAGCGTCGCTGTGGCGGCGCTCTTCAGTTTGGTATTGCCGCCTTGGGCCGCCCAGGACTGCACGAGCGTTTTGAATTGCGCCGCGACTGCCTGATCGGTGAAGATCGTACCGAAGTTGGAGACGGCCCATGTGCCAAGCCTGGCGGCCGGGAGTGCCGCGAGAAACTCGCCCAGCCGGCGCTGCAGTCCGGTGTGATGCTCGACCAGCAGGATCAGGCCATGAAGGCCCTTCGGCTCCCGGGTCAGGTTCTCGGCCATTTGGATGGCGGATGCCAGGGCATCGAACACCTGTTCGGGCTCGGTACCAGAGAGCTTGGCCACTTCGGCGGCATATCCGCGCACGGACATCCTTGGGCCCATGAGACGATCGACCATCCCCTCCAGATGGCTCGCAGCGGCCGCCAGACCGCCCAGATAGCTACGCTTGTCGCGGGTTGCAAAGACGTAGGGGCGCAAGTCCACGCCCCCGAGAGGCGGGTCGATCGCCGCCCAGCTCTTGGCCCATTCGCTCTTCGACCATTCTTCCGCGTCGGGGTCGGTGATGATGTCCTCGGCGGGCTCCCTTGCCTTGTCCCTCCCCCGCGACGGCGCCGGCTCGACCGGTTTTCGAACCGCAGTTTCGAGCTGCGCGAGCGCTACCACCTTGCCGTCGGACGTGTGTACAGCCAGGCGCGCTAACTGCCCGTACAGCGCAGGCGCGAAACTCTCGGCCAGCATGAGTTTGGCCAGAACGGGCATCACGATGTCGTCGCCGAAGCCGCGCTCCGCCGCGATGGCGCGGCGCAGCGACATCGAATTCAGGAATCGCTTGACCTGACGCGGATTGCCGCGTGTGCCTTCGGTCAGGATCATGCTGATCTGGGTACTGATACTGATGGCCTCGGCCACCGCGGGGGGCACCTGGTTTTCCAGTATCCTAGCCACCGCGATGGCGTCTAGTCCCCGGCTGAGCCATGGACGCTTGAGCTCCTCGCGCGCACCGTCGAGCAGCTTGCCGAAGCGGCCGTCGTTCGCTCCCAGAGCGGATTCGACCAAGAGAAGACTGACGTAGATGCGCGTTTCGGCCAGGCCGAGGGCCGGAATACGGAACGGCACCTGGATCAGCTTCTCCAGATAATTGCGTGCGTACGGCACCGGTCCCGCACTCGGCGGCAGGTCCGGAAAGTGTCTCCGCACGGCGTATTCGATCATCAGTTCGTCGGAGCCGACGACGAAGGCGGTCCGCGGTACGAACAGGAACAGCCTGATCGCCTCGAGCGTCGCAATCGCGGTCTCCGGCAGGCATCGATCGAGGTCGTCGACGATCACGACGAGCTGCTCGATGTCCGCCGCCTCGATCAACTCTTCGAACTCCTCGCGGAACTTGTGCATGTGCCGAGGAAGGTGGTCGCCCTCCTTCTCGGCTTCCTTCAGATACTCGCCAGCTTCTTCGGCGAAGTCCTTCAGCTTTTCGGCCGAAAGATCTTCCTGGGCCTTGCCCAGCAGAGTCCTGAAGCCGTCCGCAAGCGTTTGCACCTGATCGAACGATGGAATCCCGGTCGTCGCCGTCAGGGCGAGGCCACCAGCCTTGCGTGCGGCCTTGAGCCAGTCGACACGCTTGAGGACTTTCCGCGCGGCCTCCGCGACCTTCGCCGAGCGCGGACGTGCCCGGCGCAGCTCTTCGACGATCGTTTCGATAACGATGGTCTTGGCGTCCTCGAAGCCTTCGAAGACCCAGCCGTTGAACCAAAGGCATACGGCCTTGTCGTCCGCCGCCAGCGCCGAAGAAGCCATCTTTAGCACGCTGGACTTGCCCGCCCCCCAGTCGCCATGTACCCCGATCGTCACCGGGTTGGATGGAGTGGAGCGGATGAGACGAACGATCGTCTTTGCCGCCGCCTCGTAGTACAGCAGGTCTACTGCCGTCTCATGATCATTCAGGTACATCACATATTCCTGATTGGCTGCCTGTGGGTGACCCGGTAAGCACTTCGCCAGCGCCTTGAAACCTACCGTTAATCAAGTCTGAAGGGAAATTATATATCGGCAATTGCCGCTTTTTCGCGATTGCCACTCCATTGCCAGCCAAATTTTTTCGCTCGTTTGAACGTCAAGTCCGCAGGCCATCTCATGTACTTACATGACTCGCGATCGAGACGCACGCATTGAACTCGAAGAAAATGCGGAGCTCAAACAAAAAAGGCTCGCGTATGGCGACGATGGATATTGATACGACTCGACGAAAACTTCATATGCTTGCCGAACACCTTCGGGCAGACCAGTGTAGACACGCTGGCACTGGCTCGGTTAGCGAACTCAAGGAGAAGAGCATGGAAGGTCATCCACACGTACTCGAGGCGCCAGCAAGTAGCGTCGGTCTCGACCAGAAGGTGCAGGACGCCAAGGCAAGGATCGCGTTGATGGACGCCTTCGGGGCGAAGCGCACCACATTTTTTGACCGAACCTATTTCTGTCATGACCGGAAGACCGGGACCTCCATCCTTGCGTCCGAAAACCTGATCGTCAAACGCGACGGGTGTCTTACGACACTGATGACATTCGAGCCTGGGAGCGGACTGCGGCAAGTGATGAAAAAGGTGCGTGACGAAGGCTATTCGCAGAATATCGCCGGCGCCGTGGTCAGCCGATCACAGTCGTCGGTCTCGCGGCTTGAGCGCGAGTGCACGTCAGGATAAGGATAGGAGCCTTCCGGCGCCAGCCGGAAGGCTGTAAGCACGCTTGCCGATCCATGCCGTCGAACAGCGTGCCGCGGATCGTGCGCACCGGCCTGGACCAGCCTAGCCACGTTGGCGCGCCCTGGCCAAGGACCTGCCAGACGCTTGAGACAGGCCCGATGGCAGACCGTGGCGCGAATGCTGAAGAAGCCGGGACTGCCCTGACAAGACTTGCCCTCGTACGATTGCCCGGCTCTTGATCCGCACGCGGGCCTTTTACGCACATGATTACTTCACAGCTGGCTGCAAAGCGGAAGTCCATCAAGATCTTTGCGATCTGCATTTTGCTGATCGCTGGCCTCGCCATTGCAGCCATCCTAGCCTTGACGACCTGGCAATTGCGGCAACTTCAGCTCGCCAACGCCAGGATCTCCACCATCAACGTCACCAGTGCGCTGGCGGACCAGGCCAGCTCTGCCCTCAAGATGGTGGACACCGTCCTGGTCGCCAGGATCGACCGGGTCGAAACGAATGGCCTGTCGGCCTCCGACAAGGATGCGTTGCGCGTATTGATGGCCAGGCACCTGGCCGAGCTTCATGCGTTGCAAGGCCTGTTCATCTATGACGAAGCCGGTCGGTGGATCGTCAAGTCGGCAGATCTTTCTTATCACAGCCGAAATAATTCCTACTGTGAGCACTTCAGGTTTCACCAGGCTTCCACCGACCGCGATGTACACATCGGTGCCCCATCATCAGCCGGACCAGCGGCGCCTGTGTCATTGCGGTATCGCGCCGGCTCCAGGACGCCGATGGGCGTTTCGCCGGCATGGTGCTGGCAACTATCAAAATCGACTTCTCCCGCAAGATCTATGAAAGGATCTATCTCCGGCGAGTTGGGAGAATCATCCTTGCGCTCGCCAGCGGCGTTTAGCTGCTGGCCACGCCTTTCGCGGTCGCGGATATCGGCAAGAACATCGGCGCGTCGCCCCTGTTTGTGCAATTCGCCGCAAAGCTGCCGGGCGGCGGCCCGCTCAAGATTGCCGAGCAGGGCCGCGAGCATTTCTATGGAATTTACCGGGTAGGAGACTACCCCGTCATGATCGCCTTTGCGCGTTCGAAGGACCAGGTGCTGGGATACTGGCGCGAAATGAGCATCGCCGCAGGCGCGGCATTCCTGGCACTGGCTGCCGGAACGGGTGTGCTTGGCGTTTACCTGATCCGCCAGATCCGGCTGCACGACACGCTGGAGCCTCGAATTCGATCGTCACAAATCGACGGAGGCTGAGGGGATGCATCGCGACGATCGCGTCGCCTCCAGGCCTATCGCACCACGTCTTAGGACCAACTGTACCCTCTAGTCGCCGGGGTGCGATGGCGCGACAGGCCCGACCGCGCCGTTGGGAGTTTCACCATCGCCTGGCCAGAGTGCCCCCTGCTGTACACGTCCTCGCTTCGATTTCGAACCTGGCCTAGGGCGCGCCACCCGCACGGCAGCCAATACCGCCAACTCGCGCTCGACAGCTGCGCGCGCTTGCCGCTCCTGCTCCAGTGCCGCCGCCATTTCGCCGTTCTTTGTTTCGAGCTTGGCGCAGGCATCGCGCGAATTCGTCAGCGAGCTCTTGATATCCTGCATCCTTTCCTCGTGCTCCGCCTGCTTTGATCCGAGCACTGCGGCGCTCCTTTCGGCCTCCGCGAGCGCCTCTCGCTGGGCATCGCGCTCCGCCCGTGTCTGGCGCAGCGCCTCCTCAAGCAGCGCAAGCTGTTCCAGTCGCAACTCCGCCTTGGCCAGCGCGGTTCGCGCCTGTTCCGCTGCCACC
>Ga0213836_101939_pt1 | contig 10750 bp, 8 predicted proteins | sample SWPATP03_FD_160578 | JGI IMG/M metagenome (GOLD analysis project Ga0213836, IMG submission 160578) | Coastal seawater microbial communities from Marineland, Florida, United States - SWPA TP0 #3 | ecosystem: Environmental > Aquatic > Marine > Coastal | place: USA: Florida | collected 2016-08-05
CGGCTGGCCCGGGCCGCGCCGGCTGCCCGCCGGCGCGGCCCGGCCCGTTGCGGCCGGGCCGCGCGCCGAGGCCTGTTGCGGGCGCCGTCCTGTCGGACCGGGGCGCGGGCGGCGGGCTGTCCGCCGCATCATCGCGCCGCCACGGTGGCGCGGCCATCCGGACGCGCTGGCGCAGCGAGGCGAGCACGCCGCGCCAGCCGGCGGACTCCTCGGTGGGGGCTGCGGCGGGCCGGGCGGAGACGGCGTCCGCGGCCTCGCGCTGGCGGTCCCCGGCGGGCGCGGGGGTCCATCCGGCCGGCTCTTCGGCGAGGCCGGTCGCGAAGCGGGCGGCCTTTTGCGCCGGCTCCAGTTTCGGCATCCGCACCGGAGGGCCGGCAACGGCCGGAGCGCCGCCGCCGGCCTCCGGGGTCCCCTGCGGTCCCGGGGCGTCGGGCCTCGGCCCGGAGGCAGAGGCCGCGAGGCCCCTGGCCGGACCCGCCCCGCGCTCGGATCCGCCCGAGGCGAGGGGGGCGGCGGCCGGATCCGGCGCACCGGCACCCGGCGCGGTGTCGGGCGCAGCCTGTGCGGGCGTGTCGGCAGCGCTGGCCTCGGCGGCGGGGGCGGCCTGAGCCGGCGCTCCCGTGCCCTCGGGGGCTGCAGACGCAGTGGCGGACGTGCCGGCCTCGCCGCCCGGCCGGGGGGCGGCGGCGTGATCCGGCGCGGTCGCCTCGGGCGGTGTCTCAGAACGCCCGGGGATGTCGTGCGCATCGCGCATCGGGTCGCCATGCGCATCGCGCGCCCGGGTGTCATGCGCAGCGCGCGTGGGGGCGTCATGCGCAGCCTGCCCGGGGGCCTCGGTCCGCGCGACCGCAGCGTCGGCCGGTGTCGCGTCGCCGGACCCTTCGTTCGCCCGCCTGCGCCGACGGCTGGCGAAACTGGGGGTGACGGTCGCCTCGATGTCCGACGCTGCCGCGCCCTCCGCAGCGGCGCCGGACGAGCCGCTGACGCCCGCAGGCGACGTGTCTGCGGCCCCATCCGCATCATCCGACGCGTCGTCGGCCGCCTGTCGCCGTCCGGATCGGCCGCGGCGCGCCTTGTGCCGCCGTCCATCCGCCGCCGGCCGCTGCTCCGGCGCCTCGGCGGGAGGGTCGCCGGCCGCCGTGAGGGGGCGCCCGTCCTCGTCCGGCGAGCCCTCTGCCGCGGTCTCGACCGGCTCCGCCACCGCGGGCGGCGCCGACGGCTGGCGGGCCGAAGCTCCGGCGGCATCGGACTGCGCCTCGGCGGTGCCGGCCCGATCCGCACCGTCCCCCGCTGCGGCGGTGGGTTCACCGGCCGTCGCAGCCGGTGTGCCGGCGCCCGCCGTGGAGGGTGCGCTCGCCGCCGCCCCCGAACTGACCGCCGAAGGTCGGGCGAAGATGGTGGCGGCGGCGGCGGCGGGCTGCTCGAGCTTGCCGGCCACGCGGATCGGGACGAGGTCACGCTCCACCGCGTCGCCGGCGGCGGCGAGGGCCGCGCCCGCCGCGGTGTCGCCGAAACAGGGCTCGCCGATGAAGCTGCCGGGCTCGGGCCGGGCGACGAAGGCGACCGGGTTGAAGCCGTGGCTGCGCGCGAAGGCCTCGGCCTCGTCCAGCGTCTGGCGGGCGACGACGGCGACGAACAGCTCCTCGCCGCTGCCCGACCAGTCGAACACGAGCTCGTCCACCGGATAGGGCGTGGCCCCCTCCAGCGCGATGCGGATCGCCCGGCGCCGCGCCTCGGGGTCGGGGCTGGGCGAGGCGACGCGGGTATAGAGCAACTCGGAGTTGGGGATCACCAGCTTGGTGAACATCCCCTCGGGGTCGAGCGACAGCGCCGTACTCCTGAGCGTCGCGAGCGCGCTGTCGAGCGCGGGGTGGGTCAGCGCGACCTCGCCGACGGTGAGCCATCCGCGGGGCGAGCGCTGCAGGAGGGCGACGCCCTCGTGCGACAGGTTCAGGGCAAAACTGGGCTTCATTCCGCGCGTCTATCACAATCGGTCAGGGCGCAGGGAGTCCCCCTTGTGCCACCCGCGACCCTACAGCAGGTTTCTGCCGAGGGAAAGTTAACGCACCCTTGCCGCCGCCGGTCCGCGGGCGGGCGCGGCGAGGATGTCGCAGGGCCGGCTGCGGACCGGCAGGCAAGCGGAGGGCTTGGGGATGCGGACGACGAGGCGGGGGCGGGCGATGATCCTGCCTGCGGTGCTGGCGCTGGCGCTGACGGGGCCGGCGGTGGCCGAGACGGTGGTGCCGACGATCACGGTCTCGGCCGAGGGGCGGGTCGAGGTGGCCCCGGACATGGCCAGCCTGCGGGTGGGGGTGGTGGAGCGTGCCGCCTCGCCGGCCGAGGCGCTGGAGCGGGCCTCGGCGGCGACGCGGGCGATGCTGGAACGGATGGCCGCCGCCGGGATCGCGCCGCGGGACCTCCAGACCAGCGATCTGGCGCTGGACGCGGTGTGGAGGCATGACCGCGAGCGCGACGAGATGCAGATCGCCGGCTACGAGGCTCGCAATGTCGTGACGGTGCGGGTGCGCGATCTCGCGCGTCTGGGGCAGGTTCTGGACGAGGCGGTGACGGTGGGGGCGAATCGCTTTGATGGGCTGCGGTTCGGCCTGTCCGACCCCGGTGCGGCCACCGACGAGGCGCGCCGCCGCGCGGTGGCCGAGGCGCTGCGCCGGGCGGCGCTGCATGCCGATGCGGCGGGGGTGCCGCTCGGGCCGGTGCTGCGCATCGTCGAGGAGGGGTCGAGTGCGCCGCGCCCGCAGACCATGCGCGGGGCCGACATGGCGGAGGCCTCGCCGGTGCCGGTGGCCGAGGGCGAGCTGGAGATCACCGCGCGGGTGACGGTGCACTTCGGTCCGCCGGAGTGAGGGTCGTCGCGGGCGCGGCGCCGGTTTCGGGGGGGGCACGGCCTCGCGTCCGCTGCGCCGCGGGGGGCGGAGGGCCCCCTCGGGCGGCGGCTCTCGCCCGTGCCGCGGGGGTGTCGGGATCCCGCCGGTCCCCGGGTGGGGGAGGGAGCGGTGCGCCGCCTGTGCGTGTGCCCCGCATCCGTGCGGCCGCTCCCCCGGTCGCGCGCGCGCCCGCGCAATCCGAAAAGACACCGCGCGCGCCCGCGCGAACCGGATGGCCGCGCGCGGGACTGTGCGAGGGGCCGTGTGCATCCGCGCGGGCCGGGCTTGTCCGGCCGGGCGGAAGGCGCCGTTCCCGCCCTTGCGACGGGGACCGTGCCCGCCCGCGCGGGAGGGCGCCCGCGCCCGGGCCGACGGGGGCGGTCAGGTCGTGAGGCTGGGCTCGGCCTCGCCGGCCGCCAGACGGTCCAGCGTGTCCATCAGCGCCGACAGGGCGACGGGGTCGAGCTTCATGCAGAAATGCTCGTTGTGGGCGTCGATGCGGGGCAGCAGCTCGCCCAGCAGCTGCCGGCCGGCCTCGGTCAGCGACAGCTGCACGTTGCGGCCGTCGCCCTCCGGGCTGGCGTCCCGCTGGATCAGCCCGTCTGTCTGCATCCGGTGCAGGAGCCGCGAGATCGACGGGCGCGCCACCCCGAGGTAACTGGCGAGGCCCGAGGGAGTCTCGACCCCGTCCACCCCGACACCATAGAGGATGAGCCACATCAGCCGCGTCAGCCCGTGCGGCGCAAGCTCGGCCTCGAGCCGGGCATGCAGGATGCGCGCCAGCCGTGCGATCCGGAACGACAGCCGCTGGTGCAACCTGTACGTGCTCAATGGTCTCATCTCACCCCCCCAATGCGCGAATATCAGCGATTCAATACGAATGTTTGAGTATGTGTTGCGCGGGCGGACGGCAACCGTCCTGTGACACATGGCCCGCCGGCTGTGGCCGGCGATCGCCTTGCGAGCGTGGGCGGGACCGACCCGGGCCGCAGCCGGCTGTCCCTCGGGCCGGGGCGGAGCGAGGGGCCGGGGCCGCGGGGGGCGGCACCCCACGCCTGTGCGCGGCCCCCGGGCTCATCGCGGGCTCATGTCCCGAGGCCATGGCGGGCGAGCAGGGCCGCGGCGAAGGCCTCGGCCTCGGGGCTCTGGGCCATCACCGTGCCCCAGTCGCGCGCCGTCTCGGGGCCGATCTTGGTCGTGGCGTCGATGCCGATCTTGCCCGCCAGCCCCTCGGCCGGCGAGGCGAAGTCGAGATAGTCCATCGGCGTGTCGCGCAGGATCACCACGTCGCGGCCGGGGTCCATCCGCGTCGCCAGCACCCAGGCGATGTCGTCCCAGCTGCGCACGTCGACATCGTCGTCGGTGACCACGATCATCTTGGTATAGCTGAACTGCGCCAGCATTCCCCACAGCGCCAGCATGACCCGCCGCGCCTGCCCGGCATAGCGCTTGCGGATGCTGACCACGGCGATGCGATAGGAGCAGGCGGCGGGCGGCAGCCACAGGTCCACCAGCTCGGGGATCTGCTGGCGCATCACCGGCAGGGCGAGCTCGTTGAACACCTCGCCGATCACCGAGGGCTCGTCGGGCGGCCGGCCGGTGGAGGTGGAGAGATAGAGCGGATCGCGACGGTGGGTCAGGGCGGTGACCCGCATCACCGGAAAGGGCTCGGCGGCGTTGTAATAGCCGGTGTGGTCGCCGAAGGGGCCCTCGGGGGCGGTCTCGCCGGGATGGACCCAGCCCTCCAGCACCATCTCGGCGCGCGCGGGCACCAGCATGGGGATGCTGCGCGCGGGCACGAGCTCGGTCCGCGCCCCGCGCAGGGCGCCGGAAAAGGTCAGCTCCGACACCGTCTCGGGCAGCGGCAGCGCCGCGCCCAGCAGCAGCGCGGGGTCCGCCCCCAGCACCACCGCCACCGGCATCGGCTCGGCGCCCCAGCTGCGATGGTGCGCCGCCCCGCCGCGATGGGCGAGCCAGCGCAGGATCACCCGGTCGCGCCCGATCAGCTGCGCGCGATAGACGCCTGCGTTGTAGCGCGCGCTGTCCTCGGCCGCGGTGCCGGCCGGACGGGTCAGCACCACCGGCCAGGTGATCAGCGGGCCGGCATCGCCCGGCCAGCAGGTCTGCACCGGCAGCCGGGTGAGGTCGGGCGCGGTCTCCACCACCTCCTGCACCGGGCCGCTGCGCAGCACCCGCGGCCGCGCCGCCAGCGCCGCGCGCAGCATCGGCCAGCGCGAGAACGCGTCCGAGAGCCCCTCGGGCGGGGTCGGGCTGCGCAGCGCCGCGAGGAAGGCGCCCAGCTCGGGCACCTCGGCGTCAGACAGCCCCAGCCCGGCCGCCACCCGCGCCCGGGTGCCGAAGAGATTGGCCACCACCGGCACCTCGGCGCGCGCGCCGTCCGCCAGCAGAGGCGCCTCGAACCGGAGCGCCGGGCCGCCGGCCGCGAGGACCTTCATCGCCACCGCCGTCATCTGATGGGCGCAGGCCACCGGCTCGGAGATGCGCAGAAGATCCCCCCCGGCCGCGAGATGGGTGAGAAAGGCGCGCAGGTCGGGATGGACGGGCAGCGAGCGAATGGCGGTGTCCTCCGGTCGGTCGCGGGGTGATAGCAGCGCCGGACGCCCCCCGGCTTGACCTGTGTCAAGTCGCGCGCCCGCCGCAGCGCCTAGACGGGACGGAGCCTTGCGAGGAGCCGCCGATGTTCGGACATGCCCCTGAAATACCTCTTTTTCCCCGCCCGCTGGCCGCCGCGATGCGGCTCGGGCCGGCCGAGCCGCTGGGCCTGCCGCTGACGCTGATCGCGCGGCGGCTGATCGCGCGGCACCCCTCGCTGATCGGCCGGCTGGGCGAATATGCGCAGGCGCGCTTCGCCATCGACCCGACCGACCTGCCGCTGACGCTGGTGCTCCATCCGCACCCCACGCGCACGCGCATCGCGGTGCACCGCGAGGCGCCGGCCACGGATGCGCGCATCGCCGGGCCGCTGGCGGCGCTGCTCGGCCTCGTGCATGGCGCCTATGACGGCGATGCGCTGTTCTTTTCGCGCGATCTGGTGATCGAGGGCGACACCTCGGCCGCGCTGGCGCTGAGAAACGCGATCGACGATGCCGAACTGGACCTCGGCGCCGAGATCGCGGCGCTGTCCGGTCCCTTCCGCCCGGCGCTGATGCCGCTGATCGCCGCCGCGCAGCGGCTGACCGGCGTGTCGCTGACCCGCGCCGACGACCCCCGCCTTTCCGAGGAGCCCGTGACATGATGGAACTCGTCTGCCCCGCCGGCACGCCGGCCGCCCTGCGCGCCGCCGTCGAGGCCGGGGCGCATGCGGTCTATTGCGGCTTTGCCGACGAGACCAACGCGCGCAACTTTCCCGGGCTGAACTTTTCGCGCCCCGAACTGGCCGAGGGCATCGCCTTTGCCCATCGCCACGGCGCAAAGGTGCTGGTGGCGATCAACACCTTTCCCCAGGCCGGGCGGCAGGAGCTGTGGCACCGCGCCGTGGCGGATGCCGAGGCGGCGGGGGCGGATGCGGTGATCCTGGCCGATCTGGGGCTCGTGGCCCATGCCGCCGAGCGTCACCCGGGCCTGCGCCGGCATCTCTCGGTGCAGGCGGCCGCGGCCAACCCCGACGTCATCAACTTCTATGCCGAGACCTTCGGGGTGCGCCGCGTGGTGCTGCCGCGGGTGCTGACGGTGGCCGAGATCACCGCCATCAACCGCGAGATCGACGTCGAGACCGAGGTCTTCGTCTTCGGCGGGCTCTGCGTGATGGCCGAGGGGCGCTGTTCGCTGTCGTCCTATGCGACGGGGAAGTCGCCCAACATGAACGGGGTCTGCTCGCCGCCCAGCCATGTGGTCTATGCCGAGGAAGGCGAGACGCTGGCCGCCCGCCTCGGCGGCTTCACCATCCAGCGCAGCGCGAAGGGGGCGCCGGCGCCCTATCCGACGCTGTGCAAGGGCTGTTTCGTGAGTGAGGGCACGACCGGATACGTGTTCGAGGATCCCTCGAGCCTCGATGCCTCGGAGCTGATCCCGGCGCTGGCGGGGGCCGGGGTGACGGCGCTGAAGATCGAGGGGCGGCAGCGCTCGCGCGCCTATGTCAAGGAGGTGGTGCGCAGCTTTCGCGCCGCGGTCGAGGCGGTGGCGGCGGGCCGGCCGCTGCCTGCGGCGAGCCTCGCCCGCCTGACCGAAGGGCAGGCGGCGACGACCGGCGCCTATGCGAAGACGTGGCGCTGAGGGGGAGGTGAGGGCGATGAAGCTGACGGTGGGGCCCAACCAGTTCTTCTGGGACGCGGCGAGCTGGCGCGACTTCTACGCACGGCTGGCGGATGAGGCGCCGGTGGACCGGGTCGTGCTGGGCGAGCTCGTGTGCTCGAAGCGGCTGCCGTTCTATCAGGACGAGATCGCCCCGGCGGTGGAGCGGCTGCAGGCGGCGGGCAAGGCGGTGGCGATGACCTCGCTGGCGCTGATCACGCTGAAGCGCGAGCGCAGGCTCACGGCCGAGCTGGCCGACACCGGGCTGGAGGTGGAGGTGAGCGACCTGACGGCGCTGGCGCTCCTGCCCCCGGGGGCGGCGTTTTCGGTGGGGCCGCTGGTGAATGTCTACAACGAGGGCACGCTGGGGTGGCTGGCGGCGCGGGGGGCGCGGCGCGTCTGCCTGCCGCCCGAGCTGCCGCCCGGGGCGGTGCGGGTGCTGGCGGGGGCGAGCCCGGTGCCGGTGGAGGTCTGGGGCTGGGGGCGGCTGCCGCTGGCGATCTCGGCGCGGTGCTATCATGCGCGGCTGCATGACCGGGCCAAGGACAGCTGCCAGTTCGTCTGCGACGCCGATCCGGATGGCCGGGCGGTGGACACGCTGGACGGGCAGCGGTTTCTGGCCGTGAACGGGGTACAGACGCTGTCGGCGGCCTGTGCCTCGGCGGTGCATGCGCTGCCGGGGCTGCGGGCGGCGGGGGTGGCCGGGGTGCGGCTGTCGCCCCAGGCGGAGGGGTTCGTGGAGGTCTGCCGGCTGTTTCGCGATCTGGCCGACGGGCGGATCGATGCGGCGGAATGCGATGCGCGCGCCCGGCCGCTGGCGCCGGGCGGGGCGTTCTGCGACGGGTTCCTGACCGGGGCGGCCGGCGTCGCCTGGTCTGCGGGCTGAGGCCGCGCGCCCGGGGTCGCCGCCGTCGGGGGCATCGAGCCCCCTCGGCGGCGGCGCCCCGCCGCAGCTCCCGCCCACCCACCCCGCTGCGGCGGGGCGCAAGGGGCCGCGCTGACCCGGGGGCGCGTGACGGATGCCACGTGCCGACGGGAGGTGTCGGTCCCCGGGAGGCGTGGCCGCGGTGCCTTGGGGGGCGTGGCGGGAGGTCCGCGACGGCTGCGCTCCGGGCGGCGGGCGGCGGCAGCGGCGGCGGTGGACCCGGTCGGGGATCGGGCGCGGGCGGGTTGGGGCCGGGCGGGTTGGGGCCGGGCGGGTTGGGGCCGGGCGGGTTGGGGCCGGGTCAGGCCCGCGTCAGGGCCCGCGCATCCCGTCGCGCAGCGCGAGGGTGCGTTGCATCGCGCGGATCACCGGCCGCTCCACCAGCTTGCCGTCGATGACCACGAGGCCGGTGGGGCTCGCCTCCCAGGCGCGGACGACGGCCTCGGCGCGGGCGACCTCCTCGTCGCTGGGGGTGAAGGCGGCGTTGACGGCCGCCAGCGTGGCGGGGTGGATGACCGCCTTGCCGGTGAAGCCCAGCGCGCGGGCGGTGGCGGCCTCGGCCTGCACCGCCGCGGTGTTGCGGAAGTCGAGGCTGGGCGTGTCGAGCGCATCGACCCCCGCCAGCCGCGCGGCATGCACGACCCGCTGGCGGGCGTAGAGGAGCGGCTCATGCGCCACCGCCACGCCCATCTCGGCGGCGAAATCCACCCCGCCGAACATGGCAAACGCGATGCGCGGGCTCGCGCGCAGGATCGCCGCGACGTTTTCCAGCCCCTCGACGCTCTCGATCAGCACGGCGAGGGCCAGCGGCAGGCCGGCCTCGGTCAGGATCTCGTCGGCGAGGCGCAGCTCGTCGGGCGTGGCGACCTTGGGCAGGAACACCACCCCGCCCGAGGGCCGCGCCTCGGTGATGGCGAGGAGGTCGCGCAGCCCCTCGGCCGAGCGCAGCGAATTGATCCGCACCGCGCGTTCGGGCCCCTCGGCGGCGGCGAGATGCGGCATCGCGAGGGCGCGCGCCTCGGCCTTGGCGGCGGGGGGCACGGCGTCCTCCAGATCGAGGCAGACGATGTCGGCCGGGGCGGCCAGCGCCTTGGCGTGCACCTCGGGGCGGTTGGCGGGAGCGAAGAGCAGGCTGCGGCGCGGGCGCAGGGCAGGGGTCATGGCGGCCTCCGGTCGTGACCCGCGCACCCTCGGCCGGCAGCGGGGCGGGTGCAAGGCCCCTTGGTCTCAGCCCAGCCGCCGGGCCAGATACGCCGCCGCCCGTGCGAGCGTGGCGATCTGGGGATAGTCGGCCTCGGGGATGTCGACGCCGAGGCGCTTGTGCAGCGCGGCGACCAGCGTCAGGAAATCCATCGAGTCGATCTCGAGGTCGTCCTGGAGGTGGTCGTCCTCGCCGATGTCGGCGGGGCTGAGGTCGGGGGCGACGCGGGTCAACTCCTCGACGAAGGCTTTGCGGATCTCGGCGTCGGTCACAGGCTGTCGGGCTCCGTCATGCGGGTTGCGATGTCGGCGAGGAAGCGCGCGCCGCGGCGGCCGTCGCTGACCCGGTGGTCGGCGGCGAGCGTGAGCGTGAGCGTCAGGCGCGGGACGACGGCGCCGTCGAGGACCCAGGGGCGCATCACCGGCGCGCCGGCGCCGACGATGGCCACCTGCGGCGGATAGATCACGCCGGTGACCGCCTCGCAGGCGCCCTCGCCCATGGAGGTCAGCGTCAGCGTGCCGGCGGTCATCTCGGAGTTCCTCAGCCGGCCGGTGCGGGCGCGGGCGACGAGGTCGCGCATCGCCTCCATGATGCCGGGCAGGTCCAGCGTCTGCGCATCGAGGATCGCCGGCGCGATCAGCCCGCCGCCCCTGAGCGCGACGATGACGCCGAGGTTGACGGTCCCGGCCGGGGTGAAGCGGTCGCCCTCATGCGTGCCGTTCATCTCGGGGGCGTCGGCGGCGGCCAGCGCCGTGGCGCGGGCGATGAGCGCGCCCATGAGGAGGCGCCGGTCGGGGGGGACGCGGGCATTGCGGGCGGCCAGCCAGTCGGCCGCGGGCTGCAGGTCGATGGTCTGGGCGAGGTAGTAATGCGGGATCTCGCGTTTCGACCGGGCCATCATGCGGGCGACGGCGGCGCGCAGGGCGGCGGGGTCGAGGCCCGGCTTGCCGGCGGGCGTTGGGGTGGGGGCCGCCGCCGAAACCCTCGCCGCACCCTCCGGCGCCGGCTGGCCGCTGTCGGGAGAGCCGCTGTCGGGAATGCCGGTGCCGGGCGTGCCGGTGTCGGGCGTTCCGGACACGGGCGGGGGCGGTCCGGGCGTCCCGGTGCCGGCGCCGAGGGCGGCCTCGACATCGGCGAGCAGAACGGCGCCGCCGGGGCCGCTGCCGCGCAGGGCGGCGATGTCGAGCCCCGTCTCGGCCGCCCGCGCCCGTGCCGCCGGAGAGGCGGGCACGCCGCCCGCCGGCGCCGACACGGTCGGCGCGGCGGCGGGGGTGCGGGGCGGGGCGGCCGGTGCCGCAGGCCTCCTCGCCTGCGGCCGGGGTCCGGCGGGCGCAGCCGCCGCGCCCGGATCGGGCGGGGCTGCGGTGTCCGCCGGAAGGGCGGTGTCCGGGGTCGCGCGGGGCGCGGCTGCCGGCTCGGGTCTCGGGGGCGCGGGAGCGGTCGGCGCCGCCTTCACGCTCGTCGGGGCTGCGGGCGATGACGGGGGCG
>Ga0213836_101945_pt1 | contig 10739 bp, 8 predicted proteins | sample SWPATP03_FD_160578 | JGI IMG/M metagenome (GOLD analysis project Ga0213836, IMG submission 160578) | Coastal seawater microbial communities from Marineland, Florida, United States - SWPA TP0 #3 | ecosystem: Environmental > Aquatic > Marine > Coastal | place: USA: Florida | collected 2016-08-05
CAATAATAGTCTGACGTGTTGCGTACAACAATACACCATAGATAACCACTGCTGACATCAGGTAAAACATATTCATTGCTAAAATGCTACCTGCTTCAGGCGAGATGAGTATTTCCCAAATACTTAAATTTTCATAGGTTGAACTTGCCGAAAGAACTTCTACTTCATCCATAGTTTGGCGTATAAGGATGGGAATCCAAACCAAAAATACGTTTGAAATAACAAGAAAAAGGACACCCAAACTTAGGATGCCCTTATACTTTACGAAATAGTGATTTAATTTTAGAAGTTCTTTCACAAAATATTAACTGACCGGAAATCTCGAAATCCAACTCTTCGCTAATTCAACTCCGGATATAAACGCGTGTTCCGAAGTATTTCCTCTAAGGAAGTCACCAATTATACCAACCGGGGAATTTTCATTTCCAACCTCAACAAAATCTTGTTCAAAAAACGTTCGAGGTTGAGAATATCTCCATAAGTGCATAGATGACTCTGAGAATTTTGCAGACCAATCACCAATAATTTTCCTAAGAGCAAAAATCATTTCAGCCTGAATTTTTTCATTTGAACTTCCTGCAATTAAATGATTTCTAGTGAATTCTCCAGTACTATGACATACCAAAGCGAGTTTACCATTTTCATCACGCTTTGAGTTCTCGTTAGAAATCCAGCTGATTACTTGGTCATTACAGGTTATTCCTTTCCACTCAGGGACTTCCACTCCATCATAGGTGAGCATTAATGAATGCTTTGGCTCATAGAATATTTCGTCAATTTCGCGAATTACTGTCTTAAAGACTGTTTCATCCTGTGCATTTTCAATCAAGCCATAGGTTTGAACCGCAGGTGTTGCAACAATAACAGCATCGACACCAACAACATCAAAATTCTCTAAATTAAGCATCCATGGTTTCTTTTTTCCTTTTTTGTCGCCGAGGTACGTCATTCCAATTACTTTTGTATTGGTTCTTACATCTACCCATCTAGAAAGGTATTTCCCCACTTCATTCATACCTTGTGGCGCAAAGTAATATTGCTGTTTTTTCTTTTGGGGATGGCTTCTGAATAGCGAATCACCATTCCAGTAATGAAATTCATCCGCCCATTTTTTCAAGATATTTTTCTTTTCAAGCTCATCAATGAATTGTTGATATCTTTCATCGGTAGCAAACAGATGAGGACAACCGTGATCAAATTTTACTGAGGAATCCTCTCCGGAGTATCGGGTTGCCAATCTGCCACCAAATCCTCTACTTTTTTCAAAAACAATAACATCATGACCCGCTTGCGTTAACATTTTACCGGCAGTAAGACCTGCCAACCCGGCACCTATAATACCTATCAACATAATTTAAGATTCCTTCAATAATTTAATTTTTAGTCTAAATGGCTAATAGAAACAATTGTTTTACAAACACTCTAAAATAAAGACATTAGCTGTAATCGGTAAAGCTTTTTTATTGCCGTTTGAATTTTGAGTTTATTCCGAAAAGTTAATTTTGAATTACCAATGCAATAAGACACAAATTTTCGCTTCGTGGGAATCGCTATCTCTCGGTGCACAAAAGTAAGTTGTTGTTTTTTAATTTCGAATATACGAAGCTTGTCTTACTAATTTCATAATGAGGATTAAGCGGTGTGGGCATAATTTTCAAATTTCAAAAATTCTGACCTTAGGCGTAACAGCTTCTTTTAGTAAAAGTGCCGGCCAATACGCTACAATTTCACTTGACTTGGGTCGGCCTCCAGCAAATCCCGTAACCGCACTTGGTCCGGTTAGAATTAACGGGGCAATTTCCATCCCAAAACGGTCTAAATGACTTCTGTGTTTCCCACTTACACTAACTCTCATTTGAACTTCGTCAGGTGTGTCTCGATCGAAGTGCGTTTCAGTTGGAATTTCAGAGCATCCGTTGAAACCGACAAACTCAGCACGATATTCATCGAACTCAAGTCCAAGGTGCTCAGCTCGTTTTCTTAAAATTTCTGCAGCAATTGTGGCCTTCTTCAAAGCATCAGGCCAAGCATATACGAGGGTTGTGCTCAATTTAAACCCTGATAAATAACTCGCAGAAACCTTATAATATGGTGTTTTCTCTGTGCCCTTAATGCCTGTAACTCTTACCCGATTTGGCCCTTCATCTACTAATTGAATACTTGTGAAATCTGCAATACAATCTGGAGTGATATAGCTTTTAGGATCTCCGATTTCATATAGTAATTGCTCTTTTACCGTCATAGAGCTGACTAAACCACCTGTTCCTTCATGCTTAGTTACTACAAACGAGCCATCTTCCTGAGCTTCAACGATTGGAAAACCAATCGCTTCCATTTCGGGCACGGTTTCCCAATCGGTAAAATTACCACCGGAACTTTGCGCTCCGCACTCGAGTATATGACCTGCTACTGTACCGGCAGCCATTTTATCATAATCATCGAAACGCCATCCAAACTCATAAATCATTGGTGCCAAACATAGGCCTGTGTCTGTTACTCTACCGGTAATAATTATTTGAGCTCCTTGTTCTAATGCTTCTACCATTGGAGCAGCACCAAAATATACGTTTGCAGAAAGAAGTTGATTTTTTACTGCATGGATTGATTCATCAGTATCCATATTCTTAAGTTCATTACCCGATGCAATTAATGAATCAATTTCATTAAGAATATTATCACCATCAACCACTGCAATTTTCAAATTGGTAATTCCAGACTCTTTGGCAATTTTAAGAATGGCGTCTTTACAAGCTTCTGGATTAACTCCTCCGGCGTTGGAAAGCACCTTAACTTTTCCTGAAGCGATTTCCGGAAGTATTTGGCGTACAACATCTACAAAGTCTCTGGCATATCCAAATTCAGGATTTCTCAGCTTTTGTTTTTGCATGATAGACATGGTAACCTCTGCCAAATAATCCATCATTAAATAATCAATAGGTCCCTGTTTTACCTGATTTACCGGAGCAATAGGTAAATCTCCCCAAAAACCTTGTCCTGAAGCAATTCGAATCGTTTTTTTCACAATACTAATTAAGATTAATTTACGGTTGTGTTTTATTCACACCGGCACTCACGCATCGCACAAAGTTAATAAATAAGGACTTCATAAACGAACCTCATTCATTGAAAAAAATGAGCATATTAAAAAAAAGCGGGCTTGATTTGATGTTCAAAACCCGCTTTTTCAGTTTAATACCTTAAAAGAGCAGCCGTTTGATAGCCACCCGGCACCTCATTTCTTGAAACTCCATAAACACTACCACCATTTATGAGTGTCACCACAGAACACAAATCAAGCAAATCTTCCGGAGTTTCATGTTTTGTTTCTAAACGAGGTTCAAACGTACGTTCATCAAAACGTCCCCATACTTGTTCATCTAATGATACAAACAAAGATTCAATTCGCCCTTGATGCGCAGCTTTCAAAACAGCTTGCAGATCCGTAGCTCCACGCTTAGCATTGTGCTCAAAATCTTTTCGAGCTTTAACGTAGCCATTACGAAACACGGCAGAAACGATCGCCCAGCTTTTTTCATGGAGTTCACTTAGACTATATTGTTCGAAATTTCCGGCAATTCCTTCTTCTAAGAGTCCTTTATGATCATTCACTTCGTGATATAGCGGGTGAAGATACTCTACCCCTGCAATCACTAAAGGGACTTCACGATCAGTCAAAAATGGAGTCAGATTCTTGTTTATTTCTCTAAAAAACTGACGAATCATTGTTTTTTGATGCTCCTCTGGGCCACCGTGGCCATGAAAAATCGCAGCACGGTCATTTCTGCCGGCACTCGTTCCGGTATGAAATTGCTTTGTCTCAAAGAATTCGTCTATGTTTAGCGCTTTAGCAAGATTGTCGGGAAGAAATGACGCGTCAATTTCTTTGATGTTGAATCTTGTGCCTTCAAAAAGACTAATTTTATTCTGACTTAATCCAAGAACATAGTACAATCCGTTTCCGGTAAGTAATGGAATGAGGGGTTTCAGATGAAAGCGATGCTGAACTAAGGCCATTTCTGAAAATGAAGTCGGGAACTGATTGTAACTAAAATGATTCTCAGATCTGAAAATTACAAATCCATCGCTCATGTGTTGCCAAAGAGGTGTTTCTTGTCGTAAATCTAAAATAGGTTTCATCAATTTATCGATTTCACTATCTCGGTATCCCCTTTCTTTCAAAATATCCTGTACCTTATCAGTGAGATTTTTAAAACGAATTTGATCTTGCCTTACCTCTGTACCCATTCTGTGTGTAGGCATGTAAATTGAGATGCAGGATTTATCTTTGATTTCAAAATACTTCTTAATGCTATCAAGACTGAGTCTTTCCATAAATAATACTCCAATAGTTTAATTGAGATGAATATTAATGAGGTCTAAATTATAATAACTAAAAAGAAGAACTTTTCATTGGACAAATAAAGATTGTTTAACTTAAAAAAGCGCCTTTTTAAAAGTTTTGGTAAGTCTTTTACATTTTTTCTTTGGAAATGTATTCCCTAATTTCTGTGCGAACAAATACAAATAACTCAAAGTCATAAACATGCCAACTGTATATCTCGACAATGCGGCAACAACAGCATTAGAACCTCGAGTTTTAGATGAAATGCTACCTTATCTTAGAGATCATTTTGGGAATGCATCGTCCATTCATAGCTTAGGAAGAATTACAAATGTTGCTGTTGAAGAAGCTCGTGAGAAAGTTGCCAAAGCCATTGGTGCCGAGCCTTCTGAAATTATATTTACTAGTGGAGGAACTGAAAGTAATAATTCTGTAATTAAAGGGGTGATTCAAGCAACCGGTAAAAAGCATATTGTAACATCACGGGTTGAGCATCATGCTGTATTACATCCTATTCAATACGGAAGAACTCAAGGAATTAAAGGAACTTATCTTGATGTAAAGCCATTCGGATTTGTAACACCCGAGCAAGTTGAAGAAGCAATTACCGATGAAACTGCTCTTGTTTCGTTAATGCATGTCAACAATGAAATTGGTGCCATTAACCCTATCTCTGAAATTGCAGCAATTTGTAAGCGAAAAGGAGTACAACTACATTCTGATACAGTACAAAGTGTAGGAAAACTTTCAACTAAGGTAGATGAACTTGGTGTTGATTTCCTTAGTATTAGCGCACATAAAATTCATGGGCCAAAAGGAATAGGCGTATTATATGTAAGAAAGGGTTCAAAATGGAAACCTTGGATGGAAGGTGGCTCTCAGGAAAGAAGACGCAGAGGAGGCACGCTTAATGTTGCCGGAATAGTTGGTATTGGTGCAGCCATAGAAATTGCTGAAAAAGAGCGTGTTGAAAATATGGAAAAGGTTAAAAAAGTGAGTAAACGATTGGTGAATGGACTCAAAGAAGCTTTTCCTGATTTATTGGCCTTTAATGGTAATCCGGAAGTCGGAGTGCCCAATATCATAAACTGTTCCTTCCCTCTTGATGAGAAAGATGCCTTAGATGGTGAAATGCTTCTACTAAATCTTGATATTGAAGGTATTTGTGTGTCTAATGGTTCTGCATGTACGTCGGGTGCTGTTGAAGCTTCACATGTGTTAACTGCTTTGGGAATGGTAACACCAACCGCAAAATCATCCGTACGCTTCAGTCTTTCAAAATACAATACAGAAGAAGAAATGGATTACACAGTATCAAAATTGAAGTCAATTATTGAAAGAATGTTAACAACTGTACGTTCATGAAAAATAAAGCATTATGTGTCTATTGCGGATCTTCGCCCGGAACAAATGGAAGATATGTTAAGGAAGCCGAGGAACTTGGTAAACTTATGGCTGAAAGTGCCATTGACCTTGTTTATGGTGGTGCGTCAATTGGAGTGATGGGAGCCTTAGCAAATAGTGTATTACGTCATGGGGGAAATGTATATGGAGCAATGCCGAAACATTTAGTTGACCGTGAAGTTGCTCACCCAGGCTTAACCAAACTGTTTGTGACAAATAGTATGCATGAAAGAAAAGCCTTGATGGCGAATTTAAGCGACGGTTTTGTAGCCCTGCCCGGAGGTTTTGGTACACTTGAAGAACTTTTTGAAGCAATTACCTGGAGTCAACTACAAATGCACCACAAACCTGTTTTACTTTTGAACACCGATCATTTTTATGATACTCTAATAGCATTCATGCAAGAATTGACTGAAAAAGGATTTGTAAGACCACAACATCAAGATATTTCAATAGTTACCAAGACACCAAAGGAACTAATTGAATACTTTTTAGACAATTCATTTAAATAGATTTACTCTAAATAATAATTATTCTTAATAATATTAGTATTTGAATTATATTGTAAACCTTGGCTATATAGTTGTTATTTTATTTCTTATGCTATACAGTTTAAGGAATAATTTGCATCATAACATTTTTATTAGGTTATTTTGTAATAATACCTAGCTTATTTTTATTTAGATTTGTGTATCTTACTGATATCTTAAAATTTATTAATCAAATGATTAGATAATGAGCTGGAAGGTTAACCTCATAAAACATGCGATGGTTGGGCTATTTCCATCGAAAGTTCAGGAAATTATTCGTAACACAAAGAGAAGATTCTCTCCTCATCAAGTACCGCAACATATCATTGACTGGACAGTTGAAAATGCTATTTACCAAGTTGAGATGGTAAAAAAAGCAGGAGTAAATCCGAAGGCAAAGAGATATTTGGAATTAGGTCCCGGTTGGTATCCCGTTGTACCATTTATGTTTCATTTAGCCGGTGCATCGTCAGTTATAATAATTGATAAGCATCGCTTGATGGATGACTACACATTTTCTAAAACTGCTGCGTTTTTACTTCAAAAGAAAGAACTTATTTGTAAGAGGCTTAGCCTTGATATTGAGCATGTTGAGAGAACGTTAAACACACTCAAAAATCTTTCTGTTGAAGATGGCATGAATTACATTTGTGGTTCATATCTCGCTCCTGTTGATATTTTAGACTCAAAACTCGAGAAAAATAGTATTGATATTATTACATCTAGGGCTGTTTTAGAACATATTTCTCCGACCGAAGTTTCACTAATTTTCCATGAATTTAAGCGAATTATCAAAAAAGATGGTGTTATGCATCACATAATTGATAATTCAGATCATTGGCAGCATGATGATCCTAAAATATCTAAGCTTAACTTCCTAAAATACGGTAATGGAGTTTACTCTTTAATTAAGAAAGCTCACCCTCAACAATACATGAATAGATTGAGACACAAACAATATATTGTGATGCTCGAATCAGCAGGATTTAAAATAAGTTCTGATGACTCTAAACCTGATGAGAAGGCACTTGATGAATTGAATTCGCTTTCTGTTCATAAGCAGTTCAAAAACTTCACAAATGAAGAGTTAGCCATTATTACCTCTTTTATTACAGTTAAGCCAGCTCTCCCCACTTCAATTATTCCTTTGAGCTCTTTTTCACAAAGTTCAAAATTGGCTTATGCTTGAGTTTTTTATCTCATAAAAAAGAGCTGTGTTAAAAAACACAGCTCTTTTTATTTAAAAATCAGGCTTTATCATCTTTGTAGATATCAATGATCAAATCAGCATAGATTTGCTGAATGATTTTCCTTTTTACTTTTAAGGTTGGAGTCAATATTCCATTTTCAACCGTAAATGGTTCTGTGATAAGGCGGAATTGACGAATCTTTTCGTGTGAAGCTAATTTTTTATTGATGGTTTTCAATTCCTGATCATAAAGCTTATGAACCGCTTCTAATTTAATCGCTTCTGCATCTGATTTGTACTCTATATTATTTTGGCGACAGAAAGCATTAAGAGATTCAAAATCAGGAACAATAATGGCAGACATATAACTTTGTCCTTCACCTACAACAACAGTTTGATCTACAAACATGCTTGTTTTAAGTACATCCTCAATCGGACCGGGGTAGATATTTTTTCCCCCAGCATTCACAATCATGTGCTTCAAACGATCCGTAATTTGAAGATAACCATCAACAAAACGACCAATATCTCCTGTGTGGAACCATCCTTTATCATCAATTACTTCTTTGGTTTCTTTTTCTTTCTTGTAATATCCAATCATTACGTTAGGTCCTTTACACAGAATTTCACCTTCCTCAGAAGATAAATTACTTGGATAATCCGTACCTGAAAGTTGAGCAATAACTTTCCCGTCATCCACACGCTGAATTCCGACGGTAACTCCAGGAAGAACATGTCCTACAGTACCATAGCGTTCTGCACCCACCGGATTAACTGTCATAACCGGAGAAGTTTCCGTTAAACCATAGCCCTCGGTAATTTTTAATCCGGCTGCTTCAAAAAATGAACCTATTTCAGAAGGCAAGGCTGCACCACCAGAAACAAATATGCGAACTCTCCCGCCGGTTCTCTCTTTTAGCTTGTTGAAAATAAGTTTATCAGCTAGAGCTTTCTGAATTCTCACAAATGGACTGTTACTCTTGGCGGCTTTCTTACCTACCCCAATCCCCCAACTGAAAATCCCTTTCTTGATTGCTGAGCCTTCCTGCACACTTTTGAGAACAATATTGTACATTTTCTCAAACAGACGAGGAACACTAATTACAATCGTTGGGCTACATTCAACAAGATTCTTGGATACCGTATCAACGCTTTCAGCATAAAAGATTTCAGCGCCACCGCCAAGAATTGCGTAATAACCTGCTACACGCTCAAAAGCATGACAAAGTGGGAGGAATGATAAGGTTCTGTCCTCAGAGCCGATATTAATGACCTGATGAGCCGCTTTGATATTACTCACGAGGTTAGCATTACTCAGCATCACCCCTTTTGGATTTCCTGTGGTTCCGGAAGTGTAAATAAAGGTGCTAATGTCCTCAGATTTGACTGAGCGCATAGATTTATCAATTTTCTCACTATGCTTAGTGTAGAGTGAAATACCTTGTTCCACTGCATCAGAGAAAAGAAGTACATCTTTCTCTTCAAGTAGTTTTTTATTTGGTGGGGAATCAAAAGCAAGAATTTGCTTTACTGACTTCGTATTACCTTTAATCTCAACTGCTTTTTTAAGTTGAATACCGGTTGAAACGAAAAAGAATTTACTACCGGAATCATTAATGATGTATTCACATTGCTCAGCAGGCAACGTTGCATACAAGGAAACATTAATCCCTCCTAAAAGCTGCCCGGCAAAGTCAGTTAACGCCCATTCATAGCGGTTTTCGCTCAGAATTGCGAATCTGTCCCCCGATTTGAAGCCGTTTTCATGTAAATAAGCGGCTAACGCGTAAACATCTTTTGTGAATTTATCCCAATTAATGGTTTCGTATGGAGCATTTGATGAAGGCTTAAAGGCAAATACAACCTTATCTTTGCCTTTCCATTTTTTCGAGAGCTCATAAAAAAGCTCAGGTATAGTTTCAAAATCTACAATAAGTGGCATATTCGAATCTTTTTTTTAAAGTAATACTTAAATGTTACCTGATTTATCACCTATTATTTGCGGTAACTCAACTAAAATTTTCTAATCAAACATCGGAATATACATCAAAAAGACAAATTTCATTCAATTACTGATGAAATTTAGAGAACTTAACCTTCTGCAAACGTAAATTATCTTTCATTATTTTTAAAGCGAAACCTTTTCAGGTTTCGTTCATTCGATTGAGTATAACATTTATCTTACCAAATAATAGGGCAAATCGTGTCTGATTCGTTTTTTTTGATTATTTTACTAATCAGTTATTTACTACACTAAAGTTTATTTTTATGGCGAGCCCTGCACTACAGGAAACAATTGATGAAGTAAAGGAAATTTTCAGAGAATATCTGAAAGTAAATGGTCATCGTCAAACTCCGGAAAGATTTATGGTTTTGGAGGAAATCTACAAAGCAGACGGGCATTTTGATGCCGATGACATGTACTTCAAGATGAAAAACACTGGCTACCGTGTTTCGAGAGCTACAGTGTATAATACACTTGATTTACTTGTGGAGTGTGGCTTGGTGCAGCGTCATCAGTTTCGTCAAAATCAATCGTATTACGAAAGAGCCTATTCTTACAGGCAACACGATCATATTATTTGTGATGAATGTGGGGCAATCATGGAGTTTTGTGATCCGAGAATTTTTGAGATTCAGAATATGATGCAGAAAATCCACAATTTTGAAATCAGTGGACACTCTCTCCACTTTTACGGCAAATGTACCGATCCTTCAACTTGTGACAGAAAACCGGACTTAAAAAAGAAAAATCGACAAGAGGATTGATCCCGCTCACGAAATCGACGTCCGATTTATAAACTTTGATGATGCCCATCGGCTTCCAATTAGCCCCATAAATATTGCTATAGTGACCATTGCGCCGGTTAGGAAATACCACCTTCCAAAAGGCCAGCTTAAAATACCGGCTTGGGGCACGTAGTAAGGAATGAACACATGGAAGAAAAGCCAAATAAATCCGGTGGCAATCATGGATGCGACGATTCCGTGTAGGATTCCCTCAACCAAGAATGGACGTCTGATGAAGCTATTCGTGGCTCCTACCAACTTCATGGCTTTAATTAAATCCCGCTTGGCGTAAATGGTTAGCCTGATGGTATTAAACACCAACACAAGAGCGGTTAAGCCGATAATCAATCCCGCTAAAATCCCTCCAAAAACAAATAATTGAAGTCGTTCTTCTAAAATTTCAAGTCCCCGTTGGTTGAACTTGACTTCCTCAACACCAACGTAGGTACTGATTTCATCCACAAACAATACAATACTTGAAACC
>Ga0213836_101949_pt1 | contig 10712 bp, 9 predicted proteins | sample SWPATP03_FD_160578 | JGI IMG/M metagenome (GOLD analysis project Ga0213836, IMG submission 160578) | Coastal seawater microbial communities from Marineland, Florida, United States - SWPA TP0 #3 | ecosystem: Environmental > Aquatic > Marine > Coastal | place: USA: Florida | collected 2016-08-05
GTTCTCGGACAACCTGGGCCGCCTGCGGCGCCAGCTGCGCGAAGTCGAGATGCAGGCCGAGTCGCAGATCGCCTCGCGCATGTCGATCGCCGGCGAGCGCGAATTCGACCCGCTCGAATTCGACCGTTTTACCCGCCTGCAGGAACTGACGCGCATGATGGCCGAGAGCGTCAACGACGTCGCTTCCTTCCACGAATCGCTCGCGCGCAGCGTGGACGGCGCCAACGAAGAGCTGGCGGCGCAATCGCGCATGACGCGCGACCTGCAGCGCGACCTGATGCGGGTACGGATGGTGCCGTTCGCGAGTTTGTCCGAGCGCCTGTTTCGCGTCGCGCGCCAGACCGCGAAGGAAACCGACAAGCGGGTGAATTTGGATATCCGCGGCGGCGCCGTGGAAATCGACCGCAGCGTTCTGGAACAGATGGCCGCGCCCTTCGAGCACCTGCTGCGCAACGCGATCGTGCACGGCATCGAGCCGCGCGCGGCGCGCGGTGCCGACGGCAAACCGGAGACCGGCGAACTGCTGGTGCAGGTGAGCCAGCAGGGCAATGAAGTGGTGCTCCAGTTCAGCGACGACGGCGCCGGCCTCGACCTGGAGCGCATCCGCGCCAAGGCGCGCGCGCAGGGCCTGATCGGCCAGGATGCCGAACTGCCTGATGCCGACGCGGCCGAACTGATTTTCGCGCCCGGCTTCTCGACCGCCGACACCCTGACCGAGCTGGCCGGACGCGGCGTCGGCATGGACGTGGTGCGCTCCGAAGCCCAGGCCCTGGGCGGGCGCGTGACGATCGCCTCGGAGCCCGGCAAGGGCGCGCGCTTCACGATCCGCCTGCCGCTGACGCTGGCCGTCACCCAGGTGGTGCTGGTGGCGAGCGCCGGCAAGACCTATGCGCTGCCCTCGACGCTTGTCGAGCAGGTGGTGCAGGTGCGCGAACCGGAACTGGTCGCGGCCTTCGACGCCAAGGTGCTCGAGGTGGGCGGGCAGCTGCTGCCTTTCCACTACCTGCCGGTGCTGCTGGGCGAGGGCGGGGCGTTCGAACCGGGCCTGCGTTCGCGCCCGGTGCTGTTGCTGCAGGGCGCCGGCGAGCGCATCGCGCTGCAGGTCGACGAGGTGCTGGGCAACCGCGAGGTGGTGATTAAAAACCTCGGGCCGCAGCTGGCGCGCGTGCCCGGCATCGCCGGCGCCACCGTACTCGGCACGGGCGACATCGTGCTGATTTTGAATCCCCTGGCGCTGGGCCGCAACGCCGGCAGCGTGAGCACGGCGCCGGCCGCCGCCCAGCCGGCGCCCGCGCACCGTCCCACCGTGATGGTGGTCGACGATTCGCTGACCGTGCGCCGCGTGACCCAGCGCCTGCTCGAACGCGAGGGGTATCGTGTGGCGCTGGCCAAGGATGGCGTCGACGCATTGGAACAGCTGCCGGAAGTGCGGCCCGACCTGATGCTGGTCGATATCGAGATGCCGCGCATGGACGGTTTCGACCTGGTGCGCCACGTGCGCGGCGACGCGGCGACCGCCGCGCTGCCGATCATCATGATCACCTCGCGCACGGCGGATAAGCACCGCAACGTCGCGCTCGGGCTGGGCGTGAATGCGTATTTCGGCAAGCCGTTCCAGGAGCCTGTGTTGTTGGGTGCGATTGCCGGGTTGTTGGATCGCGAGATGCCTGAGACGTAATCGGTTTGGATACGCCGTAACGCGTGGAGTCAGGACGCCACCCTACGTGCTCGCCTTCACCACCGCGAACCGCTCGAGGGTCCGCTGCCGCGCCTGCGCATGGTCGACGACCGGCTGCGGATAATCGCGTCCCAGCACGATCCCGCACTCCGCCAATTCATCCGCCGGCGCCAGCCAGGGCGCATGAATATCGCGCGCATCGAGTTTCGCCAGCTGCGGCAAATAGCGCCGAATGAATGCCCCCTGGCGGTCGAATTTCACCGACTGCGTCACCGGATTGAAAATCCTGAACCACGGCTGCGCGTCGCACCCGGTCGACGCCGCCCACTGCCAGCCGCCGACGTTCGAGGCCAGGTCGTAATCGTTGAGCTGGCGCGCAAAATAACGTTCGCCCCAGCGCCAGTCGATGCCGAGGTCCTTGACCAGGAAGCTGGCCGTCACCATGCGCAGCCGGTTGTGCATGAAGCCGGTCGTATTCAGCTGCGCCATCGCCGCGTCCACCAGCGGATAGCCGGTGCGGCCCTCGCACCAGGCGGCAAACAAGGCCTGGGCTTCCTCGCCCGCTTCCCACGCGACCGCGTCGAAGGCCGGCTTGAACGCTGCTTGCGCGATGTGCGGATGGTGGAACAGGATCATCGCGTAGAAATCGCGCCAGATGAGTTCCGACAGCCAGACCGGCGCGCCCGCGCCGCCGGCGCCATGCGCCATCATCTGGCGCAGCGTGCGCACCAGGTGGCGTACCGACGTCGTGCCGAAGCGCAGGTGGATCGAGAGGCGCGAGGTGGCGTCGAGCTCGGGAAAATCGCGCGCCGTGCCATAGTCGGCCAGGCGCGGCAGGAAGTCTTCGAACAGGGCGCTGGCGCCGGACATGCCGGGCGGGGCGGGCAGGGGGCCGTCGTCGAAGCCGAGATCGGCGAGCGAAGGCAGGGGCGCCGCCGGCAGCGGCGCGAATGCCGCCGCATACGGTTCGACCATCCACGGCGCGGCCGCCTCCGGCTGCGCAGCCAGGCGCTTGAGCCAGGCGTTCTTATAGGGGGTGAACACGCCGTAGACGCCGCCGGCCAGCGTCAGCACTTCGCTTTTCTCGAACAGCACCTGGTCCTTGAAGCGCAGCAGGGCGCGGCCGGACGCCGCAAGCGCGTCGGCCACCAGCGCGTCGCGCGCGATCGCCTCCGGTTCGTAGTCGTCGTTGAGGTAGACGGCCGCGATGTCCAGTTCGGCCGCGAGGCGCGGAATCAGCTCGCGCGCAGCGCCGTGGCGCACCAGCAGGCCGCCGCCGAGTTTGCGCAACTCCGCATCCAGTTCGGCCAGGCTGGCGTGGATGAAACGCACGCGGCGGTCATCGCGCGGGAGCGCGGCCAGAATCTCGGTATCGAACACGAAAACGCAGTGGACGCTGCCGCCATGTTGCACCGCATCACGCAGCGCATGGTGCAGGGCGGCGTGGTCGAAGACGCGCAGGTCGCGCCGGAACCAGACCAGAGACTTGCTTTTCGGAATCATCGTGTTCTCAGTCAACAGGGCCGGCCATTTTACGGGCTAGGATCGATTCGTTGCGCCATGCCTGCGGCGCGCACAAGGGCGCTCGGAATGGCCGGTCGCGCGTTTCAGTGTAAACTATCGAAAAGCCTAATGTTGTTGTCGGGATAGCCAACAGAGAGTCAGCGTATGAAGAAAAGCAAAATCGGCACCACTCTGCCCATGGCCGGCCTGCCGCAAGGCAGCGAAACACTCGGCAATATCGGGCCGGCGCCGTCAGGGTTGAATTTGGCCAATCATTTCCTCATCGCCATGCCTTCCATGGAAGATCCAATCTTCGGCGGCGCGGTGGTCTACGTCTGCGAGCACAACGAGAAGGGCGTGCTCGGGGTCGTCATCAACAAGCCGACCGACATGACGATGGAAGTGCTGTTCGACCGCATCGACCTGAAGGTGGCCGACGGCTTGCGCTCGCATGTGGTCGACGAGCCGATCATGTTCGGCGGCCCGGTCCAGGACGACCGCGGCTTCGTGCTGCACAGCCCGGGCGGACGCTACTCGTCCTCGCTCAACGTGACCGAGGAAGTGGCGTTCACCACCTCGATCGACGTGCTGGAAGCCGTCGCCAGCGGCGCCGGTCCGGCGCGCATGCTGGTCTCGATCGGCTATGCCGGCTGGAGCCCGGGCCAGCTCGAAGAAGAACTGTCGCGCAATGGCTGGCTCACCGTCGGCGCCGACGCCCACGTGCTGTTCGACCTGCCGATCGAGGAGCGCTATAACGCCGCCATCAAACTGCTGGGCATCGACCCGATGATGCTCGCTTCCGAGGCCGGCCATGCATGACGGTGGCCGATAGTAATGGTTGATCTCGTTTTCGGCTTCGACTTCGGCATCAAGCGGATCGGCATCGCGATGGGCAATACGCTCACTGGCCAGGCCCAGCCGCTGGCAGTGGTGAACGCCATCGACAACGCCACCCGTTTCAGCACCATCGGCAAGCTGATCGACGAATGGCGCCCGGCGCGCCTCGTCGTCGGCGAGCCGCGCCATCCCGACGGCGCCGAGCACGACATGACCCTGCGTGCGCGCCGCTTCGCCAACCAGCTTCACGGACGTTTCGACCTGCCGGTCGAACTGGTCGACGAGCGCTACTCGTCCGTCGTGATTCCCGCCAAGCGCGGCGAGATCATCGACGCCAAGGCCGCCGCCATCATTTTGCAACAGTACTTTGACGACCATGCCAACAACTAATCAAGACTTCGATGCCGAGGCGCTTTACCGCACCCTGCTCGAACAGGTGCGCGCCGGCCTTGCCAGCGTGCCCGATGCCGCCATCGTCGGCATCCACTCGGGCGGCGCCTGGCTGGCCGAACGCTTAGCAAGCGACCTCGATCTGAAAGGCCGCCTTGGCTTCATCGACGTCTCGTTCTACCGCGACGACTATGCCAGGAAGGGCCTGCATCCGGACGTGAAGCCGACCCACATCGGCTTCAACGTCGACGGCGCCACCATCGTGCTGGTCGACGACGTGCTCTATACCGGACGCACCACGCGCGCCGCGATCAACGTGCTGTTCGACTACGGCCGTCCGGCCTGCATCAAGCTGGCCGCCCTGGCCGACCGCGGCGGGCGCGAGCTGCCCGTGGCGCCCGATTATGTCGGCGTGACGACCACGCTGGCAGGCAGGCAGCTGCTCTCGCTCGCGCGCGACGCATCCGGCCAACTCTCGCTGACGATCGAAGACGACAATGCCGAAACTGTACAATAATCCGCAACTGAACAGGAACGGCGAGCTGCAGCATTTGCTCACCATCGAAGGCCTGCCCAAATCCATCGTCAACCACATCCTCGACACCGCCCAGAGTTTCGTCGGCATCTCCGACCGCGAAGTCAAAAAGGTGCCGCTGATGCGCGGTAAAAGCGTGTTCAACCTGTTCTTCGAGAACAGCACGCGCACCCGCACCACCTTCGAGATCGCCTCCAAGCGCCTGTCGGCCGACGTCATCAACCTGAACATCCAGGCCTCGTCGACCACCAAGGGCGAGTCGCTGCTCGACACGATCGACAACCTGGCCGCCATGCACGCCGACATGTTCGTGGTGCGCCACGCGCAGTCGGGCGCGCCCTACCTGATCGCCAAGCACCTGAACGACAGCGGCCGCAAGGAGATCCACGTCGTCAACGCCGGCGACGGGCGCCATGCGCACCCGACGCAGGGCCTGCTCGACATGTACACGATCCGCCACTACAAACAGGACTTCACCAACCTGCGCGTGGCCATCGTCGGCGACATCCTGCACAGCCGCGTGGCGCGTTCGGACATCCATGCCTTGACCACGCTGGGCGTGCCGGAAGTGCGCGCGATCGGCCCGCAGACCCTGCTGCCGAGCGGCCTGGAACACATGGGCGTGCGCGTGTTCAACAACATGGATGAGGGACTGAAGGACGTCGATGTCATCATCATGCTGCGCCTGCAGAACGAGCGCATGTCGGGCGCGCTGCTGCCTTCGGCCCAGGAGTATTTCAAGAGCTACGGCCTGACGCCCGAGCGCCTGGCGCTGGCCAAGCCGGACGCGATCGTGATGCACCCGGGGCCGATGAACCGCGGCGTCGAGATCGACTCGGCGGTGGCCGACGGCAAGCAGGCCGTGATCCTGCCGCAGGTGACCTTCGGGATCGCGGTACGGATGGCGGTGATGAGTATTTTGGCGGGAGGCAGGGCTTGAACTTCGCACGCATGAACCTACATATCAAGAACGGGCGCCTGATCGACCCGGCGCATGGCATCGACAAGGTCACCGACCTGTTCATCGCCGACGGCAAGGTGCAGGCCATCGGCGCGGCGCCGGACGGCTTCGCGGCCGACACCACGCTCGACGCGACCGGCCTGGTGGTCGCACCCGGCCTGGTCGACCTCTCGGCGCGCCTGCGCGAGCCCGGCTACGAGTACAAGGCGACGCTGGAGTCCGAAATGCGCGCGGCGGTGCAGGGCGGCGTGACCACCCTGGTCTGCCCGCCCGACACCGACCCGGTGCTGGACGAACCGGGCCTGGTCGAAATGCTGAAGCACCGCGCCCGCAACCTCGACCTCGCCCACGTGCACCCGCTGGGCGCGCTCACCATGGGCCTGAAGGGAGAAGCGCTGACCGAGATGGCCGAACTGACCGAGGCCGGCTGCATCGGCTTCGCCCAGGCCGAGGTGCCGATCCTGGACACCAACGTCCTGCTGCGCGCCTTGCAGTACGCGAAAACCTTCGGCTACACGGTCTGGCTGCGCCCGCAGGATCCGCACATCGGCCGCGGCGGCGTGGCCCACAGCGGGCCGCTGGCCTCGCGCATGGGGCTGTCCAGCGTGCCGGTGATGGCCGAAACGATCGCGCTGCACACGATCTTCGAGCTGGTGCGTTCGACCGGCGCGCGCGTCCACCTGTGCCGCATCTCTTCCGGCGCCGGCCTGGAGCTGATCCGCGCGGCGAAAAAAGAGGGCTTGCCGGTCAGCTGCGACGTCGGCGTGCACCACCTGCACATGACCGACGCCGACATCGGCTTCTTCGATTCCAACGCGCGCCTGACCCCGCCGCTGCGCAGCGGCCGCGACCGCGACGCGATCACCGCCGGCCTGCTCGACGGCACGATCGACGCCGTCTGTTCCGACCACACCCCGGTCGACGACGACGAGAAGCTGCTGCCCTTCGGCGAAGCCTCCCCCGGCGCCACCGGCCTGGAACTGCTGCTGTCGCTGATGCTGAAATGGGCGCAGGAACAGCGCGGCGCGGATGCCTTGCCGCTCGCACTGGCCAAGATCACGGCCGATGCCGCCCGCACCGCCGGCCTCGGCGCCGGCCAGCTGGGCATCGGCGCGCCGGCCGACATCGTCGTCTTCGATCCGGACCTGCGCTGGCTCGTCAACGGCGCGGCGCTGGCCAGCCAGGGCAAGCACACGCCTTTCCTCGGCTACGAGCTGACCGGGCAGGTGAAAGCCACCGTCGTCGGCGGGCGCATCGCCTACCAGCGTTAACCGGCATGCGGGGCTGCGGCTCCGCTTCTCATATCAAGATGATTCGACTTCGCCTCGCCTGGCGCCTCGCGCGCGTGATCGTCCACCTGCTTGCGGGACTGGGCACGTGCGCGCTCGTCTTCCCGTGGGCGCGCCGCGGCCTGCGCGACGCGGCGACGCGGCGCTGGTCGCGCCGGCTGCTGGCGATCTGCAACGTGCGGGTCGAGGAGGCGCCCGGCGTTCCCGCGCTCGAGCACGCGCTGTTCGTGGCGAACCACATCTCCTGGCTCGACATCTTCGTCATCAATTCGCTGCACCCCTGCCGTTTCGTCGCCAAGGCCGAGATCCGCGCCTGGCCGGTGCTGGGCTGGCTGGCGCGGGCGGCCGGCACCGTGTTCATCGCACGCGGCAACCGGCGCGAACTGCGCCACATCTTCAAGGGCATCGTGTCGGTGCTGGCGCAGGGCGAGCGGGTGGCTTTTTTCCCGGAAGGCACCGTCGCCCGGCAGGGCAGCGTGCTGCCCTTCCACGCCAATTTGTTCGAGGCGGCGATCGACGCGCGCGTGCCGCTGCAGCCCTGCGCGCTGGCCTATCTCGACGAAGCCGGCAATTTTCACCGCGGGGTCGACTACACGGGCGACGTGAGTTTTGTCGACAGCATCCTCACCATCCTGCAAGGCCCGCCGGTACGGGCGCGCCTGGCCTGCCTGGCGCCGCTGGCGCAGACAGGGAAGGAAGCGGGGGCGCACCGCAGGGAACTGGCGCAGGCGGCGCACGACGCGATCCAGCAAGCGCTGGCGCCGGCCCATACGGCGCCGCTCCCCGCGCTCTAAACCTTGCCGGCGTGCGGCCGGTATTCCGGACAATCGACCTGCAGCAGGGCGCGGTTGTCGAGGCAGACGGCGGTCAGCTTGCCGCCCCAGACGCAGCCGCTGTCCAGGCCCACCAGGTTCGGGCGCAGGATCAGGCCCAGCGCCGACCAGTGGCCGAACACCACCGTCACATCCATCGTGCGCCGGCCCGGCAAGTCGAACCAGGGCAGCAGGCCTGAGCCGACCGGCCCGCTCTCGCTTTCCTTGTGCGCGAAATCCATCGTCCCGTCGGGCAGGCACAGGCGCATGCGCGTCAGCACGTTGACGATGCAGCGCAGGCGCTCGATGCCGGTCAGGGCGTCGTCCCAGCGGTCGGGCTGGTTGCCATACATATTCGCGAGAAAATCAATCCAGCCGTCGCCGCGCAGCACGTCCTCGACCTCATTGGCCAGCGCCATCGTCTGCGCCGCGTCCCACTGCGGCGCCACGCCCGCATGCACCAGCAGGTGGGCGTCGACGAAGATGGCGAGCGGCCGTCCGCGCAGCCAGGCCAGCAGTTCGTCGCGGTCGGGCGCGGCAAGGATTTCGTCCAGGGTATCGGCCTTGCTGGCTTGCTGGACGCCGGCGGCCACCGCCAGCAGGTGGAGGTCGTGGTTGCCGAGCAGGGCCTCGACGCGGCCGCCGCTGGTTTCCGCCAGCGCCTTCATGCGCCGCAGGGCCAGCAGCGATTCCGGACCGCGGTTGATCAGGTCGCCGACGAAGAGGATGCGCGCATGGGAATCGGCGCCTGGGTGGGCGCCTGTACCGGCATCGAGCGCGATTTTCTCGAGCAGGGCTTCGGCCTCGTGGGCGCAACCCTGCAGGTCGCCAATAACATAGGTTTTCATGGTCTGTGTTCGGTTCAGGCGGAGAATGCCGCCCAAATATCGATGCCGAGGGATAGTGTGTTGTGGGGGGCCATACTAAATGATTTTCCCCCGCTGTGTTGTCCGATGGGACGGACGGCGCGCGCCCTATTATTCGCCGCCGCCGCGGCGCTGCGTACGGGAATGCACGGCATCCGATTATCGCGGCCACAACCGGATGGTCGGAGATAAGCCATGCCTGGAAAAAGCGCTATGCGCTAAGCGCACCGGTTTTTCTATCGCGCGGCCAGCGAAACAGGGCTGCCAGGTGGGGCCGGTACGCCTGGATAAGCCAGGCTTATCTGTTGATTCGGTGATTACAAAGTGTATATCCGCTCATTGGCGGAGTTGTACTAATTATTGGAACGTATTGCTGAAATAAGTGCGCGCCTGCCGCTGCGCCACGCATTGGTCATGCGCGCTATCGCCAGGCCGCCGCAGGCGACCTCGCGCAATTTACAACACCGGCAATACGCTAGACTGGTGTGCCCATGTCGAGGGCGCCTATCCGGTTAAAATAGATTCGCTCTCTTTCGCAGGCACGGATCCCACCACCGCTGCCGCAGTGCGCCCGGGTGTGCCTGTCGGCCGTAGAACCGCGGACTATCCATGTTTTCATTCTTTGTCAGCTTTGTGTGTTCGGCCCTGCTGACGCTACTCGTGATCAAGCAGTCGAAATTGCATGGGCCGGCGCTCGACACCGACTTTACCGGCGTGCAGCGGGCACACACCCATCTGGTTGCGCGAATTGGCGGCCTGCCGATTTATCTTTCCGTGCTGCTGGTCGCGGCGATCTCGATCGGGCGCCAGCCGGTGCTGCTGCAACTGCTGCCGCTGCTGCTGCTATGCGCCTTCGTCGCCTTCGTCGGCGGCGTGCTCGAGGACTATACGGGGTCGGTACGCCCTTCGCGCAGGTTATTCCTGACGATGACCGCCGCCACGCTCGCCTATTTCCTGCTCGACGCGAAAATCGAACGCATCGATTTTCCTTTCGGCGTGGTCATCCTCGCCTCAGGCTGGATTGCGCTGCCCTTGACCGTATTGGCGATCGCGGGGATTGCGAATGCCGTCAACATCATCGACGGCTTCAATGGCCTGGCCAGCATGGTCACGATCTGCATGCTGCTATCGCTCGCCTACGTGGCGTTGCAGGTGAACGACATGTTCATCCTCATTACCGCCCTGATGGTGGCCGGTGCGACCGCCGGCTTCCTGATCTGGAATTATCCGGTGGGCCTGATATTCCTCGGCGACGGCGGCGCCTATTTCATCGGATTCATGCTGGGCCAACTGGCGCTGCTGCTGGTAATGCGCAACCCGGAAGTATCGACCTGGTACGCGGCATTGCTGCTCATTTATCCTGCATTCGAAACGATTTTTTCTGCTTACCGCCGTATGTTTGTACGTGGAAAATCGCCCGCGGTACCCGACGGCATTCACTTGCATAGCTTAATTTTCAGGCGTATTGTCAGGTGGACGGTTGGTAAAAGGGAAGCGCGTGCACTGCTCCAGCGGAATGCCCGCACTTCTCCTTATTTGTGGCTGTTTTCACTCATGGCAGTCATCCCTGCTACATTGTTCTGGAAAAATACAACCGTCTTGATAGTATTCTGTTTATTGTTCGTAATCAGCTACGTGTGGTTGTATGCGCGTATTGTTCGATTCAAGTCCCCAAGATGGCTGATTTGGCGCAAGAAGGACTAGCAATTAATTGCCAATGTAGTATATTGCGACATTTGGTGAGAATTCACCTGAATTGGATTAACCCAACTTTCGAGGAACGATGATGGATCTGTCAAATATGTCGGTTGGCGATTTGCGCAACCTGCAAGAGCAAATCA
>Ga0213836_101955_pt1 | contig 10697 bp, 7 predicted proteins | sample SWPATP03_FD_160578 | JGI IMG/M metagenome (GOLD analysis project Ga0213836, IMG submission 160578) | Coastal seawater microbial communities from Marineland, Florida, United States - SWPA TP0 #3 | ecosystem: Environmental > Aquatic > Marine > Coastal | place: USA: Florida | collected 2016-08-05
GCCGTCGAAATCGCGATCACGACGTCGTTTGGTTTCAGCAGTTCGGCGGCCAGCTGGAACAGGTGGGCGTCGCCGTGGGCGGTGGTGGGAATGCGGAAGCGGAAGAACTTGTGCTGGCCGTCGAGCGCGACGACGCGGGCATTGCCCATCGCGTAGAACTCGACCTTGCCGGCGCTGCGCAGCATGGCGATGGCGCGGTCGATCGCGTGCACGTCGAGGCTGTCGCGGAATTTCAGGATGGCCGAGACGGTATTGTCGATCACCTTGGCCGACAGGTCGTGGGTGCTGTCGCTCATGCGCACCTGGCTGTGGCGCACGGGGATCGAGCCGGTCAGGCTGCCGGCGAATTTCAGCTTGAATTCGGCCAGGCCCTGGAAGCCGAGCGAGCGGCAGAAGCGGATCACGGTCGGCTGGCTGACGTCGGCCAGGCGCGCGATCTCGGCGATCGGCTCGGACAGCACTTTTCTCGGATGCTCGAGCACCAGCGCGGCCACGCGCTGCTCGGCCGGCGAGAGTTCGTGCTGCAGGTGCTGGACGCGCTCCATCAGCGTGTTGGCGCCGCTGCGCCCGCGCAGGTGTTCGGACAAGATCGTCGACACGCCGCGCAGTGCGGGATTGGGCGTCATGATCACATAGGTCGGGATCTGCGCCAGGTAGTCGGTGAAGCGCCCTTTGGCTTCGAAGCGCGCGCGGAACGAGGATGTGGCGAACCACTGCGCGATGCGCGGCACGATGCCGCCGCCGATGAAGATGCCGCCGAAGGCGCCCAGCGTCAGCGCCAGGTTGGCCGCCGCGCTGCCCAGCATGCCGGCGAAGCAGTCGAGCACTTCCAGGCAGAGCGCGTCATGCTCGTCGAAGGCGCAGGCGACGATCTCGGCGGCCGTGCGGCTCGGGGCCGGCACGCCGTTGCGTTCGGCCAGCGCACGGTAGACCAGTTCCAGGCCGGGGCCGGACAGGATGCGTTCGTTCGACACGTGCGGCCACTCGCGCCAGGCGTATTGCAGGATTGCGAACTCGCGCTCGTCGCTCGGCGCGAAGTTGACGTGGCCGCCTTCGCTGCCGAGGGTGACGAAACCGTCGGCGGTCGGGATCACGCCCGACACGCCAAGACCGGTGCCGGCGCCGAGCACGCCCGACACCGCATGCGGCGCCGGCTTGCCGCCGCCGATCTGCAGCAGGTCGGCCGCCCCCAGTCCCGGCAGCGCCATGGCCAGCGCCGTGAAGTCGTTGACCACGACCAGCGTCGACCAGCCCATCGTGCGCCGCACTTCGTCGGTGGAGAACTGCCAGTCGCGGTTCGTCATGCGCACCAGGTCGCCGCTGACCGGATTGGCCATGGCGAAGGCCGCATGCGTGATGCGCTCGCCCTTCTGCTCGGCGAGGTAGGTGTTCAGCAGCTGCACGATGCCGCTGTAGTCGTCGCACTTGAGCACCGCGGTCTGGCGGAACACGCCGGGCGCCGTCTCGAGGGTGAAGCGGGCATGGGTGGCGCCGATATCGGCCAGCAGGCGCGGGCCGTCGGCGTAGGAGGCACGGCTGGATTTTTGTTCGGTGTCTGGTTCAGTGATCATGGCGCTGCTTGTTTGCCCGTCTACGGCTGAGGTACCTTGAAGCCGAACAGGATAGCATTGTTTGATTGCTACCAAAGCTTTGAACGGCGAATCATTCGTTGCGGGTGGCGGATTGGCGCCATGGTTGAGTGTTACGATTGCGGCCAATGAAGACCCGAACCTACCTATTCCTGATGCTGGCTGCGATCCTCATCCCGGTCGCCTTCCTGTCGTTTTCGGGCTTGTACATGCTGCTGGAGTCGGAGCGCGAGTCGCGCATCCAGCGCGTCGCCGAGATCGCCCATTCCACGTCCCTGCTGATCGACAGCGAAATCATGGCGGCCGAGGCATCGATCCGGAACGTGGCGAACTCGCCCGGCATGCAGGCCGAAGACTTCGCCGGGCTGCACCGGCTGCTGTCGGCGACACGCACCTCGCCATTGAGCTGGACCCTGATTGCGGACTACGCCGGCAGCGGCATGATGAATACGCTCGTCCCCTACGGCACGCCCCTGGCGGTCAAGTCGGGACCGTGGGCGGCCAAGGTCTACGACGCCCAGGCAACGCAGGTCGGCGGCTACTTCCTGGGCGCGACGTCGAAACGCGGCGTGGTCTCGGTCAACGTGCCCGTCCCGGCAACGCTCGGGAAGAAATATGTGGTCACGCAGATTTTCGACCCCCGCTATTTCGACAAGATTTTTCACAAAAATACCCTGCGGGCCGGCTGGATCATCGGCGTGTTCGATACCGACGGCATCTCGATCGCGCGCAACGTGAATGCGGCCAGGCTGGTCGGCCGCAAGGTCAATCCTGTCCTGTACGCCGCCTCGCGCCAGAAAGCCGGCATGCTGCGGCACACGACGCGCGATGGCATCGACGTCTACGACGTCTTCGTGCGCTCCGAGCTGACCGGCTGGACGGTGGCGATCGGCCTGCCGGTGGCGGAAGTCGAGCAGGCGGCGCGGATCACCACCTTCTACGCCGCGCTGTCCTTGCTGAGCGTGCTCGGCGCCGCGGTCGGCATCGCCATCTTTTTCGGCCGCCGCATCGACAACTCGCTGCGCGAGGCCACCTCGGCGGCGCAAGCGCTGGCGCACGACAAGATGGTGCCGCTGGCGCCCTCGCGTTTAAAGGAAGTCAATGCGCTGCTGGCGGTCTTGCATGGCACTGGCCTGGCGCTCACGCGGGAAAACGCGGCCCGGCTCGCGCTCGAAGCCGAACGCGAAAAACTGCTGGCCAACGAACGCGCGGCAAGACAGCAGGCGGAAGCCCAGAGCGAAGCGAAGGACCATTTCGTGTCCATGCTCAGCCACGAGCTGCGCAATCCGCTGGCGGCCATCAGCGGGGCCGCGTCGGTCGTGCGCTTGCCGCACCTGGCGCCCGCCCGCAAGGAAAAAGCGTGGGAAATCGTCGACCGCCAGCTGCGCCACCTGACCCATATCCTCGACGACCTGCTCGACGTCAGGCGCGTCATGTCGGGCAAGGTCACGCTGCAAAAACTGCCTGTCAACGTCGGCGAGATCCTGGCCTTGTGCTGCCAGGCGAGGATGATGGCGGCGACGGGTCAACACACATGGTCGGTGCACACGCAGGAGGCGTGGATCCTGGGCGACCGTACCCGGCTCGAACAAGTCTTCGACAACCTCCTGACGAATGCGATGAAATACACGCCACCGGGCGGCACGATCACGGTCAGGAACAGCGTGGACGAGGGCCGGGTCGTGATCGAGGTCGCCGATACGGGCGCCGGCATCGAGCCGGACGTCATGCCGTTCATCTTCGACTCGCTGACGCAAGGGCCGACCACGATCGACCGCGCCCAGGGCGGCCTCGGACTGGGCTTGTCGATTGCGAAAGGCTTGGTGCATTTGCACGACGGGACCATCAGTGCGCACAGTCTGGGCCTGGGAGCTGGAAGCGTATTCCGGGTGTCCCTGCCGCTGGCTGTAGCGACGACACCCATCCTGGCCTAGCCCCGGCGGCGCATGTTGCGCCATGTGCGAACCCTCGGGCTCCATAAAAAAAGCCGGCTTGCACCGGCTCTTCGATTTCCAACAAGCGGACTTATTTCTGACGGCGGCGCAACGCGCCCAGGCCAGCCAGACCCAAGCCGATCAAGGCCAGGCTAGCAGGTTCCGGAACGTCGTTCACGGCGGTGACTTTCCAGCCATACGCATCGGCAGTGCCAGACATCCCCACGGCTTGATATTGATAATCGTATTGCGACGAATAAAGGCTCGTGTCCTGCGCATACGTGCTGAGAGTCGGCGTCGAATACATGTAGGTATTGAACGAATAGTCGCCCTGCAGATAATCGGAGTTGATAAACAGGAAATTATTTTCCTTGCCATCAAACGATACGACAGCGCCTGAAGCCCAGCCGATCGATGGAGTGTATTTGGCCGTTGTAAAGCTGCGGCTGTCCGCGCTTTTCACGCCATTGATTTCAAGCGAAATATTAAACAGATCGCTGATGAGGTTGCCTTGGGCACTACCTTCAAACGAGCCCGACAACGTGTGGTGATCGGCGTCGCTCATCGTAAAGGTATACATACCTGCCTGAGCAGTTCCGATGGTGGCGAGCAGTACAGCAAGAAGAACTTTTTTCACGGACATTCCCTGGTTATTTTTTGACTACCTCCCTATATGCAATAATGATGCCAGGTAGAAAAATCAATGACTTGTAGGAAATTTTAGTTTCTGGTGTAAAATTTCCCGACAGAAAACGATGCTTGTCTGACATTAAACAAGCCCGCTCGCCTTGCTGTCGGCAAAAGATCAACGGTCACTGTCCAATAAGCACCACTGGATTACGCGCATCGAACTGCACCTTGCCGTCCTTGACGATGGCCGTCGTTCCCGAATACCAGTCGCGCACGGTCTGGCCATCCATGAACACGCCCGATACCGGGACTGCGGTCGGCTTGTCGGTGGGCAGGCCGAGCGCGACCACCACGCGGTCGGTCAGGTCGCCCTGCTCCCAGGTGCGCTTGAAGGTGTACGGATAGCTCTGGATCATGCGGTGCACGCCGGCGCCGACGGCGGGATGGGCCTGGCGGAAGCGGCCCAGCCGCGCCCAGTGCTCGCGCACGTCACGCACACGGTTCACGCCGCGCTCGGCGTTCGATGCCAGTTCGTCCCAGTTCATGAAGGAGCGCAGCGTGGCGTCGCCCTCGGCGCCCTCGATCTTGAGCAGGCGCGCGGTCTCGTCGCCGTAGTAGATCTGTGCGGCGCCGGGCGCCAGCAGCAGCTTGTTGGCAGTGTCGTAGGGACGCTGGCGCAGCGCGTCGTAGGGCTGGCCGTCGTCGTGCGAGCTGAGGTAGTTCAGCACCGAATACCCCTTCATCGGCCCCTGCAGCGCCTGCGAATACTCGCTGAACAGCTTCTCGAAGCCTTCGGCCGCATCCGTCTTCATCGTGAAGTTGATCAGGCTGTCGAAGCCTTCGGCCGGGTAGTCGGCCGTCAAGCCGCCCAGGTCGAATGCGCGGCCGTGGCGGATGCCGTAGTTGTAGACCTCGGCCGTCATGTAGAACGGCGTGTCGTCCAGCTTCTTCAACGGATTGGCCTTCTTCCAGTCCTCGAAGGCGGCGCCCGCAACCTTCTTGAGCTCCTTCCAGACGCCTGGCTCGGTATGCTTGACGGTGTCGGCACGGAAGCCGTCGAAGCCGTACTTGCGCACCCAGTCGGCATGCCATTTCATCAGGTAGTAGCGCGGCGCGCGCGGATAGCCGGTGCGCTTGAAGAAGGCGTCGAGCTCCTTGACTTCGCGCTCGTAGCGCCCTTCCTTCTTCCACTTCGCCGCCAGTGCGGGCGGCAGCGCAACCGGCTTGTCGCTGCCGGTCAGGAAGTCGGGCAGGTTCTTCACCAGCGTGCAGTCCATCGTCGTGCGCGCATCCTTATAGGTGCAGGCCGGGCCGGTACGCACCCAGTCCGCCGGCCATACCGGGTCGCTCGCGGTGACCGGGCCGGTATGGTTCATCACCACGTCGAGCAGTACGCGCAGGCCGTTCGCATGGGCCGTATCGACCAGCGTGCGCAGTTCCTCCTCGGTGCCGAGGTTGGCGTCGATTGCCGTGAAATCGCGCGCCCAGTAGCCGTGGAAGCCATAGCTTTTACCGGTGCCCTCGTCGGTGCCGGCGTGGATCTGCTCGACCGGCGGCGTGATCCAGAGCGCGGTCACGCCCAGTTCCTTGAAATAGCCTTCCTTGATCTTCGCGGTGACGCCGGCGAAGTCGCCCCCCATGAAGCCGCGCAGCTTGGCCGCGTCGTCCTTGCGGTTGTAGGCGTGGTCGTTACCCGGATTGCCATTATTAAAACGGTCCGTCAACAGGAAATAGACGGTCGCGTTCTCCCAGACAAAGGGTTTGGCGGGCGCCGCCCAGGGTGCGGGTGCGGCGTGGGAAGTGCCGAACGCGAACAGCAGGGAGGCGGCAAGTACGGGTATTTTCATGGGGTTCCTGTAAAAGTGGATCAGGCAAAGGGCAATCAGGTCACCACGCTCGGCTGCTCGCGGCCGGTGCGCTGGCGCAGTTCGGAGACGCCATGGGCGATCGCCACCAGGCCTGACAAGGCGACTTGGGTGTCGAGGCCGTGGCGGCTCGGGTCGGCCTCGAAGCGTTCGAGATAAAGGCGGATGGTCGCGCCTTCGGTGCCGGTGCCCGACAGGCGGAACACGATGCGCGAGCCATCGCTCATGACGATGCGCACGCCCTGCCTGGTTGCGACCGAGCCGTCGATCGGATCGGTGTAGACGAAATCGTCGGCCAGCGCGACCTGGTATTCGCCCAGCGTCTGGCCGACGAGCTTGGACAGCTTGGCGCGCAAGGCCGTCATCATGGCCTCGGCGGCCGTGGCGTCGACCGCTTCGTAATCGTGGCGCGAATAGTAGTTGCGGCCGAAGCGCGCCCAGTGTTCGCCGACTAACTGCTCGACCGATTTACGGGTCGCGGCCAGCATGTTCAGCCAGAACAGCACGGCCCACAGGCCGTCTTTCTCGCGCACGTGGCTTGATCCGGTGCCGTAACTCTCTTCGCCGCACAGGGTGACCATGCCGGCATCCATCAGGTTGCCGAAGTACTTCCAGCCGGTCGGCGTTTCGAAGCATTCGATGCCGAGCGCTTCGGCCACGCGGTCGGCGGCCATCGAGGTCGGCATCGAGCGGGCGATGCCCTTGATGCCGGCCGCGTAGCCAGGCGCCAGCTGCGCGTTGGCGGCGATGATGGCCAGGCTGTCGGACGGCGTGACGGCCAGGCCGCGCCCGACGATCATGTTGCGGTCGCCGTCGCCGTCCGACGCCGCGCCGAAGTCGGGCGCATCCGGGCCGTTCATCAGCGCGATCAGTTCGGCCGCGTTGACCGGGTTCGGGTCGGGATGGTGACCGCCGAAATCGGCCAAAGGCTCGCCGTTGATGACGGTGCCCGCCGGGGCGCCGAGCGCGCCTTCGATGATCGCCTTCGCGTACGGGCCGGAGACGGCGCACATGCCGTCGAATTTCATGCGGAAGCCCCCCTCGAACAGCGCACGAATGGCCTTGAAGTCGAACAGGCCTTCCATCAGTTCGGCGTAGTCGGCCACCGGGTCGATGACCTCGACCTGCATGCCGTCGAGCGTGGTGGCGCCGATGGCGTCGAGGTCGACCGGCGGCGCATCGCTGATGCGGTAAGTGGACAGGCTCTGCGTCTGTGCGTAGACGGCGTCGGTGATTTTTTCCGGCGCCGGTCCGCCATTCTCGATGTTGTACTTGATGCCGAAGTCGCCATCCGGGCCGCCCGGATTGTGGCTGGCCGAGAGCACGATGCCGCCAAAGGCGCCGTGCTTGCGGATCACGCAGCTGACCGCCGGCGTGGAGAGGATGCCGCCCTGCCCGACCAGCATGCGCGCCACGCCGTGGGCGGCGGCCATATGCAGGATCGTCTGGATCGCCTCGCGGTTGAAGTAGCGGCCATCGCCGCCCACCACCAGCGTGCGGCCGCTGCAGTCGCCCAGCGTCAGGAAAATCGCTTCGACAAAATTCTCGAGGTAGCCCGGCTGCTGGAACTCGGTCACCTTCTTGCGCAGGCCCGAGGTTCCCGGACGCTGCCCGGCGAATGGCGTCGTTGCCACGGTCTGAATCGTCATGCTTCGCTCCCGATGAATGCGTTATCGTTTGTTGATAAAACGTTACGATACTTCAGGAGCGAAAATGATGTCGCCGTTTTAGTCGGCTTTGTCGGTGACTGCGAGCGTCAACAGGGCCGCCAGCAGCATGCAGCCGCCGCCCAGCGCCAGGGTTTGCACCGTGTGGCCATGGAAGAACTCGCGCGTGACGAAGCCGAGCAGCAGGCCGCTGACGATTTGCGGGATCACGACGAAGAAGTTAAACAGGCCCATGAAGTAGCCCATGCGCTTGGCCGGCAGCGCGCCCGCCAGGATCGCATACGGCATCGTCAGGATGCTGGCCCAGGCGATGCCGACGCCGACCATCGGCAGCATCAGCATTTCCTTGGTGTCGATGGCGAGGATGCTGGCCAGGCTGATGCCGCCGATGGCGAGGCAGGTCGCGTGCACGGTCTTGCGGCTGGTGGCGCGCGCGAAGACCGGCAGGATGAAGGCGGCCAGGGCCGAGACGCCGCTATACACCGCGAACATGATGCCGACCCAGTTCCCCGCATCCTGGAAGGCGGCCGACTGGGCATCGCTGGTGCCGTAGACCGAATCGGCGATCGCGCTGCCGGTATAGATCCACATCGCGAACAGGGCGATCCAGGTGAAGAACTGGACAAAGGCCAGCTGCACCATCGTCTTCGGCATCTTGCCGAAGCCGCTCAGGATTTCGGTGAAGGCGACGCCCAGGTTGCGCGCATGCTGGCGCTCCTTGTTGAAGGCGTCCAGGTCGGCTGGCGGCAGTTCGTCGGCGCTGAACACGGTCCAGCTGACGGCGCCCATGAACACCAGTGCGCCGGCATAGAACGAATAGCGCACGGTCTCGGGAATGCTGCCGTCGACCGGCACGTTCGACACGCCCATGCTGGTGAAGATGGTCGGCAGGAGCGAGGCGATCACCGCGCCGCAGCCGATGAAGAAGGTCTGCATCGCATAGCCCGCGGTCTGCTGCGAGACGTCGAGCTTGTCGCCGACGAAGGCGCGGAACGGCTCCATCGAGACGTTGATCGCGGCGTCCATCAGCCACAGCACGGCGACCGCCATCCACAGCACGGAGGAATTCGGCATCAGGAACATGGCGATCATCGCCAGCAGCGCGCCGGCGAAGAAGAAGGGACGGCGGCGGCCCCATTTCGGGTGCCAGGTGTTGTCGCTCATGTAGCCGATGATCGGCTGCACCAGCAAGCCCGTGACCGGCGCGGCCAGCCAGAACAGCGCCAGGTCGTCGGGATTGGCGCCGAGCGTCGAGAAGATGCGGCTGGTGTTGGCGTTCTGTAGCGCGAAGCCGAACTGGATGCCGAAGAAGCCGAAGCTCATGTTCCATAACTGCCAGAACGACAGGCGCGGTTTGTTGAGCGCCTTGGTGTGCATGTCCATCTGTGTGTCCCCATTGGCCCGGGTTGTAATCGGGCTCTAGTATGTGTGGCGAACGCGCCACGTGCCGCCGTCGATGCCGCGCAGGGATGCGGGGCTGAAGAGAGTAGCTGGGGAGCGTTCCCGTCCGAAGGCCGTGAGGACGGGCTGTTGCAGGGTGAATTTGTAGCAAAATAACATGGCGTTTTCCGAGTGTCAATTCGAAAGATGCGTAGTAAAATCGCCACGCCTGCCGGGTTCAGCAGGGGCTTTGTAGTCAAATAACATATGGCGAGACCGAGACAACCATGCGCGGCATGCAGCGCCGGCTGAGCAAGTCCTTGTACGCCCGGTGGCCGCCACGCCGCACGCGCCACTTCACACTCATATAAAAGAGACCTTCACCATGCCGTCGATGCGCCCCCTTCTCCTCCTGACCGCCCTGCTGGCCGCGCCAGTGCTCGCGGCCGACGTCGCGCCCGCAACCAAGCCGTCGACCGCCCTGCCCGGCGTGCGCCTGCTGCCGGAGCAGCTCGAGATTCCCGGCCTGAACCGCAAGCGCCAGGTGCGCCTGTACCTGCCGCCGGGCTACGCGACTTCCGGCAAGCGCTATCCGGTGCTGTACATGCACGACGCCCAGAACCTGTTCGACGACGCCACGGCCTACGCCGGCGAGTGGAAGGTCGACGAAACGCTGGACGCGCTGAGTAAAGAGGGCAAGCTGGAACTGATCGTGGTCGGCATCGACAACGGCGGCGAGAAGCGCATGACCGAATTGAACGCCTGGGACAGCGCGCGCTTCGGCCAGGCCGAGGGCAAGCAATACACCGACTTCGTCGTCAAGACCTTGAAGCCGCTGATCGACAGCCAGTACCGCACCCTGCCCGACCGCGCCAACACCGCCATCATGGGCAGTTCGATGGGCGGGCTGGCTTCGCACTACGCGATCGCCCGGTACCCGCAGGTGTTCAGCAAGGCCGGCGTGTTTTCGCCCGCCTACTGGACGGCGCCGGCCTCCTTCGACTTCGTCGGCACCCACCCGCTGCCGAAGGATGCGCGGGTCTACCTGCTGATGGGCGAGAAGGAAGGCGATTCGATGGTGCCGGACGTCGAGCGCATGGCCGGCGTGGTGCGCACCAGCGGCCATCCGGCGGACGGCACGGTGCTGAAAATCGTGCCGGGCGCGCAGCACAACGAGGGGTTCTGGAGCGGCGAGTTGCGCGATGCGCTGCTGTGGATGTTCAAGCCAGGCGCCTGACCTTATAACAACGGGGAATCGATCCACCGGATCGATTCCCCGTTGTTCATCCGATTGCGGCTTTCGCCGCAGGCATTACGCCTTCGGCTTGGCCTTCTTGAACGGCGGCTTGTCCGACTTGAACCCCGGCTTCTTGAATGCAGCAGCTTTTTTCGGCGGCGGCGGCGTTTCGCCGTCGCGCGTGATGTTGAGCTGCTGGCCGGCGACCCACACGGTTTTCAGGTGGTCGATCAGGTCGGGCGGCATGTCGGCCGGCAGGTCGAGCGTACTGAAATCGTCGTAGATTTCGATGCGGCCGATGTGCTTGGCGTCGATGTTGGCTTCGTTGGCGATGGCGCCGACGATGTTGCCCGGCTTGACGCCGTTGGCGTGGCCGACTTCGATGCGGAAGGTCG
>Ga0213836_101959_pt1 | contig 10649 bp, 8 predicted proteins | sample SWPATP03_FD_160578 | JGI IMG/M metagenome (GOLD analysis project Ga0213836, IMG submission 160578) | Coastal seawater microbial communities from Marineland, Florida, United States - SWPA TP0 #3 | ecosystem: Environmental > Aquatic > Marine > Coastal | place: USA: Florida | collected 2016-08-05
CGCTAATTTACTGAAAAACCGGATTTAGCTGCCTTAAAAAACCGCTTCCAAAAATCCTGGCGCGTCTCCATCAGCAAGAAAGCGCGCAAGCGCCGAAATCGCTAATTGATCAGTGCTTCCCTAGGAATGGTGACGTGGGGTTTCCGGGCAGAGCGATGCGCGTACAGGTCGCGGATCGCGGCTCGGTCTTTTTCAGTATGGGATCGGGCAGTTAGTGGGACTTGTCCCGGACGCATTGGGTCGAGTCGGCCTTTACGCGAAAACGGTCTTCGTTGCTGTTGACGATGCCGACTATACCGTTGAGGACCCTCTGCAAGGGTGCGGAAGAGACCTTCGGAAGGGCGACGTTGGAGTAGCTAAACCCGCCAGATGAGGATCTGGCTAAAGTCAGGTTTGCGCAACTGATCTTCGAGTTTTGAAAGACATGCGGAGGGAAAGGCGACGGGCCGATAGGCGCTCGAGTGGATCATCACCGAGACGCCGTAGGTCTTACATGCGGTCGATGCTCCGTTTCCCTGGGTAGCTCTTAGTAAGGTTTTGCACGTTCCTGCTTGAACGCTCGAACCGCAAACTTGAAAGGCTCGAAAAAGAGGACCGTATCCTGGCGCGCCAGCTCTTTCAGGTGAGCCGCAAAGCTGGTGCGCTCAGGATCATAGACTGGCATCACCGTCTCAGTCTTCCACGAAAAGAACCCTCTGAGCGGCGCGGTTGCCAAGCGGCCGATGCGAATCAGTCTAGAAGTTAGGGACATGTTTCCTCCAATGCGTGTGACTATTCTACCATCGAAAAACTGCATTTAATCGGCACCGAGCAGTGACCAAGGTTCCCTATCATCAGCAATTTTCACTAACTTGCGTAGCGCTGCCATGCGCTTGAGGTAGAAGGGGCGCGGTGTCGATAATCGCGCGAGCTGGACTGCATCACGGCACCGGTTCGCCTGCGCAGCTACGTCCGAGTTGGCGCGATCTGTTGCAGCCGTGCGACGACGGACGTTGTGCCCCGACGCATACTACTCATTGTCAACTCAACAGTATTTAGTAGCGGTGATGGCGCTGGCGACGGGGCGTGCGCGTTTCGCCCGCTCCTGTTAACCGGCACAGAAGGACTAAAAGGCGCTTAGTAAAAGAGATCAAAAGTATGGTGTAGCTCCCGCTGTGTTGCTACTATTGTTGCTTTCCTAAACGCAAGACTTTAAGCGTACAGCGCGCTCCCTCAAATGACCACCCGCCACCACGACCCGATCCATATCAGTACACTCCAGCTCACTAAAGCAGAGTCGCGATGGATGGGCAGGGGCCTGTGGCTTACGCTGACGCTGTTACTGTGCGCAACAAACATCCTGACCTTGCTTGACGACGGGTTCCGGAGAAATGCGTACGAGGCGGTTACCCGCATCGCTCGCCCGGCCCTCGACGGGATTGGAATGGCCTCGAGCGCAAGGATTCTCATCGAGAACAGCCCGGCCGCGCTGCAAAAGAAGGCGGTTGAACGGGCAACCGCAGAGCTGGCAGCGCGCAGCGCGCTGCTTTTGCGGGACGTCCAGTTGCTCACGCAAGAGCGCGACGGTCTTGTCGCGCAACGCACGAAGCTCGACAAGCAGCTACGCGCCAGCCAAGCAGTCGTCGCCAAGCATAAAGCCCGCGTATCGCAGCTCGGCAAAGCAGTGCTCGGCAGGGCTGCACGGAGCGTGATCAGGCACTTGGGCGCGCTGCCAGGACACGCATTACCCGTGCTCAGTGCAACCGTGGCAGTTGGCAGCGTCGTTTTCGATATCCGAGATGCCTGCGACAGCATTAAAGAGCTTGATGAGCTTAACCAAAGCGTTGGTTTGCCGCCAGCTGACCGATCACAGGTATGCGGACGCACCGTGCCCAGCGCACAGGAGCTGCTTGCCGGTGCGCGGGGCAATTGGGAAGCAATTTATCGAAACTCGGCTGCTGCTCTTAATACCGGCGCCACGATGATTCCGCAGACGCCACCGATCTCAGTGCAATCCGCGCGCAAGTGGTTGTCCGGAATCTTTTAGCGATAGCGGGCGCCCCTTTCCTGCGCGAGCGACCGTCATGCGAAGCTAGGTCGGCCACCAAGACGCATTCTAAACATCTCTACGAACAGGTTGTTGAATATGGTATCCATGCTTTCATGGCTCGATCACGATCGTGATGCAGCCGAACGCAGCATGCGCATGTTGTCGTTTTTCAAGGAGCGAGAAGCCCGGGACGAACTCGGCATCGGCGGCGTGCGCGACGCTATCGCAGACCAGCTGTTTCCCGGCACGTCCACGATCCAGACCCGGCTGCGCTACGTCTTTTTCATTCCCTGGTTGTATGCCCAACTGGAACAGAAAAACATTTCCTCAGCCTCGTATGCGGGTGCGGCGCGCCAGGCCGAGGGCCGGCTGTTGCAGGCGCTGATCGACAATGAGCCGGCCACTGAGACGGGGGTAATTGGGCGCGAGGCGGGAAGTACCCTGAAACGGCTCCCGAGTTCGGTGTACTGGGCGGCCCTGGGTAGCTGGGGCATACGCAAGGGCGACGAAACCCAGCAGCAGTATTTCGCACTATCCGACCGCCGGCGCACCCTGCGCGCGGAGCGCCGCCGCCGCGACGACGGCGACGCACACGACAGTGACGCCGGCGGCCAAGCGTGGGACCTGCAAGCCCTGAAACTCTGCCCGGACAGCTTCCCCGAAGACTGCCGGTTACGGCTGACGCGCCCCGAATCCGAGTTCCTGCTGGACCGCTGGAGCAAGACGCACAAGGATTCGCTGCTGACCTGGCTGGCGCTCGACCTCCGTCACCACGACGCCCCACCCGAGGCGGACCGGATCTGGAACCATCCCCGCTTCGACGATTTCCCGCCCTTGATCCGGGAGCTGATTGTCGATGGGCGCCGGCTCGACGCGCTGGTCCGGGGCGCCGCGCTGCTGTACAACCTGCAGCTTGCCGAGCGCGACGGACGCGACGAGCGCGTTGCCTACTATACGAAAGAACTGGGGCTTTGGGCAGAGCAGGAGTTGCCTGACTGTGCCGAGTGGAACCTCGGCCTGTTCTGGCCGCGCGTGCTGGGGCAGGGCCACACCATAACGGGCGACACACAGCGCTTCATCGGGGGTTGGCGCGAGGTCGCCATGGCGGGCGCGAACGTGGCAGGCGGCTCGGCCGCGGCCAGGCGTTTGGTCGAAGAGCGGGAAAGCAGGCTCAAGGGAGCGCGCTCGCGCTTCACCAACCGCGCGGCCCTCAAGCAGTGGGGCGGCGCCGCCGGCACCACGCCGCTGACGTACCGGTGGCCGATCGCCGATTCGCTCCTGAAGGAGTGGCATATGGGATGGACGCAGCCATGATCCATTCCGAAACCCGAACCCTGCTGACCGATGCGCTCACGCCTCCGCCCGGCTGCAGCTTCGACAGCGGCGTGGCGACGACGTTCTCGCTCGACCTGGTGACCCTGCTCGGACTGCCCCTGCACCTGGCATGGCTCGGCCATGCAGGAGGGAGTGCCGATGAGCCCGACCCGATCGCGGCGATCGAAGCGCTGCGCCGCACGGCCGCGCAACTGACCATCTTCTGCCAGCGCGGCCGCATGCAGATTCCACGCGTGGCAAGTCCCTTGCTGGGACTGCTGGAGGGAATGGTGCACGAGGTCACGGCCCCACACGGCGGATCCTTCCATCCGAAAGTCTGGCTGCTCAAGTTCGTCTCGCCGTCGGGCGAGGCCCGTTTGCGGCTGCTGGTCCTGTCGCGCAACCTGACCGACGACGGCTCCTGGGATGTGTCGCTTTGCCTGGACGGCACGGTCGGGCGCAAGTCGCTGGCGATGAACAAGCCACTGCGCGCGCTGTTGGAGGCAACGGTCGGAGCCAGCCACAAAGGGCTGGACGCGGCGCGGTCGGACAAGGTGCAGCGCTTGAAGGACGAGATGATGCGATGCGAGTGGGAGCTGCCCGCGGGCTTCCATGAACTGCGCTTCCACACGCTCGGGGCGGGGCGCAAGGCGGCGGGATGGCTGCCGGTGCCAGATAGCGGGAGCTGGGATGACCTTGGCGTCATTTCGCCCTTCGTCACCGAGGCAGCGCTGCGCCAGCTCGCCGAACTGTGCACGGGCACGCCGTTCCTCATTTCGCGCGCCGAAGAACTCGATGCCCTGCCGCCGACCGTGACCGCCGGATACGACAGCGTCTGGATCATGGATGAGCGGGCGGAGTCAAGCGACAAGGAAGAGGCGGTGCCGGGGCGCGAGCGCGGATTGCACGCCAAGATATTCGTCGGCAAGCGCGGCTGGAATACCCATCTGTTCGTCGGCTCGGCAAATGCGTCAAGTGCCGCCCTCGTTGCCGGCAAAAATGTCGAGTTCATGGCCGAGCTGATCGGAAAGGCAAGCCGGGCCGGCAAACCGCGGGACTGGTTGGGTGACGAAGGCATCAGGCCTTTGTTGGCACGCTACGAGCGCACGGAGCCCGACGACGCGGCGGATGACCAGTTGCACCAGAAGCGGCTCGAAGAGGTGCGCGTGCGCCTGTGCGGCGTCGCGTTGACGCTGCACTGCGTAGCCGATGACAGCGGGTGGTCGGTAGACATGGCGGGACTGGACCGCGTCGACACCGGCGAGGTCGACGCCAGGACCTGGCTGGTGACGGTTCGGAGCGAGAGCGCCGTCGGCATCGACGGCAAGCACGCGGTGGTGCGCCTTGGGACGTACGGCATCGAGGACATCACCTCGTTCATCGGCTTCAAACTGGTATCGGGCAAGCACGAACTGTGCTTCGCGCTGGCGCTTCCTTTGCATGGCGCGCCGCAAGAACGGGAAGTCGAGATGCTCCGAGCGGTGCTGCGCAATCGTGACGGCTTCGTACGCTACCTGCTGCTCCTGCTCGGGGATTGGGAGGGCGGCAGCGGTGGCGGGGACGGCGCCGTGAACGGGGCGGGCAAGCGGGGCTCCGGTGGTGGGGCGCCACCCCTATTCGAAATGCTGGCCAGGGCCTACGCGCGCGACCCGGGGCGCCTGCTGCACGTATCGCAGGTGGTCGCGCGCCTGCGCAAGGAGAGCGGCGACCAGGATGACGCCATCCTGTCGCCCGAATTTATGGATATATGGCAGTGCTTCGAGCACGCGGCGAACGGACAGGACTGTAAATGACCAAGAACAATTTGGCGCAAGCGGTGATGCTGGGGCTGAAGGATTTCCAGCGCCGCACCGTCAATTTCACCTTTTCACGCATGTTCGCAGCCCAACAGCCGGCCCTGCGCTTCCTCGTGGCGGACGAGGTGGGACTGGGCAAGACGCTCGTTGCCAAAGGCCTGATCGCAAGGACCATCGAGCGGCTCCAGCAGGAAGGCAAGAAACGGATCGATGTGATCTATGTGTGCTCGAACGCCGACATCGCCGTGCAGAACGTCGCGCGCCTGATGCAGCCGGGCCAGCCCGCATTTTCAGGGGCGACGCGCCTGACCCTGTTGCCGCTGATGACCGGCAGCCTGAAAGAGCACCCGGTGAACTTCATCAGTTTCACGCCGGGGACCACGTTCAACCAGAACAACCGGACGGGCCGCAAGGAAGAGCGAAAGCTGATTTACCAGATGCTCAGGGAGGTCGACGGCATCGATCCGCTCGGCCTGCGCAACGCAATGCGGGGCGGCGCTGGCCGCAGCTGGTACGACACGGCCGACGAAGCACTCGACTTCGACGCCGACATCGCGCGGATGTATTGCGAAACCGTCAACCAGGACGAAGCCCTGATGGCGGCGATCGACACGGTCGCGTCGGTCTACCGCGACCGGCGCCGCCGCATCACCGACGAGGACGAAGAACGCTGCCTGGCGCTGACTGGCGCCCTGCGGCGTGCCCTGGCCAAGACCTGCCTGGCGGCCCTGCAGCCCGACTTGGTGATCCTCGATGAATTCCAGCGTTTCGGGGAGCTGTTCGACGATCCCGACGAGAACCCGTCGGCCGAGCTGGCGCATGCGCTGTTCAATTACAAGGCCGACCTGCGCGTGCTCCTCCTGTCAGCAACGCCGTACAAGATGTACGCCTCGGATGACGACAGCGAAGACCATTACGCCGACTTCCTGCGCACCCTGCGCTTCCTGATGCCGGGCCAGCATAGCCTGGTGGCGGGGCTGGAAGCCGATATCGGCGAATTTCGCACCGGCTTGCTCGACATTCGCAGCGAATCGGACCTGTCCGCACTGGCGGAGGTCAAGAATCGCATTGAATCGACCCTGAAGCGCGTCATGTGCCGCACCGAGCGCGTCGGAACCACCGTGCGCGCCGATGCGATGGTCTCGGAGCGCTTGCTCGTACCGCGGCTCGAGGCCCGCGACCTAGCTGACTTTCGCACCATCGATACGATCGCGCAGCGTCTGAAGGAGCCCGACACGGTTGAGTATTGGAAGTCCAGCCCCTACCTGCTGAATTTCATGCACGACTATTCGCTGAAGACGGCGGTGCGCAAGGACCAGAAGAACCGGCAGTCTGGCCTGGCCGACCTGCTTGCGCCCCCAGGCGGCAATACGATCTCGAGCGCCTCGGTCGATGCCTACGAACGCCTCGATCCGGGTAATGCGCGGCTCAGGACCCTATTCGGTGACATCGAAGCAAAGAATCTGCACCGCCTGCTCTGGATGCCGCCCTCGCTGGCGTACTGGAAGCCGGCGGGTGTGTACGAGAAGGTGGGGGCGGTATCGAAACAGCTGATCTTTTCGGCGTGGAACGTTGTTCCCGACGCGCTGGCGGCGTTGCTGTCCTATGAGGTCGAACGCCGGATCGTGCAGGAGGCGGACTCGCGTCAACCCGGATACGCGGAACTGGGCAAACGTTTCACCGCGCGCCTGCGCTTGTCGCGGCAAGGCGATGGCCGCCTTGCGGGCATGTGGAACCTGATGCTCATGTACCCGTCGAATGCACTTGCGAACCTGGTCGATCCCTTGCGCTGGGGCGGTGCAGACGGCCACGTGCTGTCGATCGAGGAGGCGCGCCAGCGCGCGGCGGCGTGCCTCGCCCCGCATGTCAAGGCATGTGTCGCGGCATATGGCGGGGGTGCGGTCGTGCAAGGCAACGAAGACCGGCGTTGGTACTGGGTTGTCCTGGCCCGGCTGGAAGCCGCACTGTCCCCCGCGAACCGCGGGTGGTGCGCCGATCACTGGCGCCAGGCCCGCCTGCATGGCGAGACGGACGAGCATGAGGAACCGGCGTCCGACACGGTCTTCAGCGCCCATGTCGACCAATGGCTGGACGCGTGGGACGGCCGGGTTGCAGACCTGGGACGAGTGCCGGCCGACCTGCCCGACGTCCTGGCCGCGCTGGCACTGGCCTCTCCGGCCACCTGCGCATTGCGCGCCCTATCGCGCCAGCGACAGCTGGTTGGGGCGAACGGCAACCAACTGCAAGGGGCGGCGGCCCGCGTTGCGGAAGGCCTGCGCAGTCAGTTCAACTCCCCCAGGGCGGTTGCCCTGCTCAAGGGGAACGAGGACGATGGCTCCTACTGGCAGAAGGTGCTGCATTACTGCGCCGACGGCAACCTGCAGGCGGTGCTCGATGAGTATGTTCACACCCTGAAGGAATCGAACGGACGGACCCGACCCGAAATGTCGCCGGTGGAAGACCTTGCCGAGTCGATGGTCGAGGCGATGGCGCTGCGCGCGGGCACCGTGCGGCCGGATGAATTGACGGTCAGCGAGGGGCGCCTGCGGATCGAGCCTTTCCCTACCGCTATTCGCAGCCATTTTGCGCTTCGTTTCGGCGGCAAGGACGAGGAAGCAGGCAGCGCGTCGCGCAGGAAGTCAGTGCAGGCCGCGTTTAATTCGCCGTTCTGGCCCTTCGTCCTGGTATCGACCTCGGTCGGCCAGGAGGGGCTGGATTTTCATCCGTGGTGCCATGCGGTGACACACTGGAACCTGCCATCGAATCCGGTAGACATGGAACAGCGCGAAGGGCGCGTCCATCGGTACAAGGGCTATGCGGTGCGTAAGAACATCGCCAGCAAATATGGGGCGGCGCTGCGCTATGGCGCGGGTGCCGAGGGGCCGGACCCGTGGGACGAACTGTTCGCCCTCGCCGTGGTCGACCGGCCCGCCGGCGCCAACGACCTGGTTCCCTACTGGATCTACGAGCTCGAAGGCGGCGCATGCGTCGAGCGTCGGGTCATGGCCTTGCCGATGAGCCGGGACGAAACGCGCTACCGGCGCCTGAAACGCAGCCTGGCGCTGTACCGCATGGTGTTCGCCCAGCCGCGGCAGGAAGACCTGCTAGCCTGCCTCGAGCAGAGCATCGGCGAAGAGCGGGCTGCGGAGGTGGCGGCCAAGTGGCGGATCAACCTAGAGCCGGACGCCGTGCCGGATGAGTGAGCCAACACGGCAGGCTTCAAGCGCAACTGGCCACACTTCTACGCCTGAAAAGATGATGTTGGGCCCCGGCATCGTGAACGCAGCAAGGCATCGATCCTTGCGATCAAGGACGAGCAGAAAAGCGCTCCGAGCTATTTATTTAAAGGGTTTCTGACCAGACGGGCTAGATAATTACACATGCGCCCCGTGTCCAGACGGCCCCTAGCGCGTTTACACAATACATGCCCCGAGTATAATGAACTCTACTCCGCGGGCTAGGGCAGACGTCTATGCAAGAATATTTCTACGCAATTCGGAGGAACCATTGGCAGCTAATTCGTACTTATGAGTAAAGTCACAAAAAAATAATTGCAACTCTTTAAAAATGTAGCGCGAATTGAACGTTTATGGATTAATTTTTCCTTTAATTTGCGTGAAAAAGAACTGGGCGATGACCACTGGCCACTGACTGATGGATACGGCTGTGTAACTTGCCCTTTCTCCCGAATAGAGGACGCGAGAGATGCGAAACACTTTTCTGAAGGCAGTCCTATATATATTATCCTTATGGCTGCTATTTTTTTCCTTGTCAATTATGTCATACGACAAGGAATTTTTATCGAAAATCCGCGGTATTGATTTTTCGTTTAGCTGGGAGGCTCTAAAAAATATCGACCTGTCTTTCATGAAATCGGCGAATTATGTATTTACCTTCAGCGTTTTTTTATGATGGCTGGAGTACTTAGTCTGTGGCTTCTTTATATGGGTTTTCTTGCGGGCTGGTCAGCAACATATGTGATAGAGGATGTGTGTGATGAAAACCATGAGCATCTTGCATTTTTGACGACGTATATTATGCCGCTTGTGTTTACTGATGTAGACAAAAAAAGGACAGCCATTAATCTAGCTGTGATGATAATTGCGATTGGAGTAATTTACGTAAAAACAAATAAGTTTTACTCAAATCCTTCACTTGCGGTAATAGGGTACCAAATATATAAGGCAAAAATTAAAAATCAGTCTAATAAAACTTTTGTCATGGTTTGCCATGGTCGGCTGCAGAATGACTCAAAAATACAATACATCAAACTTGATGAAGATACGTTGCTGGTCAGGGAGATTAGTTGATGTTCAGTGCACTTAAAGCGTTTATTGGTTCCAGCAGCACCACGGCAGAAATTTTTTTCGTTTCCGAAACAGTAGCGACTGTCGGAAGTCCTAGTACGTTGAAATTTAATAAAGTAAACCTAGACCAGACTGCTCAAAAAGATTTGGCCTTAAATTTCAAGACTAGTTTTCAGAGCGAAGTGATTGATATCTCTACGGGCGTAACAACACTCGGGAAAGTGTCATCGCTCGCAAGTAGTTCGAACGCCGTATACGAGTATGATATAGTGCCGAAAGCTCCAATTTTTTTGGAAATAGAAGCTATTTCTCTACTGACAGTGGCTAGTAATGTGCCAGCATTTGACTTCACAACGCAGCCCTTAGAAAAGGTTAAGGGTATAGTTATAAAGCTCACTGATGGAAATACTAGTTTGTACTTGTACCAGCATAAGTTTCCCATAGCGCTTCATAAAAAAAGCAAGCTTTCATTTATGAGCTCCCAAGGGAACATTTTAACAAGAGTTAATCATGATGTTATTGATATAAATAAGAACATTGACTTTTTCATGTTCGGCGGAGTGCATTACATCGTTAATATTAAGAGGTTAGAGAGTTCTTATGGACTGGATGTTGTCATTAATAACATGGTGGCACAAGCCATACCACGAATAGTTGCCTTGAACATCATAGATATGAGTGCACACGCGAAACCTTTAGAAATATTTGACGATCTCAAGAAAAGCAGGTCAGGCATGAGGAAAATTGCGAAAATATTGAACGGTCGGGTATTGAATATCGGGTTAACCATTCCTCAAATTGAAGACGTGTGCCGCGATTTCCCGGTGTTTGGGAGGCATATATCATTTACCAATAATTTAGTAGATCTTAGCTCGCAAACAAAGAAGCTTCTCTTTTTAAGAATGCTTAATGATGAGGCCGTACGTTCGGCTTTAACTAATGACGTTTCTTTGGCAGACGATAGGGAATCCGCTGCTTAATATATTCAAAAAATGACGCCTACGAACCGGCCTGCCCAGCCGAGTAAAGCGGTTGAGCACAGCGGCGCGCACTTGCAGCTCAGCGACTTTACGGTCAAAGTCACGTGCCATGACGCGTCACCCAGCAGCTTGAAGCAACATCTTAGTTTCTACAAGGCTGCGTCGATGATATACACTCCACTTTTCCAGATCGCTCGGCCCAGCCTGCGTGTTGCCTGCAGGA
>Ga0213836_101972_pt1 | contig 10575 bp, 10 predicted proteins | sample SWPATP03_FD_160578 | JGI IMG/M metagenome (GOLD analysis project Ga0213836, IMG submission 160578) | Coastal seawater microbial communities from Marineland, Florida, United States - SWPA TP0 #3 | ecosystem: Environmental > Aquatic > Marine > Coastal | place: USA: Florida | collected 2016-08-05
AGAACATCGTCATCGGCGGGGCGGCGGGGGCGTTTCCGCCGATGATCGGCTGGGCGGCGGTGACGGGGGGCGTGGCGCTGGAGCCGGTGCTGATGTTCCTGCTGATCCTGATCTGGACGCCGCCGCATTTCTGGGCGCTCGCGCTCTTCATGAAGGACGACTACCACAAGGCCGGGGTGCCGATGCTGACCGTCACCCATGGCCGCGCCGCGACCCGGCGGCACATCCTGGCCTATACCGTGCTGCTCGTTCCCGTCGCCGTGGGGCTCGGCTTCACCGCGATCGGCGGGCCGGTCTATCTGGCGGCGGCGGTGGTGCTGAACGCGCTCTTCCTCAAGGGCGCCATCGGGCTGGCGCGCCGCGACGAGGCGATGGCCGAGGCCGACCGCTACGCCGCCGAGAAGCGCTTCTTCCGCTTTTCGCTCACCTATCTCTTCCTGCACTTCGGCGCGCTGCTCGCACAGGCCGGCGCGACCGCGCTCTGGGGGGTCTGAACCATGCCCATCGCCCGAACCCATGACCTGCACCGCCGGCGGGCCTCGCGCAACATCGGCGTCGGGCTGACGCTGGTGGCCTTCATCGTGCTCGTCTTCGGCCTGACCATCGCCAAGGTGCAGCGCGGCGGCACCATCGAGGCCTTCGACCACAGCTTCCGCCCCGATCTGCATGAGCGGTACGAAGACCGGAGGGGGCAATGATCGACCGCTGGCGCAGGCTCGCGCCGCGCACCCGCACCGCGCTTGCGGCCTCGGGGGTTGCGCTGTTCATGGCCGGGATGGGCTGGGCGGCGGTGCCGCTCTATGACCTCTTCTGCCGCGTCACCGGCTATGGCGGAACCACACAGGTGGCCGCAGGCGACTCGGGCCGCGTCCTCGAGCAGACCATCCGCATCCGCTTCGACGCCTCGAAGGCGCGCGATTTCCCGTGGGAGTTCCGCCCCGTGGAGCGCACCATGGAGGTGCGGATCGGCGAGACGGCGCTTGCCTTCTACGAGGCGCACAACCCCACCGACGAGGCCGTGGCCGGCATCGCGAGCTACAATGTCACGCCATATGGCGCGGGGCGGCACTTTGCCAAGATCCACTGCTTCTGCTTCGAGTATCAGGTGCTTCAGCCCGGCGAGACGGTGATGATGCCGGTGAGCTTCTATGTCGATCCCGAGATCCTCGGCGACCGCGAGGCCCGCGACACGCGGCAGATCACCCTCTCCTATACCTTCCATCGCGCGGATCTGCCCGAAGAGCACGCCGCGAACGTCACCGCGCAAGACACCGCGGCGAACTGACCGTCCAAGCGAGGGACCCATGGCCCACGAAAAGAACCACGACTATCACGTCCTGCCGCCCTCGATCTGGCCGTTCCTGGCCGCGGTCGGGGTCTTCGTCATGCTGTTCGGCGCCGTCTTGTGGATGCACGACCGCGGCCCCTGGCTGTTCCTGATCGGGCTGGCCGGTGTCCTCTACGTCATGTTCGCCTGGTGGTCGGACGTGGTGGCCGAGAGCCATGCGGGCGATCACACCCCGGTGGTGCGGCTGGGGCTGCGCTATGGCTTCATCCTGTTCATCATCTCGGAGGTGATGTTCTTCTCGGCCTGGTTCTGGAGCTTCTTCAAGCACGCCATGTACCCGATGTACGAGTATGTCGGGACCAGCTACGTGCCGCCGAGCTTCTACCAGCTCGATCCGTTCCACATCCCGCTGATCAACACGCTGATCCTCTTGCTGTCGGGCTGTGCGGTGACCTGGGCGCACCATGCGCTGGTCCATGGCGGGCCGCGCAAGGACGTCGAGACCGGACTTGCCGTGGGGATCGTGCTGGGCATCGTCTTTACCGGGTTGCAGGCCTATGAGTACTTCTACCTGATCGGGCTGCGCGACTGGTCCTTCTCGGGCGACGTGTTCTTTGCCAACTTCTTCATGGCGACCGGGTTCCACGGGCTGCACGTGATCATCGGCACGATCTTCCTCGCGGTCTGCTGGTTCCGGGTGCGGGCGGGGCATTTCACTGCCGAGCGGCATGTGGGCTTCGAGGCGGCGGCCTGGTACTGGCACTTCGTCGATGTGGTCTGGCTGTTCCTCTTCGCCTCGATCTACATCTGGGGCATGGCCTGAGGCGGGGGCGCCCCGGGGGCGGTGTCGGAGGGGGGCTGTCTGCCCCCCGTCTGCCTTCGGCAGCCCCCCCCGAGGATATTTCCGGAAAGATGAAGGGGGCGCGGGGGCCGGCGCCCCTTCGGCATTCGGAGGAGGTGGGCATGGCGCGCCGGGTGATCCTGTTCGGGGTGTTCGCGGGGCTCGGGCTGGCGCTGCTGGTCGCGCTCGGGGTCTGGCAGGTGCAGCGGCTGGGCTGGAAGCAGGGGCTGCTGGCCGAGATGGATGCGCGGCTGCTGGCGGACCCGGTGGCGCTGCCCGAGGGGATCGAGCCTGCGCGCGACGGGTTTCTGGCGGTGCGGGCCGTGGGGCGGTTCACCGGCGAGGACCGGCTGGTGATGGCCTCGCGCAAGGGGGTGGGGGCGGGCTGGCTGGTGGTGGCGGCCTTCGAGACCGACACGGGGCGGCGGCTGCTGGTGGACCGCGGGTTCCTGCCCGATGCCGCGCGGGACCGGCCGCGGCCCGAGGTGGCGGCCGAGATCACCGGCAACCTGCACTGGCCCGACGAGGTCGACCGCTTCACCCCTGCGCCCGACCCGGTGCGCGGCCTGTGGTATGCCCGCGACGTGCCGGCGCTGGCGGCCGAGCTGGGCACGGAGCCTGCGCTGATCGTGCTGCGTGCCACCTCCGAGGCGGTGCCGGTGGCGCGGCCTGCGCCGCTCGATACCTCGCTGGTGCCCGACAACCACCTGAACTATGCCATCACCTGGTTCAGCCTTGCGGCGATCTGGGCGGGGATGACAGCGGTGCTGCTGTGGCGTATGACGCGCCATCCCGCAAGCGGGGCGCGCCAGGGCGGGCCCGTGCAGAAGAAGACGACCGCATGACCTATGTTTCCACCCGCGGGGCCGCCCCGCGCCTCGGCTTTGCCGACGCGATGATGACGGGGCTCGCGCGCGATGGCGGGCTCTATGTGCCGGCGGCGGTGCCGGCGATGCCGGCGGGAGAGGTCGCCGCGCTGGCGGGGCTGTCCTATGAGGAGGTCGCGCTGCGGGTCATGCGGCCGTTCCTGGACGATGCCTTTTCCGAGGCCGAGCTGGGGGACGCCATCGCGGCCGCCCATGCCGGGTTCGCCCACCCGGCCCGGGCGCCGCTGAAGCAGCTCGCGCCGGGGCATTTCCTGTGCGAGCTCTTCCACGGCCCCACGCTCGCGTTCAAGGATTTCGCGATGCAGCTCATCGGGCGGCTGATGCAGGCGGCGCTGGCGCGGTCGGGCCGGCGGATCACCGTGGTGGGGGCCACCAGCGGCGACACCGGCTCGGCGGCGATCGAGGCGTTCCGGGGGCTGGCGAATGTCGATGTGTTCATCCTGTTTCCCGAGGGGCGGGTGTCCGAGGTGCAGCGGCGGCAGATGACCACGCCGGCCGAGGCCAATGTCCACGCCATCGCGCTGAAGGGCGACTTCGACGCCTGTCAGGCGCGGGTCAAGGACATGTTCAACGACTTTGCCTTTCGCGATGCGGTGGGGCTGACGGCGGTGAACTCGATCAACTGGGCCCGCGTGCTGGCGCAGACGGTCTATTACTTCACCGCCGCCGTGGCGCTGGGGGCGCCGCACCGGGCGGTGAGCTTCACCGTGCCCACCGGCAATTTCGGGGACATCTATGCAGGCTCCATCGCCCGCGCCATGGGGCTGCCCATCGCGCGGCTGGTGATCGCGACGAACCAGAACGACATCCTGCACCGGACGCTGGAGACGGGCGCGCACCGGACCGAGGCGGTGCGGCCCTCGATCTCGCCTTCGATGGACATCCAGATCTCGTCGAACTTCGAGCGGGCGCTCTTCGATGCGATGGGCCGCGACGGGGCGGCGGTGGCGGCGCTGATGGGCGAGCTGAAGGGGCAGGGGGGATTCGCCCTGCCGCAGGGCACGCTGGGGGCGTTGCGCGAGGTCTATGCCTCGGGCCGCGCCTCGGAGGAGGAGACGGCGGCGACCATCGCGCGCATCCATGCCGCGACGGGCGAGCTTCTGTGCCCGCATTCGGCGGTGGGGGTGCATGTGGCCGAGGCGCATCTGGGGGCGGTGCCGATGGTGACGCTGGCGACCGCGCATCCGGCCAAGTTTCCCGACGCGGTGGAGGCCGCCACCGGCCTGCGCCCCGCGCTGCCGCCCCACATGGCCGACCTGCACACCCGGCCCGAGCGGATCAGCCACCTGCCCGACGATCTGACCGCCGTCGAGGATTTCATCCGGAGCCGCATCGCCGCATGATCGAGACCCGCCTCACCACGCTCCCGAACGGTGTCCGCATCGTCACCGAGACCATGCCGGGCCTCGCCTCGGCCGCGGTCGGCCTCTGGGTCGATGCCGGCGCGCGCCACGAGACGGCCGAGCAGAACGGCATCGCGCATTTCCTCGAGCACATGGCGTTCAAGGGGACCGCCCGGCGCAGCGCGCTCCAGATCGCGGAGGCGATCGAGGATGTGGGCGGGCACATCAACGCCTGGACCTCGCGCGAGATGACGGCCTATTACGCGCGCGTGCTGGCGGCCGACGTGCCGCTGGCGGTGGATATCCTGGCCGACATCGTGCTGCATTCGGCCTTCGAGCCGCGCGAGATCGAGGTCGAGCGCGGGGTGATCCTGCAGGAGATCGGGCAGTCGCTGGACACCCCCGACGACGTGATCTTCGACTGGTTGCAGGAGGTTTCCTATCCCGGCCAGCCGCTCGGGCGCTCGATCCTGGGCCTGCCCGAGCGGGTGGGGGCCTTCGGGCGCGAGGATCTGACCGAATTTGTCGGGCGGCAGTACTGTCCGGGGCGGATCATCCTGGCCGCCGCGGGGGCGGTGGACCACGAGGCGCTGGTGCGGCTGGCGGGCGAGCATCTGGGCGATCTGGCGCCCGCGCCGTTGCCGCCCATGGAGCCGGCGCGCTTCGTCTCCGGCGAGCGGCGCGAGGCCAAGCGGCTGGAGCAGGCGCATGTGGCGCTGGCGCTCGAGGCGCCCGGGTATCTGGATCCGGAGGTGCACACCGCGCAGGTCTATGCGACCGCGCTGGGCGGGGGCATGTCCTCGCGGCTCTTTCAGAAGCTGCGCGAGGAGCGCGGGCTCTGCTACACCATCTTCGCGCAGGGGGCGGCCTATGCCGACACCGGCACGCTGACGATCTATGCCGGGACCGGCGGGGCCGAGGTGGGCCAGCTTCTGCACCTGACGGTGGACGAGCTGCGCCGCGCGGCCGAGGACATGTCCGAGGCCGAGGTGGCGCGGGCGCGGGCGCAGATGAAGGCGGGGATGCTGATGGGGCTCGAGAGCCCCTCGGCCCGGGCCGAGCGGCTGGCGCGGCTCTTGTCGATCTGGGGCCGGGTGCCGACGGTGGAGGAGCAGGTCGCGCAGATCGAGGCGGTGACCGCGGGCGCGGTGCGCGCCCATGCCGGCCGGATGGCGGCGGGCGGGCAGGCGGCGCTGGCGCTCTATGGCCCGGTGAAGCGGGCGCCGGGGCTGGCGGCGCTGACGGCCCGGCTCGCGGCGTGATGTTCGGCCTGAGGCGGCGGGTCCGGATCGAGACCGAGCGGCTGGTGCTGCGCCTGCCGCAGCACGCCGATTTCCGCGCCTGGTCCGATCTGAGGCGCGAGAGCGCGGCCTTCCTGGTCCCGTGGGAGCCGGCCTGGTCGGAGGATCATCTGGGCCGGGCGGCCTTTGCCAACCGGGTGCAATGGGCGGCGCGGGCCGAGGCGCAGGGCACCGCGCTGCCGCTGTTTCTGATCCGGCGGGCGGATGAGGTGCTGCTGGGCGCGATCACGCTGGACAACATCCGCCGCGGCCCGGCGCAGGCGGGCACGCTGGGCTACTGGGTCGGGCGGCCCTTTGCGCGGCAGGGCTACATGCGCGAGGCGATCCGGGGGGTGGTGGAGCATGCCTTTGGCGCGCTGGACCTGAGCCGGCTGGAGGCGGCCTGCCTGCCCGAGAACGCGGCCTCGCGCGGGTTGCTCGAGAAATCGGGTTTCAAGTATGAGGGGGTGGCGCAGAGCTATCTGCAGATCAACGGGCGCTGGCGCAACCATGTGCTCTACGCCAATCTGCGCCATGACAGGCGCGGGCGGACGGACACCGGCTGATGGGCCTGCCCGGTCCTGTGGCGTCGGTCCGGGCCGGCACGGCACCGGGGCGGCGGGCGTCCCACCCACCCACCCCCGCCCGCCGCCCCGGTGCCGTGCCGGCCCGGGGCGGCGCGTGGGTCGGGCGCAGCCAGGGGAGACGGGCATGCTGAACCCCGCCGACGAGGGTTTTGTCGCGCTGCTGGCGGGGCGGTTGCCCGGTGACCGGCTGGCGGCCGTGGAGCCGCGCTATCTGGAGGAGCCGCGGGGGCGCTGGCGCGGGGCCGGCGGGGTGGTGGCGCGGCCGCGGTCCAGCGCAGAGGTGGCGACGATCGTCCGGGCCTGTGCCGAGGCACGGGTCGGTCTGGTGCCCTGGGGCGGGGGCACCGGCCTCGTGGGCGGGCAGGTGGCCGGAGAGGGGCCGGCGCCGCTGATCCTGTCGCTGGAGCGGATGCGGGCGCTGCGCTCGGTGCACCCCGAGGAGGGGGTGATCGTGGTCGAGGCCGGCATGACGCTGGCCGCGCTGCGCGAGGCGGCGGGGGAGGCGGGGCGGCTCTTCGGCCTCTCCATCGCGTCGGAGGGGACGGCGCAGCTGGGCGGGATCCTGGCCTGCAATGCCGGCGGGGTGAATGTGCTGCGCTATGGCAATGCGCGCGAGCTGTGTCTGGGGGTGGAGGCGGTGCTGCCCGACGGCACGGTGCATCACGGGCTGAAGCGGCTGCGCAAGGACAATCTCGGCTATGCCCTGAAGGATCTTCTGATCGGGGCCGAGGGCACGCTGGGGGTGATCACGGCCGCGAGCCTGCGGCTGCATCCCGTGCCCGCCGGGGTGGGGGCCGCGGTGATGGCGGTGGAAAGCCCGGCCGCGGCGCTGCGGCTTCTGGCGCTGGCGCAGGCGCGGCTGGCCGAGGGGGTGTCGGCCTTCGAGCTGATCGGCCGCTCCGGCCCCGAGTTCCTGTCCGAGACCATGCCGGAGCTGCGCCAGCCCTTTGCCGTACCGCCCGAGTGGATGGTGCTGATCGACCTCGGGCTGCCTGCGGGCCTCGATCCGGCCGAGGCGCTGGCCGGGCTCTTCGAGGCGGCGGCGGCGGAGGGGCTGGTGCAGGACGGGGTGATCGCGCAGTCCGGGGCGCAGCGGGCCGAGCTGTGGGCGGTGCGCGAGAGCATCCCCGAGGCCAACCGCCGGATCGGGGCGATCTCGAGCCATGACATCTCGGTGCCGCTGGGGGCGGTGGCCGAGTTCATCGGGCGGGCCGGTCCGGCGCTCGCGGCCATCGGCGATTTCCGCATCAACTGTTTCGGCCATCTGGGCGACGGCAACCTGCACTACAACGTCTTCCCGCAGCGGGGGCGGACGCGGGCCGACCACGAGCACCAGCGCCCGGCGATCAAGGCCTGCGTGCATGATCTGGTGCATGCGCTGGGCGGCTCGGTGGCGGCCGAGCACGGGGTCGGCCGGCTGAAGGTCGGCGATCTGGAGCGCTATGGCGACCCCGCGCTGCTTTCGGCGATGCGGGCGATCAAGGCGGCGCTGGACCCCGTGGGCATCATGAACCCCGGCGCGGTGTTGCGCGCGCCGGGGTAGGGCCCTCAGGCCTCGGCGGTGCCGGCCTCGCGGCGGGCGCGGGCGCGGTCCTCCATGAAGCTGTCGAACTCGGCCTTGTCCTTGGCCTCGCGCAGGCGGCGCAGGAAGTCGTCAAACGCCTTCTGCTCGTCCTCGAGCCGCTGCAGCATGTCCTGCTTGTAGGCGTCGAAGGCCGAATTGCCCGACGGGCGCATCGCGGTGTGGTACTGCGCCGCCTTGCGGCCGCAGCGCTTGCCGTTCGTGCCGAACATGTGTTTTCCCCAGATCATGTAAGCCAGAAGGGCAAGCCCGATGGGCCAGAAGACGATGAAGCCCAGCACCATGGCGGCGATCCATGCCCCCCTGCCGCGCTCGTCCAGCCACATCTCGGCCCGCCCGGGCCAGGTTGCGATTGCCGTCATGCGTGTCTCTCCTTTCGGTTCGGTCCCTCGGGTCGATTCGCCCTCGGTGGCTGTGTTAATGTTATTCACATTCACATAGCTGGGCAAGGACGGACCGGCTTTCAAGGGGCACGGCAGCGGATTTCGCCGGCGCAGGGGCTTTCCGCGTCGGCGCCGGCTGTTGCAGGGCGGCCTCGGGGGCTGCCCGGCGTTCGGCTCAGGTTTCGGGCTCGATCAGCCCGAGGCCGCGGAGATAGATGCCGACGCCGGCCTCGAGCAGCTCCTCGGGGGTGAAGGGGGCGCGGGCGCCGGGCTTGCCGCGGGCGAAGAGCTCGACGATGCCGTGGCTCAGCGCCCAGATATGGGCGGCGAACATCGACGGCGGCGGGCGGCGCCCGGCCGGCAGCCGCGCCGAGAGCGCCTCGGCCGCCTGCAGCAGCACCGCGCGGGCGCGTTCCGCCGCCACCGCCATCTCGGGCGTCGCCCCCGGCGCCACCCCGCTTTCGAACATGGCGATGTAATGGCCCGGGTGCTTGCGGGCAAAGGCCAGATAGGCCCGCCCCACCGCCTCCAGCGCCCTCAGCGGCGTGGGCCGGCCGCCGTCCCAGGCATATTCCAGCAGATCGGCGAAGAGCTCGTAGCCCTGCAGCGCCACCGCCTCGATCAGCTCCTCGCGCCCGGCGAAATGCCGATAGGGCGCGGCCGCCGAGACACCGGCCAGCTTTGCCGCCTCGGCGAGCGTGAAGCCCTGCGGCCCCTGTCCGGCGATCAGCTCGAGCGTCGCCTCGATCAGCGCCTCGCGCAGGTTGCCGTGATGATAGCCGCGCTTGGGCAAGGAGGAACCTTTCGGGCCGACGGGGGCCAAGTATCGCAGACCGGCGGGCCGGCGCAATCATGGCCCGGTGGGGCGGCCCGGGCGGGCGTCCGGGCCGCTCGCGGGTTGCATCGGCCCCGCGCGGTCGCTACATGCAGCGGCGAGAGGCCGGCGCGGGCAGGCGCTTCGCCAACCCGGTCAGGTCCGGAAGGAAGCAGCCGCAACGATTCCCGCCTGGGTCGCTGTCCGGTCTCTCACCTCTCCCATCATGGCGGGCATCGGGCGCGGCAGTGTCGCCGGGGCGTCTGCCGCCCCGGGCGGGTGCCGGCTGGACCTGTCGCACCCCCCGGCCTAGGATCGGTCCCCGGGGGCGGCGCCGTGCCCGCCCATCTGCCCGAGGCCGCATGACCGACCATCAGCCCTACAGGGTGCTCGCCCGCAAGTATCGCCCCGAGACCTTTGCCGACCTGATCGGGCAGGAGGCGATGGTGCGCACGCTGAAGAACGCCTTTGCCGCCGGCCGGATCGCGCATGCCTTCCTGCTGACCGGCATCCGCGGCACCGGCAAGACCACCACCGCGCGCATCATCGCCAAGGGGCTGAACTGCATCGGCCCCGACGGCACCGGCGGCCCCACCACCGAGCCCTGCGGCGTCTGCGAGCACTGTCGCGCCATCGCCGAGGGCCGGCATGTGGACGTGCTGGAGATGGACGCGGCCAGCCGCACCGGCGTCGGCGACATCCGCGAGATCATCGACAGCGTCGCCTATCGCGCGGCCTCGGCCCGCCACAAGGTCTACATCATCGACGAGGTCCACATGCTCTCGACCAGCGCCTTCAACGCGCTGCTCAAGACGCTGGAGGAACCGCCCGCGCATGTGAAGTTCCTGTTTGCCACCACCGAGATCCGCAAGGTTCCGGTGACGGTGCTCAGCCGCTGCCAACGGTTCGACCTGCGCCGGATCGAGCCCGAGGTGATGCTGGAGCATCTGGGCCGCATCGCCCGCACCGAGGGCGCCCAGGTCGACCCGCAGGCGCTGGCGCTGATCGTGCGCACGGCCGAGGGCTCGGTGCGCGATGCGCTCAGCCTCCTCGATCAGGCGATCAGCCACGGGCAGGGGGCGACCTCGGCCGAGGCGGTCCGCGCCATGCTGGGGCTTGCGGACCGCGGCCGGGTGATGGACCTGTTCGAGCGGATCCTGAAGGGCGATGCCGCCGGCGCGCTGGCCGAGCTGGGCGCGCAGTATGCCGATGGCGCGGACCCGGTGATGGTGCTGCGCGATCTGGCCGAGCTGACCCATTGGGTGAGCGTGATCAAGGTCACGCCCGATGCCGCCGCCGACCCCACCGTCCCGCGCGAGGAGGGGCGGCGGGCGGCGGACCTCGCCGCGCGGCTGCCGATGCGGGTGCTGGCGCGGATGTGGCAGATGCTGCTCAAGGCGCTGGAGGAGGTCGCGCTGGCGCCCAACGCGATGATGGCGGCCGAGATGGCGGTGATCCGGCTGACCCATGTGGCCGACCTGCCCGGCCCCGAGGAGCTGATGCGCCGGCTGGCCGAGGCGCCGCCCGGGGCGTCCGGCGCGGCGCCGTCCGCCGGCGCCCCGCCGGCCTC
>Ga0213836_101976_pt1 | contig 10565 bp, 6 predicted proteins | sample SWPATP03_FD_160578 | JGI IMG/M metagenome (GOLD analysis project Ga0213836, IMG submission 160578) | Coastal seawater microbial communities from Marineland, Florida, United States - SWPA TP0 #3 | ecosystem: Environmental > Aquatic > Marine > Coastal | place: USA: Florida | collected 2016-08-05
CACCCTACAGCGTCAGGTAGAATTTCACCGGGTTTCCCGATAATTTACCGGGTCTGACGCACCCTACAGCGTCAGGTAGAATTTCACCGGGTTTCCCGATAATTTACCGGGTCTGACGCACCCTACACATTTACGCGACACTTTTTCGGCTATTCCCCGAAGCAGTTGCCGGCAAACCTCATCCTTCAATAACTGCAAGAATTAGCGCGTCATTACCTTTCTTCTCCTTTGACAACAGAAGAATTTTTGCCAGCATTCAAAAAACCTGGCAGCTAGGGAAGATCAACAATCCAGTAATGTCCAGTTTTTACTTATTTACTACTTATTGTATTAGCTCAATCACAGCCACCCAAAACCCCGTCGCTTCCTCCGAGTTTTCGGGGATGCTACAAAATCGCTTGATCTACAACGATTGCAGTTGTTGAAAATAATACAGCCAAACCTATAACAAATATACTAATTTTTACAACCATTGTTTAAGTGAATTAAAGTTTTGTGAATATTTGTGAATTTCTTGTTAATATATATAAAATTGGCGGTTGAATCCGATCGCACTCAGACTGAAAGTGGTATTAAATAATGGAAGATCAGAAGATCATCAGATTAGTTCTCATAAATCCGCGCATCCCATCATTCCCACCCCTTTAACTGGCCAAATCAGCCATGAGCAATCATCTAGCGGTCGCGACCGCCACCGCGACCTTACAGCGGATTATACAGCGAGCCGTGCAGAGAGACGTGGACGGAGCGCGAGTCACCACCGTGCGCCCAGACGGTTCGAGCGGGTCAATTCCCGAAACAGGTGTGAATCTATACCTGTATCACATCAAACGTAACCCAGCCCTCACCAACCAAGACACCCCCAACTTCCAACGACGGGGGGACATGACCCGACGCAGACAAGCGGCGATCGACCTATTCTATGTGGTATCCTTCTACGGGAATGATGGCGATCTCGAACCCCAGCGCCTGCTGGGTAGCGTCGTCCAAACCCTGGAAGACCAGTTAGTATTGAGTGCGGACACCATCCGATCGACGATCGCCGATCCCACCTTTACCTACCTCGCGGACTCCGATCTGGCTGAACAAGTCGAACAAATCCGCTCGGAATTTATCTCTGTCTCCACGGACGAACTCTCTAAAATCTGGTCTGTGTTCTTCCAGACCCCCTACGCCCTGTCCCTGGTGTACAAAGTGACTGTCATCATCATCGAAAGCGACATCGCCGGACGTTCCGCCCTACCTGTGCGCGATCGCATTTTAGGCGGTACAGTCTTTCCCAAACAACCCGTCATCACCCAAGTGGTCGCCGTGGGAGGTAAAAATCAACCCATTTTCAGTAACAGCATCCTCTCCATTCGTGGCCAGCATCTCTCTGGTGTCTTAACCCAAATCCGCATCGCTCAAGTAGAAGTAACCCCCCAAGTACTCAACAGTGGGGAACTACGGCTCCCCTTGAGCCTGATTTCCCCCTCAGTGCTACGCGCTGGCGTGCAAAGCCTACAAGTCATTCACCTAAGCGCCCCACCCGCACCCCCCCGTAATGGGTCTCAGGTAGGGGGAACCACCACAGCGACTACCAGGCGTAAAACTCCCGCCCGTGTTCCCCAAGTGGAATCTAACGTCGCCCCCTTCGTCTTGCGCCCTACCATTGATGCGGTCACAGTCCTAGATTTAGATGGATTTGACGATGAGCCACGGTCGGGAACCCTCAGCATTAGCCTTAATTTGGCGATCGCCCCCGGTCAGCGAATTGTCCTGATGATGAACGAATACAACCTCAATAGCGATAATCCCGTGGGCTACCTATTCACCGCCCCACCCATTACTCGCGCCACGGCTACCGTCTCCATCCCCATTCGGGAAGTCAAACCCGGAGAATATTTAGTGCGAGTCCAAATTGATGGCGCAGAAAGTATGCTGACTGTAGACGACAACCCCGACAGTCCAACTTTTGAGCAATACATTCAACCCAAAGTAGCGATAAATTAAACAGCACCCCCTTCCCCATTTCCCCCGTGACCATGACTGACTCAAACAGCCCATTCACCCACGACCAACAAACTCTCATACTCGCCTTAACCCGAATTAAGGAAAGAATCAAAGCGGCATCATTAGGGGAAACCCGACCGGAAACCACCGTAGCAAACATCATCCCCCCTGTCTTAGAGCAACTGTGCGATACCTTTGGGCTATCTACCTTTGAACAAGATTTGCTGCTACTGTGCGCCGGAATGGAACTCGATGCCGATTTTCCCCTACTCTGCGCGGAAGCCAACGGCGACCCCCAAAAGCCCTATCCGACCTTTAGCCTCGCCCTCAATATCTTCGATGACCCCCATTGGAGCGCCCTAACACCCAATGCTCCCCTACGTCGCTGGCGTTTACTAGAGGTCGGAGGCGGTGCGGTTTTGACCCTCAGCCCCCTTCGCATTGATGAACGCATCCTCCACTATCTCATCGGGATACAGCATCTTGATGAACGCTTATTCGGGATTGTAGAATCCCTGGGGGAGCCCTCCCTGTTAGTCCCCTCCCATCAACAACTAGCCCTAAAAATTGCCCAAACCTGGTCGAACTTTAGCGAGGAGTCACAGTTACCGGTTGTCCAGATTTGCGGGGAAGATATGGCGACTCGACAAGCGATCGCACAGGTGGTCTGTCAACAGTTAGATCTAGAACTCTATCTGATGGATGGCGATCGCATTCCTTCCGCCACCGCAGAGTTCAACCTTATGTTAAAACTATGGGAGCGCGAGTCAGTTTTGGGAGGTTATGCCCTCATTATCGACTGCGAACAGGTAGAAATGAGTCGCCACGGAGACGGTATCTGGCAACTGATTGAGCGCATCGGTAGCCCCCTGATGATTACCGTTCGCGATCGCCTTCCGCAGCGGACCCGACCCCTGCTTAACTTCGAGGTTACTCGCCCGGGCGCTGCCGAACAGTACCAGTATTGGGAAGAACACCTCGGAGAAGGTACTACACACCTCAACGGCCACCTACAACGAGTTACCGCCCAATTTAACCTCCCCTCCCCCGCCATTATCGCCGTTTGTACGGCTACCGCCAGCCAGGGAATTTCCCCCGAAGATACAGAAACCTTTATTGACCACCTTTGGGATGCTTGTCGCCTCCAAGCTAGACCCCGCATGGAAGATATGGCCCAGCGCATCGAAGTTAAAGCCACCTGGGCTGATTTGGTTCTCCCGTCGGCTCAAATGCAAGTTCTGGAAACAATGGCCGCTCACCTCCGCCAACGTTCCCAAGTTTACGAAAATTGGGGTTTCGGTAAAAAAAGCGATCGGGGTTTAGGTATCAGCGCCCTATTTGCTGGACCCAGTGGCACCGGGAAAACCACGGCGGCGGAAGTTCTCGCCCAAGCCCTGCGACTCGATTTATACAAAATTGACCTGAGTTCCGTCATTAGCAAATATATCGGCGAAACGGAGAAAAACCTTCGCCGCGTCTTTGATGCTGCCGAAAGTGGGGGCGCGATTTTGCTCTTCGATGAAGCTGATGCCCTATTTGGTAAGCGCAGCGAGGTCAAAGACTCCCACGATCGCCATGCTAACATCGAGGTTAGTTATCTGCTGCAACGCATGGAAGCCTACCGAGGTTTAGCTATTCTTACCACCAACATGAAGGGTGCCCTCGACCCCGCTTTTCTCCGTCGCATCCGTTTTGTGGTCCAATTCCCCTTTCCCGATGCTAAACAGCGCGCCGAAATCTGGCGGCGTATTTTCCCCTCGGAAACTCCCACCGATGGGCTCACGGTTGAGAAATTGGCGCGTTTGAGTGTCTCTGGGGGTAATATCCGCAATATCGCCCTTAACGCCGCTTTTCTGGCTGCTGATGCTGAAGAACCGGTAATGATGAAACATCTACTCGCCGCCGCCCAAAGTGAATATATGAAACTGGAAAAACCTTTGATGGATAGTGAAGTTAAAGGCTGGGTTTAATAACTAATAATTGATATGAAAAAAGATATTTATTTAAATCAACAATTAACGTTTATTTTGCCATCACAAAAAACCCTCGAATTGTTGGCTGTGAATGGCATTGTTGCTGAGGATGATGGGAAGGATATTAATGTTTATCTGACGCTAGAAGTACCCTTTGATACCTATCAATTGATTGAAAAAGAACAATTGTTTAACTTGAAACCAGAGGTTTGTAGTCCCTTAATCGATCGCCAATTTGACCCTTACGCTAATTTAACGTTAGAATTGATGCTCAAACCGGGTTTGCTGCCTCAACTCACCCAGGACGGAACCACGACGGCTACTCTCATCAATCACCTACAACAACCACCCGGACCAGAACCCCTACCTCACCAATTCACGGAAAACTGGTTTTGTTTGGGAGTGCGACAACAACAATTAGACAAAACCATCGCCTATCGTACCCTTTGGGATTGGGCAAATCCTGACACCCTCGCTCAACTGGTTGCTACCGGAAAAGACACTTTTCAGCAGTTAGGGGCGCAAATTAAAACGGCCTTGTCAACCGGAAGCCAAGCCCTCGAAGAAATTAGCAGGGAATTGGGCGCGCCGCCAACAGGGGACTCGGATTCCTCAATTTCTGCCCCCATTTCCCAAATCATGGCGGCCTTTTTTAACCAAGATGATTGGGACTACGTTAGCTTGGACGAGGGAGCTACCCTAGAGATGGCATTTATTGGCGACAATGGCCGTTGGAGTTGTTCCGCACAAGCCAGAGACGAAGAACAACAATTCCTGTTTTACTCGATTTGTCCCCTGACAATTCCTGCCGAAAAGCGATCGGCTATTGCTGAATTATTAACAAAAGCTAATTCTGGTTTAATTCTGGGCAACTTCGAGTTAGACTATTCCGATGGGGAGGTTTGTTATAAAACCAGTATCGATGTAGAAGGCGATCGCCTTACCCCGGCTTTAGTAGAATCCCTCGTTTATACAAACGTGACCATGATGGATCAATACCTGCCAGGTATTATTGCCGTACTCAATGGTACATCCCCTGATAATGCGATCGCCCAAGTTGAGGCTGAATAAATACCCTATTTTCTCACCCCCTAATTGACTACCTAACACCTGCTTCTTGGGAAGCCTTATGCAATGGTAAGACCCCCTCAGCGCCCAATTCCCAAAACCCGAACCGGAAAAGCTCTCCGAGAAAGCACCGTTGCTACCGCCCAACACCGCGTCCGACGGGTCGGTTATAATGCCTTCGCTTCCGCCTATCGATTTCTCCCCCTGTGGGTAATTCGGCTTTTACCTTTCATTCGCGAAGATGTCCGAGATCTCCTCCGACGGCGCAAACGGGGCGAAGAAATTCCCGAAGACACAGACATCGAAATCCTCGATACGCCTCCACAACTTGCCGAAGTCAGCCCCAGCAGCGTCAACCCCTATCCCAAATATCGCTGTACCCACGGCAACCCTCTATTCTGCCCCCTGGCTACCTCATCCACCACCGCAGAAACACAGGTTTTAACCTGTTTACAATGCGGATTTCCTGCCTTCCTCGCCACCAAATCCGAAATTATCGGCAACCAAGGCCGATATCGCATCGTCAATTTCATCGGTAGTCGGGGTCTGGGTCGCCTTTATCAAGCAGTGCAAACCAACAACAATAAAACGGTCATTATTAAAGAATATCTGCTCCCCGAACGTCACTTTAACCCACAGGAACAACAGCAGATCAAAACAGTATTTGAAAATGTGGCAGGATTAGTCCCCGCTGATGGTCGGGTGCAGGACTTTCGGCTGCTGGTCCCCTCAGAAGCGATCGCCGACCGCCACCAACCCCGCTGCTACACCGTTACCCCCACCCTCTCTAACAGCTATCCCACCCTGCGAACCTATATGCGCCAATTTGGTGCTATGACCCCCCAACAAGTCCTGCACCTCCTCGACCAGATTTTGCAAAGCCTGGAAGCCCTCCACACCCAGAAATACCGCCTCCCCTCCGGTCAAATTCGCGAATCTGTAGCCCACGGGAACCTCAGCCTGGACACCATTCTGATTTTACCCATCGAACAGCATCAGTTTCATCGCCCCCAATTTATCGCCTACATCGCTGACTTAGCCCTCACAGAAAAGCCATTTCAGCCCGGGTTAACCACAGTTACCCAGGCTGATCCTAAGCTCGATTTAACGGCTTTAGGTGCGATCGCCTTTGACCTTTTAAAAGGAAATTGGCAACATGATTTAACCTCCCCCGTCGATGTCCGAGGGCAGACCTTCCGCTACCAATTCCCAGAAGACTGGCCCGAAAACTATCTCCCTCTGCAACAGTTTATATTGCGACTCCTGGGATTCAATATATCCTTTGAAAATGCCAAAGCCGCCCGGGAAGCCCTCCCTAAGTTATCTGAAATTGACGACAATTATCAAGCGATCGTCTTAGACACAGAAGATACAAAACCCCCTTTTCCCCGGCTGTGGCTTCTGCTACTGCTTCTGCTGGCTTTTTTAGGAGGAATTGGTATCTGGCGGTTATTATATCGCCCCTATGTCGTCCTAGCTGACCACCGTTTTTCTCCCTGTTGCATCAAAGATATTGCTGCTATTCCCAAAGGAACATTTAGCTACACTGCTGAGGAAAATGGCGTTTGGAATTATTCAATCCGACAGCGCAACTTAGTAGAAAAAGGGAAAACCTTAGAGTCAGAATTGCAACAGCGCATCCCAAATATGCTGAAATTGGTTTATAAACCCCAACCAACAACCGAAAAAGCACTGGCTAAAGTTCGCAACCAAGAGGCAGATTTTGCTATTACCAGCTTAATTCAGGACTTAGACAGAGACTTAAATGCTATTCCCTTTGCTTATGATGGTTTGGTCGTGTTTGTCGCCTTTAGTTACCAGCGCCGCCAGAATTCCTTACCTCACAATTTAAACGGACAAATATCAATTAAGCAATTGCGACAACTATACACCGGAGAAATTAACAACTGGAAACAGTTAGGAGGGCCGGATTTACCTGTGCAATTGTACATCCCCACCGATGGAGAAGCTATCCGCATTTTTGAAGAACGAGTCCTACAAACCGAGCGAGCGATCGCTCAATTTCGGCGACTGTGGCAAAAACCCTCCTCAGATAATTTTATCACAACTGAAACCAATGTCAATAGAATTCGCCAAATCCCCACTTTTCAAGCGATGAGAACAGTTCTTCAGGATTTTGAAGAACGACAAATTGGCAGCCTGTCTTTTGGCCCACTCAGCCAAGTTTTTCAGCAGTGTTCTGTCTACCCTCTGGCGATCGTAGAAGGCTTGAGACCAGCCGTACAACCCCTAAGCCATAACAATGAATCTATTACACCTGGAACCGATTTGTGCAATGATAAAGGTAGCTACTATCCATCAGTTGAGCTATTTCAAACTGGACAATATCCCTTAGCCTATTCTCTGGCTGTTGTTTATTCATTTGATAACAGTTTATCCCCGGTAGGGCAGAAATTTGCCGAAATTCTCAAAACAGAAGAAGCACAAAATCTGCTCATTAAAACGGGATTAGTTCCTTTACAAAACCTTAGCCAAAATCGTTAACCAATTTAATCATGAACCCTAACCAACCCCCAATACCACACCCACCCCCCGGACAACCTAGCCACCCCATTGGTTTAGTTGCGCCCGCCCAAATACAGTGTCATAATCCCAAAGATTTGATGTATAAAATCGCCCAAAAAGTTCACGCCGACCCGATGCTAAAGCAACAGATCCAAGAACGAGTTTACGAAATGTTAATTACTGAACTTAATATCAGCCGTGAACGATAGTAATCTCCATCTTTATTACATCTTTAATGATGTTCATAAATTGTTAACATATATCCGAGTAAATTATGGAAGCCATACCCAGCACTAATACCTTTACACCCCGCTACAATTATATCACAACTAATCGCTTTTATGTAGAAATGGAAAGCACAATTTCCGCATCTTTTTCGGAATGTTCTGGCTGGGGAGTAACCTTGCAAAAAGAAGCCTATTTAGAAGGAGGAGTTAATGACCAACAGCGAGTATTTATAGGTCATGCTGAGTTTGACGACATCACCTTAAAAAGGGGAATGACTAATAGTACAATATTCTGGAATTGGATGATAACTACTATGAGTAATCCCATATATAATCGTCGGAATATCAATATTTTAATGTTCAATCAAGCCGGGGAAATTATGCAAGCATGGACTTTGATTGGTGCTATTCCCATTTCTTGGAAAGCACCAGGATTTCAAGCCGAAGGAAGTTCAGTAGCGATCGAAGAATTAACCCTAGCTTATGAAGGGTTACAAGTGACCACACAAACCCAGGGTGCGGGAGGTGTAGCCATCAATAGAAGGCGGGATCGTTTTGGATACTTTTAAAGGACAAATTATCAAATATCAGACTAATTTTTGTGGTAATTTGACTCAAGGTATATGTCTACAAAATCGGATAAAATTTCATCCACGAACACCCCATCAGAAGCACCTTTAGGGGTCAAAAATCCCATAGTTTCTCCTATACCATTAGGACAGAAATTTTTACAGCCTATAGGGGCACGATCTATCTCAGTTTTAGATTTATCTTTATTTTCTAGTAAAGGAGTAGAATTACAAAGGTTTTCTGATTGGGATAGTCCTTTTCTATTAGAGTCAAAACCTGACTTAGGTAATCGAAACATTATCCAAGAAAAGCCACTGAATGATGTTGATTTTTCTGGCAATAGTGAAATAGAATCGATTCCTAAACCCACAGAAATATCTCCTATTCCCACATCAGAATCATCTGCAATTAGAAGGGAATTAGATGCACCATTTGAGGACTTAGACAATATAAATCAAGACCAAACAAAAGTTAATTATCAACAATCACAACCCTCCAAGTCAACCATATTTAGAAGCATATTAGGGGATTATGTATCTCCAAAATCAAACCGATTTTATCCTCCTAAATACCCCGAAAGCCAAGAAAGATCGAAATCCCATCATTCTGAATCTATACAAAGACAATACGAATCTTCAACTTCTGAACCTATTTCCGACATATCCCCAATTCAACGACTCTCAGAAACCTCGGATTCGGGAGATATAAATGATGCGATCGCCTCTAATGATTCCCCTTCAATTCAGCGACTCTCGGAAACCTCAGATTCATCTCCAATTCAGAGACTCTCGGAAATCTCGGATTCGGGAGATATAAATAATGCGATCGCCTCTAATGATTCCCCTTCAATTCAGAGACTCTCGGAAACCTCGGATTCGGGAGATATAAATAATGCGATCGCCTCTGATGATTCCCCTTCAATTCAACGAATCTCGGAAACCTCAGATTCGGGAGACGTAAATAATGCGATCGCCTCTAATGATTCCCCTTCAATTCAGAGACTCTCGGAAACCTCAGATTCGGGAGATCTAAATAATGCGATCGCCTCTGATGATTCCCCTTCAATTCAACGAATCTCGGAAACCTCAGATTCGGGAGACGTAAATAATGCGATCGCCTCTGATGATTCCCCTTCAATTCAGAGACTCTCGGAAACTTCCGATTGGGGAGATAGAAATGATGCGATCGCCTCTGATGATTCCCCTTCAATTCAGCGACTCTCGGAAACCTCAGATTCATCTCCAATTCAGAGACTCTCGGAAATCTCGGATTCGGGAGATATAAATAATGCGATCGCCTCTACTCACGATTCACCCTCAATTCAACGACTCTCGGAAACCTCAGATTCATCTCCCATTCAGAGACTCTCGGAAACCTCAGATTCATCTCCAATTCAGAGAATCTCCGAAACCTCGGATTTGGGAGACGTAAATAATGCGATCGCCTCTGATGATTCACCCTCAATTCAGAGAATCTCCGAAACCTCGGATTTGGGAGACGTAAATAATGCGATCGCTTCTGATGATTCCACAATTCAAAGACTCTCGGAAACCTCGGATTCGGTGGGTGTCAATAATGCGATCGCCTCTCACGATTCCCCCTCAATTCAGAGACTCTCGGAAACTTCCGATTTGGGAGATGTAAATAATGCGATCGCCTCTCACGATTCCCCCTCAATTCAGAGACTCTCGGAAACTTCCGATTTGGGAGATGTAAATAATGCGATCGCCTCTGATGATTCCCCCTCAATTCAACGACTCTCGGAAACCTCAGATTATTCATCTCCTCCCATTCAGAGAGTCTCGGAAACCTCAGATTCGGGAGATATAAATAATGCGATCGCTTCTGATGATTCCACAATTCAAAGACTCTCGGAAACCTCGGATTCGGTGGGTGTCAATAATGCGATCGCCTCTACTCACGATTCCCCCTCAATTCAGAGACTCTCGGAAACCTCAGATTCATCTCCTCCCATTCAGAGACTCTCGGAAACTTCCGATTTGGGAGATGTAAATAATGCGATCGCCTCTGATGATTCACCCTCAATTCAGAGACTCTCGGAAACCTCGGATTCGGGAGATATAAATAATGCGATCGCCTCTGATGATTCACCCTCAATTCAGAGACTCTCGGAAACCTCGGATTCGGGAGATATAAATAATGCGATCGCCTCTGATGATTCCCCTTCAATTCAACGAATCTCGGAAAC
>Ga0213836_101977_pt1 | contig 10563 bp, 10 predicted proteins | sample SWPATP03_FD_160578 | JGI IMG/M metagenome (GOLD analysis project Ga0213836, IMG submission 160578) | Coastal seawater microbial communities from Marineland, Florida, United States - SWPA TP0 #3 | ecosystem: Environmental > Aquatic > Marine > Coastal | place: USA: Florida | collected 2016-08-05
ATGATCGGCGACCTGGCCGGCACCTCCTGGCGCCTGCTGCCCTGGGCCGTGCTGGCGGCGGCCTTGTGCATGGCCTTGCGCCGTGCGCGCGCTCTGAACGTGATGGCGCTGCACGCCGACGCCGCCGTCGCGCTGGGCGTGGACGTCGCCGGCGAGCGCCGCTTCCTGTTCCTCTGTTCCGGCCTGCTGACGGCCTGCGCGGTCACGACCGGCGGCAGCATCGGTTTCGTCGGCCTGGTGGTGCCGCATGCCTGCCGCCATGCTTTCGGTCCCGACCACCGGATTTTGCTGCCCGCCGCGGTGCTGGCCGGCGGCGGCTTCCTGGTGCTGGCCGACACCCTGGCGCGCACCGTGCTCGCGCCCCAGCAGCTGCCGGTGGGCGTGCTCACCGCGCTGATCGGGGTGCCCGTGTTCCTGTTCCAGCTGCACCAGCTGCATTTGCGCGCCCGATGATCGAAACCCGTGAACTTGACGTGCGCGTGGCGGGGCGCCTGCTGGTCGAGCGCCTCGACTGGCGCGTCGCCGCCGGCGAAAGCTGGTGCGTGCTCGGCCCGAACGGCGCGGGAAAAAGCACGCTGTTGCGCACCATCGCCGGCCTGCGCGCGCTTGACGCCGGCAGCGTCACCCTGGCCGGCAAACCCTTGCCCGAGTGGCCGCTGCCGGCGCTGGCGCGCGAACGCGCCTACCTGGCGCAGTCGCGCGGCGACGCCTTCGCTTACCGCGTCATCGAAACCGTACTGATGGCGCGCCATCCGTATCACGCCGACCGCTACTGGGAAGGCAGCGACGACCATGCCGCCGCCGAAAACGCGCTGCGCACGCTCGACGTGCTGCACCTGGCCCAGCGCGACGTGCGCACGCTCTCCGGCGGCGAGCGCCAGCGGGTGGCGATTGCCGCGCTGCTGGCCCAGGAAACGCCGCTGCTGCTGCTCGACGAGCCGGCCAACGCCCTCGACCTGGCGCACCAGGTGGCGATGACGGCCTTGCTGGCGCGCCTGTGCAGGGAGCAGGGCAGGGCGGTGGTCGCGGTCGGCCACGACCTCAACCTGGCCTGGAGCGGCGCCACCCACGCCCTGCTGCTGCACGGCGACGGCCAGTGGCGCGCCGGCCCGGTGGCGCAGGTGATGCGCGCCGACCTGCTCGGCGCCTGCCTCGGCCAGCCGATCGCCGTCATCGAGCATGGCGGGCGCACCATCTTCCTGCCCGACGCACCCGCCCCCATGACGGGCGCCGTGCCCATCCGGAGAACCCAATGAAAGCATTCCTCACGATCCTGCTTGCGCTGTCCGGCATGCAGGCCCAGGCCGCGATCAGTGTGGTCGACGACAGCGGCAAGCGCGTCGTGCTGGCGCGTCCCGCGCAGCGCGTGATCTCGATGGCGCCGCATGTGACGGAACTGCTGTTCGCGGCCGGCGGCGGCGCGCGCATCATCGGCGCCATGAACTACAGCGACTACCCGGCCCAGGCGCGCAGCATCCCCCTGGTCGGCTCGAACAGCCAGATCGACCTGGAGCGCGTGATCGCCCTGCGTCCCGACCTGCTCATCGTCTGGCAAAGCGGGAATACGGCGCGCCAGATCGCCCAGTTGCACAGCCTGGGCATCCCGGTCTTCCACAGCGAGCCGCGCAAGCTCGAAACGGTGGCGTCCAGCATGGAGCGCTTCGGCCGCCTGCTCGGCACCGAGCCCCAGGCGCAGCTTGCGGCCGCCCGCTTCCGCGCGAAGGTGGGTGAGTTAAACAAGCGCTACGGCAGCCGCCCGGCGGTCTCGGTGTTCTACCAGGCCTGGGACAATCCGGTCTACACCCTGAACGGCGACCAGATCGCCAGCGACGCCATCCGGCTCTGCGGCGGGCGCAACGTCTTCGCCGGCCTGGCCACCATCGCGCCGCAGGTGAGCATCGAGGCGGTGCTGCAGCGCGACCCGGAAACCATCGTCGGCGGCAAGCTCTATACGCCGCAAGACCGCGGCCTGTCGATCTGGCAGCCCTACAAGGACATGACGGCGGTGAAGCGCAAGAACCTGTTCACGCTCGACGAAGAATTGCTGACCCGGCCCGGGCCGCGCGTCGTCGACGGCGCCGCCGCCCTCTGTGCGCGCCTGGAAGAGGCGCGCGCCCGGCGGTAAAGCGGCCGTTACAGCCGTAAGCAAATGCAAAAAACGACCCGCGAGGCCTGGGGCGGGGCAAAATAGTGGTAATCTCCCGGTCGTTTTCTTCAATTCCAAACAAGAAGGATCTATATGCGCCGTTCCCTGCGTTTCGCCTTGGCCGCCGCCAGCCTGGTCGCCAGCACCGCTTTTGCTTCGCCCACCAATCCGCAGAACGGGGTCGAGTACGTGACGCTGTCGACGCCGCAGCCGGTGCAGGCCGTTGGCAAGAAGGTCGAAGTCGTCGAATTCTTCGCGTATCACTGCCCGGCCTGCTACGCGCTGGAACCTGGCCTGAACGAATGGGTCAAAAAGCAGGGCGGCAAGATTAACTTCCGCCGCATCCACCTGCCGTTCCAGGGCGCGGCCGACCCCGAAGCGCACCTGTTCCTGACGCTCGAAGCGATGGGCAAGGAGCTCGAGATGCATCCGAAGATCCTGAACGCTGTCCACGTGCAGCGGATTCGCCTGATGACGGATGCGCAGATCATCGACTGGGTCGCGAAGAACGGCATCGACAAGGCCAAGTTCATGGAAACCTGGAATTCCTTCGGCGTCATGACCAAGCTGCGCCGCCTGGGCCAGACCACCACCAATTACCAGGTGAGCGGCACCCCGACCCTGATCGTGGCCGGCAAGTACCAGACCTCGCCGGGCCAGGTGGCCGAAAAGCTGAAGATCCAGGATCGTAACCAGATGCTGCAGGCACATTTCCAGGTTCTGGATGCGCTTGTCGCGAAAGCAGCCGCCACGAAATGAGCGACGGAGAACGCAAGATCCTCGAACTCTACGAGGGCGCCCGCCCTCGGGAAGAGAATTTGTTCGAGACCAGCAATGTCAACCACATTGCCTGGTCGCTTGCGGTCGCCATGTTCGGCCTCGTCATCTGGCTCTGCATTGCCCTCGTCAATGCGGAGAACCAGCGCTACGCCCTGATCACGAACAAGTGCCCCGACCCGGTTTTTAAATCCGGCGTCGACAAGGCCTGCCTCTACACGGTGCGTTCGCGCGACCATTGGTGGGAACACCTGTGGTACGGCTTCACGCATGTGAAACCAGAGACCAAGTAACACCGCCTTACTTCACCGGCAGCACCGCCACGAAACGCGCCCCGCCCGACGGGGCCGTTTCCACCTGCAGCGTCCCTCCGTGCAACAGCACGCCCTTGCGCGCAATCGACAAGCCCAGGCCGAAGCCGCCGGTGGCCCGGTCGCGGCTCCGGTCGAGCCGGTAAAATGGCTCGAAGATACGCTCGCGTTCCTCCACCGGAATCCCCGGCCCGTCGTCCTCGACCGCGATCGTCACCCGCGATCCTTCGCGCCGCGCCGTCATGCGGATGGTCGATGCCGCGTATTTTTGCGCATTCCTCAGCAAATTCGACAGCGCCCGCCCCAGCAGCCGCGGATCGGCCTCGATCGTCCCGGCATCCGGCGCACAATCGATCGCCAGCACCGGCTGCCCCGGCGGCAGGCTCGTCTCCACCGTACGCAGCAGGTCGGCCAGGTCGACCGTTTCGCGGTGCGGCGCGCGTTCGCTGTCCAGGCGCGCCATGCCCAGCAGCTCGTTGACCAGGCTGTTCAGTTCCAGTACGTCGCCTTCCATGTCCGCGATGCGTTTGCGCAGCGCCGGGTCGTTCGCTTTCGCATCGAGCAGTTCGAGCGCGAATTCGAGGCGGGCGATGGGCGTGCGCAACTCGTGCGAGACCGAGTTCAGCAAGTTCTTTTGCGACACCAGCAGCGCCTCGATGCGGTCGGCCATGTGGTTGATGCGCTCGGCCAGGGGATAGCTGCTGGACGACGGCTGCATGTGCACCCGCGCCGACAGCTTGCCGGCGCCGAATTCGTCGGCCACGCGCGACAGCGACTGCAAGCCCTGCCAGTGCGAGCGCGACCACAGGGCAATCGGCACCAGCAGCGCGAGGGCGACGATCACGTAACGCACGGCCTCCATCTGCAGCGCCAGGCTGACGTCGATCGGCAAGTCCTGGGCATGGATGACTTCGCCTTCGCTGCCGATGTAGCGCTCGCCTTTCAGGTCGACGCGCCGATAGAAGGACTTGCCGTCGACGTCGAGCACGACCTCGCCGCGCTCGAGCGCGTCCAGGCTGGCGGCGGCGAGATAGGTGCGGGCACGGGGCAGCGGAATCAGGTCGAAGCGGGTATCGGACACCTCGCGCACCCGGTTCAGGCGCGCCAGCCATTCGTCGGCGGGCGCGGCATCGACATATTGTTCGAGCAGGAAGATCTGGGCCGCCGCCTGGCGCCGCGCGATGTCTTCCAGCGGATCGCCGAACAGGCGGCTCATGGCGAAATAGATGACGAAGGTCGCGGCCGTGATCGACAGCATCACCAGCATGAAGAAACGGAAGAAGATCCGGTTCATCCGGCTCCTCGCGCATCGTCGTGCTTGCTCTCTCGGTTCAGAAACATCTTGTTCTCCTGCCAGTATTGTAGCGGAGCAAACAGCATCCTGCCGAGGCGGCCACTATTTGCCGCTCTTACATATTCACGACAATTACTCGACAACTGCCATCAATGTGAAAAATAGTTACCCGTTAAGATTATTCCCAATCAGGTTTTCCGTTTGCCCACTCGACATGCGAGTGTCGGTGGGTTTTTTTATTCTGGCCGCCGCCTGCGCGCGCGGCCGCTGGTCACTGTGTGCGCTCTGGAACAAACGACACTTGGGAGCTAGGCTTGCCTCAACGTAAAATACCGGCACCTGAGTTTTCGATTCCATCACCATGACCAAGCTTTTCGTCCTGGCGCTTGCCGCCGTCTCGAGCGCAAGCTGTGCGCAGATGCCGGCGACCAATTCGATGCCGGACGGTAGCCGCGACATGTATGTCGGGCTGGGCGCCGCATCGAAGCCGCGCTACGAGGGTGGCAGCGAGCGCGACACAGTGGCCTTGCCGGTGCTGCAGGTGCAGTGGAGCAATGGGGTGTTCGTTTCCGGCATGCGTGCGGGCATGCATTGGTCGCAGTCGCCGCAGCTCGAATTCGGTCCCTTGCTGGAACTCCAGCCGCGCCGCGATGTCGATGGCCAAGGCGAGAGCGTCGGCGGGATCGAAGAGGCCCGCTTCAGCCTGGTGGCGCTGCCGCTGGCCGCTCCCGACGGCAACCGGCTGGCCGGCATGCCCGCCATCCACAGCCGCTTGCAGGGCGGAGGCTTCCTCAACTATTATCTGACGCCCGACTGGCGCCTGACCAGCAGCCTGCTGTACGGCGCCGGGAATGCGCGCAACGGCGCCAAGCTGGAACTGGGCGTGCAGCGCCTGGCCATCGAACTCGGCGCGCACCACCGGCTGGCGCTCGACGCCGGCCTGACGCTCGGCAACCGGCGCTACAACAGCGCGTTTTTCGGGGTCGGCGAGACCGATTCCGTCAACAGCGGCCATCCCATGTTCGAGGCCGGCGGCGGCCTGAAGGATCTTCACCTCGGCGCGCGCTGGAACTGGGCCTGGTCGCCGTCCTGGATGCTGACGTCCGGCGTGCAGGCCACGCGCCTGCTGGGCAGTGCCCGTATGAGCCCGCTAGTCGAGCGGCCGAACAACCTGACGGTTTCCACCGCCATCGCTTATCGCTTCTGACGATGCCATCGGTCCGCCATCCCACTACCTGCTGCACCCTGGCGCTGATCGCCCTGTCCGCGTGCGCACCCGTGCGCGCCGGCGACTGGATCAGCTATCGCGACGCCTACCGCGCCATGGTGGTGTTCGAGAAATATGGCGGGCAAAAGAATTTCCTGCAAAGCCAGCTGCAGGTCGCGCCCCTGGAACGCGGCGCCTCGCTCGACGGCGTCCAGTTGATACTGGCCGGCAAGACCAACCAGGTCAACCTGCCGCTCGACCCGCTCGGCCGTACCGCCTTCCCCCTGCTCAAGGGCGCCTACGACGAGAATGTCGCGCTGATGTTGAGCCGCAAGATTGGCGGCTTCAGCCTGCGTCCACGCGTGTCGGTCGCGCTCCAGGCCGATGGCGTCTACGAGGACGGCGAGCTGCGCGCCGCCTGCGAGCAGGCGCTCGGCTTCGCCCGTTACGGCGACGGCTCGCTGCGCACGCGCCAGTGCGCCGGCGTGCGCTTCGTGTTCGCCAAACGTGCCCCCGAGATCGGCGTGCGCGTGCACCGGGCCGATGGCTCCGACGCTTCGCTCGCGGTCAGCGCCAGCCCGCCTTTCGCGGGCGACGCGGACGACGGCTTCCCGACCGTGCTGTACCGCTTTACAGGCAGCGAAAAAGTACAGCTCGTGACGGCCTATCCGCCGCTGGCGATCGTGCCGGTGTTCGAATAGGGTCAGCCCCAGGCCGAGGGCGAGAACAGGTAACCCTCGCCCCACACCGTCTTGATCTTTTCCGACTTGGCATCGTCGAACTTGCGGCGCAGCTTGGAGATGCAGTTGTCGATGCTGCGGTCGAGGCCGTCGAATTCGATGCCGCGCATCTTTTTCAGCAATTCGTCGCGCGACAGCACCCGTCCCGCGGCTTCGGCCAGCACCAGCAGCAGCTTGTATTCGGTATTGCTCAGGACGCAAAGTTCGTCGCGCCAGAAGACGGTGCGGTCGGCGCCGGCGATGCGCAGTGCCCCAAAGACCAGCTCGCCGCTGTCCGGTGCGCTGCGCGGCTGGGTGCGGCGCAGCAGGGCGCGCAGGCGCGCCAGCAGCACGCGCGGCTGCACCGGCTTGTTGACGAAATCGTCCGCCCCTTGCTCCAGGCCCGAGACCTCGTCGTAGGAATCCTCGCGCGCGGTCAGGATCAGGATCGGCACCTCGGACAGTTCGCGCATCTGGCGGCAGACCACCATCCCGTCCAGGCCCGGCAGCATCAGGTCGAGCACGACAATGTCGGGCGCAAAGGCCTGGAAGCGCGCCAGCGCCTGGTCGCCGCGCGTGACCAGTTCGACCGCGAACTCGTAGCCCGACAGGTATTCCGTGACCAGTTCGGCCAGGCGCGCATCGTCTTCCACCAGTAATACTCGGTACATGCAGTTCTCCTTCCCCGATATTGTATAGATGCAATCGGCTCGCCGCACGCTTCCTACATTGGGCCGACAACCGGAGACATTTTCATTACAAATCTAAGCCAGCACGTCCAGCATGTCACGTGCCCACCCGATAGACACCTCTTCGTACAGGATCCCTTTCTTGAGGATCATGTGCTGGATGCGCGCTTCGCGCGTGAGGGCGCGGTCGTGGGGGAAATCGCGCGCTTCGATGCTGCGGTAGTGCGCCAGCTTCTCCTGGTGCTGGTCGATCTGGCGCAGCAGTTCCGGGCGCAGGTCGACTTCGCTCAGGGTGGCATCGGCGCGCAGCTTGACCATGAATTCGTCGCGCAGGTCCATCGGCGGCGAGGGCGCATGGGCCCAACGCACCAGTTCCGCGCGTCCCGCGGGCAGTACGCGGTATTCGCGCTTGCGGGTCTTGCCGGCGTCGGGGGCCGCGCTCGATTCGATCCAGCCCGCGGCTTCCATGCGCGCCAGCTCGCGGTAGATCTGCTGGTGGGTGGCGTGCCAGAAATAGCCGATGGACTTGTCGAAGCGGCGCGCCAGGTCGTAGCCCGAGGTCGCCTTTTCAAGCAGGGAGGTGAGGACGGCGTGTGCGAGCGACATAGGCGGCCAGTCTAAACGCTGCCGGAACTCTATGCAACTGGTTGCATAAATCCGGCTTCGACTCTAGACTGATGCAACTGATTGCATAGTTGGTTGATTTTCCCGAGGCACATCCATACAAGGACCCGCGATGAACGCTTACCCCCACATGCTGGCCCCGCTCGACCTGGGCTTCCTGACCCTCAAGAACCGCGTCCTCATGGGCTCCATGCACGTGGGCCTGGAGGAGGCCAGGGACGGCTTCGCACGCATGGCCGCCTTTTACGCCGAGCGTGCCCGCGGCGGCGTCGGCCTGATCGTGACGGGTGGGATCGCCCCCAACGAGCGCGGCCGTCCGATGCCCGGCGGCGCCGCCATGACCACCCAGCTTGAAGCCGACAAGCACAAGATCGTGACCGAGGCCGTGCACGCGGCCGGCGGCAGGATCTGCATGCAGATCCTGCACTTCGGCCGTTACGCCTATCACCCCGACCTGGTGGCGCCGAGCGCCATCAAGGCGCCCATCAGCCCGTTCCGGCCGCACGCCCTGAGCGCCGAGGAAGTCGCGCAGACGGTGGAGGACTACGCCAACGCCGCCGCCCTGGCGCAGAGCGCGGGCTACGACGGCGTGGAAATCATGGGCTCCGAGGGCTACCTCATCAATGAATTCATCGCCACCCACACCAACGACCGCGACGACGAGTGGGGCGGCGCCTACGCCAACCGCATCCGCTTCCCGCTCGAGATCGTGCGCCGCACGCGCGAGCGGGTGGGCGTTGATTTCATCATCATCTTCCGCCTGTCCATGCTCGACCTGATCGAAGGCGGCTCGACGACCGAGGAAGTGATCGCGCTGGCCCAGGCGCTGGAGCAGGCAGGCGTCACCATCCTCAACACCGGCATCGGCTGGCACGAGGCGCGCATCCCGACGATCGCCACCAAGGTGCCGCGCGCCGCGTATGCCTGGGTGACAAAACAACTCAAGGGCAAGGTCGGCATACCGCTGGTGGCCACCAACCGCATCAACACCCCCGAAGTGGCCGAGCAGCTGCTGGCCGAGGGCTATGCCGACATGGTCAGCATGGCGCGCCCCTTCCTGGCCGACCCCGACTTCGTGAACAAGGCCGCCGCCGGCGCAGCCGACGAGATCAACACCTGCATCGGCTGCAACCAGGCCTGCCTGGACCACACCTTCGGCGGCAAGATCACCTCCTGCCTGGTCAATCCGCGCGCCTGCCACGAGACCATCCTCATCTCCAGACCCGCTGCGACGAAGGAGCGCATCGCCGTGGTCGGCGCCGGCCCGGCCGGCCTGGCCTTCGCCACCACCGCCGCGCGGCGTGGCTTCGACGTGACCCTGTTCGACGCCGCGCAGGAGATCGGCGGCCAGTTCAACGTGGCCAAACAGGTGCCGGGCAAGGAAGAGTTCAGCGAGACGCTGCGCTATTTCGCGCGCCAGATCGAACTGACCGGCGTGAAGCTGCGGTTAGGCCGAACGGTCGCCGCGCACGAACTGGTGGAGGAGGGCTACCGGCACGTGGTGCTGGCCACCGGCGTCGTCGCACGCATGCCCGCCATCGAAGGCGTCGACCACCCCAAGGTGCTGGGCTACCTGGACGTGTTGCGCGACAAGAAGCCGGTGGGCCGGACGGTGGCCGTCATCGGCGCCGGCGGCATCGGCTTCGATGTGGCCGAATACCTGCTGCACGAGGGCATCAGCCCGAGCCTGGATGCGGCCAGGTTCTTCGCCGAATGGGGCGTGGACACCACGGGCGGCGCGCGTGGCGGCGTCAAGGAGGCGCAGATCGGCGCCATTCCCCGCAAGATCTACCTGCTGCAGCGTAAAACCAGCAAGGTCGGCGAGGGGTTAGGGAAGACCACCGGCTGGATCCACCGCACTTCGCTGAAGAACCGCCAGGTGCAGATGATGCCGGGCGTGACCTATCGGAAGGTGGACGACGCCGGCCTGCACATCACGGTGGACGGCAAGGACCTGCTGCTGGAGGTGGACAACGTCATCCTGTGCGCCGGCCAGGACCCGCAACGCGAACTGCAGGCCGGCTTGCTGGCGGCCGGCTGCGGCGTGCACCTGATCGGCGGCGCCGACAAGGCCGTCGAACTCGACGCCAAGCGCGCGATCAAGCAGGGCACGGAACTGGCCCTGGGCTTCGACACCAGCGCCGCGCCGCAACAGGAGACCCCGGCCGGCGGCTTTGCGCAGCGCCTGGCGCCTGCGGTGGCGGCAAGCCTGGAACAATGGCACGACATGGTCGCCCGCGCCGACCTGGCCGGGCTGCCCGCCATCCTGCACCCGAGGGCCGTGTTCCGCTCGCCGATGGCGCACACGCCTTATCCAGGCGCGCAGGCCGTGCAGCTGATCCTCGGTACGGTGGTCAAGGTGTTCGACGACTTCGTCTATCACCGCGCATTCGCCGATGCCGACGGGCTGGGCGTCGTGCTGGAATTCTCGGCGACGGTGAACGGCAAGGAACTCAAGGGGATCGACATGATCCGCTTCGACGACGAGGGCAGGATCGTCGATTTCGAGGTCATGGTGCGGCCGATCAGCGGCTTGCAGGCCCTGGGCGACGAAATGGGCAAGCGCCTGGCCCCCTACCTTGCTGCGATGAAGGGCGCGAAGGCGTAAGGCCGCCGTCAGAAACGACACGGCCCGCAACAGCGGGCCGTGGAGGTCAGTCAAGCGAGGCGGGTATTACGCCAGGTTCTTGTTGACGAATTCCCAGTTGACCAGGTTCCAGAACGCTTCGACGAACTTGGCGCGGGCGTTGCGGTAGTCGATGTAGTAGGCGTGTTCCCAGACGTCGCAGGTCAGCA
>Ga0213836_101978_pt1 | contig 10556 bp, 4 predicted proteins | sample SWPATP03_FD_160578 | JGI IMG/M metagenome (GOLD analysis project Ga0213836, IMG submission 160578) | Coastal seawater microbial communities from Marineland, Florida, United States - SWPA TP0 #3 | ecosystem: Environmental > Aquatic > Marine > Coastal | place: USA: Florida | collected 2016-08-05
TGCCGGGCGTGTCCATCGACGGCGCAGCCGCCGGCCTGCGCATCACGATCCGCGGCGTCTCGAACGCCGACGCCACCGAAAAGGGCGAACCGTCGGCCGCCTTCATGCTCGACGGCGTCTACATCGCCCGGCCGCACGGGCAGAACCTCGACTTCCTCGACGTCGAGCGCGTCGAGGTGCTGCGCGGTCCGCAGGGAACCCTGTACGGCCGCAACACGACGGCAGGGGTGGTCAACGTCATCTCGAAGGCGCCGACAGACCGCTTCGAAGGGGAAGCTGGCGCCGAGATGGGCAACCACGGCAGCCGCAAAGCCAGCGCCGCAATCAACCTCCCGCTGAGCGAGGGCATCGCGCTGCGCGCCGCCGTCTCGAGCAACCGGCGCGACAGCCTGCTGCGCAACGCCCAGGGCACGCCGCATACGCTGGGCCAGGACCGCGACGCCGACGCGGCGCGCTTGTCGGCCAGGTTCGCGCTGGCGCCGGCTGCCTCGCTGCTGCTGCGCCTGGACCGCACGGTCCAGCGCGACAACAACGACGTGATCGTCCCCGACACCAATTTCTACCGGGGCATCGAGACCGGCAATCCGGCGCCTTTCGACGCCTCCACGGCCCAGCGCCTGACGAATGCTTTCGTGCCGCCGAATACGGTGCCGGAGCAGGGTCACAGCCGCCGCGCCAGCACGGGCTTCGGCGCCGAATTCGCCTGGGACCTGGGCCCTGCGACCCTGCACTACCTGGGCGCGCACCGCCGCTTCGACCACGACTTCCTGGTCAACTATTACTATCGCATCCAGCCCGGTTTCGCGCTCGGCGTGCGCCAGGATTACGACGGCCGCTTCGAGCAGGATTCGCACGAACTGCGCCTGGCCAGCAATGGCCGCGGTCCCGTCTCGGCCCAGGGCGGCGTGTACTGGTTCCGCGAACGGATGGCGCAATTGACCAGCTTCCGCGACCTCGAACCGATCGGCCTGCCGCCTTACTATGTATTCCCGTCGGATCCCGTCATCTCCTACAGCCGCGGCCTGTTCGGCCAGCTGACCTGGAGCGCCGGCGAGCGCCTGCGTTTCACGCTCGGCGCGCGCCGCACCGACGACCGCAAGTCGCGCTACGGCTCGACCAACCTGCAGCAGCAGGCGACCTTCAATCCGGCCACCGACATCGCCTTGCCGAACGCGGCCTCGCTGGCAACCAGCAAGACCACCTGGCGCGCCGGGGTCGACGTCGACCTCGCGCCTTCGACCATGGCGTACGCCACGGTGTCGACCGGCTACAAGGCCGGCGGCTTCAACGACGGCTGCGCGGCGGGGACGGGCTGCCCGGCCTTGATCGCGGTGCCCGCATCGACCCTCGTCTACCAGCCCGAGACGCTGACCGCCTACGAGCTGGGCCTGAAGACCCGCTTCTGGAACAAGCGCGCCAGCCTGAACCTGAGCGCCTTCCGCTACGCCTACGACAACCTGCAATTGTCGGGCGTGGCGATCGTGCGGGGCGTGCCGCGCTACGTCACGACGAATGCGGGCGAAGCCAGCGTCAAGGGCCTGGAAGTGGAGGGCGCGCTCAAGCCGCTGCCGCAGGGACGCCTGAGCTACACGCTGGCGCTGCTGGACGCGCACTATGTTGCCTACAGCCCGGACGGCGTTCACTCCCTGGCGGGCTACAAACTCGACCGCGCGCCGCGCGCCGTCGTCACGCTCGGCTACGAGCACGGCTTCGCGCTGCGCGACGCAGTGCTGACGGCCGGCGTGTTCGCGCGCCGCAGCAGCGAGTGGACCATCGGCGTGCCGAGCCAGCTGCTGCGCTACCGGATCCCGGCGCGTACTGCAACTGACCTGCGCCTGGGCTATCAGCCGGCGAACGCTCCCTGGAACGTGCTGTTGCGCGTGAAGAACCTGGAGAACAAGGTCGAGCCCGTGAACATCGACAGCTTCGGCATGACCGTGCCGAGCGAGCCGCGCGCCGTGGCCCTGCGCGTCGACTACCGCTTCTGAGGACGGGTCCCATGACGTTCTCGCGTACGCTGCCCCGCCTCACCTTCGCCCTGCTGGCGCTGGCCGGCGCCATCCTGCTGATGCGCGGCCTGGGCGACACGACCGGCCTGCTGGTCGCCGGTTCGGTCGCCATGTTCGCCTGCTGCCTCGGCAGCGCCGTGCACGTGCTGGGCGCGCGCGCCGCGCTGCGCTTCGTCCTGATCGCCGTCGTCCTCGGCTGGATCGCCGAGGAACTCGGCGCGCGCTTCGGCTGGTTCTTCGGTTCCTACACCTATACCGAAGTGCTCGGCCCGCGCCTGGGCAGTGTGCCCTTCGTCATTCCGCTGATGTGGTTCGCGCTGACCTATATCGGCTACGTGACCGCCAACCTGATCGTCTGGCAGGCGCCGAGCGACGGCGCGCCTTCCCTCGGGCAGAACCTGGTGCAGTCGCTGCTGGCGGCGATGATCGTCACCGCCTACGACCTCGGCGCCGATCCCTACATGGTGTTCAAGCTCAAGGCCTGGATCATGACGAAACTGGACGGCGGCTGGTTCGGCGAAACCTTGCAGGGCTTCGCCGGCTGGATGTTCGTTTCCTTCGTCATCGTGTTCCTGTTCCGCCTCGGACTGAAGCGCTCGCCGCCGGCCCCGGCCGCGCCTATCGCACCGCGCGACGTCGCCGTGCCGCCGGCCATCTATGCCGGCAACCTGCTGTTCCAGGCGCTGCTGGGCGTGCCCGTCGAAACCCGCGCCATCGCCGTTTTCGCGATGGGCATACCGCTGCTGGCCGCCGCGTGCGGCTGGAGCCGCTGGAAGGCGGCGCCGTCCGCGCTGGCGGGGAGCGCCTGATGGCCGACATGTCCGAACCGCTGGGCCTTGCCGATCCGCGCCTGCGCGCCGATGCGCTGGCCGACGGCGCAATCGCGCGCATCCTGGGCAGCTGGACCGACGGCACGCCGGCGCTGTCGCGCTGGGACGCGATCGCGGTGGTGAACCGCGAACTGGCGGGCTGGCAGACCAACGGCGTCCTCGCCGGCTGGCGCGCCAGCCCCGGCACGCCGGCGCCGATCGCGGCCGCCCTGGAAGATTACGTCGCGCAGGCGCGCCGGCTGCCCGACTGGATCGACGCCGGCCAGGTCGCCCGCGCCGAAACCGTCTTCGTCGACATGAGCATGCTGTCCTGTACGCTGCTGTTCTGCGCCAGCCTGCCCGAATGCTACGTGCCGGCCGACCTGGCCAGCGTGCTGCACGCGGCCGGCCAGCTTGAACAGCATACCGACTACCGGGTGCGTGCAACGGCGGCCATGATCTTCCCTGTCATGCTGCGCGGCGGCCTGCTGGACGCCGCCGGCGGCGGCGTGGCGCAGGTGCTGAAGGTACGCCTGATCCACGCCACCATCCGCCACCTGATCGTGCGCGGCGACCCTGGCCAGGCGCTCGACTACGGCGCCGCCGTCGCGCCGCTGCTGGCCGAGGGCCCCGGCCTGTACCAGACCCTGTTCGCGCGCGGCTGGGACGTCAACGCCAACGGGCTGCCGATCAACCAGGAAGAGCTGGCCTACACGCTGCTGACCTTCCACTACGTCTTCCTGCGCGGCCTGCGCCGCCTCGGCCTGGGCCTCTCCAGGCAGGAAGAGGGAGCCTACCTGCACACCTGGAACGTCGTCGGCCACCTGCTCGGCATCGAGGCGATCTTGCTGGTGCAGACGATGGACCAGGCCGATGCGCTCTTCGCGCGCCTGCAGGCGCAGGGCCGCGCCCTTGCCGCCGCCTACGCCCCCGGCGTGCGCAAGGGCGGCGTGGTGCGCGGCCAGCCCGACCCGCGTCCCGCCCTGGCCGCTGCCCTGATGCGGGCCATGCAGGCGGAGATTCCCGTGCGCGCGTTGAAAGCCTTCCCGGTGCTGCTGGCGCGCCGCCTGTGCGGCCGCGAGACGGCGCGCGACCTCGGTCTGGACGGGCGCGTTTCGCTGTTTTCGCGCGCGCTGTTCGCGCTCGGGATGGGCGTCACCCGCGCCGTCGATACCGTCGCGCGTCTGGTCTGCCCAGGTTTTTCGATTTCTCGCCTGGTCACGCGCATCTTCGGCTACCGCCTGACGGTGCGCTTCCTGATGGACCAGACCCGGCCCCTGAAACTGCCGGCCACGCTGCTGCGCCAGGTCGATGGCGCCATGCGCGGCTGGGACGTCGATGCGCAGGCGCCGGGCTGGATGCAAGCCATCGAACGGCGCATGCGGCCAGCAACGGCTGCGGCTTCGCCCGCGCCCAACCTATCCGAGGAAACCGCATGAACACCCTGTCGTCCAGCCTGCGCGCTGCCTGTGTCCTGTTGCTGTTCGTCCTGGCATGCATGCCGCAGGCGTGGGCGGCGCAGCCGCTGGTGCTGGACGACCGGGTCGGCAGCGTCGAAGCCTGGCCCGCCCTGACGGTGCTGCACGAATCGGGCGCCAGGCTGGGCATCGAGGACGTGCTGGCGGCGCCGCAGCGCTTCGCGCCGCCCGCGGCCAGCCATGCGGCGCTGGGCCTGCAAGGCCATCCGGTGTGGCTGCGCATTCCGGTCAGGGTGCCTGCAGGCAGCCGCGCCACCTGGATCGCCGATATCGATTACGCGGTGCTCAACAGGGTCGACTTCTTCGTGGTGAGCGAAGGCCGCGTGCGCCAGCACGACGTGGCCGGCAACCTGCAGCCGCAACGGGCGGCGGGGCGCCGGGTGCGTACGCCGGCCGCGCTGCTCGACCTGGTCGATGGCCGCCAGCACGAGATCTACCTGCGCATCGAGAACCGCGGCACCATGGTGCTGCCGCTGCGCTTTTCACAGCCGGCGGTGTTCCATGCCGATGCCGTCAACGAGCAGATGCTGCAAGGCCTGCTGCTCGGCCTGAGCCTGTGCCTGCTGCTCTACAGCCTGGCCCAGGCCGTGAACCTGCGCGAACCGCTGTTCGCCAAGTACGCCCTGATGATCCTCGGCACGACGCTGTTCTCGGCCGAGTTCTTCGGCATCGGCAGCCAGTACGTGTGGGGCGGCAACGCCTGGCTGACCCTGCACGCGGGCGGCCTGTTCGCCCTGATGTCGTCCTGCGGCGCCTACCTGTTCGTCGAGCAGGCGCTGGCGCGCCCGGGCATGGATCGCACGTTCAGCCGGCTCATGAAGACCGGCGCCGTGCTGACGGCCTGCGCCGCGCTGGGCTACGGTTTCGGCCTGATCAGCGTCGGCCAGATGGTGGCCATCGTCAGCACGCTGGGCATCATGCCGATGCTGCTGGGGATCCCGGGCGCCATCATGCGCGCCCGCCGCGGCGATCCGGTCGGCGCTTACTTCCTGTTTGGCTGGGCGCTGAGCTTCCTCGGCTCGCTGACGCTGAGCCAGATGATCAACGGCGCCGTCGACGCCGGCTTCTGGACCATGCACTCGCTGCAGTTCACGAATGCGATCGACATGGTGATTTTCATGCGGGTGCTGGGCCTGCGTACCAGCGCGATCCGCGATGCGATGCTGCGCGCGGAAGCGGCCACGCGCCTGAAATCGGACTTCCTGGCCAACATGAGCCACGAGATCCGCACCCCGATGAACGCGATTATCGGCATGAGCCGCCTGGCCTTGATGGCCGATCCATCGCCGCGCTTGCGCAACTATCTCGGCAAGATCCTGGGCGCGGGCGAGCACTTGCTGGGCATCATCAACGACATCCTCGATTTTTCCAAGATCGAGGCCGGCCAGCTCATGCTCGAGCGGGTCGAGTTCGACATCAACGACCTGCTGGATCACCTGTCGAACCTCACTGCCATCAAGCTGGACGCGCGCCGGGTCGAACTCGTGTTCCGGGTCGGGCGCGGCGTGCCGGCGCGCCTGGTGGGCGATCCGCTGCGCCTTGGCCAGGTCTTGATCAACCTGACCAGCAATGCCGTCAAGTTCACCGGGCAGGGCGAGATCGTCGTTGCGGTCGAGGCCGTGACGCGCGGCGACACCGGCGTCACGCTGCGTTTCCGGGTCACCGACACCGGCATCGGCATGGACGCCGACCAGCTGGCGCGCCTGTTCCAGTCATTCCGCCAGGGCGACGATTCGATCACGCGCACTTACGGCGGCACCGGCCTGGGCCTGTCGATCTCGAAGCAGCTGGTCGAACTGATGGGTGGCGCCATCGACGTCACCAGCACCCCGGGCGTCGGCAGCAGCTTCAGCTTCACAGTGCCGCTGGGCCAGGCGAACAGTACGCCGGGCGTGGCGGCGGCGCCGGGCGCGGCGCTGCAGCAGATGCGCGTGCTGGTGGTGGACGACAGCGAGACGGCGCGCACTGCGCTGGTCGAGATGCTGGAAAGCTTCGGCGTGGCGGCCGATGCCGCATCCTCGGGTGAACTGGCGCTCGCGCGCATGCAGGACGCCCTGGCGCGGGGCCTGCCTTACCAGGTGGTGCTGATGGACTACGTGATGCCGGGCTGGGACGGCGTCGAGACGATCCGCCGCCTGCGCGCGCTGGAGGGCCTCGAAGGGGTGGCGCACGCGGCGCCGTCGATCCTGATGGTCAGCGCCAGCGCGCGCGAGACGGTGCAGCTGCAGGCCGGTACGCTGCAGTTGCAGGGTTTCCTGAACAAGCCGGTGGGGCCGGCGCTGCTGTACCACAGCCTGCTGCGGGCGCTGCGTCCGGAACTCGAGCCGGACACCGCATCGGAGCGCACGGGACTCGAAGCGCGTGGCCTGGCGCGCCTGCGCGGCGCGCGCATCCTGCTGGTCGAAGACAACGCCAACAACCGCGAAGTCGCGCTCGACTTCCTCGCCGCGGCGCCGGTCCACGTCGACGTCGCCGTGCATGGCGGCGAGGCGGTCGAGATGGTGCAGGCCAACGATTACGATCTGGTGCTGATGGACATCCAGATGCGCGAGGTCGACGGCCTGACGGCAACGCGCCGCATCCGCGCGATCGAGCGCCTGCGCGCGCTGCCGATCGTGGCCATGACGGCGCACGCGATGGCGGGCGACCGCGAGCGCAGCCTGGCCGCCGGTATGAACGACCACCTGGCGAAGCCGGTCGATCCGGAGCAGCTGTTCCGGATGCTGCTGGCCTGGATCGATCCGGCCCGGCTGGAAGGCAGGCTGGCGCCTTTGACGCCGGCAGAGCCGCTCTCGAACGGCGACACGGTGCTGCTGCCCTCGTTGACGGGCGTAGACTGGGACGCGGCGTTGTCCGGCGTGGGCCACCAGCACGCGCGCCTGATCAAACGGGTGCGCGGCTTTGTGCAGGAATACCGGCCGGCGCCGCGCCAGCTGGCCGACGCGCTGGCGGCGGGGGACGAGGCGCCGCTGCAGGCGCTGGCGCACAATTTGAAGGCCAGCGCGGCCTACGTCGGCGCCTACGAGCTGGCCGGCCTGGCGCGGCGCATCGAAGACGCGCTGCGCGTGGGCGAATCCGAGCGCGCGGCCGCCATGGCGCCGTCCCTGATCGCGGCGCTCGACGCGATCCTCGCCGGCCTGGCTCCGCTGGCCGGCCCGCGCGAACTGCGGGCGCAGCAGGCCGATGGGCTGCCGGCCCTGCTGGCAAGACTCGCGGCCCAGCTGGCGTGCGACGACGCGCGCGCGCGTGATACGCTGACGGCCATCCAGGCATTGCTGCCGGAGTCCGATTATGCGGCGCCGCTGGCGGCGATCGCGCATGGCGTCGACGAACTCGAGTACGGGGCCGCGCTGGCGCCGCTCGCCGAGCTGGCCAAGCTGCTGGGAGTCAACCTGAAGGAGACCGCATGACGCTGGCCGAGGCGCAAAAAGTCCTGGTTGCCGACGACGATGCGATCAACCGCGACGTCCTGTGCGAACTGCTGCAGCCGGAGTACACGGTACTGCTGGCGAAAAACGGCGCGCAAGCGGTTGAGCGCGCGATCCGCCACGTGCCCGACCTGATCCTGCTCGACGTGATGATGCCCGACATGAGCGGCTTCGAGGTGCTGCGCCGCCTGCGCGCCACGCCGCAGACGGAACACGTGTCGATCATCTTCATCTCGGGCCTGGACCGCCCGGAGGACGAAGCGGCCGGCCTCAAGGCCGGCGCCTCCGACTACATCGCCAAGCCCTTCAACGCCACCGTGGTGCTGGCGCGCGTGGCGCTGCACCTGCAGCTGGTGCGCCAGCGCCGCCTGCTCGAACACCTGGCCCACGTCGACGGCCTGACCGAACTGGCCAACCGGCGCCGTTTCGACGACGTCTACGACCTCGAATGGCAGCGCGCGCGCCGCAGCGGCCGTCCGCTCTCGCTGGCGCTGCTCGACATCGATTCGTTCAAGCAGTTCAACGACCTGTATGGCCACCCGGCCGGCGACCGCGCGCTGCGCGCCGTGGCGCGCGTGGCAGGCGCCCACATGCGCCGTCCGGCCGACCTGGCGGCGCGCTATGGCGGCGAGGAGCTGGTGCTGCTCATGCCGGAAACCGACGCCGCGCAGGCGCTGGCGATCGTGCAGGCGCTGCGCGAAGCGGTGATGGCGCTGATGATCGCGCATGCCGGTTCGGCGGCGGCGCCGGTGATCACGGCCAGCATCGGCGGCGCCACGCTCGATGCGCCCGGCCTGGAAAGCTCGGCGGCGCTGTTCGAAGCGGCCGACGTGCAGCTCTACCGTGCCAAGCAGGGCGGCAGGAACCGGGTGATGTGGCGTAGCGAAAACCTATCGGCCGCATAGAAAAGTTTGTGGCGACACTGCGGCGCTCAGTTAGTTAGCGAACGTAGCGATCCCGCCTGGTCGGTTATGTTAGTTGTTGAATTCAAGACAACTGACCAACAAGCGAGGATCGAATGGCTACAAGTAAGAAGAATGACCCAAGTGCAACCGATGGCGCCGGCTCCGTACTGAGCACCGTCGCCGGACCTTCCGTCAGCAAGCCACCGGCCAGCCTGGGCAGCAAGGATCCGGTTCAGGCACGCCTGCTGGAAAAAACCAGCGCCGAAAAGCAGCTCGCCGCCGCCGCGCCCTTCAATCCGAACAAGCCGAGCGAGAATGGCGACGCGTCGCGCACCCCGCTGGAGGGCGACCATCACCAGCCTTCCACGCCGGCCGCGACCGGCAGCACCAGCACCGAAATCATTGCATCCGATAAAGTCGGCAGCGGCCAGCCGCCGGCCGGCGAGAATCCGACCGTGGCGCCGCTCGACCGCGTGCGCGTCGATGCCGCCGGCCAGGTACTCACCACCAACCAGGGCGTACCGGTCGCCGACAACCAGCACTCGCTGAAAATCGGCCTGCGCGGACCGACCGCGATGGAAGATTTCATTCTGCGCGAAAAGATCACCCATTTCGACCACGAGCGCATTCCCGAGCGCGTCGTCCATGCGCGCGGTTCGGCCGCGCACGGCTTCTTCGAGTCGTATGGCGATTTCTCGGAACTGACGCGCGCCACCCTGTTCTCCGCCAAGAACAAGCGCACCCCGGTCTTCGTGCGCTTCTCGACCGTGGCCGGCGAACGCGGTTCGACCGACACCGCGCGCGATGTGCGCGGCTTCGCGGTCAAGTTCTATACAGAACAAGGCAACTGGGACCTGGTGGGCAATAACATCCCGGTCTTCTTCATCCAGGACGCCATGAAATTCCCGGACCTGGTGCACGCCGCCAAGCCGGAACCGCACCACGGCATGCCGCAGGCCGCCACCGCCCACGACACCTTCTGGGACTTTGCCTCGCTGTCGCCGGAAATCGCGCACATGCTGATGTGGGCGATGTCGGACCGCGCCATTCCGCGCAGCTACCGCACCATGCAGGGCTTCGGCGTGCATACCTTCCGCCTGATCAACGAAGCCGGCGAGTCGCGCTTCGTGAAGTTCCACTGGACGCCAAAGCAGGGCACGCACTCGCTGGTCTGGGATGAAGCGGTGCGCATCTCGGGCGCCGACTCCGATTTCCACCGGCGCGACCTGTGGGAAGCCATCGAATCGGGCAATTTCCCGGAATGGGAGCTGGGTTTCCAGGTCTTCACCGAAGAGCAGGCCGAATCCTTCCCCTTCGACATCCTCGATCCGACCAAGCTGGTCCCGGAAGAACTGGTGCCCGTGACGCCGATCGGCCGCATGGTGCTGGACCGTAACCCGGACAACTTCTTTGCCGAAACCGAGCAAGTGGCCTTCTGCACCGCCCACATCGTGCCGGGTATCGATTTCTCCAACGATCCGCTGCTGCAAGGCCGGAATCACTCCTACCTCGATACCCAGATCAGCCGCCTGGGCGGCGCGAACTTCCACGAAATCCCGATCAACTCGCCGATCGTCCAGGTCCAGAACAACCAGCGCGACGGCATGCACCGCCAGTCGATCAACCGCGGCCGCGTGAACTACGAGCCGAACTCGCTGGGCGGCGGTTGTCCTTTCCAGGCAGGCAAGATGGGCTTCACCAGCTTCCCGCAAACCTTCGCCAGCGAAGACAAGGTGCGCGGCAATCCGGAACTGTTCGCCGAGCACTACGGTCAGGCGCGTTTGTTCTACCAGAGCCAGAGCGCGGCCGAGCAGACCCACATCGCCAACGCTTTCCGTTTCGAACTGAGCCGGGTGCAGACCCTGGCCGTGCGCGAGCGCGTGCTGGCCCTGCTGGCCAACGTCGACGACGCCCTGGTGGCGAAAGT
>Ga0213836_101981_pt1 | contig 10554 bp, 9 predicted proteins | sample SWPATP03_FD_160578 | JGI IMG/M metagenome (GOLD analysis project Ga0213836, IMG submission 160578) | Coastal seawater microbial communities from Marineland, Florida, United States - SWPA TP0 #3 | ecosystem: Environmental > Aquatic > Marine > Coastal | place: USA: Florida | collected 2016-08-05
CATCGTGAACAAACGCTCGATGGCCTCGGGGTATGCGGGGCTGGACAACGATTTGTTCTACATGCCGAACACGATGATGGTGTTTGGCGACGCGAAGAAGGTGATCGAGTCGATGGTGAAGGCGGTGGATTAGGCGCGCCGGCCGTACATCATCAATTCACCGAGCATGGTGCGCGCCGGCTGAACAACATCCAGCGCTGCCAGTCCCAGCCCCAGCACCGATTGCAGCGGCCCGCTGCCGACAAATGCCCTTGCCATCGTATCGGTCAGCGCAATCGTCAGTCGCCGGTCTTGAGAACGTTCGTCGAGGAAGCGTCCGACCCCCTCCGGCCCGGCGCAGCGCGCCAGCAAGCGCGCCAGTACGGCGGCGTCGCGCAGGCCGAGGTTCAGTCCTTGTCCCGCCACCGGATGCAGGGTCTGCGCCGCATTGCCGATGGCGACCGTGCGCGCGGTGGCGTGCGGTTCGGCGTTCAGGCCGAGCGGATAGGCGAAGCGCGCCGACACTTTTTTAAACGTCCCCAGCCGGCCGCCGAAGGCCTCGCCCAGCTCGTGCAGGAAGCGCGCCTCGTCCATCGCCTGCAAGGCCTCGGCGCGCTCGGGTCGTACGCACCAGACCAGCGCATACTGCAAGCCGTCGGCGCCTTCCTGCGGCAGCAGGGCCAGCGGCCCTTCGCTGGTGAAGCGTTCGAAGGCGCGGTGCGGGATCGGCGTGGCGGCCGACACCCGGGCGATCACGGCGCTCTGGCCGTAATCGCGCGTCTGCGCCTTGTTGTCCTGCTGGCCGAACACGCCGCCTTCGGCGCCGACCGCGACCTGCGCCGTGATCGTGCGGCCGTCGTCGAGCGAGAGCAGCACGTGCTCCGCCGTCTCCTCGACACTGGCCACGCGCGCCGGGCGGATCACCTGCACGCCGGCCCGTTCGACCGCACGCGCCAAGGCATCGACCACGTCGCCGTAGCGCGCGACGTAGCCGAGGGCCTCCAGCTTGTGTTCGGCGCGGTCCAAGACGCTGCGTCCCAGTTGCCCGCGGCGCGAGACGTGGATGGTGTGGATCGGCGTCGCCGGGAGCGGCCAGGCGCCGACGTCGTCGAGCAGCATGCGGCTGCCCCAGGCCAGCGCGATCGAGCGCGGGTCGGAGATCGACTGGCCCAGTGCGCGGGCGTCGATCAGGGCGATGCGCGCGCCTTCGACGCCGCGCCGCGTCAGCAGGGCGGCCAGCGCCAGGCCGACCGGGCCGGCGCCGCAGATCGCCACGTCGACCTTGTCCTTGTTTTGTTCCATCAGCGCTCCGCCATCAGGGTTTCGATCTCATCCACCGTCTTGGGCGCCGCGCCCGACAGCACGCGCGCGCCCGCTGCGCCGACGATCACGTCGTCCTCGATGCGGATGCCGATGTTCCAGAACTGTTCCGGCACGCCGGGGCCGGGCCGCACATAGATGCCCGGTTCGACGGTCAGCGCCATGCCGGGGAGGAGGGCGCGCGACGGCTTGCCTGCCAGCGCGAGATCGCGGTAGCTGCCGGCGTCGTGCACGTCCAGTCCCAGCCAGTGGCCGGTGCCGTGCATGTAGAAGGGGGCGTAGGCGCGTTCGGCCAGCACGTTCTCGACGCTGCCCCAGGCCGCCTTGTCGAGCAGTCCCACATCGAGCATGCCTGCGGCCAGCACGTCCAGGGCCGCCGCGTGCACGTCGCTGTACGGGCGGCCCGGCACGATGGCCTGCAAGGCGGCGTCCTGGGCGCGCAGCACCAGTTCGTACAGGGTTTTCTGGGCATCCGTAAAACGTCCGTTGACGGGGAAGGTGCGCGTGATGTCGGCCGCGTAGCTGTCGAATTCGCAGCCGGCGTCGATCAGCACCAGGTCGCCGTCGCGCAGTTGCGCATTGTTGGCGCTGTAGTGCAGCACGCAGGCCTTGTCGCCGCTGGCGACGATCGGGGTATAGGCGGGGAACTGGGCGCCGCTCTTGCGGAAAGCGTAGAGCAGCTCGGCCTCGAGTTCGTACTCGAACATGCCGGGACGCGCGGCGCGCATCGCCCGCACGTGGGCGGCGCCGGAAATCGTGGCCGCGCGCAGCATCAGCGCCTGCTCGGTCTCGTCCTTCAGCAGGCGCATCTCGTCGAGCAAAGCGAGGAGGTGGTGTGTGCTGCCAGGGGCGGTCACGCCGCTGCGCGACTGGGCGCGCACCGCTTTCAGCCAGCCGGCGACCTGGGCATCGAGCGCGGCGTTGTGCGCGACGGCGTAGTACAGGGCGGGCACGCCGGCCAGCAGGCGCGCCATCTGGGCATCGAGGTCGCCGATCGGATACGCCTCGTCGAAGCCGAAGGCGTCGAGCGCGGCGGCCGGGCCGTAACGGAACCCGTCCCAGATCTCGCGTTCGACGCTTTTTTCGCGGCAGAACAGGATCGAACGGGCAGGGGTGTCGCCCTGGGCAGCCACCAGCACCAGCACGCTTTCCGGCTCCATGAAACCGGTCAAATAGTAAAAATAACTGTCGTGGCGGTAGGGGTAGTCGCTGTCGCTGTTACGCGCGACCTCAGGCGCGGTCGCCAGCACCGCCACCGCGCCGGGTTCCATGCTTGCCGCCAGGCGTGCGCGGCGGCCCGCGTAGGGGCTCACGCGCCCGCCCGCCTGGACAGCGGCGCGTTCAGTTCCTCGAGCTGTTCGACCGTGCCGACATTCACCCAGGGGCCGTGGTAGATCTCGCCGCCGACGCGCTTTTGCTCGATGAACTTGCGCATCAGGGGACCAAACTTGAGGAAGTCGCCGGCCTTGACGCCGTCGAACATCTCGGGGCGGTACACGCCGATGCCGGCGAAGTTCCACTTCGGATCGCCCTCGTTGGCCAGCGTGTACATGTCGAGGCCGAAGTCGCCCTTGGGGTTGTGCCAGGGGTTCGGCGTCAGGTAGAGCCAGGCGATGTCGCGCTGCTCGGCCGCCAGCGGCTGGCCGATCGCGTCGTTCTCGGGCAGGGCGTCGAGCACCTGCGAGAAATCGAAATAGGGCGCGTAGATGTCGCCCGACACCGCCAGGAAGGGTTCGTCGCCCAGCAGGTGCAGCGCGTTGACGATGCCGCCCGCCGTTTCCAGCGGGGTCGGTTCGTGCGAGTAGACGATGCGCGCGCCGTACTGGCTGCCGTCGCCCAGCTCTTCCTCGATCATGTGGCCGAGGTGCGAATGGTTGATGACAATGTCCGTCAGGCCCGCGCGCACCAGGTTGACGACATGCCAGGTGATGAGCGGACGGCCGCGCACTTTCAACAGGGGTTTGGGGCAGGTGTCCGTCAGGGGACGCATGCGCTCGCCGCGGCCGGCGGCAAAAATCATGGCTTTCATGGGCGTCTCGAAAGTGAACTCAGAACGTGTAGCCGACCTGCGGCGCCTTGTCCTCGAAGGCGTCGAGCAGGCGGATCAGGGGTTTGAGCTCGGTGTAGCGGTTGGCCGTCTTGCGCACGTAATCCATCACGGTCGGCAGGTCGCCCATGTAGATGGGTTTGCCGTCGCGGTAGTTCAGGCGGCAGAAGATGCCGAGGATTTTCAGGTGGCGCTGCAGGGCCGTGAATTCGAAGTCGCGGTAGAAGGCGTCGATGTCCGGATTGACCGGCAGGCCGACCTGCTTGGCGCTTTGCCAGTAGCGCACCACCCAGTCGAGCACGATCTCTTCGTCCCACTGGATATAGGCGTCGCGCATGAGCGAGCCGAGGTCGTAGGTGATGGGGCCGTAGACGGCGTCCTGGAAGTCGAGCACGCCCGGGTTGCCCTGGTCGAGGAACATCAGGTTACGCGAGTGGAAATCGCGGTGCATGAAGACCTGGTGCTGCGCCAGCACGGTCGAGGCGATCGTCTCGAACACTTTGTCGAGCTGGACTTGCTGCGCGTCAGTCAGCGTGACGCCCAGGTGGCGGTTGATGAACCATTCGGGGAACAGGTTCATCTCGCGCAGCACGAAGGCGCGGTCGAACTCGGGCAGCACGCCCGGCTGGCTGGTGAGCTGGAACTTGACCAGGGCGTCGACCGCGCTTGAGTACATGAACGCGGCGTTGTCGGCATCGAGGCGCGCCAGGTAGGTCGTGGTGCCGAGGTCGGACAGCAGCAGGAAGCCGCGCTCGACATCGCGCGCGACGATCGCCGGCACCGTGACGCCGGCTTCCTGCAGCAGGCCGGCGACGTGGATAAAGGCCGGCACGTTTTCGCGCTCGGGCGGTGCGTCCATCGCGATCAGGGTGTCGCCGAGTTTTGCGCGTAGCGCTGGCGCCACATCGAGGCGGAAGTAGCGGCGGAAGCTGGCGTCGGACGAAGCGGGGCGGCGCGAACCGGTTTCCACCAGGTCAAGCGAGCTCAGCCATTCGGTAAGGAGCGCGAGGCGCGCGTCCTGCTCGGCGGAAGTGGGGGAGTTTTGAGACAGTGAAGACATGAAGCGTCCAGGTAAAACCGGTTGAGGAAGGCAATTCCCATATAATAAGGGATTCAATCCAAAAAATCGCCCTTTATGGTGCAGCCACAGATTCCATGAGCTGGTTTACGGCCCTACCATTCCCGCGGCGGCGGGCATTTGCCCTGTCCGCCCTCGTCACCGTGGCCTCGGGGCCGTTGCATGCGCAAGTTGCGCCGCCGCCTCCCCACGCCGACGAACAAGACCTTCCCGTTACCGTGCGCGCCGAGGAGATCGGCGGCCGTCCGGACCGCGAGATCACGCTCGCGCGCGACGTCGAAATCACGCGCGGCCAGTCGAAGCTGAAGTCCGACACCGCCTGCTACCGGCTGGTCGAGGACGAAGTCAGCGCCAGCGGCCACGTCGACATGTGGCGCTTCGGCGACCGCTACCAGGGCGATACGCTGCAGCTGAACATGTCCACCGGCCGCGGCTATGTGACCAATCCGCGCTACAAGCTGAAGTTGAACAATGCGCAAGGCCACGCCGAGCGCATCGACTTCCTCGGCGAGAACGAAGCGCTGGTCCAGGACGGCACCTACAGCACCTGCGAGGGACCGAATCCCGACTGGTACCTGAAGGCGAGCACGCTGCGCCTCGATTCCGGCCGCGACGTCGGCGTCGCCGGCAAGACCATCATTTATTTCAAGGACGTGCCGATCCTGGGCACGCCCGCGTTGTCGTTCTCGCTCTCGGGTGCGCGCCGCTCGGGCTGGCTGCCGGCCACCGTCGGCTTCGGCTCGAAGGGCAAGTCCGAGGTCATGGTGCCGTACTACTTCAACATCGCGCCGAACCGCGACCTGACGGTCTACCCGCGCATGATGTTCGACCGCGGCCTGCAGCTGGGCGCGACCGCCCGCTACATCGGCGAAACGGCGCGCGGACCGTACAGCGGCGAGACCCACGCCGAGGGCCTGTACAACGACCGCATCACCAACACCGACCGCTGGCGCATCGACTCGGTGCACAACCAGACCCTGGCGCCGGGCTGGACCTATAACTGGAACCTGCACGCCGCGTCGGACAACGAATACCCGAGCGACTTTGCGCCCACCGTCGCCACCAGCGCCGAGCGCCAGCTGATCCGCGAAGTCGCCACCGGCTACTACGCCCAGTACTGGAGCCTGACCGCGCGCGCCCAGAACATCCAGGTGCTGCAGGAGCCGGCGGCGGTGGCCAATCCGTTGCTGGCGATCCCGCGTCCCTACGACCGCCTGCCGCAGATTAACTTCCATACGGGCCGCTACGACGTGAAGGGCTTCGACTGGGCGTTCGACGCCGAGGCGACGCGCTTCTCGCACCCGACCTTGCCGAGCGGCAGCCGGCTGCTGGCGGTGGGCCAGGTCAGCTATCCGTGGGTACGCCCGGGCTATTACGTCACGCCCAAGCTGATGCTGCACGCGACCAAATACAGCCTCGACAACGTGCCGGGAAGTCCGGACAACCTCTCGCGCACGCTGCCGACGGTCTCGGTCGACAGCGGCATGGTGTTCGAGCGCGACACCAAACTGTTCGGCAGCGCGCTGACCCAGACCCTGGAGCCGCGCCTGTTCTACGTGAAGACGCCGTACAAGAACCAGGACGATTTCCCGCTGTTCGACACGGCCGAAACGGGCTTCAGCTATGCCCAGCTGTTCACCGAGAACCGCTACATCGGCGGCGACCGTATCTCGGACGCGAACCAGGTGACGGCTGCGCTGGTGTCGCGCTACATCGAGTCCGACGGCGCCGAGCGCCTGCGCATGGCGATTGCCCAGCGCTTCTATTTCAGCGAGCCGCGCGTCGGCCGTGTCGCCGGCGGTCCGGGCAATGGGCGCTCCGACCTGCTGCTGGCGGCGTCGGGACGCATCATCGACAACTGGAACTTCGACAGCAGCGTACAATATGACGCGACCGGAAAGAGCGTGTATGCCCAGAACCATGGCGTACGCTGGGTGCCGGGGCCGTTGAAGGTGCTCAATGCCGAGTACCGTTACGTGCGCGACAGCTTCCGCAATGCCGACGTGTCGGCCCAGTGGCCGCTGTCGGCGCGCTGGTTCGGCGTCGGGCGCGTGAGCTACTCGCTGCGCGACCACAAGGTGCTCGAGAGCCTGGTCGGTCTCGAGTACAAGGCCGACTGCTGGATCTTCCGCATGGGCGCGCAGCGCTTCGTGACGGCGGCGCAGAATACCTCGACCTCGTCGTTCTTCCAGCTCGAGCTCAACGGCCTGTCGCGCCTGGGCCTGGGCAACCCGCTGGATTCGTTTTACAAGAGTATTCCCGGCTACACCCGGCTGAACAACAACGTCGGCCGTCCCTAGCCGGGCGCCCCTGCCCTGGACCATGGATGATTTTTGACCTGAATGAGTGCTTCCAAGACTATGCGTACTACCCGTTTGCATCACCTTAAGCTCGCAGCTGCGCTGCTGTGCGCGCTCACGGCCAACGCCGCCCTGGCACAAGCGGCGAAGCAGCCGGCCACGCCGGCCGCGGCCACGCCCGACGCCAAGGCGGGAAGCGGTTTCCTGCCGCCGGCGTCGAGCAGCGCCAACGTCATCGATGCGATCCGCGTCGTCGTCAACGACGAGGTCATCACCCGTAACGAAGTGCGCGGCCGCGTGGCCCAGATCGTGCAACGCCTGCGCGCCCAGAACACCCAGCTGCCGCCCCAGGCCGACATCGAACGCCAGGTGATCGAAGCGATGATCGTCGAGCGCTCGCAGCTGCAGATGGCCAAGGAAATGGGCGTGCGCGTCGCCGACCGCGAGCTCGACGCCGCCATCGGCCGCATCGCCGAAGGCCAGAAGATGTCGCTCCAGGACATGCGCAACCAGATGGAAAAGGAAGGCCTGACCTTCGCCGCCTTCCGCGAAGAGATCCGCAACGAGATCATGCTGCAGCGCCTGCGCGAGCATGAAGTCGACGCCAAGATCCAGGTTTCGGACGCCGAAGTCGACACCTACCTGGCCGCCGAAAAAGCCGCCGCCAGCGAAAAGGTCGAACTCGACATCGCCCAGATCCTGGTCGGCATCCCGGCCAACGCCACGCCCGAGCAGATCGCCGCGCGCCGCGCGCGTGCCGACGACGTCGCGCGCCAGCTGCGCACCGGCGCCGACTTCGCCAAGATCGCCGCCACCTATTCGGACGCGCCCGACGCGCTCAAGGGCGGCGCCATCGGCTGGCGCGACCCGGACCGCCTGCCGCCGCTGATCGCCGAACCGCTGCGCAAACTCAGCCCGGGCCAGGTCACGCCTGTCATCAAGAGCAATACCGGTTTCCACATCCTGAAACTGATCGACAAGCGCAACCTGGCGCAGGAGCCGGCGCAGGCCATCGTCCAACAAACCCGTGCGCGCCATATCCTGATCAAGGCCACGCCGGCGATGCCTGCGGCGCAAGTGAAGGCCAAGCTGGCCGACCTGCGCGCCCGCATCCAGAACAAGAGCGCCACCTTCGAAGAACTGGCGCGCCAGAACGGCCAGGACAGCACCGCCGCCAAGGGCGGCGACCTGGGCTGGCTGGCACAGGAAGACATGGAGGCGATGCCGCCCGAGTTCGTCAGCGCCATGGCCGCCTTGAAGCCGGGCGAGGTCTCCGACGTGGTCGAGTCGTCGTTCGGCTTCCACCTGATCCAGGTCCTCGAGCGCAAGAGCGAAGACCAGACCAAGGAAAAGGAACGCCTGCGCGCACGCCAGGTGATCCGCGAGCGCAAACTCGGCGAAGCGGCCGAGGACTGGGCGCGCGAAGTGCGCGACCGCGCCTACGTCGAGTACCGCGAGGAGGCGTAATACCGTGGCCGTGCCGCAGACAGTGCGTCCGACGCTGGCGCTCACCGTCGGCGAGCCGGCCGGCATCGGGCCCGAAATCTCGATCCGCGCCGCCTGGGCGCTGCGCGAGCAGGCCAACTGCGTGCTGGTCGGCGACGCGGCCTTCCTCGCGCTGACGGCCAGCCTGATCGACCCGGCCATCCGCCTGGCGGCCTTGTCGACCCAGGCATTGAGAAATGGCGGCCTGCCGCATTTCGGCAAGGAGCGCATCGCCGTCATCGACGTGCCGCTGGCCGCCCACGTCGTGCCGGGTGTGCTCGACAAGGAAAACGGCCGCGCCGTGCTGGCCACCCTCGACCTCGCGCTCGAAGGGGTGCACGCCGGCTGGTTCGACGCCATCGTCACCGCCCCCCTGCAAAAAAGCACGATCAACGAGGCCGGCGTCGCCTTTTCCGGGCACACCGAGTATTTGGCCGAAAAGACGCACACCGCGCAAGTGGTGATGATGCTGGCCGGGCAGCCGGCCGGCGACCAGCCCTACTTGCGGGTGGCGCTGGCCACCACCCATTTGCCGTTGAAAGACGTGCCGGGCGCGATCACGCAGGAAGGCCTGGCCCAGGTGCTGGACATCCTGCACGCCGACCTGAAGAACAAATTCGGCATCGCTTCTCCGCGCATCCTGGTCACCGGACTGAACCCGCACGCGGGCGAAAACGGTTATCTGGGGCGCGAGGAAATCGAGGTCATCGCGCCTAGCGTGGCGGCGGCACAGGCGCGCGGCATCGACGCGCGCGGGCCGTACCCGGCCGACACCCTGTTCCAGCCCAAGTATTTACAAGACGCCGACTGCGTGCTCGCCATGTACCACGACCAGGGCCTGCCGGTGTTGAAACACGCGACCTTTGGACGCGGCATCAACGTCACGCTCGGCCTGCCGCTGATCCGCACCTCGGTCGACCACGGCACCGCGCTCGACCTGGCGGCGCAAGGCCTGGGGCTGGCCGATTGCGGCAGCATGGAAGAGGCGATCCGCGCCGCCATGGGCATGGCGCACCATTCACGAAAGATTCAATGAAACACGTAGCACGCAAGCGCTTCGGCCAGAACTTCCTGACCGATAACCAGGTTCTCACCAACATCATCGACGCGATCGATCCGCGCCGCGGCCAGGCGATGGTCGAGATCGGCCCGGGCCTGGCGGCGATGACGGCGCTGCTGTTGAAGCAACTCGACCACATGCACGTCGTCGAACTCGACCGCGACCTGGTGGCGCGCCTGGAAAAAGCCTATCCACGCGAAAAGCTGACCATCCATTCGGGCGACGCCCTGAAATTCGATTACGCCAGCATTCCCGTGCCGGAAGGGCAGAAGCTGCGCATCGTCGGCAACCTGCCGTACAACATCTCGAGCCCGCTGCTGTTCCACCTGGCCGAGTTCGCGCACCTGGTCGAGGACCAGCATTTCATGCTGCAAAAGGAAGTGGTCGAGCGCATGGTGGCCGAGCCGGGCACCAAGGCCTATGGCCGCCTGTCGGTGATGCTGCAATGGCGCTACGACATGGCGCTGATGTTCATCGTGCCGCCGACCGCGTTCGATCCGCCGCCGAAGGTCGAGTCCGCCATCGTGCGCATGATCCCGACCCGGCGCCAGCTGGCCGTCGACGGCGCTACCTTGTCGGCCGTGGTGCAGAAGGCCTTCTCGCAGCGGAGAAAAGTGATCCGCAACTGCGTGGCCGGCATGTTCACCGAAGCGCAACTGGCCGAGGCCGGCATCGATCCGGGCGTGCGGCCGGAAAATGTCAGCCTGGAACAGTACGTGGCCCTGGCAAATATCCTCAAGCCGGTCTAAGTAGCCTTCATCGGGTGGGCCGGGCGCCCACCCTGTTGCAACTCATCCGTGCCGCAGCGCACAACTCCCTTGTATCCCCGCTTTGCGCGCTTCATCGTGCGCTTTGTGCCGTTCGTCGCAGCCCGCTGGAAGCGAATCGGGGCGATTGCTAAAGTACTCCCATCGAAAGCCGCAATGGCCCACCATCACCACAGGGAGTCTGAAATGAACGTCCTCAAACACATGGAATCGCTGTTCCTGGTTGCCGCCCTTGTCGTCGGCGTGAGCACCTACGCCAGCGCCGAGAGCTATAAAGCGCAAGTGCGCGCCGACGAGATGGTCTCGGTCGGCAGCGAGAAAATGGCGATCGTGAAAGTCACCGGCAAGCGCATCGCCGCTGCCACCAAGTTCGGTTAAGAAAACGCGGGCAAAAAAAAGGTTCATCGCGGATTTCCGGGATGAACCTGTTGTAAACGCAAGAGAGCAGTAAAGAAGAGTTATTGTGTTTGTGCGACCAAACCCAACCAACTCAACTTACCGCTCTCATGTCAGATCAT
>Ga0213836_101989_pt1 | contig 10490 bp, 9 predicted proteins | sample SWPATP03_FD_160578 | JGI IMG/M metagenome (GOLD analysis project Ga0213836, IMG submission 160578) | Coastal seawater microbial communities from Marineland, Florida, United States - SWPA TP0 #3 | ecosystem: Environmental > Aquatic > Marine > Coastal | place: USA: Florida | collected 2016-08-05
TATTTCTTTGGGAATGAAAATCTTAGCTTACAACAGAACGCCGAAAACAAGCAACGTTGAAATTACTTTCTTCGATGGTCAATCTGTAAATTTTGAAATAAAATCAGTAACTTTAAATGAAGTTTTGGAAAATTCCGATTTCATAAGCCTGAATACAGGTAAAACTGATCAATATATTATTGACACCAACGAATTTGCAAGAATGAAAGACGGTGTTTTCATCGTGAATGCAGCGAGGGGCGGCGTCATCAATGAAGTGTCTATGATCGATGCAATTGAGGATGGAAAACTTGCAGGAGCAGCTCTAGACGTTTTCGAGAAAGAACCGAGCCCGGAAGTGGAAATATTAATGAACGCAGGAATGTCACTTTCTCCACACGTTGGCGGAAACACAATAGACGCGCAAAACAGAATTGGAGAAGAATTAGCCATTCAAATTATTAAACTGAAAGATCAAATATAAATATGCCAGTATTTAAACCCTTTAAAGGAATCAGACCGAACCACGATTTTGTGGATATTTTTCCGACTTATTCCTTAGATAACTTCACTCAGGAAGAGATCAACAAAAAATCTCAGCAGGACAATTCCTACATCCAGATGATCAAACCTGCTGTTGTCAGCAAATCAAAAGATATTGACAGAAACTTCAGAAAAATCCGATCCAACTATGAGGAACTTCTGGAGGAGAAAAAACTGACTCAGGACGATTCCTCTTATTATTTATACGAGCAGACTTTGCCTGACAAAAGCAGTTTCCGTGGTCTTTTAGGACTTGTAAGTGTGGACGATTTCTGGGATGGAAAAATCAAAAAGCACGAATCTACAATTACAGAACGCAGGATGAAAATGGCGCATTATCTGGAGAAAGTTAATCTTCAGGCAGAGCCGGTTTTACTAACCTATCATTCCAATTCAAAAGTAGAATTACTGATGACGCACGAGCAGAAAAATGTTCCAATCATCAATTATAAAGATGAAAAAGGTGTAAAACACAAGATCTGGAAAATCGATAACCGACTGAAACTTCAGCAGTTCAAGGAAGTTTTGGATCCAATTGATTCTTTCTACATCGCAGACGGACACCACAGAATCGGATCCGTTGCAGAATATGCTAAAAAACAAAGAGACAAATACAAAAGATCCCACGGGACGGAGCATTACAACTTTGTCTACAGCTTTATCGTTTCCAATCAATCGATTAAAATTAATGATTACAACCGTCTTTTGAATGATCTGAATGGTTTGTCTAACGAAGAAATTCTTGACAAACTAAAAGAAGATTTTCAAATTCATGACAAAGGAGAAGCGCCTTATTTTCCTTCTCAAAAATTCCATATCAGTATGTATTTGGATGGCAGATTCTACAGCCTGCACGTAAAACACGACATCCGTGAGGAACAAAAAAATGAAAATGACCTGGATCATCATTTGGTAGACAAATATATCTTCGAAAAGATTTTTGGGATTACCAATGCAAAGCACACGGACAAAATCACTTACCTGAAAGGAACTTCCGATACAAAAGGAATTGAGGAAATCAAGGAAAAAGTAGATTCCGGAGATTATAAAATCGGTTTTGGCATCTACCCGATCAGCTTCAATGATCTTCTTAAAATCTCTGACAAAGAAATCAAAATGCCTCCAAAATGTACCCTGATTGAGCCAAAACTCATTACAGCTTTGATGATGTATGATATGAAATAATTAATTTTACAATCCCCAAGGACGTCAGTTTTCTATTGACGTCTTTATTATTTAAATAATTGAAATTTATATTTTTTAACGAATTGAATATTAATGATTTATAGTTTATTTGCAATCGACGTATTGTGATCGAAAACATAACACTAATTAATTTTTATTCATATCTTTACACAATTAACATAAGTATATTTTACTTTGTTTTTAAATTGATTATTATTAAAAATACAGTAAAAATTATGTATCCCAAGGAATATATAAACTGCGATCAGGAGCCGATTCACATTTGTGGAGAAGTTCAGGAATATGGATTTTTGATTGGAACACAAGATTCTAAAATTACCTTTTACAGCGAGAATACTTTAAAATTATTTTCTCTCAAGCCCAACTTGGTATTAGGAAAAGATATTAAAATTTTATTTGATGAATTAGAACTTGATATCAACTGGGATAACTTTTCTGACAATCAGGATTTCGCAATACAGCATATCACTTTTGAAAAAGAAGATTACACGCTTTGTATCCACACCAATAACGGTTTCACTTTCTATGAAATTGAAAAAGTAATTCCCAATCATAAAATCAATAAAGAATATCAGGCGATACAAAATATCCTTAAAAATTCTACCGATAAGAATGTTTGGAAAATCCTCCTGAAAGAAATTCAGGAAATCATCGATTTTGACCGTGCGATGATCTATCAGTTTTTGTACGATGGCAGCGGTGAAGTGATAGAAGAGTCTGTAAAACCAGGTTTGGACAGTTACCTTCATCTACACTATCCGGAGTCCGATATCCCGGCGCAGGCAAGAGCACTTTATTTGAAAAATACAGTTCGTATCACATCCCATGCGTCTGGTAAAACCTACCCTATTTTAGGAATTCAGAAAGAGAAAGTTGATCTTACCTACTGCACTGCTCGTGCAACTTCTCCTATCCACGTTCAGTACATTAAAAACAGCGGATTTGAAGCCAGTTTTAGTACTTCAATCATAGTTAATGGACAACTTTGGGGACTGGTGACTTGTCAAAACGCACAGCCAAAACATCTCGATCTGCAATCCAGATTATTGGTTGAAACATTGACCAGAACTTCCGCCAATGCCTATGGATCGTACAGATCTCTGCAGACTTTGGAGGATTATCAGAGGATTAATCTTAATAATATTTCGCTGAGACAAAATTTGTCGAATGAGGAAAACTTTGGAAAAGCCCTGGAAAACAGCATTGATGATATGATGAATTCCTGTGAGGCAGATGGGATGATCATTAAAATCAATAATGAAATCATCACTGCCGGCAACGTTCCAAATAATTATGACATCGAAAAAATCATCCAGTGGAGCAAAGATAACAATCAGGATTTTGAAGAGAACATCTTCATTTCCAACACTTTTTGTAAGACCAGCGGTTTGGAGTTGGATAACTCATCTATCAGCTGTGGAATTATTATCAGTGTACTTGGATCGAATACGTCCGATATGCTGATCTGGATGCGAAAAGAGCAGGGACAGAAAATAAAATGGGCAGGAAATCCCGAAAAAGAAACTACTTCCGAAATCAAAGACGGTGTAGAAATCATCAAATTTTCGCCCAGAAAATCTTTTGAGGTATGGAAAGAATATGTGAAAGATACCGCTCTGCCTTGGAAAACAAGAGAGATTGAGGCTGCAAAATGGATTACTTCTGTCATATTGAAGGCATCTCACACGAAGTCTTCCCAGATTGTGGATCTCAACAATCAGCTAAAAGAGCTGAATCAGGAGTTAGATTCTTTTTCTTACACCATTTCTCACGATTTGAATACGCCTTTGACTGTCATCAAATTGAATGCGCAACTGATGAAAAGGCTGATACAATCTGAAGACAATACTCATAAATATCTTGATAATATCGTTACCCAAGTGGATTCTATGAGTGATATGATCAAGAATGTACTGGAACTCAGCAAAATCAAAAAATCTGAAATTGAACTCAAAAAAATTGAAGTTGATGACTTGATTAACAGATTGGCTGTAGAATCAAAAATCAGTTTTGATTCGCCGCATACCGAGATCATTATTGAAGATACACCGGAAGTTTTGGGTGATCCGACCATGGTGTATCAGGTTTTCGGCAATGTCATCGGAAACGCCATCAAATATTCTTCAAAATCTTCTAAACCAACAGTGAAAATTATTGGTGAAGTTTCTGAAAATGAAGTGATGTACAAAATTTCCGATAACGGTATTGGGATCGATAAACAGGACGCGGGCAAGATGTTCAAGATTTTCAGCAGAATGAGCAATGCGACAGCTTTCCACGGCAATGGCGTCGGCCTTAATATCGTGCAGCATCTGATGGAGAAAATGGGTGGCGAGATCAGCTACGAAAGCGAAACCGGCATTGGGACAACCTTTATTTTAAAATTTCAAAAACCTGATTATGATTTCAGTATTTCTTAAAGAACAAACAAAACAACAACACGACGATACAGAAGCAAAACTACAGTCTCAAAAGATCTTCGACAAATCTTACACGCTGGACGATTACAAAACGCTTCTGATCCACAATTACAAATTAATACAACGCTACGAACCGCAGATCCAGGATCAACTGAAAAATTATCCTGAGCTGAAATTAGATTTAAGAAGTAAAATCAACGCTCTTAAAACTGATCTTAATAATCTGAATATCGAAACGGAAACCGAAGTTCCTACTCAAAATCTGGAAAATGAGGCCGAAGCTTTTGGTGCTTTGTACGTGATGGAAGGTTCTACTTTGGGTGGAAATGTCATCGCAAAACAGTTGAAAAGAAATCCCGAATTTGAGAATGTGGAGTTCAATTATTTCGGAGTTTATGGCGAGAATACAGGGCCTTACTGGCAGGAGTTCAAGTCTATTATTGATGAGAAGATTACGGAAGAACATTATGACGATTGCGTAACCGGAGCTAAGAAAGCTTACCAATTGTTGTCATAACATTCAAAATAGAACATTTAAAAAAGGAGCGAAATTAGTTTTTTGCTCCTTTTTTATTGCTGTCAGGCTTCTTATTAACTACCAATATCTGAAAAAATACCTTTATTAGAGCTTTTGGATTCTCTATTAGATAGTGACAGACTTCTATTAGACAACAGCCAATCTCTATTAGATCTCGGTGAACCTCTATTAGAGAGCGACGAACCTCTACTGGAGGTAGATGAATCTGTATTGGAGAACCGAGAACCTCTATCAGAGAATGGAGAACTTGAGGAAATCAGGAAGATGAATGAGCAGTGACCACACTGATTATTAAAATTAAAAAAGGAGTGAAAAATTAATTTCACTCCTTTCATTATGCATAAATCTAAACTTAGATTATTTCTGGATGCTTACCAATTCAACGTCGAAAACCAACCAAGAGTTTGGTGGAATCACGCCGCCTGCACCTCTTTCTCCGTAGCCTAATGCTGGTGGAATAAGCAATGTTGCAGTTTCGCCTTCCTTCAAAAGAAGGATTCCTTCGTCCCAGCCTTTGATCACCTGTCCTACGCCAATTGGAATATCAATCGGAGCATTTCTCTTGAAAGAGTTATCAAACTCCTCACCGTTGATCAGTTTTCCTGCATAGTGCACAGCTACTGTTTGTCCCGGCGCTGGATTTGCGCCTGTCGTAGTTTTGGTAATTTTGTAGAACAAACCTGAAGGTGTCGACTGCATTCCTGCTTTCATATCGTTTACCAATTTGTCCTGTGCCGCTGCAAATTCTGCAAGTTTCTTAGCTTTTTCTGCTTCAGCTTTAGCTAAATATGCTTTATTTTTCTCCTCGATTTTTGCTTTACCTTCAGAAAATACTTTTGCAGCATCGTAATGTTTGTAAGCGTCGCCTTTTCCAAAAACAGCCACTTTTGTCAAAACAACATCTGTTTTCGGTTTGTCCTGAGGTCCTTTTTCTACGTTTGCGATAGAATCAATAGTCGCTTCTCCACCTACAACTTTTCCGAAGATGGTGTGTTTTCCGTCCAACCAAGGTGTTGCAATTTCTGTGATGAAGAACTGAGAACCGTTGGTATTAGGTCCTGAATTCGCCATAGACAAGATTCCTTTTCCTGTGTGCTGAAGGTCGTTTTTCTCATCGGCAAATTTGTATCCGGGATCTCCCATTCCTGTTCCCTGTGGATCTCCACCCTGAATCATAAAATCCTTGATCACTCTGTGGAAGATGGTTCCGTCATAGAAAGGCTCACCTTTTTTCTTTGCTTTGTTTTCGATTTTACCTTCCGCAAGACCTACGAAATTGGCCACGGTAACCGGAGATTTTTCATCCTCGAATTTTACCAAAATCTCACCTTTGCTTGTTACAAAATTTCCATAAAGTCCGTCTGGCAGACTTTTATAAACTTCTTTGTCTATTTCCAATGTTTTACAATTTAATAATGTTAATAATGTTATAGAAAGTGCTATAATTTTTTTCATTGTTTTTATATAGTCGTTAGTTATAATACTTTTACTTTGATAATGAGCGGCATATCATTGGATATTTTTTTATTGTCGCCGTAAGTTCCATAGGCCAAGACGGAGGGAACAAGAATCTCTGCCTCCTCACCTTTTTTCAGGTATCTGATGACATCTTCCACCGCATCCATTTCTACAAAATGACCGAATTCGACATCTGTATTTCCTAATGGATTTTGATATAATTTGGTTCTGTTGAAATCGTAAATATCATATTGATAAGATACTTTGTCGCCATTGTTTTTGCGAGGCAGGCTTTCCAGTCCTTCAATATTCACCCAATAGTTCATTCCCATTGGATAATATTTCACATCCTGAGACTTGATCCAGTCCTGGATTTGAGTTCTTTCCAGCGTATTCAGCTCTTTGGTTCTGTTCTTCGAAACTTCCATCTCGCTGTCGGACATAAATTGTTCTGCCGTATCCTGATGTGTTGGACTCTGCTTAGCACAAGCTGATGCGAGGATCAAAGATGATATACAAATTATTTTTTTCATATTTCAGAAGGTTCTTTGAAATCAAATCAGATTATCTTCAAAAAACTTTGGCAAAATTAAGAATTTTCAGAGACTTAATAACCATCAAAACAAAAACCGGAAGATAATTTCCGGTTTTTACTTTTCAATTTACTTTTTATTTAATTCTATATGCTATAGACTTTTTCTTCTACCAATACTCTCCATCCAAAAGGATCTTCGGCATTATTGGTCTGGATATTTACTAGATCATTTTTAAGCTGTGCTGCAAAACTTTCTTCATCGGATAGTTTTGGTAATTCCAGGTGTTCTCCTTGATAGCCTAAAGCTTCAAATATACTTGTTACAACAGCGGTTCCAACGCCCCAAACTTCTTTCAGAGTTCCATTTTTCTGCGCTTCGATCACGTCCGTCACTTTCACATTTCCTACCACTACATCAATTCCTCTTCTTTCAGCAAGCTTCAGGAAGCTGTCTCTTGTAATTCCGTCCAGGATTTTATCAGAAGTTTTAGGTGTATAAATGGTATCGTTGATTCTTACAAAAACATTCATTGTTCCACTTTCCTCAAAATATTCGTGAGAACAGTCGTCCGTCCAGATGATTTGGTCATAACCTTCTTCAATCGCCAATTGCGTTGGGTAGAAAGAAGCTGCGTAATTTCCTGCCGCTTTTGCTGCACCTACACCTCCACTTGCAGCTCTGGAATAATGATCAGAAATTTTTACAGAAACCGGCGCTGTGTAATAACTTTTAGCTGGTGTCGCCACGATTGCAAACATATATTTTTCTGAAATTCTTGCTTTAAGTGCCTCTTCTGTTGCGAATAAAACTGGTCTGATGTATAGTGACATACCTTCTCCCTTTGGAATCCAGTCTCTGTCAATATCTACCAAAGCCTTCAGTCCGTCAATGAACATTTCTTCGGAAATCTCAGGAATAGCCAATCTTTTTGCGGATTTGTTAATTCTCTCAAAATTCTTTTCCGGACGGAAAAGGAATACCTGATCATCATTATCCTTATAAGCCTTCATTCCCTCAAAACAAGCTTGTCCGTAGTTGACCCCCATCATAGCTGGGGTAAAACCGATCGGTCCATAAGGAATCAATTGAAGATCCCCCCATTTTCCGTTCTCGTATTCACAAATTATCATATGATCTATAAAAGTGTTCCCGAAAGAGAAATTGTTAGGATCAAATGTGGAAATTCTTGGGTTGGTAGATTTTTGAATTATCATTTTTTAAATTTTAATTGAGGTATTACAAATATATAATAAATATTTAATAATCAAAATTTATGTTAAATTTGTAAAAAAATACTTTGAAAAGAGAATTGATTACCACAAAGGATGGTAGTAAAACATTGTTAATCAACGGTTTAGAAGAGACTTACCACTCAAAGCATGGCGCCTTGCAGGAAGCAATACACGTATTTGTTGAAAATGGACTGAAATTAACAAATGGTTACGAAATTAATATTTTAGAACTCGGTTTTGGAACAGGTCTTAACGTTTTGGTAACAATTGATGAATATTTGAAAAAAAGTAGAGATAATAAAATCAACTATTTCGGCGTGGAAAAATATCCGATTTTTTTGGAAGAAGCATCGGAACTTGCTTATTCTGAATTATTTTCTAACGACTTTGTCAAAGATTTGTCTCGGAAAATCCACGAGTTAGATTGGGAAACTCCAAATGAATTGACATCAGACTTTTTCCTAACCAAACTTAAAAAAGACTTTTTCGATCTTAAAACCACAGAGCTTCCTGCAATTGATCTTGTATATTTTGATTGTTTCGGTGCGAGAGTCCAGCCCGATCTTTGGGAAATGGAATTGCTGGAAATTGTTGCTTCAAAAATGAGATCCGGCGGTTTGCTAACCACTTATTCGTCAAAAGGAAGCGTAAGACGAAACTTAATGGAACTTGGTTTTGAAGTTGAAAAAAAACAAGGACCTCCGGGAAAAAGAGAAATGATGATTGCCCGGAAAAAATAATTTTCCCTAAATTAGACATTCCAAATCACAGCTATGATAGATAAGATCAACATTCGTGTTTATGCCCTCTGTATTAAAGATCATAAAATCCTTGCTCTTCACGAAGAATATGCGGGAGATTTCCTCATCAAATTGCCAGGCGGCGGCTTGGAATTCGGTGAAAGCACGATTGAATGTTTGAAAAGAGAGTTTCAGGAAGAGCTGAATCTTGATATTAATGTTACAGAACATTTCTACACTCAGGACGATTTTTTGGTTTCCAGATTTCGGGAAAATGAGCAGCTGATCACTATTTATTATCTGGCTGAAATTCTGAATGAGCAAGATTTATTAATCTTAGATCCTTGTATAGAAAAGACAGAATGGTTTTCTCTGGATGGCGAGAATCCTTTCCCATTGCCGATAGACAAACGTGTTTTTGAATTTGCCAAAGAAAAATTCCTGAAGTAGTTTTCAGGAATTTTATTTTTATTTTACTTCAACAAAATTAACGTCGCCATTATATGTATTGTCAATTATTAGTATCATCACTGGCTGAGAAGTGTACGATTGATTTTCGCCAACGATCTTTCTGTATTTAATTTCAAGAATATTGGCATTTTTTCTGGTCGAAATAGGTTTCAGTTCAACTTTCTGAGTTGACGGATCTTCAATTTGTGCGACTGCAAATTCTTTAGAAAAATCAATTGCTGTAGGTTTTCCACTCTCGCCCATCGCTGTCGCCATTCCGAAGACCTGATCAAAATCCTGCTGATTTTCAAACTTCGGATTAACAATAGCTGCATCAATATTATTTTTTACGAAATAATTCTTTGCCACTTCGTAAGGAACTTCCTGATTAAGAACCGAATCTCCAGGTTTTGCAGAACTACAGGAAACTGAAATCGCACTTGCTATTGCCAACAAAAAAATACTTTTCATAATTTTCAATTCAGTTTTGGTTATAAATTCCAGAGAAGATCTTCATATTTTTTCAAAATAATATCTTTTGAAAATCGAGATTTGATGGCTGTTTTGATGTCTTCTTTGTTATTGTTTCTGTGGACAGCATGTTTTATACTTTCAGCAAAATCATCATAATTCTCAATGTTGGCAATTTCACCATTAATTTGGTCTATAACAATCTCATCAATTCCGCCGGGACAATTATTGGCTAAAGCATAAATACCGCAAGTTCCGGCTTCAAGAAGCACATTCGGGAAACCTTCGTATCTGGAAGACAGGATGAAAAGATCCGCAAATTTTAAATATTGATATGGATTACTTTTCTTGCCGTGAAAAATAACGTGATCCAATCCCAGCATTTCTTTCATCTGCAACAGAACATCTTTATCTTTTCCGTCACCAAGAATATGAAGTAAGATGTTTTGATTTTTCAAACGTGAAAAAACCTTTAACAGATTATCAAAACCTTTTCTGGAAGAGAGATTTCCGATGGCAACAACGTGTTTGTATTGCGGTGAAAATTCGGCGGGTTTTTCAGAAAGTTTAAGTTTTTCTTCAATGAAATCGATATCTACCGGATTGTTGATTTTGATCAGTTTATTCTTTCTGATTCCAAAATTATTGATCAAATCCATCTGCATATCACTGCTTTGCGCGATGATTCTGTCATAATTGTTGTAGAATTTATAGAAAAATCGGATTTCTTTTCTTGTAACGTGCTGGGAAACGACATTGGTTTCTCTTGCAATAAACTTTGTGTTCGGAAAAAGCTTGATGAATAAAGAAAGATAAGCATTCACTTCACCAAAACCCGAAAAAACAATGTCTGGTTTTCGTCTTTTTATTTCAAGCAGAATTGGTTTTAAGGAATGTCGGATTCTGGGTGTTTGGAT
>Ga0213836_101990_pt1 | contig 10481 bp, 12 predicted proteins | sample SWPATP03_FD_160578 | JGI IMG/M metagenome (GOLD analysis project Ga0213836, IMG submission 160578) | Coastal seawater microbial communities from Marineland, Florida, United States - SWPA TP0 #3 | ecosystem: Environmental > Aquatic > Marine > Coastal | place: USA: Florida | collected 2016-08-05
AACGCGGCTGTCGCCCCACCGCCTCGCCTCCGGCTCGGCGATGCGGCGACAGCCGCGTTCAGCACACCAAACAGGGGGGTCCCTTTTGGACGCCTATACGGGGTCCCGATTCAATGCTGATTGACAGAGGACAATGGCGAATGATCTCGACCGGAGCATGCTGGCGGAATGGGTGAGGACCGGTCCCGAGGGGATCGATCCGTCCAGTGGACGGATCGAAGGGATGAACGCGCGAAGCGCCGGACGGGGCGGGCGGCGCAGCTGCTGGCCCCCGTGATCGACGCGATGAGGACCGAGTTGCGCCGCAGCGACCGGCTGCAGATGGACGAGACCACCGTGCCGGTGCTGGCCCCCGGCACCGGTGCCGTGCGCAAGGACTGGCTCTGGGTGGTGCTGCGCGACCAGCGTGGCTGGGGCGGCGGCGATCCCCCGATCGTGGTCTTCCACCACTCCCCCAGCCGCGGCGGTGCGGTCGCACAGAAGATCCTGAAGGGCTGCGCCGGCGGCACGCTGCTGGTCGACGGCCACACCGGCTACGACGGGCTTGCCGACCCGCTGGAGACGGCAAAGCCCTGGGCGCTGGCGCATTGCTGGACCCATTGGCGGCGCCGCTTCGTCAGGTTCGGCCAGGACACGCCCTCGCCGATCTGCGACGAGATGATCGCCCGCATCGCCTCCCTCCATGCCATCGAGAAGGAGATCCGCGGCCGGGACCCGGCCACGCGCCGGGCCGTCCGCCAGAAGCTCTCGAAGCCCATCGTCCAGGCCCTGCGGCCCTGGCTGGAAGCCTGCCTGCAGGACCTGTCCTCGGCCAACGAGCTCGCACGCCACATCCGATACGGCCTGAAACGCTGGGATGGGCCGACCCGCTTCCTCGACGACGGCCGGCTCGAGATGGACACCAATGGCGTCGAGAACGCGATCCGCCCGATTCCCCTGACAAGAAAGAATGCGCTCTTCGCCGGCTCCACGGACGGGGCGAAGACCTGGGCCCGCATCGCCTCCCTGATCATTCGTCGGGAAAACGGTCCACCGAACCGTTTTCCGGTCCTCCTCATCCTGCAAGCTGAACGGCGTGAACCCGTTCGACGGGCTTGCGCGGCGCCACTGGCGCCACGGTCCCGTCTCACCCTACATCGCCGCCACGCTGCGCAAGATCCTCGACAACCACATGCAGCGCGACATCGCCGAGCTCATGCCCTGGAACTTCAGCGAATAGTCAAGCCGCAAGCCCAAGGGTGGTCAGCGGCCGCTTACGAACAGCCGCGGCAGGCCGAGCCGCCCGAGCCAGCGCAGCTCGCGCTCCGGATCGGCGACCAGCACCCGCGGGCGAAAGCGCACGGTCCCACCCGAGGGCATGCGCATCGTCAGCCGGACGCGGCGGCCGGGGACAAAGCGGCCCTCGACGGCCTGCACCATCGGGTTCCAGGCGGCATGGGCGCCGGGGTCGGTCAGCAGCGCCCAGACGCGGGCGGGCGGGGCGGCGATGAAGATCCCGGCCTCGAAGCCGTCGCGCGGGGCCCGGGCTGCGGCCAGCGCGAGGGCGGCGAGAAGCGCGAGGGAGAGGGGCAGCAGGGCGGTCATGACGGGGTCCTCCGGTCGGGGCAGGCCCCGGATAGCCGGGTCCGGGCCATCCGGGAATTGCCGAAACCCCGATGGCGGGTATAGAAAAACCCATGGGTACGGCACCGATCCACTGGGACCACTGGCGCAGCTTCGTCGCCGTGGTCGAGGCAGGCAGCCTGTCGGGCGCGGCGCGGGCGCTGGGGCTGACGCAGCCGACGGTGAGCCGCCATGTCGACCTGCTGGAGGCCTCGCTCGGCGCCACGCTGTTCCTGCGCGGGCCGCAGGGCATGGGCCTGAGCGATCTGGGCGCGCAGATGCTGCCCGAGGCGCGCGCGATGGCGGCCTCGGCGGCGGCGCTGGAGCGCGCGGCCTCGGCGCCGCCCGAGGCCGCGCGCGGGGTCGTGCGGCTGGCGGCCTCCGAGGTGCTGGGGGCCGAGGTGCTGCCCGCCGTCCTCGCGCCGCTGATGGCCGCGCATCCCGGGCTGGCGGTGGAGCTGGCGCTGTCGAACCGCTCGGACGACCTGCTGCGGCGCGAGGCCGATCTGGCGCTGCGGATGGTCCGGCCGACGCAGTCGGGGTTGGTGGCGCGCAAGCTCGCGGACGTCCGCCTCGGGCTCTTTGCCCATGCCCGCTATCTGGAGCGGCACGGCACGCCCGCGACGTCCGGGGCGCTGGCCGGTCACGTCGTCATCGGACCGGACCGCGATGCCGCCGCGCTGGAGGGTTTGCCCGGGCCGGCATCGCGCGTGGCCTGATCCGCCTGCGCTGCGACCGCGAGGCGGCGCAGGCGAACGCGATCCGGGCGGGGCTGGGGATCGGGGTGATGCAGGCCGGCATCGCGCGGCGCGAGCCCGAGCTGCGCCCGGTGCTGGCGCGGGAGGTGGCGGTCACGCTGGAGTGCTGGCTGGTGCTGCATGCCGACCTGCGCCAGGGCGTGCGAGTGCGGCTGCTGGCCGATCACCTCGCCCGGCACCTTCCCCCGGCGCTGGCCGGCTGAGGCGCGTCGCAAGCCTGCCGGAGCGGGTCAGATGATGGCGTGGCGGACCCGGGCCGAGACCCACTCGCTCACCACCACGGTGCCGAGGATCACGAGAAGGATCAGCGTCACCTGCGGCCAGGCGAGCAGGTTCAGGCTCGATTGCAGCTGCACCCCGATCCCGCCGGCCCCCACCAGCCCCAGGATCGCACTCTCGCGGATGTTGATGTCCCAGCGGAACACCGAGATGCCGTAAAATGTCGGCAGCACCTGCGGCACGATCCCGTAATGCAGCACCTGCGCCCCGCTCGCGCCGGTGGCGGCGATGGCCTCGACCTGGCGCACGTCGGTCTCCTCTATGGCCTCGTAGAGGAGCTTGCCGATGAAGCCGACCGAGCGGAAGCCGATGGCGAGGATGCCCGCCAGCAGCCCCGGCCCGAGGATCGACACCAGCAGAAGCGCCCAGATCAGCGAGTTGATCGACCGCGACGCGACGATGCAGAAGAGCGCGAAGGGCCGCAGGAACAGCCGCGACGGCGTGGTGTTCGAGGCCGCAAGGAACGCCAGCGGCACCGCCAGCACGATGCCCAGCAGCGTGCCCAGCGTGGCGATGTTGATGGTGTCCCAGAGGGGGGCCCAGAGCCGCTCCATGTAGGACCAGCGCGGGGGCCATGCGCGCGAGGCAAGGTCGGCCGCGGCATTGGGCGCGTCCCAGACGAACACCCACATGGTCCGCGCCGTCATCACGTTCCAGCACCAGACGAACAGCGCCACCAGCCCCAGCCAGCCGGCATAGAGCGCAAGCCGCCCCGCGAGGGTGCGGTGGTGCCAGACCGGCAGCTCGGAGGCGGGGATGTCGCGGGCGCTCATTGCACCCACCGGCGCAGATAGCCCGAGGTGTATTCCGAGATCATGACGATGCCGATGATGATGATGAGAATGGCGCCCGCGCTGTCATACTCGAACCGCGACAGCGAGGTGTTCAGCGTGGCCCCGATCCCCCCCGCCCCGACGATGCCGATGACGGCGGATTCGCGAAAGTTGATGTCGAGGCGATAGAGCGACAGCCCGATCAGCCGGGGCATGACCTGCGGCTGGATGCCATAGTTGATCACCTGCCACCACGAGGCGCCGGTGGCCCGGATCGCCTCGGCCTGGGTCTCGTCGATGTCCTCGATGTCCTCGGCCAGCAGCTTGCCGATGAAGCCGATGGTGGCGAAGCTGAGGGTCAGGAACCCGGCAAAGGCGCCGAAGCCGAACAGCGCCACGAAGAAGATCGCCACGATGATCTCCTGCAGCGCGCGGCTGATGGCGATGATCCCGCGGCAGATGACATAGATCCAGGCCGGCGCGATGTTGCGCGCGGCCCCGATGCCGATGGGGATCGAGATCAGCACGCCGACCACGGTGGAGGTCAGCGTCATCGTCAGGCTCTCGATCAGGCCCTGGGAGATGTCGCGCCAGCGGGTGGTGAAGTCGGGTTGCAGGAAGCCCGCGATGAAGCGCTGGCCGCGGTCGATGCCCATCACCAGCCGCTGCCAGTTGATCTCGATCGAGCCCAGCGCGAGCACCAGCCAGACCAGCGCGCCGAGGGTGAGCGCATAGCGCCAGAAGCGCGACTTCACCATCTGCGGCGGGCGCTTCCACCGCGTCGGATAGGCCTCGCGGGTCAGGGGGGCGTCGGTCACAGCGCCCTCATCATCTTTCGGGCCTGCTCCTGCTCCTCGGCCTCGGCGGCGGCGTCCTCGGCGGCGGACTGGCGCATCGCGGTCCAGTCCTCCTCGCCGTAGATGCGGGTCAGCACGGCCTCGGTCAGACCCGCGGGCGGGCCGTCGAACACCACCCGGCCCGCCTGCAACCCGATGATGCGGTCGGCGAACTGCTGCGCCAGCACGACGTCATGGATGTTGATGATGGCGGGCAGGCCCTGTTCGCGGCAGATCTCGACGATCAGGCGCATGATCTGGCGGCTGGTCTTGGGGTCGAGGCTGGCGGTCGGCTCGTCGATGAGCAGCAGCTCGGGGTCCTGTTCCAGCGCGCGGGCGATGCCGACCCGCTGGCGCTGCCCGCCCGAGAGCGCATCGGCGCGCTTGTCGGCATGGGCCGAGAGGCCGACGCGGTCCAGCAGGCGGAACGCCTTGGCGATGTCGGCGCCCGGGAAACGCCGGGTGAAGCTGCGCCAGAACGGCACATAGCCCAGCCGGCCTGACAGCACGTTCTCCATCACCGTCAGCCGCTCGACCAGCGCGTATTCCTGAAAGATCATGCCGATGCGGCGGCGCGCGCGGCGCAGCTCGCCCGCGCGCAGGCGGGTGATGTCCAGATCGCCCAGCCGCACCGTGCCCGAGCTCGGCTCCACCAGCCGGTTGACGCAGCGGATCAGCGTGGACTTGCCCGCCCCCGAGGGACCGATCAGCCCCACCACCTGCCCCTTGGGCACGGTGAAGCTGACATCCGTCAGCGCCTTGTCGCCGGTCTTGTAGACCTTGGTCAGATTCTCGACCGTCAGCATCGGGCGGACCTCTCGCAGGAACACAGACGAGACCGGCGGGCGGCGCGCAGCCGCCCGCCGGTGGCGCGGGGCGACGCCCCGGTCAGTTGCAGGCGAAGCTGGTGCCGGTCGCCGCGGCGATGTCGCGGACCACGGCCCAATGCTCCTCGAATGTGATCGGCATGAACTTGGTCATGTCGAAGGCCGCGAACTCTTCGTAAAGCGCCGTGCCCTCCCAGTCGAAGGAGAAGAACGCCTCGCGGATCTGCTCCTGCAGCTCGGGGGTGAGGTTGTAGACGACGCCGTAGCCGGTGGTCGGGAACGGGTCGGACTCGTAGATCGTGCGGATGTCGTTCAGGTCGATGACATCGCGCGCGGCCATGCGGAACATCACCTCGTCGGCGATGGCGGCGGCGTCATAGTCGAGGTTGACCACGCCGAGGACCGAGTTGTCGTGCGCGCCCGAGAAGGCCGGGGTGAAATGCACGCCCGCCTCCATCCCGAACTCGTCGCGCAGCAGCGCGGAGGGCGCCCGGAAGCCCGAGTTCGAGGTCTCGGAGGTGAAGGCGAGGGTGCGCCCCTCCAGATCCTCGATGGTCTGGATGTCGCTGTTCACATGGGTGATGAAGGACATCCGGTAGCCGAAGCTGTTGTCCTCGGCGGCCATGATGGTGAAGGGGCGAAAGCCCGCGCAGGCCACCGCCAGCGGCACGCCGCCGGTGTTGAAGCCCGCGATGTGCAGCCGGCCCGCCCGCATCGCCTCGATCTGGGCGGCGTTGGACTGCACCGGGAAGAACTGCACCGGCCGGCCGGTGGCCTCGGACAGATGGTCCAGGAACTCGGCCCAGACCTCGACATAGACGGCCGGATCCTCGACCGGGGTATAGGCGAAGATCAGCGTCGAGGGATCGACCCAGCGCGAGGGGTCCTCGGGGATGTCGGCAAGCATGTCGCCGTCATTGTCGGTGAACCGCGGGTCGAGCTCGAAGGCGGTCGCGGGCAGGGCGATCAGTGCGGTCAGGGATACGGCGGCGAGCAGACGTGTCATGTCGGAGTTCCTTGCTGTCGGCATGAAGGCAGTGTGGCCACGCTCAACTAGGACCAGAGCATGACAGCCATGTGACACTGTCGATGCCGTTCACGCAAGCGTTCACGGCGGCGCCGCGGCATCGCCTCAGGGGCAGCCATGGACCGGCTCGCCCGTGACCGGATGTTCGCTGCGGTGATGGCGACCGCGAGGTTCAGCACCGCGGCCGCGGGGTTGGAGGAGGGGCTGGGGGTGCGGCTTTCGGACCGCACCGGCCGGGCGGTGGCGCCGACCGGGGCGGGTCGGCCCGTTTCGACCGGCTGCGGCCCTTGCCGGACGGGTCCGACAGCCTCGACGCCGCGCGGGCGCCCGCATCCGGGCCGTCCCGCCGGTTTCACACCGGATCGAGCCGCCGGCCGGTGGCGGGGTCGAAGAGGTGCAGCTCGGCCGCGTGGGGATAGAGGGTGAGGCGCTGCCCCGCGGCCACCTGCGCGCTGCCGGGCAGGCGGGCGAGCAGCTCGGCGTCGCTGTCGGCCACCCGGCCGTGGACGACGGTGTCGGCGCCCAGCGCCTCGACCAGGTCGATGTCGAGCGGGAGCGCCACGTCGCCGGGCTGCGGCGGGCCGAGGTGCAGATGCTCGGGCCGCACCCCCAGCGTGACCTTGCGCCCCCCGTGCCCGCGCGCCAGCCCCTGCGGCAGCGGGGTCGTGAGCCCGCCCGGCAGTCGGGCCGAGAGCGCATCCGGGGCGATCTCGGCGGGCATGAAGTTCATCGGCGGGGCGCCGATGAAACCGGCCACGAAGGTGGTGGCGGGGCGGGCATAGATCTCCAGCGGCGTGCCCACCTGCTCGGCCACGCCCGAATGCATGACCATGATCCGGTCGGCGAGCGTCATCGCCTCGACCTGGTCATGGGTGACATAGAGGCTGGTGACCCCGAGCCGGCGCTGGAGCTTGCGGATCTCGACCCGCATCTGGTTGCGGAGTTTCGCGTCGAGGTTCGAGAGCGGCTCGTCGAACAGGAACACCTGCGGGTCGCGGACGATGGCGCGGCCCATGGCGACGCGCTGGCGCTGCCCGCCCGAGAGCTGCCGCGGCTTGCGGTCGAGAAAGGGCGTCAGCTCCAGGATCGCGGCGGCCTCCTGCACGGCGCGCTGGATCTCGGCCCTGGGCATCCCGCGGATCTTCAGCCCGTAGGCCATGTTGTCGAACACGCTCATGTGCGGATAGAGCGCATAGTTCTGGAACACCATGGCGATGTTGCGGTCCTTGGGCTCGAGCTTGTTGACGACGCGCCCGCCGATGGCGATCTCGCCCTCGCTGATGCGCTCGAGCCCCGCGACCATGCGCAGGAGCGTGGACTTGCCGCAGCCCGACGGCCCCAGCATGACCAGAAGGTCGCCGTCGCCGACGGCGCAGTCGATGCCCTTGATCACCTCGGTGGTGCCATAGGATTTGCGGACGTCGCGGATGTGGATGGTGGCCATGTGTTCGCTCACTTCTCGGTATCGACGAGGCCCTTGACGAACCAGCGCTGCATCACGATCACCACCAGCATCGGCGGCAGGATGGCCAGCACGGTCGTCGCCATCACCGTGTTCCAGTCGGTCATCGCATCGCCCGAGCCGATCATCTGGGTGATCCCGATGACGATGGTGCTCATGCTCGCCGTGGTGGTGATGAGGAGGGGCCAGAGATACTGGTTCCAGCCATAGATGAAGAGGATCACGAAGAGCGCCGCGATGTTGGTCGCCGAGAGCGGCAGCACCACGTCGCGAAAGAACCGGATGGGGCCGGCGCCGTCGATCTTGGCGGCCTCCACCAGCTCGTCCGGGATGGTGAGAAAGAACTGCCGGAACAGGAGCGTGGCGGTGGCCGAGGCGATCAGCGGGATCGTCAGCCCGGCATAGGTGTTCAGCATCCCCAGATCGGCCACCACCTGATAGGTCGGCACGATCCGAACCTCGACCGGCAGCATCAGGGTGATGAAGATCATCCAGAAGAACAGCATCCGGCCGGGAAAGCTGAAGAACACCACCGCATAGGCCGAGATGATCGAGATCGCGATCTTGCCCACCGCGATCACCATGGCCATGATGAAGCTGTTCCACATCATCGACCACACCGGGGGCGAGACGATCCGGGTGGTGGCGCTGTCGAACAGCGCCTGCATGTAGTTGGGGATCATCTGGTCGCCCGGCAGCACCGGCATCCCCTGGGCGATCATGCGGTTGGTCAGCGTCGAGGCGACGAAGGTGATCCACAGCGGAAAGGCGGTGATGGCGACCCCGAGCGTGATGATCAGGATCGGCACCCACTGGGTGCGGTCGTTCATCGTCTGCATCAGTAGGTCACCTTGCGGTCGATATAGCGGAACTGGATGGCGGTGAGGCCGATCACCACCACCATCAGGATGACCGACTGCGCCGCCGACCGCCCGAAATCGGTGGCGATGATGCCGTCGTACCAGGCCTTGTAGACCAGCACCTCGGTGGCGCGCGCAGGCCCGCCCTGGGTGACCGCATGGATCACCCCGAAAGTGTCGAAGAAGGCATAGACGATGTTCACCGTCACGAGGAAGAAGGTGATGGGCGACAGCAGCGGAAAGACGATGGTCCAGAACCGCCGGGTGGAGCCCGCGCCGTCGATGGCCGCGGCCTCCAGCAGCGATTTGGGGATCGCCTGGAGCCCGGCGAGGAAGAACAGGAAGTTGTAGCTGATCTGCTTCCAGGCCGAGGCGAGGATCACGAGGATCATGGCGTGGGTGCCGTTCAGCGTCGGGTTCCAGGGGATGCCGAGGCTGCGCATCACCCCGCTGACGGTGCCCACCGACGGGTTGAACATGAACAGCCACAGGACGCCCGCGATGGCGGGGGCGATGGCATAGGGGATGATCAGGATGGTGCGCATCGCCGTCACCCCCTTGATCATCTTGTCCACCATCACCGCCAGCAAGAGCGCCGGCAACAGCGCCAGCAGCGCCACCGACACGCTGAAGACCGCCGTGCGCTGGAGCGCGGCCACATAGTTCGGGTCGCTCAGCACGATCTCGTAGTTCTCGAACCAGACGAATTCGCTCGACAGGCCGAACATGTCCTCGCGCAACAGCGACATCCACATCGCCATCGCGGCCGGATAGAGGAAGAACACCGCCGTGATGGCGAGCTGCGGCGCCAGCAGCAGATAGGGCAGCAGCTTGTGCTCGAAGATCACGCGGCGGCGCATGGGGGGCTCCTCGGCGGCAGGACAGGGAGGAGTCCCGCGCACCGGGGGGTGCGCGGGACGGGCCCCCGGGCGGCAGGCGCCCGGGACAGGGTCAGGGGGTCAGTTCGACGCGGTCCGCTCGAAGGCGCGCAGCGCCGCGTTGCCGCGCTCGATCGCCGAGCGGACGGCGGCCTCGGGCGTCACCGCGCCCTGCAGCGCCCGCTCGACCTCTTCGTGGAAGAAGTCGCGGATCTCGGTCCAGCGGCCGAAGCGATAGCCGGCCGAGTTCTCGCTCGGCTCGCCGCGCAGCAGTTGCAGCACCGGCACGTCGCGGCCCGGGTTCTCGGCGAAGAAGCCCTCCATCGCCTCGAAGCTGGCGTTGGTGGCGGGCAGGAAGCCGGTGCCCTCCGCAAAGCGCTGCATCACCTCGGGCGAGGCGAGGTAGGCGAGGAACTCGGCGACGCCGCGGAACTCGTCCTCGGTGCGGTTCGCGGCGTTGAACACCCACAGGCTGGCGCCGCCGATGATCGAGTTCAGCGGCTCGTCGATCAGGTCGGGCCAGTGCGGCAGGAAAGCGACGCCGAACTCGCCCTCGAGGTCGCGCTCGATGGCGGCATGCCCGCCCGAGGACTGCATCAGCATCCCGCACTGCCCGGCGATGAACTTGGCCGCCGCGTCGTTCGAGCGCCCGCCGTAGCTGAAGCTGCCGTCGGACTGCAGCTCGGCCAGGGTGGCGACGGTGCGGGTGATCAGCTCGTTGTCGAAGGTCAGCTCGGCGCCGAGGCCGGCGCGGCCGTTCTGCAGCGTGCCGATGGGCATGTCGTGGATCGCCGACATCTGCTCCAGCATGATCCAGGCGATCCAGGTCGAGGTGAATCCGCAGGGCGCCGCGCCGGAGGAGGTGATGGCGCGGGCGGCCTCGATCAGCTCGGGCCAGGTGGCGGGAGGGGCCTCGACCCCGGCGGCCGAGAGGATGTCGCGGTTGTAGAACATCACCGCGGTCGAGACGTTCATCGGCTGCGAGAACAGCGTGCCGTCGGGGGCGCCGTAATAGGCCCGCGCCGGGGCGAGGAAGATCCCGGGGTCGAACTCGAGCCCGGCCTTGGCATAGACCTCGGTGATCGGGACGATGGCATCGCGGGCGGCGAACATGTCGCCGGTGCCGGCGTCGAACATCTGCATGATGTGCGGCGGGTTGCCGGCGCGGAAGGCGGCGAT
>Ga0213836_101992_pt1 | contig 10473 bp, 13 predicted proteins | sample SWPATP03_FD_160578 | JGI IMG/M metagenome (GOLD analysis project Ga0213836, IMG submission 160578) | Coastal seawater microbial communities from Marineland, Florida, United States - SWPA TP0 #3 | ecosystem: Environmental > Aquatic > Marine > Coastal | place: USA: Florida | collected 2016-08-05
CGACCCCGTTGTCGAGCGCTTCGTCGTGTCGCAGTCCGACTCTGAGCGCGCGATTCCCGCCGCCGAGCTCGCCGAGCTGGTGGCGCAGATCGCCGGCCCCGACCGCGTCATGCTCGCCCCCGAGCTCGACCAGGCGATCGCGGCCGCCCGCGAGAGTTGCGAGCCCACTGGCGCCGTGCTGATCACCGGCTCGGTCACACTCGTCGGTCAGGCGTTCTCCATCCTCGGCCAGCAGAATGGGGAGCCGTGAGCGACACCGCGAACGCGATCGGCGAGCCGAGCGACAACCGAGTGGGCGGCGACGAGACCGACGCGCGCACAGCATCCGCGAATCGACGCCCGAAGCGGGCGAAGACGGCGACCGAATCGCTGATGACCGCGACGATGGGCATGGAGATTCTCGTCGTGCTGTTCGGCGCGATCGCGCTCTTCGGCGTGCGGGCCACCGAGCCGCCCGCGCTCGCCTTCCTCGGCGGCGTCGTGCTGATCGTGCTGCTCGCGATCGGCATTCGCCTCGCCCGCTACTCGTGGGGCTACTGGTACAGCGGTGCCCTGCAGCTGCTGCTGCTCGCGACCGGCTTCGTGGAGCCGCTCGCCGCCGTCACCGCCGCGATCTTCGTGGGATTTTGGATCTACAGCCTCGTGCGCGGCCGCCAACTCGAGGAGGCGAAGCGTCGCTACCTCGCCGACAATCCGACCGATCAGGAGAACCCATCGTGAGCCAGACCACCATCGAAGAAACCCTCGTCCTCGTCAAGCCCGACGGTGTCGCCCGCAATCTGACCGGCGAGATCCTGCGCCGCATCGAAGCGAAGGGCTACCAGCTCGTCGATGTGCGCATGGTGCAGGCTGACCGCGCGCTGCTCGCCCAGCACTACGCCGAGCACGAGGGCAAGCCGTTCTACGAGCCGCTGATCGAGTTCATGGAGTCGGGCCCGGTTGTCGCCGCGCGTGTCGCGGGCAACCGCGTGATCGAGGGTTTCCGATCGCTCGCTGGTACGACCGACCCGACGACCGCCGCACCCGGCACGATTCGCGGTGACCTCGGCCGCGACTGGGGGCTCAAGGTGCAGCAGAACCTCGTGCACGGCTCCGACTCGCCCGAGACGGCCGCCCGCGAGCTCGCGCTCTGGTTCGACTAGGCGCAGGCGCGCGGCGCTCGGCGCGGGGCCTCAGCGAGCGCCACTAGCCTGGATTCCATGGCCGAACGCAGCTGGAGCCTCGGGGGAGCCCTCCGCGGACTATTCACGACCCCGGTCGTCGACGACGAGATGTGGGACAACCTGGAGGCGGCCCTCATCGGCGCCGACTTCGGGCCCGACCTCACCGACGAGATCCTCGACCACCTGCGCGCCGAGGTCGATCGGCTGCGCATCACCGATCCGGCCGACGTCAAGCGACTGCTGCGCGAGACGATCGAAGAGCGGCTCGCCGCGCACGACCCGACGCTGCGACTGAGCGAGCGCCCGGCCGTCGTGCTCGTCGTCGGCGTCAACGGCGTCGGCAAGACGACGACGATCGGCAAGTTCGCGAAGTTTCTCACCGGCTACCAGCGCAGCGTCGTCGTGGGGGCTGCTGACACCTTCCGCGCCGCCGCCGTCGACCAGCTCGCGACCTGGGCCGAGCGCGCCGGCGCGAGTGTGGTGCGGCCGCAACAGCAGGGCCAGGACCCGGCGAGCGTCGCCTACCAGACCGTCGAGCGCGCGATCAGCGACGGAACCGATATCGCCATCATCGACACGGCCGGCCGCCTGCAGACAAAGGCCGGCCTCATGGATGAACTCGCCAAGGTTCGCCGCGTCGTCGAGAAGCTCGCCCCGATCGCCGAGGTGCTGCTCGTGCTCGATGGAACGACCGGCCAAAACGGCGTCGCCCAGGCACAGGCCTTCATCGAGCACGCCGGCGTGACGGGGCTCGTCATCACGAAGCTCGACGGCAGCGCCAAGGGTGGCTTCGTCCTGCGCGTGCAGCAGCAGACGGGCATCCCGATCAAGCTCATCGGGCAGGGCGAGGGCATCGGCGACCTCACCGGCTTCACCCCGCACGTCTTCGCGCAGAGCCTCGTGCCGTAGCGGCCCCGCGCGGGCCCCCACGCTCACCGCGCCTAGAATGGGGCGCATCATGGCGACTTTCGGCACACTCTCCGACCGACTCACTCAGACCTTCAGCGCTCTGCGCACGAAGGGCAAGCTGAGCCCGGCCGACGTCGACGGCACGGTGCGCGAGATCCGACGGGCGCTGCTCGACGCGGACGTCGCCCTGCCCGTCGTCAAAGACTTCACCGGGCGCGTGCGCGAGCGAGCCCTCGGCGACGAGGTCAACCGCGCGCTGAACCCGGCGCAGCAGGTCGTGAAGATCGTCAACGACGAGCTCGTCACGATTCTCGGCGGCGAGCAGCGTCGCCTGCAGTTCGCGAAGTCGGGCCCGACCGTCATCATGCTGGCGGGCCTGCAGGGTGCCGGTAAGACGACGCTCGCGGGCAAGCTCGCTAAGTGGCTGAAGAGCGACGGACACACGCCGCTGCTCGTCGCGGCCGACCTGCAGCGCCCGAACGCCGTGCAGCAGCTGCAGGTCGTCGGTGAGCAGGCGGGGGCAACCGTGTACGCCCCCGAGCCGGGCAACGGCGTCGGCGACCCGGTGAAGGTCGCGAAAGACGCGATGAAGGTCGCCGCCGACAAGCAGCACGACGTCGTCATCGTCGACACGGCCGGCCGCCTCGGCGTCGATGCCGAGCTCATGAAGCAGGCCGCGAGCATCCGAAAGGCGATCGACCCCGACGAGGTGCTCTTCGTCATTGACGCGATGATCGGTCAAGACGCCGTCGCGACCGCGCAGGCCTTCCAAGAGGGCGTTGACTTCACGGGCGTCGTGCTCTCGAAGCTCGATGGTGACGCCCGCGGTGGAGCCGCGCTCAGCGTCGCCAGCATCACCGGGCGCCCCATCATGTTCGCCTCCACGGGCGAGGGGCTCGACGACTTCGAGCCGTTCCACCCCGACCGCATGGCGAGCCGGATCCTCGACCTCGGTGACATCCTCACCCTGATCGAGCAGGCGCAGAAGGCATTCGACGACGACCAGGCTCGCAAGACGGCCGAGAAGTTCGCTACCGACAGCTTCACGCTCGAAGACTTCCTCGAGCAGATGCAGCAGCTGAAGAACATGGGCTCGATCAAGGGCATGCTCGGCATGCTGCCCGGCGCTCGCGGCATGAAAGAGCAGCTCGATAACTTCGACGAGTCGGAGCTCACGCGCACCGAGGCGATCATCCGCTCGATGACACCGGCCGAGCGACGCATGCCGAAGCTGCTTAACGGCTCGCGGCGCCTGCGCATCGCCAGGGGCTCGGGAACCACCGTCACCGAGGTCAACCAGCTCGTACAGCGCTTCGAGCAGGCCGCGAAGATGATGAAGACCGTCGCCAAGGGCGGCATGCCGCAGATTCCCGGTATGGGCCCGCTCGGCATGGGCGGCGGCCCCGGCGCGCGCAGCGCCCGCAAGGCCGCGAAGAAAAAGGGCAAGAGCGGCTCGCGCTCGGGCAACCCGGCGAAGCGCGCCGCCGAAGAGGCCGCGAAGGCGCAGGGCGGCTCGGCCGGCGGCGCCGCGACCGGCTCGGGCTTCGGGCTCGGCGGTTCAGGGGCGGCCGCGGGCGGCCAGGCCCCGAGCCCCGAAGAGCTTGAGGCGCTGCAGAAGTTCCTCGGCCGCTAACGGCCCCGCAGCTCAGGCACACCGACGTGACCGCCCCCGGAACCGCTGACACGAGCGCGCCGCCGACGGCGAGCGGCATCGCCGAGGCCGTGCGCGCGGGCCGCACCACCGCGGTCGCCGAGGTCACGGCCGCGCTCGATCGCATCGCGATCGGTGACAGTGCCGTCGGCGCCTTCCAGCTCGTGCGCGCCGACAGAGCACTCTCGGAGGCCGCGATCGTGGATGCGCGCATCGCCGCGGGCGAGCACCTCCCGCTCGCGGGCGTCCCCCTAGCGATCAAAGACAACATCCCTGTTGCCGGCGAGCCGATGCGCGAGGGAAGCGCGGCCACGAGCGCTGAGCCCCGCGACGCCGACCACCCCGTCGTCGCGCGCCTGCGCGCGGCGGGCGCCGTCGTCGTGGGTCTCACGCGGGTGCCCGAGCTGTGCGTGTTTGGCACGACGGACTCGGTGTACGGCACGACCCGCAACCCCTGGAACCTCGCGCGCACCTCGGGCGGCTCGTCCGGCGGTTCGGCGGCCGCGGTCGCCGCGGGTCTCGTGCCGATCGCGCACGCCGCCGACGGCATGGGCTCGATTCGCATTCCGGCCGCGAACTGTGGCGTCGTCGGCCTGAAGCCCGGCGCGGGCCTCGTGCCCGCCGAGATGGGGGTGCACAGCTGGTTCGGCATGAGCGAGAACGGGCCGATGGCGACGACGGTCGTCGACGCGGCGCTGATGCTCGCCGTCATGGCCGGCCGGCCCGAGCTCGCGGCGGTCGAGGCGCCCGCCCGGCGGCTGCGTGTCGGCCTCGCGCTCGGCGTGCCCACACCTCTCGCCCGACTCGATGCCGGCCTGCGCGCCGCGGCCGAGAGATCGGCGCGTGCCCTCGCCGACGCCGGGCACGAGGTCGTCGAGCTCGAACTGCCGTACCCGGCGAATCCGCTTCCGGCGCTCGCCCGTTGGTTCGCGGGGGCCGGCGCCGACGCTGAGCATGACGGGCTCGAGCTCGGCGCCCTCGAGCCGCGCGTGCGCGCGCACATCCGCGCCGGTCGTGTGCTTGCGCGGTTCGGCGGGCTGAGCACGGCCCCGGTCGACCGCTTGCGCAGACGCATGCTCGCGGCGACCGAAGGATTCGACGTCATCCTCACGCCCGCCCTCGCGCAGCCCGGACCCGTCGCCGACGGCTGGCACCGCCGCAGCTGGTTCGCGAACATGCGCGTCAACATCGGCTACGCGCCGTATGCCGCGCTCTGGAACCTGCTCGGCTGGCCTGCCGCCGTCGTGCCCTCCGGGTGGCACGACGGCGTTGGCGTGCCGACCTCGTCGCAGCTGATCGTGCGCCCCGCCACGGACGGCGCGGGCGAGGCGCTGCTGCTCTCGGTCGCCGCCGAACTCGAGCGCCGAACCCCGTGGATGCGCGTGGCCGGTGTCCACGACGCCGCCGGCGGCAACGGGCGGCCCGAAAATCTGCCAGAATAGGCGGTCGAGTGTTTGCGCGCCCGACCCTCTATCAGACGCGCCGAGCATCCCTTTAGAGCTTTCGCGCCGAGTGTGCCCCACACAGTCGGCGGCGAGCCACCCATCATCAACATTTTCCGGAGAAACGTGGCTGTCAAGATTCGCCTCAAGCGCATGGGCAAGATCCGTGCACCGTACTACCGCATCGTCGTCGCCGACTCGCGCACCAAGCGCGACGGTCGCGTCATCGAAGAGATCGGCAAGTACCACCCCACCGAAGAGCCCTCGTTCATCGAGGTGCAGTCGGAGCGGGCCCAGTACTGGCTGAGCGTCGGCGCGCAGCCGACGCCGCAGGTTCTCGCCATCCTCAAGCTCACGGGCGACTGGGGCACCTTCAAGGGTGAGAAGGGCGCGAAGAGCACCGTCAAGGTCGCCGAGCCCAAGCCCGAGTTCGTCATCGACGAGAAGAAGAAGCCGGTGCTGAAGCCCAAGGCCGAGAAGAAGGCCGAGGAGGCCCCGGCGGCTGAGGAGGCTCCCGTCGAGGAGGCCCCCGAGGCCACGGAGGCTCCCGTCGAGGAGGCCGCCGTCGACGCCGAGGCTGACAAGGCCTAATCGTCGTGCTTGCAGACACGCTGGAGCATCTCGTCAAGGGGATCGTCGATCACCCCGACGACGTTGTCGTCGCGGCGCAGAACTCCGGCCGCGGCGAGGTCCTCGAGGTGCGCGTGCACCCCGAGGACCTCGGCCGCGTCATCGGCCGAGGCGGGCGCACCGCCAAGGCCCTACGCCAGGTCATCTCGTCGCTCGCCGACGGCCGCCGCGTTCGCGTCGACGTCGTCGACACCGACGCCTGATCGTGGCGCCCGCCAAAGCCGACCCTCCCGGTTCGCCCGCAACGCGGCTGCGGGTCGGGCGACTCACGAAAGCCCACGGCCTCAAGGGCGCCCTCAAGCTTGAGCTGTTCACTGACGATCCTGAGCGCCGATTCACGCCAGGGGCCGCCTTCTCGTTGCAGGTCCCTCAAACCTCCGCATGGCACGGGCAGAGCCTGACCCTCACCGAGCTGCGTTGGTACAACGGCCAGCCGGTGGGCTTCTTCGAGGGCGTCACCGATCGCACGGCCGCCGAGTCGCTCGCGAAGGCGATCCTGTGGATCGAGCAGCCCACCGACGAAGAGCCCGAAGACAACGCCTGGTACGACTTCCAGCTCGTCGGCCTACGCGTGCTGCGCGACGGCAACGACGTCGGCGAGGTCGTCCGCGTCGAACACCTGCCGGCGCAAGACCTGCTGGTCGTGCGCACGGGTGAGCGCGACGTTCTCGTGCCGTTCGTGTCGGCCATCGTGCCGACCGTCGACATCGACGCCGGAACCCTCGTCGTGACGCCCCCCGACGGGCTGTTTGACGAGCTCGACGACGCGGCCGAACCGCCCGCCGCCACCCCCAGCGAGCAGTAGCCGTGCGGGTCGACGTCGTCACGATCTTCCCCGACTTCTTCGGCGTGCTCGACGTGTCGCTGCTCGGTAAGGCGCGCACCGCGGGCCTCATCGAGTTCGGCGTGCACGACCTGCGCGCTCACACCCACGACCGCCACCGCACCGTCGATGACACCCCATACGGCGGCGGTGCCGGCATGGTCATGCGGCCAGAGCCCTGGGGCGAGGCGCTGGATACTCTCATCACCGATCAGACGACACTGATCGTGCCCAGCCCGGCCGGGCGCCGCTTCACGCAGGCCGAGGCGCGCAGCCTCGCCGACAAGTCTCACCTCGTCTTCGCCTGCGGGCGCTACGAGGGCATCGACCAGCGCGTCATCGACCACTACTCTGAGCGCATCGAGGTACGCGAGCTCAGCCTCGGCGACTACGTGCTCAACGGGGGGGAGGTGGCAGCGATGGCGATGATCGAAGCCGTGGGCCGCCTCGTTCCTGGGGTGGTGGGCAACCCGCAGAGCCTCGACGAGGAGAGCCACGAAGATGGCCTGCTGGAATACCCCAGCTACACGAAGCCGGCCAGTTGGCGCGGCCACGATGTTCCGCCCATCCTGCTCAGCGGAAATCACGCGGCCATCGCCGCCTGGCGGCGCGAGCAGCAGCTCGAGCGGACCGCGCGCATCCGCCCCGACTTGATCGGTGAGCAGTGACCAGCGGCGAGCGCATGTGGCTGTGGGCCCAGCCTCTGCTCGCGATCATTACCGCGGCCGCGGGCATCGCCGCCTGGGTCGTGCAGGCGATCGGGGCGTACGCCTTTCTGCCGTCGGTGCAGGCCGTCGTGACCGGCACATTCGTTTTGCCTGGCCTGGCCGTCTCTCTCGGCGTCAATCACCTCATCGTGATGGCCCGGCGCCCTCCGGTGCTGACCGGCGGCGAGAAGATCCTGTTGGGGCTTCAGGCGCTGCTCGCCGTCGTCACGGTGCTGACGTCGCTCGATCCGGCCGCTCTCATCGGCGGATTCCTGCTGTGGCCGCTGCTGATCGCCGCCGCCGTGACCGCGTGTGTCACGATGGCGCGCACGACGCTACAGCTGCGCCGCGGCGGCTACCCGATCGTCGCCGAAGCCGGGGTCAGTCCCGCGCCGTGAGCACGACCGGCCCGTCGGCGGTGATCGCCACGGTGTGCTCAGCGTGCGCGGCGCGCGTGCCCGTGCGGCTGCGCAGCGTCCAGCCGTCACCGTCGGTGTAGATCTCGTCGGTGTCGGGAATGAACCACGGCTCGATCGCGATGACGAGCCCCTGCTTCAACTTCAGCCCGCGGCCGCGGCGGCCGTCGTTCGGCACGTGCGGCTCGCCGTGCATCGTGCGCCCCACACCGTGTCCGCCGAAGTCGAGGTTCACCGGGTAGCCCGCCTCGTAAGCGATGTCGCCGATTGCGCCCGAGATGTCGCCCATGCGCCGACCGGGGCGCGCCTGCTCGATGCCGGCGGCCAGCGCCCGCTCGACCGTGGCGATGAGCTCGAGGTCGCCCGGGTGCGGCTCGCCGACGACGACGCTGATCGCCGAGTCGCACACCCAACCGTCGACCGAGGCGGCGAAATCGAGCGACAGCAGGTCGCCGTCGCGCAGCACGTAGTCGTGGGGCAGCCCGTGCAGCGCGGCGTCATTCACCGAGGTGCAGATCACCCTGCCAAACGGGGACCCGCCGAACGAGGGGTGGTAGTCGATGTAGCAACTCTCGGCGCCCTCGGCGCGAATCATGTCGTGCGCGAGCGCATCGAGCTCGAGCAGGTTGACACCTACGGCGGCGGCGCGCGACGTGGCCTCGATGACGCTCGCCACGAAGCGCCCGGCGGGTCGCATCTGCTCGATCTCGTCGGGGGTGCGCAGCTCAATCATGCGGCCGCCGTCAGCGGGATGTGCGCCCGCAGGTAGTCGCCGCACAGCCGCCGCGTGGTCTCGATGAACTTCTCGTCGCCGGCCGGGTCGAGTTGGAAGGCGCGGGCGAGCAGGCCCGAGGCGATCTCGACGGCGACCTCCATATGGAAGACGAGTTCGGCATCCGGCTCGAAGTTGTACGTCTCGCCCACCTGCTCGGCGAACTTGCGGGCCAGAATCTGGTTGTTGCTGAGCTCAGGACTCATGAAGCGCTGATCGATGACGTCGCCGAAGCGCAGCGCGCGAAAGCCCGGCTCGTGGCGGATCATGTCGACGAACGCGTCGAGGGTCGAATCGAACGACGACCACGGCTCGGGCCCGGAGGCCTCGACGCCGTGCCAGACGCGCTCGAGGTAGCGCTCCATGTTGCGCACCGCGAGGGCCCGCAAGAGCGACTGGATGTTCGGAAAGTAGCGGTAAACGACACCCACCGACGACCCTGAGCGCTTCGCGACCGCGCTCGTCGTGACACCGTCGATGCCGTCTTCGTCGATCAGCTGGGCCGCGGCGTCGAGCAGTAACTCGATGCGCTCGGCGGACCGTTGCTGAACGGGCTCGGTGCGCATGACGACCCGATCGGTCGCGAGCGCGGGAGTGTCAAGAGTGTCGTGGGCCATGCGTGGTCCCTCCCCCCAGGAGGTGAAAAAAGCTGAATCGGATGCACAGCCAGTGTGGCAGGGGATGCTCGCCGTTTGGCTGGAATCGGCTCAGTATGGCATCATTTCCCTTTGTGCTCCGGCTGAGTCCTGCCATGGGGGGACCAGCATTTTTCGGACCAGGCACACCCCGACGAATCCCGTAAACCCGCGTCCGACCTGTGGCGGCGCAGAGAGCGAATCATCATGCACATCCTCGACCACGTCGACGCGGCCTCGCTGCGCACCGACATCCCCGAGTTCCGTCCCGGCGACACCGTCAAGGTGCACGTGAACATCGTCGAGGGCAGCCGCTCTCGTATCCAGGTCTTCCAGGGCGTCGTTATCGGCCGCTCGAACGAGGGCATCCGCGAGACCTTCACCGTTCGCAAGGTGAGCTTCCAGGTCGGCGTCGAGCGCACGTTCCCCGTCCACTCGCCGGTCATCGACCACATCGAGGTCGTCACTCGCGGTGACGTTCGTCGCGCGAAGCTGTACTACCTGCGCGGCCTGCGCGGCAAGAAGGCCAAGATCAAGGAGAAGCGCGAGAGCTAAGCGCTCGCGCTGCCTGACAGCGTTCCGACGGCCCTCGCCGAGTTTTTCTCGGCGGGGGCCGTCGTCGATTCGGGGCTCATCTACGGGCCTAGACTGAAGCGGCACGAACCCTGGGGAGACATGACCGACGAGACCGCGCCGCCAGCTGAGGCCGCCGACGCCAACGCCGACGCCGAACCGAGCGCGAGCCCCACCGAGGCTGAGTCGCCGAGCGCCGGGCGCCAGCTCGTCGGATTCCTGCGCGACGTAGTGATCATCATCGCGGTGGCGCTCATCATCTCGTTCCTCATCAAGACCTTCCTCATCCGCTCGTTCTTCATTCCCTCCGAGTCGATGCAGCCGACCCTCGAGGTCGACGACCGCATCATCGTCAACCAGCTCGTGCCCGAACTCGTGCCGGTCTCGCGGGGCGACGTCGTCGTCTTTCGCGACCCGGGTTCGTGGCTCCTCGGCACACCCCCGCAGCCGCGCACTCCGATCGAAGCAGCGGGCGACTGGCTGCTCTCGCTCGTGGGCCTGAGCGCCAGCGACAGTGAAGAGCACCTCGTTAAGCGCGTGATCGGCGTCGGCGGCGACCGCGTGGTCTGCTGCAACGACCTCGGTCAGTTGCTCATCAACGGGGTGCCGATCAACGAGCCCTACGTGCGCACGCCCGCGGGGGCCTCCGATGTCAGCGGCATCGACTTTCAGGTGACCGTGCCCGACGGCGCGCTCTGGGTGATGGGCGACAACCGCTACGAGTCGAGCGACTCTCGCTACAACCGCACCGG
>Ga0213836_101993_pt1 | contig 10467 bp, 11 predicted proteins | sample SWPATP03_FD_160578 | JGI IMG/M metagenome (GOLD analysis project Ga0213836, IMG submission 160578) | Coastal seawater microbial communities from Marineland, Florida, United States - SWPA TP0 #3 | ecosystem: Environmental > Aquatic > Marine > Coastal | place: USA: Florida | collected 2016-08-05
CGAGCGTGATCAGATCGTCGATGTCGTCGGCCTGTACGAGCAGGGCGAGCAGGCGGTCGAGCGATGCTTCGAGGGCCCCGATCCGCGCATCCAGGTCTTGCACCTCGCGCGTGACGTCGCTCGCACTGAGGCTCAGCTCTTCGAGCTCGCCGAGTTCCTTCAACTCGTCGATGACTGGCTGCAGCTGGGCGCTCGGGATGCGCAGCACCAGTTCGGCGCCGCCCGCGTCGTTCGACCGTGGGGCGTACTCGGTGCGACCATCGACGCGTCCGCCCACGCGCTCGGTGATGCGCGCGGCCTCGGTGGCCGCGTCGAGCGGCGCCTCAACCGTGAGGTACATCCACCCCGTGGTGATCACCTGTCGCCCGTCGCCCGGCGCGGGCGCGCTGATCGGGCCGCCCTCGTCTCGAGACGCCCCATCGCCTCCGAGGTCGCCGTCGGTGACCGGCATATCGGGTGCCGGCATGCCGGGTTCGAACTCGCCGCTCCAGCCGCCCCCCGAATCGCTGCCTGACTCGACGGCGCCGGCCGAACATCCGGCCAGAAGGAGGGTAGCCGCGACGGCGGCAACGGGGGCGAGGGCGAGGCGTGAGCGGGTCATGAGCGCGACGCTACTCTCGCGATCGTCCGAACCGATACCCAACGTTTTTCGCAGATGCTCAACCGTTATCTGAACTCTGCCTGATAGCCCACAGAGCGTCCGGTGCAAACGGTCGAGATGGATGCTCGGCTCTCGATAGCGTCGAGGCACGCGGTTGCGAACCGCGACCCGCTTCCCCGGGAATCGACCCACGAAGGAGGACGACCATGGGGTTCATGGACAGTGCAAAAGACGCCGCTGAGGCGACCGGCGAGAAGATCGGCCGCAAGGTCGACGACGCCAAGGAAGCCGCCAGCGACAAGGTCGACGAGATGCAGGCCGACGCTGAGGTGAAGAAAAAGGAAGCCGAGCTGAAGAAGGCCGAATCTGAGGCCGAGGCGACGAAGGCGAAAAACGAGTACAAGAAAGACCTGCGCGACTAGGGGTGGACGCGAAGGGCACGGGGGTCGGCTGAGCCGGCCCCCGTGTTGTCTGTTCCGCGGGCGCGGGAGTGGGGAAGAATGCGCATATGACTGCGAGTACGGGCGATCGGGTGCGTGCCTGGGTACGCCGCCGCCGTGCGCCCCTGCTTCACGTAGCGGGTGACACCGGGGGAGACGGCCCCGCGGTCATCATGATTCACGGCATTGCGTCGTCGTCGGTCACTTTCCAGAACGTGCTGCCGCTGCTCGAGGCCGACCACCGGTGCATCACGATTGACATTCTCGGCTTCGGCAAGTCGCCCGCCCCGCCCGACTGGGACTACACGCTCGCCGAGCACGCCGCCGCGCTCGATGTCACGATTCGCTCGCTGAAGCTGCGCGAGCCGTTCGTGCTGGTCGGGCACTCGCTCGGCAGCCTCATCGCCGTGCGCTACGCCGCGCGGCACCCCAACGGGGTGAAGCGATTGGTTCTCGTTAGCCCGCCGCTGTACCTGCCGCCCGAGACGATCGGTGACAGGGTCGACCGCGCCGGGATGGGCGCCTACTTCGCCCTGTACGAGTTTCTGCGCGGAAACCAAGACTTCACGGTGCGCGCGGCCGCGGCGCTGGCGCGCATCGCCCCGATCAAGAATGTGCTTGAGGTAACGGCCGACAACTGGGTGCCGTTCACCCGTTCGCTGCAGAACGCGATCGAGTCGCAGACGACCATTGCCGATCTGGCCGCGGTCGACGCCCCCGTCGATCTGGTCTACGGCACGCTCGACCCGTTCTTGGCGCCGGGCGGGCTGAAGATCGCCGAGCGGCTTCGGCATGTTACCGCCCATCGGGTGCAGGGCAACGACCATCTCGTACGCCCCCGTCTCGCAGAGGCCGTCGCCGCGGTCGCGCGCGAGCAGCCGACCCCCGACGAGCGCGGTTAGTCTTTTCGAATGCATACATCGGTACTGGGTCGCACCGGAGCGACCGTCTCATCGATCGGACTCGGAACCTGGCAGCTCGGCGCCGACTGGGGCGAGGTGAGCGAGACCGACGCGTTCGGCGTTCTCGACGCCGCCGTCGAATCGGGTGTCACCATGGTCGACACGGCCGACGTCTACGGCGATGGTCGCAGCGAGCAGCTCATCGGCCGCTACCTGCGCGAGCGCCCCGACGCGAGCGTCTATGTCGCCACGAAGATGGGTCGCCGCGTTCCCCAGCTGCCCGAGAACTATTCGCGCGAGAACTTTCTCGCCTGGAACGACCGCAGCCGCCAGAACCTGCAGCTCGACACGCTCGACCTCGTGCAGCTGCACTGCCCGCCGACCCCCGTCTACTCGATCGACCGCGTTTTCGACGACCTCGACGCGATGGTTGCCGAGGGGCGCATGCGCCACTACGGCGTAAGCGTCGAGACGGTCGAGGAGGCGCTGACGGCCATCGCTCGGCCGAACATCGCGAGCGTGCAGATCATCGTCAACGCGTTCCGCCTGAAGCCCCTGGATGCCGTTCTTCCGGCCGCGCAGGACGCCGGCGTCGGCATCATTGCCCGCGTCCCGCTCGCCTCGGGCCTGCTCAGCGGCCGGTACACCCGCGAGACGACGTTCGCCGAGAACGACCACCGCACCTACAACCGCGCCGGTGACGCGTTCGACGTCGGAGAGACGTTCTCGGGCGTCGACTATGACGCGGGCGTTGAGGCCGCGCAGCAGTTCGCCGCGCTCGCCGCCGAGCACGACCTCGCCCCGGCGACGGCCGCCCTCGCATGGCTCGCGAACCTTCCCGGTATCTCGACCGTGATCCCGGGCGCGCGCTCGCCCGAGCAGGCCCGCATGAACGCTGCCGCCGGCGGCGTCGAGCCGCTGGGGGATGACTTCCACGCGCGCGTCGTGGCGCTGTACGACCAGTACTTCCGCGCCGCGGTGCACCCGCGCTGGTGAGCTCGGGTACCCCACAGGGCAGTGAGCGGCGCGGTCTCGGCCACACCTTCGCCAACGTCTTCACGGCGAACCTCGCCTCGAGTCTTGGCGATGGCATCGCGCGCACGGCCGCGCCCCTGCTCGCCGCCCGGCTGACCGAAGACCCCGTACTGATCGCAGGGCTCGCCGCGCTCGCCATGTTGCCGTGGCTGCTGTTCGCCCTGCCGAGCGGCATCCTCGTCGACCGCATGGACCGCCGCCACGCCCTCGCATTGGCGGCCAGCGTGCGCACGGTGCTCGCAGTCGGGCTGCTGGCCCTCGTGTGGACGGACGCGCTCACCATCTGGTGGCTGTACCTGCTGATCTTCGTCTACGGCGCGTGCGAGACCCTCTACGACGGCGCGATCCGCGCGGTGGTGCCGAGCGTCGTGCCGAAGAAAAAGCTGTCACGCGCGAACGCCCGCATCGAGGGCGCCGAACTCGTGGTGCAGAACTTCGCCGCCGCGCCGCTGACCTCGGCGTTGTTCGCGGTCGCCGTGCTGATTCCGCTGGGCCTGCTTGGAGCCGCGTATGGGCTCGCCGTCGTGCTGGCGGTGCTGCTGCCGCAGGTGGCCTCGGGGCGTCAGTTCCGCGCCTCCGTGGGGCGTGCATCCGATTCGTCGTCGCCTGCGGAGAAGGCGGAGCCGTTCCGTCGGCAGCTCGTCGACGGCTGGCGCTTCATCATGGCCAACCGGCAGCTGCGCACCCTCTGGTTCTTCACCACCGCGACCGGCTTGCTGTACGCCGCATCGTCGGCGACGCTCGTGCTCTTCGTGCTGGAGACGCTCGCGATTCCGGAGGCGGCGTTCGGGTTGTTCCTTTTGTCGGGCGCGGTGGGCGGGCTCATCGGCTCGGTTGTCGCGTCGCGCCTGCAGGCCCGCTTCGGGCTCGGCGCGATCATGGCGGCCATGAACCTCATCGCCGGCGTCGCGACGCTCGTGATGGGCATCTGGTCGCTCGCGGCCGTCGGCGTGATCGGCTTCGCGGTGGCGTCGGGCAGCGTCACCATCTGGAACATCCTGATGATGTCGTACCGGCAGGCCATCGTGCCCGGGCGCCTGCTCGGCCGCGTGCACGGCACCTGGCGCACCCTGCTGTGGGGCTCGATGCCGCTCGGCTCGGTCATCGGTGGCACGATCGCGCTCATCGACCTGCGCCTGCCGTGGATCATCGGCGGCGGCCTCATGACGCTGCTCGCGCTCGTGTTCTACCGCTTCCTGATGGGGCTGCCCAACCCCGAAGACCTCGACAACGGGGACGAGCCTCCGCCCGTCACCGATGCGCTACCGACCGTGGGCTCGGGCACGCCGCCGGGGCAGCCGACCGCCGACCGGTAGGGGGCCAGGCCAGGCCCCGGGCTAGGCTCGGGCGCGTGCCCGTGAGCCTATACCGCGACAAGTATCCCGAGGCGTTCCGCACGCTGCGGCTCGCATCGCGCCGCGAGATTGCGCCCGACTTCTGGCGGGTTCGTCTCGCCGCCTCACCGGACAATGCGGATGCTCTGGTCGGCTACCGTGCGCCCGGCGCCGGCGACCACGGGCGCGTCTACGTCGGTCGCGCCGCCGACGACTGGGCCCTGCCCGTCGACGCGGCGGGCCTGCCGACGGGGGAGTTTCGCATCGAGACGACGGTCGCACATTCGACCGACGAGGGCTGGATCGACCTCGACGTGCTCGTGCACCGCGGGGCCGACGGTGAGCCCGCCGGGCTCATCGGGCCCTGGGCCGCGGCCGCGCCGCTCGGGTCGCCCGTCATCGTGGCCGACCCCAAGGGTTCGGTGCTGATGCGCGGAGCGCCGGAGGCCTGGGTGCTGGCGGGAGACGACTCCGCCGTGCCGGCCGTGCGGGGGTACCTCGCCGCGCTCGCGGGAGGGGGCGCACCGGGTTTGGTGCTGCTCGAGACCCGGTACGGGGTAGGCGAGCTGGAGCTCGATGTTCCTGCGGGGGTCGAGGTGCGCATCCTGCCGCCGGGCGAGGCGCCATCGGCGGCGCTCGCCGACGCGCTCGAGTCGCTGCCGCGCCCGCTGCCGGCCCCCGAGTCCGTCGGCGCCGAGACCGACGTGCTGTTCTTCGCCTGCGCCGAACAGACGCTCGTCGCGACGGCCCGCCGCGTGCTCGAGCGCTGGCGAATCGACCCCGAGAACGCGGTCGCGAAGGGCTACTGGAAGCGCGGGGCGTAGGGTTCGAGCGTGAGCGAATCCGACCGCGAGAGAGGGCGGCGCAACCCCGTTGGCGTTGTCGTCGCCGTGACCCTCATCGGGGTGCTCGCGGCCGCTGCCACGTTCATGATGGTCGTCGTCCTGCCGTCGTTCGAGGCGCGCGCCATCGAGCGATGTACCGAGCTTCTGGTTGAGGCGGGCGGCGACAGCGCAGGGGTGAACCAGACGGCACTCATGCCGCCGCAGTGGACCTGCAGCTTCACGGACGAGGGCGGGCGCACTCAGCGGGTCGAACTACGCATCGGCGATCTCGGCGACTGATTGCTCAGGCTTCGCCAGCAGTCAGCGCGCGGTTGCTAGAAGTCGGCGAGCCACTCGTGTAGGGCGTCGAGCGTCTCAGTGGGAGCGTCGCGGTGCACGTTGTGTCCGCCCGGCACCGTCACGTGCTCGATTAACGGGTTCGCCTCGAGCGCGCGATCGGCGAGCTCGCCCGCGAAAAGTGCGCCCCGCTCGGGGTCGGCGCCGATGACCAGGGTCGGCTGCGTGAGGTGCGGGATGTGCGGCATGACATCCCAGTCGGGGTTGTCCAGCACGGCGTGCTCGAGCGCGAAGCGCGAGGCGGCGTGCACCGCGCGCACCCGAAGCTCATTGTCGAGCGGGTGCCAGTGGGGGTTCTCGGCGCCCGCGCTCTCGATGGTGATCGAGTCTTTCGCCGTGAGCTGCCGGGCGCGGATCGCCGCGCGCGCCTCTGCGGGGGTGTGCAGGGCGGGGTCGAGCAGCACGAGGCGCTCCGTCCAGCGGGGGTGCGCGGCGGCCGCGACGACCGCGGCCGCGCCACCGATCGAGTGGGCCACGACGAGGTTCCAGGTGCCGCGCTGGGTGGTGGGGCGAGCATCCCCGTGGTCGTGCGGGTCGCCCGCGCCGCGCGGATGCGTGGCCGCGAGGTCGGCGGCAAACTCGTCGATGCGGTAGCTGGAGGTGCGGGGCGCGTCGCCGTGCCCGCGCAGGTCGACGGCGTCGACGCTCCAGCCGGCGTCGGCGAGCGACTCGGCGATGCGCCACATCGTGTGCGCGCTTGAGCCGAGACCGTGCACGAGCAGGGCTCGGCGGTCGCTGTCGCTCGGCCCCCAGTGCAGTCGCGGCAGTGTCACAGCGCTCATGCCGCCACCCTAGCCCCGCGCCCTGCGCCCTGCGCCCTGCGCCCCGCGCCCGGCGCCCGGTGCCCGCCCAGCGTCTCGCCGCCCCGCGGTACGTTATGCAGGAGTTCAGCGCCTGGCGGCCAGCAAACTTAGGACCAAAGACACGGCTCGACAGCTCTACTCCTGAGAAACGTCACGTCGCTCCCTCACATGCGCGTGCCGAAGCATCAGTGCAGCGCGTCCGCGAAGTGACGCTCCAGACTCGGTGTCGACGGGCCACCCTCTCGGCATGTTCGCCCTCAATCCACACACCGTCTACTCACGATCTGAGCTCCTCTCGTCGGTACCGATCTCGGCCGTGCGTCGAGCGATCGCGCGGGGCGACCTTCTTCGCCTCCGCCGTGACGTGTACGTCAGCCCGGCCATGCCAGCACGCGTGCGCGAGGCTCTCGCCGTCGGTGGCAGCGCCTGTTGTGTATCCGCGCTCGCAGAAAGGGGAGCATGGCGTCCGCCAGAAGTCGGACTGCACATCGCAGTTCCCCGGAACGCATCGCGGCTGGCCCGACGGCGAAGTGCGTCGGACACCGTCACTGTGCACTGGTCCATGGGACCGGTGGTGCGGCCGTCGAGCACAGTCGACGACGCGATTCTGCGACTGTTGACGTGCCAACCGAGGCCGACGTCGATCGCAGTAATCGACAGCGCTTTGCACGCGGGTATCGTCGACGCCGAAGCCGTACGTCTGGCAAACGCTCGGATTCCCGCAGTGTTTCGGGTCTCGCCCGACGACCTCGACCCGAGAGCCGAGTCGGGTATCGAGTCGCTCGTGCGCGTCGCCTTGCGAGACGTGGGCCTGCGCGTGTCATCCCAGGTCGCTATCCCGGGTGTCGGGCGCGTTGACTTCCTGGTCGAGGGCCGGGTGATCGTCGAAGTCGACGGCAGGGAATGGCATCGGGGCGAGCAAGAGCGCGACTACCGGCGCGACCTCGAGGCGCTGCAGCGCGGCTACCGCGTGGTGCGAGTCGACTACGTCCACGCGGTCGTACACGCTCCTCTGGTCGTTGCCGCGGTGTCTCGTGCCGCTTCGGCGGTGTCGGGCCCCGGCCTTGGCGTGACGTTTCTCAGGAGTCCAGAAGACCCCTTCCTGGATTCTCGCGGCGGAGTCGGCGCATGAGCGCTCAACTCCTGAGAAACGTCACGCGCAGCCGCGCGCAGCGGGCGCGGGGCGGGCGAAGAACACGGAAGGAAGGCGCCCCTACACCTCAGTGCTCGTCGGGGTGCATGCCGGTGCGCTCGCCGGTCTCGAGCTGCGCGATCTCGCCCATGTCGGTGGCGGTGAGCTCCCAGTCGAAGATGGCGGCGTTCTCGGCGACGCGCCCGAGCGACGTCGACTTCGGGATCACGACGAGCCCCTGCTGCACGTGCCAGCGCAGAACGACCTGGGCGGGGGTCTTGCCGTGCCGTTCGGCAATCGGCTCGAGAACCGCGAGCTCGCGCGAGCCCGCCTCCAGCGCGCGGCCGCGGGCGAGGGGGCTCCAGCTTTCGACGACGGCCCCCATTGCCGAGGCGGCGGCCCGCACCTCGCGCTGCGGCAGCCACGGGTGCAGTTCGACCTGGTCGACGACGGGCGCGACGCCGGTCTCATCGACGAGGCGCTGCAGGTGGTGCGGTTCGAAGTTGCTGACGCCGATCGAGCGCACGAGCCCCTGCTCGCGCAGCGCGATGAGCGCCTTCCAGGCGTCGACGTAGCGGTCTTGCGCGGGCACCGGCCAGTGGATCAGGTACAGGTCAAAGTAGTCGAGCCCGGCCTTCTCGAGGCTGTCGAGGAACGCCACGCGCGTCTCTTCGACGCCGTGCTGGTCGTCCCACACCTTCGACGTCACGTACAGCTCGTCGCGCGGCACCCCGCTCGCGCGCACGCCCTCACCGACCTCGCGCTCGTTCTGGTACAGCGCGGCGGTGTCGACGTGGCGGTAGCCGAGCTCGATGGCTCCGGCCACGAGCTCGGCGGTCTGCTCGGCGGGCACCTTGTAGACGCCGAGTCCCAGCTGCGGGATGCTCGTGCCGTCCGACAGCGAAATGCGCGGGGCGAGGGGCTCGGCTGCGGTCATGCGCCCAGTATTCCGAAGCGGGCCGAAAGAACGCACAGCGTGCATCCAGCGCTCACCGGAATTGATTCAGGATGCCCGTGGTTGGCTTCCAGCATGGCTCACGTGATGATCGTCGTCGGTTCCGTCCGCCCTGGCCGCATCGGCCTGCCGATCGCCGAGTGGGTGCGCTCGCGGGTTGAGGAGGCGGGCCACGCCGTCGACTTCGCCGACCTCAAGGCGCTCGGGTTGCCGTTTCTCGACGAGCCGGGCCACCCCAGCAAGCGCGACTACCAGCACGCCCACACCCGCGACTGGAGTGCTCGCGTCGAGGCGGCCGACGCCCTCATCTTCGTGACCCCCGAGTACAACCACAGTTACTCGCCCGCCCTGAAGAACGCGATCGACTATCTCTACGCCGAGTGGCAGGCGAAGCCGGTCGGGTTCGTCAGCTACGGCGGCATGTCGGGTGGGTCGCGCGGCGTGACGGCGCTTGAGCCGGTGCTGTCGTCGGTGGGCATGGTGAAGATTCCGACCGAGGTCAACCTGGTGGGTGGCGGCAAGCAGGTGACGGACGGCGCGTTCGCGGCCGATGATCGGCAGACGAGCGGCGTGGATGCGCTGGTCGCGCAGGTGGTTGCGTACGGAGAGGCGCTGCGGCCCCTGCAGGCTCGCTGACCCCTGCAGGCCCGCGCGGCTAGCTGATCGTCGTTACCGGTTCGGTGTCGGGCAGCGGCGAGGCGTCGCGACCGCGCAGGTCGGGGTGCCAGCGCACGAACATGGCGCCGACGACGGTGGCGGCGAGCGCGAAGCCGATGGCGGTGTAGAAGCCGCCGACGGGGCCGATGTCGTCGATCACGAAGCCGGCGATAGCGGATCCGAGCGCGGCGCCGATGAGCTGGCCGGTGCCGAGCCAGCCGTAGGCCTCCGCGGTCGCGCTGAACTTCACGCTCGCCGACACAATGGCGAACATGACGGCGAGGGCTGGGGCGATGCCGATGCCGGCCACACAGAGTGCGATGGCGAGCCACCAGAATTCGAGCGCGAACGGCGCCATGGACATGCCGACGAAGATGATCGCGAGGCGCCGGGTGAGCGCCCACGGCCCGATCGGTAGGTGCCCCATCGACAGGCCGCCGACGAGCGAGGCGATGGCCCAGATGCCGAGCAACAGGCCGGCCTCGGCTCCGCCCTCGCCGAAGACCGCGACGACGCCGACCTCGATGGCGGCAGCGGAGCCGATCATGAGGAAGCCGGTCAGGGTGGCGAGCAAGACGGCGCGGTTTTTGAGCACCACGCCGATGCGGTGCTTGCTCGGCGGAATGCGCACCTTGCCGACCTCGGGGCTCGAGATGAACCACGTGCCACCGAGGATAAGGAAGCTGCCGGCGACGGCGATCGCCACGACCGGCGAAATCTGCAGCGCGAGGAACACGGTGACGACCGGGCCCATGATCCAGATCAGCTCTTGCGCCGAGGCGTCGAGCGAGAACAGCGGGGTCAGCTGCTTGGAGGTGACCATTTTCGGGTAGATGGTGCGCACGGCCGGCTGGATGGGCGGGTTCGAGAGACCCGTCACGAGCGCCACGAGCATGTAGCCCCACAATGGAAGCGGGGCGAAGGCGATGAGGGCGATGCCGGTCGCGCAGATAAGCAGGGTGGTGATGAGCACCGGGCGCATCCCGAGTCTGCCCATCCAGCGGCTTGTGAGCGGGCCGGCGACAGCCTGGCCCACGCTGGTCGCCGCGAGCACGAGCCCGGCCGAGCCGTACGAGTCGAAGATGCGCTCGATGTGGATCAAGAAGGCGAGCGAGAGCATGCCCGAGGGCAACCGCGCGACGAGTTGGGCGGAGATGATCCGCGCCACGCCGCGGGCTTTCAACAGGTCGATGTAGCCGCTCACGAGAGCACCAGCCTATTGGCTTCGTGAAGGGCGAATTGTCGCCCCATTTTCCGGGCTTTCCGCGCATCCCGCCCGCGTGTCGGAGGTACCCGCAATGCTGTGGATAAGCCCCACAAGTTATGCACACCTGTGGACGACACGCCCACAAGATATAGGGGTCGATGTTTGTCGGCGCCCCGATATATAGTGGCCAGACCACGGCGCGGGGATGCCGTGAAAGACC
>Ga0213836_101994_pt1 | contig 10465 bp, 10 predicted proteins | sample SWPATP03_FD_160578 | JGI IMG/M metagenome (GOLD analysis project Ga0213836, IMG submission 160578) | Coastal seawater microbial communities from Marineland, Florida, United States - SWPA TP0 #3 | ecosystem: Environmental > Aquatic > Marine > Coastal | place: USA: Florida | collected 2016-08-05
AACTAAAAAAGGGCAATAACTATGTAGTGGTGATGGTCGATAATGTGCGCAAAAAAGATGAGGTGCCAACCATTAATACAGATTGGTGGAACTATGGCGGAATCACACGTGATGTATTATTAGTAAGCACACCTAAATCACACATAGAAGATTATAAAATACAATTGGCTAAAAATGATGCTACTAAATTAGAAGGTTTTGTAAAATTAAGCGGCAATACAGGCAAAGAAAAACTAATCATCGAAATTCCTGAACTGAAGATAAAGACCACCATTGAAACTGATGCAGATGGTTATGCGAAAATTATAATTCCTGCAAAAGATATTGCTTATTGGTCGCCGGAAAATCCTAAACTATACGACGTAAAGATCAGTTCAAAATCAGATAGAATTAATGATAAAATTGGTTTTAGAACAATCAAAACTGTTGGAAAAGATATTTTGCTGAATAATCAATCTCTGTTTTTGAAAGGTATTTCTGTGCATGACGAAAATCCTTTGGTAGGAGGACGTTTGCGATCGGAAGGTGATATGAGGATGATCCTTGGATGGGCGAAGCAACTGGGTTGCAATTATATCCGCCTGGCACATTACACCCATAACGAAACGATGCTGCGTCTTGCAGATGAGATCGGATTGTTGGTTTGGGCAGAAGTTCCTGTTTACTGGACCATCTCCTGGAGCAATGCCGATACCTATAAAAACGCAGAAGATCAGTTGACCGTAGGGATCGAAAGAGATAAAAACAGAGCTTCGGTGATTATTTGGTCAGTAGGGAATGAGACGCCTATCAGTAAGGAACGTAATGTTTTTATGGGAAAATTAATTGACAAAGTTCGCAGCTTAGACAACACAAGACTTGTTGCAGCCGCACTGGAAATTGAACGTAATGGTTATGACGTAACGGTCGAAGACCCTTTAGGTGAAAAACTTGACCTTGCCAGTTTTAATGAATATGGAGGCTGGTATTGGTCTGAACCTAAAGAATTACCAAAATATAAATGGGAAATAAAATTCAACAAACCAGTGGTGATCTCCGAATTTGGTGCCGATGCGTTAGCGGGGTATCACGCAGATGAGGACACCGTCTGGAGTGAGGAGCATCAGCAGTTGTTCTATGAAAAACAACTGGAAATGCTTGACAAAATAGATGGACTGCGGGGAATGACCCCTTGGATCCTGGTCGATTTCAAATCACCGAGACGTCAAAATCCTGTTTATCAGAATTTCTGGAACAGAAAAGGACTTATTTCGGAAACTGGAGTTAAAAAGAAAGCTTTTTATACGCTTCAGAATTATTATCAACGGAAATCATTAAATAAATAAAACCTCATTTTATATGAAAAAGATATTTAGAATATTAAGATTAAGCATGCTTTTCTTTTTAGTCTCTTGTACACACGAGGACAAAGTAGAGTTTGTTAATGGGGAAACAGGACAAGTAGAAAATCCGGATCCTTTTTCTGCTAAAAAGATAATTGCTGATATCGGACCAGGTTTTAATTTGGGTAATACCTTTGATAACGGTATCCATCCGACCAATCTGGCAGCAGTCAAACCAGTTATTGATCTGTATAAGAACGCAGGAATGAAGCATATCAGAATACCAACGACCTGGATGGATAGATTTGCATCTACTCTTGCAGATAGTAATGGCAATATCAATGTCAATCATCCAAGATTTCTGGAGCTAAAGGCAGTTATAGATTATGCACTGTCTCAGGATTTATATGTTATACTAAATACCCATCACGAGTCTTGGCTTAAGGATCATTATGATGGATCCGAGTTGTATGATAGTAAGTTTCGGACTTTATGGACAGGTATTGCTACATATTTTAAAGATTATCCCCAAAAATTGATTTTTGAAGTTCTAAATGAGCCGGAAGGTAATTTGGGAGAAGTGGACGGAAATGGCCCGTTTCCCGAACCCACAGATGCATTGGCTTTACAATATACACGAAAAGTTAATCAGATCGGATATGACGCCATACGTGCAACGCGTGGCAATAATGAAAAAAGACTAATAATGGTGGGTACCAACGGTCAAGGAAATGCGCTATATATCAGTAACGTCTATCCAAATAAAATGTCCTTGCCGGGTGGAGGCAATGATGACTATCTTTCCATACAGGTTCACACGTACTCTCCGTGGGCATTCTGCGGAGAGACCGGAAGCAATGCTGCTTTTCCTGGAACTGCGAGTTTTGAGGCGGGCATTCAAAATGTGAAAGCACATTCGATAAAATTGAATGTTCCTGTTCATTACGGCGAATTCGGAGTAGGAAGAAGTAGCAATGCTGCGGAGAGAAATACCGATCTTGTCAGAAATTATTACCGTACAATGGCAAGAACAACGCTGGCTCAATCTATGTCATACAGTGTTTGGGATGACAGAGGTTGGTTTGCACTCATCAATACAAACGGTACATCTTTCGTAAATAATATAGTACCGTACATGTTAGAATAAAATCAAATCACATTATTATTTTCTTAATTGCTGTTTCACTATTTAATATAATTTGTGGAACAGCTTTTTTAATTTTTGTTTGGTCATACCTTTAGGGCTGTTTTCTATAGATATTGATTATTTTAATTATGAGGGTTTTTTAGAGGTTTAAGAATCTGCCAACAATGATAATCGATTTTGATGGAGTAAGCAATGATCAAATTTTAGCTATATAAATAGAGTGTTTCAAATAGTACTAAGTTCGTAAAGAAATATGTTTTCACTATAATTATAAAATATTTTCAATAGATATTTACAAGAATAGCAATCTAACAAGATGCCTTAAAATAACTAAAGAAAAACTTGATTTTTTTTGTTATTTAGCTATATTTGTTTAGCTTTGATGAAGTTATTATGGGTTTGATACCCTTTGTCCCTCAGTTGTCCCGCAAACTTTTCATTCTGCTTTAAACAGGGAATTTTTAAGTTTTGTATCGGGAAATAAATTAGCTTTTCTTTGATTTCTTTTTCTTTCTTTCTTTTAGTTGAATATCAGATATTTATATAATTTTTATTTTCTTTTTTTGGAGTTTATTTATATTTGTACACCCGGTGTACACCTTGAGCTACTAAAATCAGCCACGAGGTGTACAAATGTACTCCTTAAATAAAATGTAAGAATATCACTTTAAAACAGAAAAATTTAGCTGATGGACGGATCAGTCTTTTCATTGAGTATTAAAAAGGTTCTTCCACTAATGTACAAGGAAAAAAAATTCATTTGCGGGATTTCGAGTACTTGAAAAATTATTTACATCCTGAACCTACAACGCCTAAGGAAAAAAAAGAAAATAAAGAAGCTTTGGAATTTGCAGAAAATGTAATTGCAATTCGAAAAGCTGAATATACGCAAGGTAGATTTGAGTTGAAAAATACTGCGAAAGCTAACAGGGTATTTTTAAACTTCTTCGCTGATCTTGCTGAGGAAAAACGAACGCTCAATTTGTCAAACAATTATGGTAATCGGTTCTCTACTTACCAGCATTTAAAAAAGGTAGTTCCAAAGAATTTAACTTTTGAGGAAATTGATGAATATTTCATTAAAAAAGTTCGGAGATACTTTGAAAAGGATGCAATCAGTAAGAGTGATCTACCTCTTTCTCAAAACTCCAAGTATTCTTATTTCAACAAGTCTAAAGCTGCACTTCGAAATGCGTTCGACAACGGATATTTGACAATAAACTATGCGTCAAAAATAAAATCCAATTGAAGAAGCTTTTCACAAAGCGCAGCTGATACAATTCTTCTTGGAAACCAAAATATTTCCTGTTTCCGAAAAAGCGGATTCAATTATAAAAAAGATGACTGAGAAGCATTTCAGTCATTTTAAAATTTTAGCAGAAAAGGCTAAGTACAGGCATATCAAATTTTTGTATAGTTCTATTTTAGCACTGGCAATCGATATTGTCAACCAAAATGCAAAGTCTGCGGACTCTTCGAAAAATAGCCGCGATGGATTGGAGGAATTGCTATGTTACATTGAAACGACATTTCTTGTTCAATAGATGTTTATTATCTTTAAAATGTTAACTATCAAAATTATACAATTATTTAGCAATCATTTCTTTATGATTGATTCCCCATTCCTTTAAAGCGTAGATAATGGGTGTCAGTGTATCTGCATAAGGCTCTGGCCTGTAAATGATTTTGACCGGATAATCATCAATGATAATTCTCTTGATTAGTTTATGCTGTTCTAAATCTTTCAGCTCCTTCGCTAAAACTTTCGGTGTAATTCCTTCAATACTGTCCTGAATATCGGTAAAACGCTCATTTCCGACACCAACGGAAATGATGATTGCCAGTTTCCATTTACCGTTAATTACCTCCAGCGCATCCTTTACAGGTTTTACGGTGTTGAGACATTCGTTGTAGGGTTTCTTTTTTGCCATTGTGATTGAATTATTAAATATCCGAAGAACGTTCCGCATTGATTTCATCCATCAACTCGGCAAAAAGCTGAGCCGATTTTATTCTGTCTTCTAGTGCAAAGATATTGGAAACCATAATAATTTCATTAACCTGAGTTTTGTTCAGGAAATCTTCTACCTGCTTTTTAACCGTCTCCTTGCTTCCTACAAACGAATATTTTAACATTTGATGCAAACTTGGATGTTTTAAAACTTCAATTAAGTCTTCTGCCATTTCTGTAGGAGGTTGGAGTGGTTTTGAATTTCCGGTCAGGATACCAAAAAACATTCTAATTAACGAGGTGAACGAACGTTCCGCTTCTTCATCCGTATCAGCAACGATGATGTTGACGCCGGCGATTGTGTAAGGTTTATCTAAAACTTCCGATGGCTGGAATTCTTCTCTATAAATTTCCAAAGCCGCGTGAAGATGGGTAGATGCGAAGTGACTGGCAAAAGCGTAAGGAAGCCCTTTTGCAGCAGCGAGATGAGCACTGTCTGTGCTAGAACCTAAAATGTAGATTGGTACTTCAACACCTTCCGCAATCGGAACCCTCACCTTCGATGTTTTATTTTCCGCTGAAAAATATTCCTCGATTTTTTCCACTTCAGCCGGAAAAGAATGCGCTGCCTTCATAAAATCTGAACGAATCGCCTGTGCTGTCGGCATATCAGTTCCGGGAGCTCTTCCCAATCCCAAATCAATTCTGTTGGGATAGAGTTGTGCTAAAGTTCCAAACTGTTCCGCAATCACCAGCGGTGAATGGTTGGGAAGCATAATTCCGCCCGAACCGACTCTTATCTTCTTTGTATTTTCAGCAACATAACCAATTAAAATAGAGGTAGCGCTACTTCCCACTGATTCCGAATTGTGATGTTCTGCAAACCAGTATCTGGAATAATGATTTTCTTCTGCAACCTTCGCGAGTGCTAGCGAATTGTTTAAAGTTTCTTTAAAACTGCTGCCTTCCGAAACAATAGCCAGTTCTAAAATTGAATATGATGTTGTATTACTCATTATAATTCTTTGTAATGTTTGAATCGTACTTGAAAAAATTAACAGCACAAAGTTACAAAATACTTTACAAAAGAAAGTAATTATAAATTAGATAGTTAAAATTGATGTAGTCTTAATTATTAAAAAATGTACTTTCCTAAAGGAAAGTACTATCAAAATGAAAGTAAATTTAACCTAACTTTGCCCCATCGAAAACAGATTAAATTATACAGATTTAAAATCAAAAGACAATGAATAAAAAAAACCGTGTTACGGAAGTTTTAGGAATCAAATATCCAATTATTCAAGGGGCAATGTCGTGGGTAACGAATGCTGAATTTGTTGCAGCAGTGAGCAATGCCGGAGGTCTGGGAATGTTGGGTCCTCACGCTGGTCAGAAAACAAATCCTAAATCTTTGGAAGAAATTACTGAAAGGCTGAGAAAGGAAATTCGTAAGGTAAAACAGTTGACCAATAAGCCTTTTGCAGTGCCGGTAATGCTGTCTAATGACCTGACTACCGTTGATGTCATCGCTGATTTGCTCATTGAAGAAGGTGTTGAAGTGGTTCTTATCAACGGGATTGAAGATTATGAATTTGAACCTTTGGCGAAAAAACTTAAATCAAATAACATTAAAATAATCTATCGTGCATTGAACCCAAGTATAGAAAATGCAAAGTATGCAGAAAAAATTGGTGTCGATATTCTTGTAGCCACCGGATTTGATGAAGGTGGTACTGTGCCTGATAAAATCATTGGTACGTTTTCCATCATACCGATGATATCAGATGCCGTGAATATTCCGGTGATGGCTGCAGGAGGAATTGCTGACCTCCGTGCTGTTCGTGCATCGTTTACATTAGGGGCTGAAGGCGTTTTTGCAGGAACAGTATTTATTGCTACAGAGGAAAATCCTGCCGCTGAAAATGTTAAACAACTCATTGTTGACCATACAGCCAGCGACTTATTGATTTTCAGAACCAATCCGGCGTACTACCGCTCCATTCCAACACCATACAGTCGGGAACTTTTGGAAATGGACGAACGGGGGCATTCTCGTGATGAAATTGCCAATAAAATGTATGGCGAGCAGGGCTTAAAAGTTGGAATGTTGGATGGGGATATTCATAAAGGGTATATCACAGTAGGGAATGGAATTTCTTATATAAAGAATATTCGTCCTGTAAAAGAGGTTGTCGAAGAGTTAATGTATGATTTTAATTAATACAGTTTCTATAATCTATAACATAAAGTAGAACTTAAATTCATCAATATTAAAAAACGGAATGAGTAGGACTGGAAAAAAATTAAAACTAGGTGCCGTTCTGGACGGTTTAGGCTGGAATCATATGGCGTGGCAGCATCCCGCAATGCCTTCTGATGCTAGTGAAAACCTTGATTTTTATATTAAACAGGCTCAATTGGCAGAATCCGCCAAGTTCGATACTTTGTTTTTGGTGGATGTCAGCCACGTCGGTCCCGGAAATATTCCGCATTACCTGAGTATGTTCGAAGGTGTTAGTATAATGTCGGCACTCAGTATGGTGACTAAAAATATTGGGCTTTCTGCTACCATCGCATCTTCTTACGGTGACCCTGACAGTGCTGCAAGGCAGATATTGTCGCTGGATAAAATTAGCAAAGGACGTGCTTCACTCAACGCCATCACTTCCAATCCTGGTGGGATGGTCAATTTCAGTCGCGGACATTTATCAAAGAGAGACCAATACCCGATGAACAAGGAATTTATTGAAATTGTCCTGGGACTTTGGGATACCTATGAAGACGATGCCTTCATCCGTGACAAGAAAAGAGGAATCTTCTTGAATCATCATAAAATGCATCACGTCAACTATCGTGGAGATTATTTTTCGGTAGAAGGTCCTTTGAACATCAGTCGTTCGGTTCAGGGCAGACCTGTTCTTTATACCGCAGGAACATCTGAAAACTTTATGGAAATAGCCACCAGTTACACAGACGGTGTTTTCACATACGGTTACGATTGGGAAGATACAACTGGATTAGCAAACAGAATCAGGCAAAAACTTATTGCAAAACAGAGAAGACCGGAAGATTTCATTATTTCCATCTCACAAAATCCCATTGTAGGTGAAACTGAAAAAGATGCGATTGATAAATATATGGAGCTGATGCAGCTTAGCCCAAGAAACAGTCTGCCGAGACCACAATTTTTTGGTTCAGCCGAAAAGGTGGCAGACCAGGTTCAGAAATGGTACGAAGCAGGAGCAATGGATATGCTTTTAATAAGACAAGACCATCCGTATGGTTTGCGTGATTTTATCGATTTGGTTGTTCCAATGCTTCAGGAAAGGGGCATTTTCAGAACAGAATATGAAGCGGATACTTTGAGAGGCAATCTTGAAATTCCAAATCCTCCATTCAGAAAAATCAATTAAAAATTATAAATCAATTATTATGAAAATAGGAATTATTGGTACCGGCGCAATCGGTGGTACCATTGCAAAAAAGATGGTAGCGGCAGGTCATACTGTAAAAGTAGCTAATTCAGATAATGGCGATAAATTAAAGGCTCGTGCCGGGGAATTGGGAGCTCTGCCTTCCGCATTAGAAGATGTCGTCAATAATGTGGATGTCATTATTTTATCATTGCCAACGGTCGCGATTCCAACTTTGCCTGAAAATCTTTTTTCCAGCGTACCTGATAACGTTATTATTGTAGATACTTCCAACTATTATCCTTTTCGTGATGCTCAGATAGAGGATTTACAAGATGGTAAGGCAGAAAGTGTTTGGGTTTTAGAGCAATTGGGCAGACCTGTGATTAAAGCTTTTAATAATCTGCTGGCAGAAACATTATTAAACCGTGGAAAAGAAGCAGGAAGTGATAACAGAATCGCAATGGCTATTGCCGGAGATGATGCAAATGCCAAGAAAATAATTGCAGGTCTGGTTAATGATGCAGGATTTGATACGGTTGATTCCGGTAGTCTGGAGGATTCCTGGAGACATCAACCCGGAACTCCCGCATATTGTACGGAGCTTAATAAGGAAGAACTGAGGATTTAATTGGACAAAGCAGACAAAGAAAAAGCGCCTGCAATCAGAGATAAAGCTATTACAGAACTTGGCAGTAGAACAACTTACCCTTCACATCAGGAGATCGTTGAGTATAACAGGAATCTTTTTCCCAAAAATCAAAAAAATAGGTGAATAAATATTGAAATACTTGACGAATATCAAAGTACCTACCTGAGAATTTAATATTTATAGTTTAGTGATTAATATTTCATTTAAAAAAATACAGTTGAGATTTTAAATTAGGTTTATCGAAACCATTATCTTTGTATGCAGTATGCTGAACCATTTATTTACAGAAAATAACCCATCCTCAACTGAAGAATCTTTCAGAACATTGACGGAATCATCGAAATCGGGAGAAATCATCAGTTTTTCACGTAAGAAATTTTATTCAGTTATTTTGCTCGATGGCTCTTATGAAATTAATTTCGAAGATACGAGCCTGCCTTTGGAAGGAAAAAATATTTTGTTCACTACAACAAAAGTTCCTTTCGGTATCCATTGTTTTAAGGAAAATAAACCTGTTCAGTCCTGTGCTTTTTCAGAAGGTTTCATTACAAAGGCAAATTCCGGTTATGAATTGCTTTCTTTCAGCGTTTATAAACCAGGCAGTCAGTTTATTTATACTCTTGATGAATTTGAATATGATAAGTTTTCAGATATTTTCAAAAAAATAGCAGAAGAGGATTCAAATGAAGTTAATCCGTTGCAGACATCATTGTTGAGGCATTATACGATGGAGTTGATTCTGAACGGACAAAAATTACAGCCGTCCGCATCGTATATCAATCGCAGAAATACCGCTGAAGTTGTTGCTTGCTCGTTTATAAGACTTTTGGAGAATCAGTTTCCTATTGATGAGCTTACAAAAACCATTGGTATAAAAACCCCTGGTGAATTTGCTGAAGCGCTACATCTTCATCCCGTCTATCTCAACAGACAGGTGAAGAAAGCCAAAGGACGTACGATGAGTGATTTCATTGCGTCACGAGTATTGCAGGAAGCCAAAATCCTTCTCAGAACAACAACCTGGAACATCAGCGAAATTGCTTCTGCACTAGCTTTCGAGGAGGCTTCTCATTTCAATACATTTTTCAGAAAACATACTGAAGTGACACCTTCTGAATATAGAAATTCCAAAGTTTGAATTGTGCAAGCATTGGTTGCATTGTCGCTATAACTTGACTTGAATAAAGACTGAGATTTGCATCAAACAAAAATCAGTACAATGACACAACAAAAAGTAGCTCTGGTTACCGGTGGCAACAGAGGAATAGGAAAGGAAATCGTAAAAAAGTTAATAGAAAAAGACAATGCTGTAATCTTCACCTATCGGTCAAATGAAAAAGAAGCGGAAGACCTTATCGCAGAATTTGAATCCACAGGAACTCGCATAAAAGCTTTGAAACTGGATGTCTCGAAAATAGAAGAGTTTGAGAATTTTTCTAAATCGGTTAACTCAATTCTAAGCGAATGGCAGGTTACAGGAATCGATTCTTTGGTCAACAATGCAGGAATTGGATTTTTTGTAGCCTTTGAAGAAGCAACGGTTGTTCAGTTCGATGAAATGCTGAATGTTCATTTCAAAGGCCCATTTTTCCTGACTCAAAAATTATTGTCATCAATCAATGACGGCGCAAGCATCGTCAATATCAGTTCTACCGCAACCCGTGTTGCACTTCCCGGATTCTCTGTTTATGCTGCAATGAAGTCGGCTATGGAAACGATTTCATTGTATCAGTCCAAAGAATTGGGAGCAAGAAAGATACGTTCCAACAGTATTCTTCCGGGACCAGTTGCAACTGATTTCTCAGGTGGGGCAGTCCGCGATATTGAAGATATCAACAGCCGGATCGCCCAGCAGCACGCATTGGGTAGGGTAGGCTTACCAAAAGACATTGCTTCTGCCGTGGCATTTTTATGCAGTGAAGATTCTGCCTGGATCGACGGACAGGCGATCGAAGTATCGGGAGGTTATATGTAAAGGAT
>Ga0213836_101995_pt1 | contig 10463 bp, 9 predicted proteins | sample SWPATP03_FD_160578 | JGI IMG/M metagenome (GOLD analysis project Ga0213836, IMG submission 160578) | Coastal seawater microbial communities from Marineland, Florida, United States - SWPA TP0 #3 | ecosystem: Environmental > Aquatic > Marine > Coastal | place: USA: Florida | collected 2016-08-05
CCGACGTGCTCACGGCATTGCGTGCGACTTCTTCCACGGCGCTGGTCATCTCGTTGACCGCCGTTGCGGCCTGCTCGATTTCGTTGTTCTGCTGCGACAGGCCGCGCGCGCTCTCGTCGGTGACAGCGTTCAGCTCTTCAGCCGCCGATGCCAGCTGAGTCGCCGAGCCGGAAATGCGCTGCAGCGTGTCGCGCAGCTTGGATTGCATCTTCAGCATGGCGGCCAGCAGACGACCGGCTTCGTCGGTGCCGTCGACATGAATGGTGCGCGTCAGGTCGCCTTCGGCGATTTCTTCGGCTGCATTCAAGGCCGAAGCGATCGGGCGGGTGATGCTGTTGGTCAACAGCCAGGCGAACAGCAACGTCAACGCAGTAGCGATGATCAACAGCGTGACCACCATTGTGAAGGCCGTCGAGTACTGCTGCGATGCCTGGCTGTTGGTGTTGTTGAGCTGCTGCGTGTTGATTTCGATCAGTTTGCCCAACACCACGTTCATCTGATCGGAGTTGGTCTGCAGATCGGCATTGAGCAGCGCCGTCAGCTCGTCGAGCTTGTTGGCGCTGCTCAGCGACTTCATGCGCTCTTCAAGCTGGCGATAGTCGTTGAGCAGTTTGACGTACTGATCGTAAGTCGCCTGCTCGTCGGGCGCGGAAATCAGCTTGATGTAGACCGCGCGCGCGTCGTCGATCTGGCGGTTGCGCATTGCCAGCAGCTCGATGGTTTTCTGCTGGGTGTCAGCGTCGCGGTTGAGCATCAGTCGGTACGACAGCACGCGCAGGCGAATGCTACCTTCGGTCAGCCTGTCGAGCGCTTTGATGCTTGGCATGCTGTTGGTGGCCATGACCTCGGTCGCGTCGTTGATCTTGCTCATTTGCATCAGGGCGAAGACACCCAGAATGATCATCAGCACGCCGATGATGGAGAAGCCGAGAAACGCGCGAGGCGCGATATTCATATTACGTAGGGACATTACGGTTCCTGGGAAAGCCGCGTTCCGTGCGAGGCGGGGGAGAATAAATGACGAGGATGCACGGCTTATCGGTCGGTCCGTCAGACACTTGAACCCTTTGGTCCATTACTGTGCGCTTATGTCGCAGCCAGGCCGATCTGACGAACAGCAGGAACAAGATGGGCAAAACGCAGTCAATCAGGGCCCTGATGCGTTTGCGGGATTGAAGCGAAACAAGTGCTTTTTTGGTCGGTGTTGCGGCGTAAATGCCCTGATTTCACTGGTAGCTGAAGTGACTTTTCTTTATCGTACGCGCCCTTTGAAATTTGCCTGAGAAATCAAAATGTTGGAAGCATCCCTAAGCCAGTTGGAAAAGCTCGTCGGTGACCTGGTACAGCAGAATCACGACCTGCAGAACACGAACGCGCAGCTTGCCGAAGCGTTGAAACAGGCCAGGGATGACAACGACAGCCTGCAACTGAGTCTGCTGGAGCAGGAAGAGAAACAGGGCGCCACGGCAGCCCGCATTCAGGCGCTGGTTGATCGTGCGACCAGCGTCAGCGCGGTCAACGCATGATCCTGGACAGCGACACCACCAAGGTCATTTCCATCCTCGGCAACGACTACACGATCAAAGCGCCAGAAGGTCAGGAACAGGCCTTGATGGACGCGGTGACGATGCTCAAGTCGGCGCTGTCGGAAACCAAGCGCAGCTATCCGACCCTGATCGGTGATCGCCTGTTGGTGTTGGCCGCACTGAACCTGTGTTCCAAGCAGGTCGAATTGCAGCGCCGACACGCCGAAGAGCTGAGCCGGTATGAAGAGCAGGTCAGTGCGACGGTCGAGGTGATCGAGAAGACCATCGCGCAAGGGTGATGTGTCAGGCGCTCCTGCAACGGTATCGTCCTGATCAGGCTCCCATCACCAACCGGATATCCGCTGCGAGCTCGCGCACGCGTGCTTCTTCGGTGTCCCACGAGCACATGAAACGCGCGCCGCCGCTGCCGATGAAGGTGTAGAAGCGCCAGCCTCTGGCCGTCAGCGCGGCGATGGCCGCTTGCGAGAGCTGCAGGAACACGCCGTTGGCCTGGACCGGGAACATCAACTCCACACCCGGAATGTCCTTGACCAGCTCCGCCAGCAATTGCGCGCAACGATTGGCGTGCCGCGCGTGCTTGAGCCAGGCGTCGTTTTCCAGCAGCCCGACCCACGGCGCTGACAAGAAGCGCATTTTCGACGCCAGCTGGCCGGCCTGCTTGCAGCGATAATCGAAGTCTTCCGCCAGTTTGTGGTTGAAGAACAGAATCGCCTCACCCACGGCCATGCCGTTCTTGGTGCCGCCGAAGCACAAGACGTCGATGCCGGCTTTCCATGTCAACTCGGCAGGCGTGCAGCCCAGATAGGCGCATGCATTGGCGAAGCGGGCGCCATCCATGTGCAGGTTCAGGCCCAGTTCCTTGCACGTGTCGCTGATGGCTTTCAGCTCCTCGGGCAGGTAGACGCTGCCGACTTCCGTCGCTTGTGTCAGCGTCACGACGCGAGGCTTGGGGTAGTGGATGTCGGCGCGCTTGAGGGCGACTTCACGAATGGAGTCGGGCGTCAGCTTGCCGTTCTCGCTGCGCGCGGTCAGCAGTTTCGAGCCATTGGAGAAGAACTCCGGCGCGCCGCACTCATCGGTTTCGACGTGAGCGGTTTCCGAACAGATGACGCTGTGATAACTCTGGCACAGTGACGACAACGCCAGCGAGTTGGCAGCGGTGCCGTTGAAGGCGAAGAAGACTTCGCAGTCTGTCTCGAACAACTGACGGAATTGATCGGCCGCGCGCGCTGTCCATTGGTCGTCACCGTAGGCACGCTGATGACCGTGGTTCGCTTGTTCCATGGCCGCCCAGGCTTCCGGGCAGATTCCCGAATAGTTGTCGCTGGCAAACTGCTGGCTTTGGTCTGACATGGCCGGTTCCCTGTAATCGAAGGCTGCGACTGTAACCAAGAATCATGGGTTTGGTCATGCATTGTTGCGTCAGAAAATTCAGTCAGACAGCGAAGTGAGATGAGCGAAACGAACTCGACGATCAGACCGGTGCGTGACCGCGCGCTGGACTTGCTCAAGTGGCTGGCAATGCTGAGCATGGTGATGGATCACCTGAGGTACGTCGGCTTGCACGTAGACGGGCTGTATGTGCCGGGGCGTCTGGCCTTTCCGTGGTTTTGCCTGGCAATCGCGGTCAATGTCACCCGCAACGCCGTCCGGGACGTTCCGCCAGCGGCTCGCTGGAAATATCTGGCGTGGCTTGCAGTGTTTTCACTGCTGGCCGAATTGCCGTACCGGCTCTACATGGCGGACGAGGTCAGTACGCTGAACGTCCTTCCGACTCTGGCATTGGGCCTGGTGGTCGCGCAGGGCGGGCTGAGTCGTTCATGGCCGGCGCGCGCGCTGGGTATCGTGGCGCTGGGCATCGGCGTCGCGTGTGGTTCGCAATTGATGTTCGGCGCATATGGCGTGTTGTTGCCCGCGGCATTTGCGCTGGTGTTGCGACGTTCGTTGTGGCTGGCGATCGTGCCGGGCGTTGTCTGCCTGCTGAGCAACGAGTGGCCGAAAATCATCGACGGGATGTTGTGGGGCGATCCGATTTCAATCGGCGCCTTGATCGCCTGCCTGCTCGCGCCATTGGCCGGACTGGCGCTGTTGCGCTGGCGCCCTGGGTTCAGTGTCTGGCCGATGCGGCGTTGGGCGTATCTGATTTATCCGGGGCATTTTTTGCTCTTGTTCGGTTTGCGCCAGATTTTCGCCTGACGCACGACCCCTGCAGGAGCGCGCTTACTCGCGAATGCGGTGTGTCAGACACCATTGATGTATTTGATCCTGCTCATCGCGGGCAAGCGCGCTCTACAGGTCTGGCAGCGATTCACCGTTTGTTGCAGGGCACCGACATCCCTGTAGACAAACCGCCATCAGCGCATTTATCTTCCGCACCAGGCCACCGCAGTGGCCAGCGTCGCTCGGACGGTTCCGGGCGCTTACGTCTTCTAGAGGCCTCCATGGCAGACCAAGGTTCGCCGCGCCGTTTTGCGCGCATCGATCGACTCCCCCCTTACGTGTTCAACATCACCGCCGAGCTGAAAATGGCCGCTCGACGTCGTGGTGAGGACATCATCGACCTGAGCATGGGCAACCCCGATGGGGCAACGCCGCCGCACATCGTCGAAAAACTGGTCACCGTCGCCCAACGTGAAGACACTCACGGCTACTCGACTTCGCGTGGCATTCCGCGTCTGCGTCGGGCGATCTCCAGCTGGTACAAAACGCGTTACGAGGTCGACATCGACCCGGAATCCGAAGCCATCGTCACCATCGGTTCCAAGGAAGGCCTGGCGCATCTGATGCTCGCCACGCTGGATCAGGGCGATACGGTGCTGGTGCCCAATCCCAGCTACCCGATTCATATCTATGGTGCGGTCATCGCCGGTGCTCAAGTGCGTTCGGTACCGCTGATTCCGGGCGTGGACTTTTTCGCCGAGCTGGAAAAGGCCATTCGTGGCTCGATTCCCAAGCCGAAGATGATGATTCTGGGCTTCCCGTCCAATCCGACCGCGCAGTGCGTGGAGCTGGATTTCTTCGAGCGCGTGGTGGCGCTGGCCAAGCAGTACGACGTGCTGGTGGTGCACGATCTGGCCTACGCCGACATCGTCTACGACGGCTGGAAAGCTCCTTCGATCATGCAGGTGCCAGGCGCCAAGGACATCGCGGTGGAATTTTTCACCCTGTCCAAGAGCTACAACATGGCGGGCTGGCGCATCGGTTTCATGGTCGGCAATCCCGAGCTGGTCAACGCCCTGGCGCGGATCAAGAGCTACCACGACTACGGCACCTTCACCCCGCTGCAAGTGGCCGCTATCGCTGCCCTGGAAGGTGACCAGCAATGCGTGCTGGACATCGCCGAGCACTATCGCCAGCGCCGCAACGTGCTGGTGAAAGGCTTGCATGAGCTGGGCTGGATGGTCGAGAACCCGAAAGCGTCGATGTACGTCTGGGCCAAGATTCCCGAGGCGTACGCCCACCTGGGTTCGCTGGAATTCGCCAAGAAGATGCTGCTCGAGGCCAAGGTCTGCGTGTCGCCGGGCGTCGGTTTTGGCGAATATGGCGACGATCACGTACGTTTCGCGCTGATCGAAAACCAGGACCGCATCCGCCAGGCGGTCCGCGGTATTCGCGGGATGTTCCGCTCTGATGGCTTGATTGCTCCGAGAGCCTGACCGGCCGTTCAGCAGCCAGGGTCGCGACTGGACCCTGGCGCTGCTGGCAGTGCGATATGCCTGATTATCGGGTCGTGGGGTGGTTGTGATCGGGTTGTGATGCCATACACAATCGACAGCTCATCAGAGCCGTTCTCCACATAATAGTCACCCGGTACTGCACACCGTATTGCTTCAATTTCCGACACCGTCGTAGAGTAACTTCGCCCTTCAACGGTACGAATGTTAACGGCTACTTTCCGATCTTCAGACACCCTCAAAGTCCGATCCATGACGATGTCTTCTTCAGTCTGACTCAGATATAAGGTCGAACCTTTGGGCAGTGACAGCGCAATATCCGACTCAACGGCATCCGGCGCTGCGACAGTCGGTATTTCCCAAAGATATATTTCGGCCACCGCCGCTCCCGCTTCATAGGACAGGATTTTGAAGATCAAGGAGTGAAAGGCATCGTTCTGATAGATGATGTCGTGTGGACCTGCATAGAGCCTGGCATCGACCGCAGTCACCGTTCCCGATAGCGTTTCTTCGGTGTCTGCGAAGTGCACCGTAATCAGAGCATCCGAGGTGGGAAGTTCCTGCACTGTTCTCAGTTTGACGAAACCCTGAATATCCAGATCATGGAACACGCCCTGAGCGAGAAAGAGCAGTGGATCGACAGCGGTTACCTGAGCAGAGCGGCGAGCGTTTAAAGTTCTCCAGCGTTCGGGTGTAAGCACACGTGATTTTGCCACGATATTCATATCGGACTCCTTCCAGGATTGATGTGTACGCGGTCCTTCAGTGCTGAAAGTATCACCAAGGTGTTTGCGCGAATACTGTCAGTTTTGACAGTGCTCATGCCCTTGGTTGGAAACGTCGATGCAGTTTTAAAAGGCAGTCTCCGGGAGTGAACCAGGCCCCTCGCGCAGGCCGCGCGAGGAATCAGGGCCTATTCAGCGCTGAGGGACTGTTGCCAGCCAAACAGGTCTGAATGCGACATTGATTCACCAAACATCCCCGGCATTGACCGGGGATTTTTCTGTGCGCGATCTGCCCCTGCCCGGAGGGCGTAGCAGTCCGTCTTGCCGGCGATTGGCTGCGAAGCAGTCATGAAATCAGACAGCGTGATCTCCCTGACACCCCGCGTCGCAGCAGCTTGCCGCCGGTTCCCGGCAGATCGCCGGCAAGCCCGACACCCACGGCCTTCGGCCAGAATCAAGGCCGTAACTACGTCGGCTACGCCTGTCTTCAAGTACCGGTTCGAATCCATGTCGTAAACGCGCCTTTGCGTGGCGTGCGTAGGCATCTAGCCTCCCTGCGTCAGCCCTACCATCGCTTCCAAAGGGCAGTCCACACGCCCTATCGATAATTCAGGCGCCGCGCCGCCGCTGGGAGAACCGCGATGTTCAGCAAGCAAGACCAGATCCAGGGTTATGACGATGCACTGTTGGCGGCGATGAATGCCGAAGAGCAGCGTCAGGAAGATCACATCGAGCTGATCGCCTCGGAGAACTACACCAGCAAGCGCGTCATGCAAGCTCAGGGCAGCGGCCTGACCAACAAATACGCCGAAGGCTATCCGGGCAAGCGCTACTACGGCGGCTGCGAGCACGTCGACAAGGTCGAGCAACTGGCCATCGACCGTGCCAAGCAACTGTTCGGCGCTGATTACGCCAACGTGCAGCCGCACTCCGGTTCGTCGGCCAACAGCGCCGTTTACCTGGCCTTGCTGCAAGCCGGCGACACTATTCTGGGCATGAGTCTGGCCCACGGTGGTCACCTGACCCACGGCGCGAAAGTGTCGTCTTCGGGCAAGCTCTACAACGCCGTTCAATACGGCATCGACACCACCACCGGCCTGATCGACTACGACGAAGTGGAGCGCCTGGCCGTCGAGCACAAGCCGAAAATGATCGTCGCCGGTTTCTCGGCTTATTCGAAAACCCTGGATTTCCCGCGCTTCCGTCAGATCGCCGACAAGGTGGGCGCGCTCCTCTTCGTCGACATGGCCCACGTCGCAGGTCTGGTGGCGGCTGGTTTGTACCCCAATCCTCTTCCGTACGCTGACGTTGTCACCACCACCACGCACAAAACCCTGCGCGGCCCTCGCGGTGGCCTGATCCTGGCGAAGTCCAACGAGGAGATCGAGAAAAAGCTCAACTCTGCCGTATTCCCGGGCGCTCAAGGCGGCCCGCTGATGCACGTCATCGCCGGCAAGGCGGTATGTTTCAAAGAAGCCATGGAGCCTGGCTTCAAGGCTTATCAGCAGCAGGTGATCGACAACGCTCAGGCGATGGCGCAAGTGTTCATCGATCGCGGTTACGACGTGGTCTCCGGCGGTACCGACAACCACTTGTTCCTGGTCAGCCTGATCCGTCAGGGCCTCACCGGTAAAGACGCGGACGCTGCGCTCGGCCGCGCCCACATCACGGTGAACAAGAATGCCGTTCCGAACGATCCACAGTCGCCGTTCGTGACCTCGGGCCTGCGCATCGGCACCCCGGCGGTCACCACCCGCGGCTTCAAAGTGACCCAATGCATCACGCTGGCTGGCTGGATCTGCGACATTCTCGACAACCTCGGCGATGCCGATGTCGAGGCCAATGTTGCCGGTCAGGTCGCCGCGCTGTGCGCCGATTTCCCGGTTTACCGCTGAGTCAGGAGTAGCACCATGCAACATTACTCAGGCTTCGGCCTCTTCAAACACTCCCTCAGCCACCACGAAAACTGGCAGCGCATGTGGCGCACGCCGACCCCGAAAAAGGTCTACGACGTGGTCATCGTTGGCGGCGGCGGTCACGGTCTGGCGACCGCGTACTACCTGGCCAAGGAGCACGGCATCACCAACGTGGCCGTGGTCGAAAAAGGCTGGCTGGGCGGCGGCAACACTGCCCGAAACACGACAATCGTGCGTTCCAACTACCTGTGGGATGAATCCGCGCATCTGTACGAACACGCGATGAAGCTGTGGGAAGGCCTGTCCCAGGACCTGAACTACAACGTGATGTTCTCCCAGCGCGGCGTGTACAACCTGTGCCACACCCTTCAAGACATGCGCGATTCCGAGCGCCGCGTCAGCGCCAACCGCTTGAACGGTGTTGACGGCGAGCTGCTCAACGGCAAACAGGTGGCCGAAGAAATTCCGTACCTGGACTGCTCGAAGAACACCCGCTACCCGATCATCGGCGCGACCGTTCAACGTCGCGGCGGTGTCGCGCGTCACGACGCCGTGGCCTGGGGCTTTGCCCGTGCCGCCGACGCGTTGGGCGTAGACCTGATTCAACAGACTGAAGTGACTGGTTTCCGTAAAGAGAACGGCGTGTGCATCGGCGTCGAAACCAATAAAGGCTTCATCGGCGCCAAGCGCGTCGGCGTGGTGACCGCCGGTAACTCCGGTCACATGGCCAAGCTCGCGGGCTTCCGTCTGCCGGTCGAATCTCACCCGTTGCAGGCGCTGGTGTCCGAGCCGATCAAGCCGATTATCGACAGCGTGATCATGTCCAACGCCGTTCACGGCTACATCAGCCAGTCCGACAAGGGCGACCTGGTGATCGGCGCCGGTATCGACGGCTGGGTCGGCTACGGTCAGCGCGGTTCTTACCCGGTGATCGAGCACACCATCCAGGCCATCGTGGAGATGTTCCCGGTGCTGTCGCGCGTGCGCATGAACCGTCAGTGGGGCGGCATCGTCGACACCACGCCGGACGCTTGCCCGATCATTTCCAAAACGCCTGTGCCGAACATGTTCTTCAACTGCGGTTGGGGCACCGGTGGCTTCAAGGCCACTCCGGGTTCGGGCAACGTGTTCGCTGCCAGCCTGGCCAAGGGCGAAATGCACCCGCTGGCCAAACCGTTTTCCATCGACCGTTTCCACAACGGCGCACTCATTGACGAACACGGCGCTGCCGCTGTCGCCCACTAACAGGAGAAATCCCATGTTGCACATCTTCTGTCCTCACTGTGGCGAACTGCGCTCCGAAGAGGAATTCCACGCGTCCGGCCAGGCTCACATCCCGCGTCCACTGGACCCGGCTGCCTGCACGGACGAGCAGTGGGGCGATTACATGTTCTTCCGCGATAACTCGCGCGGACTGCACCACGAGCTGTGGATTCATGCCGCGGGTTGCCGCCAGTACTTCAACGCCACGCGTAACACCATGACGTACGAAATTGTCGAAACCTATCCGATTGGCACCCAGCCTCAGTTCAAAGAAACGCCGGCGTCTGCAATCAAGAACACGCAGGGAGATCAGGTATGAGCCAGTCCAATCGCCTGCCTAACGGCGGCCGCATCGACCGCAGCAAAGTCCTGAACTTCAACTTCAACGGCCAGACCTATCAAGGCTTTGAAGGCGATACCCTGGCTGCTGCGTTGCTCGCCAACGGCGTCGACATCATCGGCCGCAGCTTCAAGTACTCGCGTCCTCGCGGCATCTTCGCCGCCGGTTCCGAAGAGCCGAACGCCGTCCTGCAGATCGGCGCGACCGAAGCCACTCAGATCCCCAACGTGCGTGCCACGCAACAGGCGCTGTACTCGGGCCTCGTCGCCACCAGCACCAATGGCTGGCCGAGCGTGAACACCGACATGATGGGGATTCTCGGCAAGGTCGGCGGCAAGCTGATGCCGCCGGGCTTCTACTACAAAACCTTCATGTATCCGCAGTCCTTCTGGATGACGTACGAGAAGTACATCCGCAAGGCTGCCGGTCTGGGTCGCTCGCCGACTGAAAACGATCCGGACACTTACGACGCCATGAACCGGCACTGCGATGTGCTCGTGGTCGGTGCAGGCCCGGCAGGCCTGGCGGCTGCACTGGCTGCTGCGCGCAGCGGTGCTCGCGTTATCGTCGCAGACGAACAGGAAGAATTCGGCGGCAGCCTGCTCGATTCCCGCGAGAGTCTGGACGGCAAGCCTGCGGCGGAGTGGATTGCCACGGTCGTTGCCGAACTCAAAAGCCTGGCTAACGTGACGCTGCTGCCACGCGCGACCGTGAACGGCTATCACGATCACAACTTCCTGACGATTCACGAGCGTCTGACCGATCACCTCGGCGATCGCGCGCCCATCGGCCAGGTGCGTCAGCGCATGCACCGCGTTCGCGCCAAGCGCGTCGTGCTGGCGACCGGTACGCACGAACGTCCGCTGGTCTACGGCAATAACGATGTGCCGGGCAACATGCTCGCCGGCGCGATTTCCACCTATGTTCGTCGTTATGGCGTGGCACCTGGCAAGAAGCTCGTGCTGTCGACCAACAACGATTACGCCTACCGCGTCGCG
>Ga0213836_101998_pt1 | contig 10451 bp, 9 predicted proteins | sample SWPATP03_FD_160578 | JGI IMG/M metagenome (GOLD analysis project Ga0213836, IMG submission 160578) | Coastal seawater microbial communities from Marineland, Florida, United States - SWPA TP0 #3 | ecosystem: Environmental > Aquatic > Marine > Coastal | place: USA: Florida | collected 2016-08-05
TATCCAAAAGTTGGTAGATGATTACAGGCTCTGATTTTCCTTTAAGGGAAATTGGAGACAACTCCTTGAATTCAAAATAGTTGGATGTTAATTTATAAGTATTGGGACCTACAAAAATTTCCCCTGATTCCGAAGCACCTTCCAATCGGGCCGCAAGGTTCACTGCATCTCCCATGACAGAGTATTGTTGTCTTCCTTCAGAACCCAAGCCACCTGCTACCACCAAACCTGTATTGATACCAAAGTGCATGCCCAGGTTTACTCCCATTTTTCGGTTGAATTGCTTCAGGGTTTCCATCATTTCCAAAGCAGCCCTCAATGCCCGTTCAGCATCATTTTCCATGGCCACGGGTGCACCAAAAAGTGCCATGATCTCGTCTCCAATGAATTTATCAATGACACCTCCATATTTTTCGACTATCGGGACCAAGGAATCAAAGCAGGCATTCATTAATTCTCTGACCTTTTCCGGATCAGATTTTTCAGACAAAGCCGTGAAACCAGAAAGATCAGCAAACATGATGGTTACCAACTTCCTTTCTCCTTCCTGGATTTTGGGAACCATTTCAGATGATAAGGCATCTAATTTTTCCTTGAGAGGAGCCAATGCTACATCCACTATTGCATCTCCCAAAATCCCCCGTTGGGCTTCCAAAGCCTGTATGGCAACAAGAATCTGTTCTTTTTCTGTCATATTGTAAAAATGGGGACCTAAAAACGCTCTTGTAGTAGGGAAAACATTTGTTCTTTCAGGTAATAGATTAGGTCCAACTTATGTTAAAGCACTAATCAGACCCTTAGGAAAGAACAATCACATGCATTGAAAATAGGCTTTTTTCCATGAAGAAAAAATACCTGACAAAGGAAAAAATATGTGCCTCAAAAAATTTAGTACCTTAAATAAATGGTTAAAAATAACCCATAAAATCATTTCTCTTTCTTCAAAGAAAATCCTACCCCAAAATCCTAAATTATAATGGCGGGGAAAAACCTTTATATTTTACGCTTTTTAAAAAAATTACATTTCAGATAATAGTTTTAAATAAAAACGCAGCCCTGCAAAAGCTGCGTCTTATTACAATATTGGTGGTTTTTAAGTGGTTTAAAACAACATCGGGGCAAATAAACTCAAGTACTCTCTCCAGTTGGCCCAGGTATGGCCACCTTCATTCTCATAGTATTCATGTTCAAAATTGGTTTTCTTCAATACATCCAACAGCCTTTTATTGGATTCCATCACAAAGTCATCCACACCACAGGCTACCCAATATTTGGAGACTCCACTCGCTTTTAAAGCCAAAAACTTCTTTTCCATTTCGTCCATATTCTCATTCTGATTGAATATGCCGCTGCTAAATACACCAATATAGCCAAATGTGCCCGGATAGGTGATGGAAGCTGTAATGGTATGACCTCCTCCCATGGATAAGCCCGCAATGGCACGGCTATCTTTATTGGCTTTCACTCTATAGTTCTTTTCTATATAAGGAATTACATCCTCCACCAGACTTTTTTCAAACTGACCTTGGAACTGAACATAACTTTCTCTTGTAATCGGAGGTAATCCAGGTTTCTGACGCAAAGTAGACGTTTGCCAGGCATTTCCATTGGTCATGACGATAATCATGGGTTTGGCTTTTCCTTGGGCAATCAGGTTATCCAATATCAGGTTGGCTCTACCCAAAGAGGTCCAGGCATCTTCATCACCACCCCCGCCATGCAATAAATACAGGACGGGATAAGATTCCTGACCGGATTCGTAGCCTGGAGGAGTATAAACATACATTCTTCTGTAAGCATCCAAAGATGGGGATTCATACCAAACCTGGGACATATTTCCATGTGGTGTATCATTCATCAGGAAGAATTCAGCACCCTCCCCAGGTACCATCAGCAAGCTGGCATAACGTGTACCGTCTCTCAGTGCATGGGGATTTGTAGGGTCTATAGCAGCCACACCATCCACAAAAAAGTTATAATGGTACATAGAAGGAGCCAATGGTTCTATGGTAATAGACCAAACTCCTTGCTCACCTTTTGTCAAGGGTAAGGTTTTTCCAAATCCCATCCAACTTCCATTGATGGTCACCGAATTGGCAGTTTCTGACAACACCCTAAAGGTGACAGCATTGTCAGGGCCAACTTCTGGAGAAACTACTTGTGGTGCCTGCATGGCACTGATTTCCTGTGCATTCAGGTTGGCAACATTGCCTAACAACAAAAAAGCAGCAAGGAAGGCTTTAAAGATTATCTTTTTCATGGTATTGGGTTATAAAGTGTATTTAATTCATTATTGGAAAAGTCTCGGTGCAAATTGACTCAAGTAAATCCTCCAGTTTCTCCATATATGTCCCCCCTCACTTTCCTCATATTCGTAGGGCATGCCCATTTTGTCCAATTTCTCGCGGAATTCTACATTGGCATCGAATAAGAAATCTGTTTTCCCTATCGCGATCCAATACAATTTGTACCCATTTTCCATTTGAGTCTTTAGTGTACCATCAATGTCATTATAAACTTTTGAAGTAGCATCTTCTCTAGGCATGATGGCAGCAGAAAACAGACCTATATAATCAAAGGTATTGGGATAAAACCTGGATATATGCATGGTGTGAAAGCCCCCCATAGAAAGACCCGCTATGGCCCGATGGGACTTATCCGCTTTTACCCGGTAATTACTCTCTACAAAATTCACGATATCCATGAAATTTGCTTCATAGGTGCCATCCATTGTTTTGGGAATCATAAATTGGGGTTTATACAATCCTAAACTTCCTTCTCCAGGAGCGGCATCTTGGATCACATTCCCATTCGGCATGACCACAATCATAGGTTTTGCTTTGCCCTGCGCAATCAGGTTATCCATAATCTGGGCTGTTCTTCCCAAGGAAATCCAAGCCTCCTCATCCCCTCCCGCTCCATGTAGCAGATATAATACTGGATATTGAACAGCCGAATTTTCATATCCGGGAGGGGTGTAAACTGTAATTCTTCTTTCCATTCCCAAACCTGGGGAACTGTACCATCTGCGGGCCACCGTACCATGAGGGACAGTATTGGTTTTAAATAGGTCAGCATGGCCTCCACCAATAATAAAAATGTTGGTGACTGAAGCCACATCTCTTATCAAAAATGGGTTATTGGGGTCTGTGGTCGTAAATCCATCAATGATAAAGGAATAATTGTAGAGCTCAGGACCTAAGGGTTCACTGGTAAATTCCCAAACACCATTTTCACCTTTCTTCAAATCGGCTTTTCCGGGGCCATCCACCATACCCATAGGAGATTCAATTTTGACAGTGGGTAAAAAATCACCGGTGACTTGAACAGTTTGGGCATTGGGAGCCAATAAGCGGAATGTAACCCTATTGTTGTCAGTAATTTCGGGACTGATGATTTGTTGGCTACGAAAGAGCGCTTCTTGGGCAAAAAGTCCAGCTCCTGTAGCAAGCAACAAGAATAAAGAAAGCAAGAGGTATTTTTTCATAAGATTTATTGTTAATTTTCAATATGTAAAATTAACATAATGGATCTAAATTTCCTATACATTTGTGAAAGCAAAAATTCCGAATGGTTTAAAATGCGAGAATAAAAAGTTTCGAAAACCCCTTAAAGAATAAATAAAATCACTCCTATGTACTGAAAAAGCCATTATTTCATTTAAATTCCTTTCGAAAACTAAAAAACCATGAAAACCAAAATCCTTTCCTTGACTTTATTTCTTTCCCATCTGCTTGTCTTTTTGGCATTCAGTCAATCACCGAAGTTGATTGTAAGAGGGGATGATATGGGGTCCTCCCGCTCGGCTAACCTTGCCAGCATTGAAACCTACACAGAGGGTATTGAAACATCCATTGAGTTGATGGTGGTCACGCCTTGGTTTCCGGAAGCTGCACAATTATTAAGAAAGCATACCGGCATAGATGTGGGACTTCATTTGGTCATTACAAGTGAATGGGATGGTATCAAATGGAGACCCCTTACATACTGCCCCAGCCTTACGGATTCGGATGGCTATTTTTTACCCATGATGGGACCCAACCCAAATTATCCAAGGCTTTCAATTATGGAAAGCAATTGGAAACTGGAGGAAATTGAAAAGGAGTTTCGTGCCCAGATTGATTTTGCCCTTAAACATGTCCCTCAAATCAGTCATTTATCAGGCCATATGGGTGCTACAGGCTTCCATCCCGATGTAACAGACATGGTGGCCCGCCTCTCTGAGGAATATGACCTACCGGTAATGAGCAGGTCAAATATGCAAAGCTTAGGCATAGCTGGTGTGACCTATGATGGTCCCAAGACAAGCTCTGAGGAAAAGGAAAGTGCATTTATCCGAATGCTGGAAAAATTAGAAGCTGGAAAATCTTATTTGTTTGTCGATCATCCTGCCTATGACAACTTGGAAATGCAGGGAGTAGGTCATATTGGTTATGAGGATGTAGCGATAGACCGTCAAGGAGTAACTGATACCTGGACCAGTGAAAAGGTGAAACGGGTCATCGCTGACAAAGAAATTGAACTGGTGAATTTCATCACCCTTTCCAAGGCTTTGCCCAGAAGTGATCCTGAAAAAGAAAAAGTAAGTAAGGATGCCATTGCTGCTTATTTGCAGGCTGTCAAAGAAAATGAACAGGATCTTCACAGTTTGATGATTGTCAGAAATGGAAAAGTAGTAGCTGAGGAATATTTTGGAGAGCATGCTGCCAATAAAAATCATGCGCTGTATTCGGTTAGTAAAACCTTCACTTCCACGGCAATTGGCTTTGCTGTCCAGGAAGGGCTGTTGACAGTAAATGATCAAGTGATTGCCTTTTTTCCTGACAAACTCCCAAATGAAATCAGCGAAAACCTCAAAAAACTGGAAATAAGGCATTTGCTGACAATGACCGTGGGACATGATGTAGATCCAACAAGAGCTCTGAGGGAAAAGCGGGAGGAAGACTGGGTGGAAGCTTTTTTGGCATTTCCAGTTGACCATCAACCAGGCACCCAATATGTGTACAACAGTCTGGCTACGTATATGCTTTCAGCCATTCTCCACAAGGTTACAGGAGAGCGCTTATTGGATTACCTTCAGCCCAGACTTTTAAGGCCTTTGGGAATTGTAGGGGCTACTTGGGAACAAAGTCCTCTGGGAATCGATGTAGGGGGCTGGGGACTGGAAGTGAAAACCGAAGATATGGCCAAATTAGGGCAGTTTTACCTACAGAAAGGTCAATGGAATGGCAAACAGCTACTGCCAAGGGAGTGGATTGAAGAAGCAAGTGCTGCCCAGGTACCCTCCCTTCCTGCAGGACAGAAAAAAGAGGACTTGAAAATCGAAGCGAAAGATTCTGATTGGTTACAGGGATATGGCTATCAACTTTGGAGAAGCAGGCATTATTCTTTCAGGGCAGATGGTGCCAATGGACAATTTATCCTGATACTTCCTGAGAAAAATACGGTCATAGTCACTACAGCAAATATTCAGAACATGCAAGCGGAGCTCAATCTGATCTGGGAACATCTATTATCTGGATTGATGGATGAATGAAACTATTGGTAAAATACTTAAAATCAGTTTGGAAATCTGCCAAAAAACTTGCTTGGGCACTAACGGTTGCGTTTATGATAGGTGTGCATAATTTTTACACAGGAGAAACAAAATCTAAAGATGATATTGTATTCCAAATTGAACATGATGTGGAAGAAGAAGATAATGCGCCCTTGAATCCAAAATAATTGGGATTTGTAGGGGTTTTTAGCATTTTTTAAGAATCAACCTAATGTGTTTTTATAGTACATTTGTGACATGTTCTGATCAGATGAGTAATGTACTGCTGGATTTGATCTCAGCCTGACAATCCCATTTATTTTCAACCCCCATAAACACCCAAACTATGAAAACCAAAAGAATCTCCGCCATTTTCTTGATTGTAGCCCTACTGTTATCCATTCCATTTATTGCCATGCAGTTTACAGAAGAAGTCCAATGGTCTCCATTTGACTTTATCCTCATGGGGGTTTTGTTATCCCTTACTGGTTTGGGAATAGACTTCATTCTAAGAACATTTCCAAAACTTCAGCAAAGATTACTCTTAATTGCTGTGGTCTTGGGAGCCTTCTTTTTAATTTGGGCTGAATTGGCTGTTGGCCTATTCGGGAGTCCTTTTGCGGGGAGTTAAGAAGAATAAAGTAATTCCTACTTTAATTATGCGCAATTCAAATTTGAAAATAACTTATTACTAAATGGCTAAGGGGCTCCCTTTGGTTTTAATGTTGGTTCAAAGTATTGTTTTGAATAGTATTATCATAAATCATAATTTCCGATGGAGGTTTTCTTGTTTTCTTTATCCGATCGAAAATAAAAAATGCCTGAACTAAAAAATCAGTTTCATCAAAGGTTTTAATGGGCTTTATGCCGTGATTTTGAACTTCAAAGAGTACGCCATAGGGACCTATGATCACATATCCGTTAGGTGATCTTTTTCTTTTCAATTTTATTACTTCGCCATTTTCAAAAATAAATCTATCCAATCCCAAGAAAGCTCCTTTTCCTCTTCCAATTTCCTCTTGCGTCTCATTATTAACAATTCTTGCCCTTTTAAAATCGACTGTGTTCCTATGGTAAAATAGCCGATAAGATTTATCCTGATAGATTATATCTGCATACCTCAACCCTGGATCTATCCTCATTCGAGTAGGTTCGCCTTGGTGATTTTTAAATATGATTTCTTGCATAGGAATGGTCCACCCTTCTTCGGATTGTGCAGAAGCTGCGCCAAGAATTAAAAAAAACGATATGGCAAAAGAGAATGTAAGTTTCATAGTAAAGATTTATTTTCAATACGTTTCAAACTTACAATTGGTTGAGTTTTAACTAAATATTAAAAAGAAAGTCAGTTTAAAGTATTACTTTTATTAAATTGTTACTTACAATTTTAATATTTATTGTATTGTATTTTAGTCATTTATATAAAAATAATTTTTCTGAACCTGAGCTTTAATTCTATAATTTAATCCAGTATTATAAGATCAATTTGAATTTGAATCCTTTGGTCGGTTGTTCAAGTAAAGTAAGAAAAACATCTGCCATTTTCGGACAGTTATTGAACGTTATTGAACAATCATTTTTTTTTTTGACATATTGGAAACCTAACATTATAAAATTGATTCCTGTTTTTCCGAAAATTTCAACAATTCAAAACCTCATTCAAATCTTCTTAAAAACTGCCATTTAAAAGATTTTTATAAATATGTTTAAGAAATGAAGATTGATACTTTTTAAATTTTGGATTGATTGCTGTTTAGTAAAAAAATATGGACTAGGTTTTGTAAAAATCTGGTTCGGGATTACAAATCCAAACCATTCAAACAAATTCTTTACTGAATTTTGCTGAATGTATAGTTTATCCATACACCTAACCTCAAGCCTACAAGAATGAAACCTTCTATCCTAGCAGCTATTTTCCAATTTCCTGTTAACCAAGGAGATTTGGTACAAAATTTGAATATTATCTACCATGGGTTAAAGCATCAGAAGGCTGATCTGATTGTTCTACCTGAATTATCAACCACTGGTTATTTTTTAAACAAAGTTCAATGGACACATTTTTCTGACCCTAACTCTTGGGTAGATGCAATAGATTTCTTTACTGAACTCGCAAAAGTCTGTAGCAGTCATTTATGTATTACTTTGCCGAAAATGATCCATCAAAAGCTTTACAACATTGGTTATCTGATTAATGAGAAAGGTATTGTAGGCGCTCAGGCAAAAATTCATATTACCGATGATGAGCGGAGATTTTTTTCCGCCAACCCGGTAAAAAGAATAGAAGCTATACAGACTGATTTTGGAAAAATTGGAATACTATCCTGTTTTGACCTTTGGGATTCAGCCTTGTTGAGGCAGGTGAAGGCAGAGGAAATGGATTTGATCTGTTCTCCTTGTTCTTTTGGGTCTGATATGACTCCCTTCATTGCAAAAAGCAGGTCATTGGAATTCTCAACCCCACTGGTTTTGTGTAATAGAACAGGAACGGAGATATTTGAAAATGAACTGGTGGAATTTGTCGGCATGAGCAGCATTTGGGATGCTGATGGAAATGTACTTGCGCAAGCCCAATCAGAAGAAATTTTCCTCTCAGCTGAACTATTACTTCCCAACAAATCAGCCCTACCATTTTGCCAGGAGCTGGCCTTGGAAATGAACTGGAATTAATCAAATTGAATTAATGGAAAAGGATTTTGTTATTGAAAAGATCTCTTCAACAATGGCGCCAATAGAGCTTTTACTACTTGCGGATCCTTCAAGAGAATTGATTGAACAATACCTTTCCGAAAGCAGTATTTTTCTGGCCTCATCCAAGGGAAAAACCAAAGGGATAATTGTGCTATACCCTATTGAGGAATCCATACTTGAAATAAAAAACTTGGCTGTGGTTCCATCATTTCAAAAAAAGGGATTAGGGAAAAACCTTATACTGTTTGCTGAAAATTTTGCAAAAGCAAATGGATACACAAAACTCAGAATTTGTACAGGGAATACCAGTTTTCACCAATTGGCACTCTACCAAAAACTGGGCTTTCAGAAAAAAGATAAAATCCCAAATTTCTTTTTAGAGCAATATCCCGAACCGATCTTTGAAAACGGAATGCAATGTAAGGATTTGATTGTGCTTGAAAAGGAATTGATATAGTTTCATGTAAAGATCAACTTACCATTAATCCGTTAAACTTAGAACCATTTTTCTAAACTCAGCAAAATTATCTTTTTCCTCTTTAAAACTTTGATGGGTAATCATTCTCACTGCAACAATTTTTGTATTTGGGTCCACTATAATATAATTACCCAAGTAACCATCAGCCCTATAGGAAACTTTTCCACTAAATTCCCTTCTCCTAAGGCTGAGATTGGGGCCAAGTTTTTCACTTATATATTTTCCTGGATTTGGGCCAAATACTTCGTTTAACTTTTCGCTGTAATCTTCAACGGAATAGTAAATTCCTTTCATCTTCTTGACTTCTTTGATAAACTCCTCATCTATTCCTGCAAGTTGAAGTTTTAAAATTATTTCATCATCTACAGTGTATATGGTCTTTTCATAATCCAGCCACCAGAGCATCCCATATCCTTCATATTGTACAGTTGGTGTAATTATCTCTGAAAAATATTTTTCAGAGATGATGATTTCATTATCAAATTTCCCTTCATTCAATAATAAAACCCCTATTTTCGCGAAATCCCCAGGCTTAATTTGGCAGCCAGCCATTACATGTGGGTTTCCCACTTCATCTAAAGACCATGTAAAATCATTGATCCCCAATGGCTTAAAAAGTCTTTCGCCGATATAAATATCCATTCTCTTTCCTGTTACTTTTTCTATCACACCAGCCATCAAGTTTAGGGCTTTGTTATTGTATGACCAGACTTCCCCAGGTTTATTGGAAAGTTCAGCAGCAAGTGCCAATTGCACAAAATCGGGACTTGGGTAAATCTCCACTCCTGCATTTGGATTATTTTGAAGGCCGGAAGTCATTGTCATCAAGTGCCGAATTGTAATTAACTCTTTTTGTCCTTGCCTCCATTCAGGAAAATAATTTGCAACTGGAATATCAAGACTGTCAATCAAATGATCTGTCAGCATGCATGCTACTGCAAGAGCAACAATACTTTTGGTACTTGACATACTCTCAATTCTTTTGTCCGGATTTCCTAATCCAAAATAATTTTCTGCTATTAAATGGCCATTATGATAGACAATTACAGCTTCAGAATTTGTTTCCTGAGCCTTTTTTAATAATTCATTCAATTTGATAGGGCTTATCTCCTGTGCATTGCTGATTGAAAAAGTAATAAAACAAAGCCAAAATAAATTCAGACATTTCTTCATGATATTCTTTAATTCTAAGTGAAAGCTATATTTCATTGACTGAAAAGGGTCAAAAAATAGCTTAGTATTCATTTAATGAAACCACTCAAAATTCCATGGATTAATGAGTGGTTTCTTTTTAATTTAGTTCTATGGTGAGACCAAATTTACTTTCTAACCCTCACCCGGGTTCGCATGGGTATTACAGTCTCATTATTCTCTAGTGTAACCAAAAACATAAAGGCTACATTATCTGTAAATCCAGTTTCCGGGATATTTAGTGTAACACTTGGTCTTTTTGTACGAAATTCTTCCAGACTGGTCTCAAATGTCACTTTGTTACCATCGCCGGCAATTGGAGCATCCAGGTAATCACCAGCGTCCCTTAAAGTGTTTCCATTGATACTATTGTTACCTGCTGCAACGGCAGTGATTTCTTTGATTCCCATTCCAAGATGCTCTGGGATTTCCAAAACAAATACAATGGCATCATCTTCAGAAGCACTGATACTGATAAATGGATCACCACCGAATGCAGTAGCATTAGAAAACAAAACTGGATAATCAGGTTGGTTGTCTCTGTTAAATTGTCCAAAA
>Ga0213836_101999_pt1 | contig 10446 bp, 6 predicted proteins | sample SWPATP03_FD_160578 | JGI IMG/M metagenome (GOLD analysis project Ga0213836, IMG submission 160578) | Coastal seawater microbial communities from Marineland, Florida, United States - SWPA TP0 #3 | ecosystem: Environmental > Aquatic > Marine > Coastal | place: USA: Florida | collected 2016-08-05
AAAATGAATCGCTCGGTTCAGGATGTTAATGGTGGAATTTTGGTGGTTTCTCAGTTTACGCTTTACGGGGATGTTCGCAAGGGTACCCGACCAAGTTTTATTGAATCGGCTCCCCCCGAAAAAGCCGAATCTATGTACAACGATTTTGTGAATTATCTAAAGAAACACTCAACCCTCCGAGTCGAAACCGGTATTTTTGGCGCAATGATGGATGTTCAACTTACGAATGATGGTCCCGTTACTATCATTTTAGAACGTTAACACACATGGGGGTCATTTTCTTTTTTGTGGATGGTATGGGGATAGGTACATCCGACACCCATAATCCCCTCAGCCAAGGAAAACTTACTTTTTTTCAAGAACTCTCGGGAAGTGGTTCGTTGGATATAAATACGCCATCATCTACTTCACCAAATTTTGTGTACACCCCTGTTGATGCGTGTCTCGGAGTGGAAGGCTTACCGCAAAGTGGAACCGGTCAAACGGCATTGTTTACAGGAATCAATGCATCCAAACATTTGGGGAAGCATTTTGGTCCCTATCCTCATTCCGGAATTAAGCCTTTTCTTGAGCATGAAAGTATTTTCCATAAACTCACTGAAGCCGGTTTATCTTCCGCTTTTTTGAATGCGTATCCTCCCATTTTCTTTGAGCATGCCAAACGCAGAAATCGCTGGAGTTGCACCACCCTGATGACAAAAAGCGCCGGGATTCCTCTCAGAACTACCTCACATGTAATGGATGGCACTGCCGTAACCGCAGAACTTTTCGGCAATTATTGGCGTGAAAAACTTGGGATTAATCTCCCCAAACGAGGACCAAAAGAAATTGCCCAAATCGTTCTTGATATGGCTGATGAACATGATTTTGTACTTTATGAATACTACCTTACAGACAAAGCCGGCCATGACATGAATCCTCAATTCGCCGATGAAATTCTTTCGGCCTTAGATAGCGTTATTTATGAGATTTTGCTCCATAACACTTCTCATACGTTTCTACTCTGCAGCGATCACGGAAACATTGAGGATTTGAGTACGAAAACGCACACCTTCAATGCTGTACCATTGATTGTAAGTGGCAAGAATGCATCCTCATTTAAAGAGTGCACTTCTATTATGGACATTCCAAATGCTATCCTAAACACTTGCAAGTAAGCGCCTATGGTTTACGCCTTACGTTTTGGTTGAAAACTCCGAATTTGAAAATCGAGGCGCTTTAAGCAGTAAAATGTTGAAATAACTACTAATATGATAGCCTAAAAGGCAGTTGCACAACAGGTATGGCTTTTAACACTTCGCCCTTCTTTTCTGTCGTGTTTGTTCGTTGTCATTTCGTGTCCGTCGTGGTGCGTTGGCTTGGTGGCTCTTTTGAAAAACTTGGCTTTAGCGTGGGCTTGTGCGATTTTGCAAATGTGCCACCAAATGCGTTGGCTTATAGGTGTTTAGTCAATACTGCTTCTTTCTCGTTTTTTATATTTGATAAGGACAATTTTATTGTTTCAATTTCTTTTTCCTTTGCTTCAATTATGTCAACAAGTTTTTTCTGTTCTGCAAATGTCGGCAATGGGATTTCAAGGTTTTTTATCATTGTCAAGTTAGCCATCGTAAACTTTCCTTTTCTGTCTCCAAAGTTTTTGTCAAAGTCGTTCATTAAAGCATAAAACAAGTATTTTGGAATTAACTCGTTCTCGTCTTTTGGATAAAGTCCTGTAACATTTTGGTTTGTTGTTGCTTCAAATGTTAAATAAGCAATTCGTCCGATTGTTGCACCAACTAAAGCCATTAAAACGGTGTTTGGCTTTAACAATTTTGCAGAAGATTTTGCCAAGCCTTCTTCTGTGATTTTTTCTTTTACATCGGATTCATAAACGATACAGTTTTGGCAAACTTCCGAACGTAACCAATTGATTGTTCCATTGTCCCAATATTCAGGAACGCCTGTTTTGGGTGTTCCACCGCTTTGAACAGTTACAACTCTGTCAAGTTTTACTTTTTTCTTGCCAGCAACTACTTTTTCAAATTCGGTTTGAATTTCCTTTTCTAAACTTTCTATTTTAGCCAAGCCTTCCGTTTTTTTGGCTTCTATGGCGTTGATTTCATTTACAATTTGCTCTTGTACTTCGAGCGGGGGAACTGGAATTTTGATATTTGCCAAATCAGCAGTAGGGATTGCTTCAAAAGCAACTCCTTGATTCCCTTTAAACAAATCTTTATTGAAGTTTATAAATTCAAAAATGTAATTTTGAGTTATTGGGCTTGAATTACGAATAACAGCCAAGCCTCTACCTATACAAATTTTGTCAAAAGGATTTATATTTACATCTCCAACTGGTGCCCTTACCGACATAAGTATGTCGCCTTTAATTGATTCTTTTGTTATTTCAGTAGTCCAAACGCCTGAACTGTTTAGATATTTATCGCCAAAGTCTTTTTTACCTTGATAGAATTGTAATCCATTAGCTAAATTATTATAATTATCACTACTGGGAGACTGCCCAGCAATTATTAAGCACAAATCTCCCAATTTTTTCAATTCATACTTGTAAATAATAGTGGCATCAATCGCAGCCTTTGTCTTTATACCCTTCTCAAACTCCACCTTTTCAAAATCAATCAAATCATATAGCTGATACACTGCCACATTATTTTTTAGTGTTTCGTGTATTCGGGGTATAGGTTTATCGGTAAGGGCTGCTCTTATGTAGCTGTTGGCTCTTTCGGGGTTATCGTAGTTGTTTTCATCATACATTTTGCCCCCAACTTGGTTTATTTTTATGCCTTCCTGCCCTTTTTTACCTTTAAATTCATAGCCCAAAAATTCTTTTTGCTCACTTATGTCTCCGCCCGTTTTTACAATTACAGTTTGTTGTGGTTGGTAATATTTTTCAATGGTTTCTCTTCTAAAATGTCCATCGCCCAAGCAAAGCATAAAATAAAAGCATTTTTCTTTTTCTATATCTTTGCAATAGTAATAAAAGCGTCTTTTGAGTTGGCTCTCTTGTTCTTCTTTCGTTAGGTTCTTAAAACTTGTTTTTTTTAGCAAATTTTTAATTTCTGTGCTGTTGTCAAAAGCACTTTTGTATTCCTTAAACATTTCTGTTTTGGCTAATACATCGGAAATTTCATACGTCAAAAATTTCTGATATTCATCATAATCAAAATTTCTAAAATCTGTGTATTGTCTTAATATTCTTTGTAAATCTACATATCGAATGTCTTTTGCATATTTTGTATGTGTAAACAAATCGCTTATAAAATATTCTCTATCCTTCAAAAAATTATTATTTCTGAGTTTTAAAAACAGAATTACAGTTGTGGTTCCAGTAGCGATAAATGTTTTGCTGCCCAATTCTGTAATGGCTTTTACTTCAAAATGTTTTAAAATAATTTCTCTGGCTTTAGTATAAATTCCTGTATTGCTTAAAATAGTAGAAGGTAAAATAATGCCTGCAAGTCCTTTATCTGCCAATATTTGTTTGGTTCTTTCAATAAAAAGGGCTTCTATTTGACTACTTCTATCGCTCATATGATTATACAGATCAAAATGAGTTTTACCTACATTTAAATAATTTTTAAAGGCCTCTACCGAATAAGGTGGATTAGCCACAACAATATCAAATTTTTTCTTTTCAAGTTTTAACTGTTCGTGGTCTTCCAGACCATCGCCAAAAATGATGTTGGCATCTCCATCACCGTTTATGTAACAAGCAATTTGAGAAGTCCTTGCTAAGCGATAATCCTTTTCTATTCCACAGATATAATCTTCAGTCCATTCCGTTCCTTTTCTAAATTCCTTAAACTTTTTTTGCTGTTCTTCGCTAAGTTTTGAGGTGTCATATTTTTTAATAACTGTTTGAAGTTCTTCTATGCTTTCAGTCAAAAAGTGTCCTGCACCACAAGCATAGTCAAGAATTTTGGGTAACAAATAATCTTCATCGTTTGCTATTTTATCGGCAATGATTTTTTCAAAACCTAATGATAAAATGATATACCTAATGATTGGAATAGGAGTAAAAAACTGACCTTCGGACTGTTTAACTCCATGATTAAGCATTAATTCAAAGAACTCTCCAAGAACCTGAAACTTGCTGGTGTATTTGAATTTATAATTTTGAAGAAGCTTAATAACTTCAGTAAGAACACGACCGTTTTGTATGAAAAGTTTTTTGTTGTGAACTTCCTTAAAGGCAAATTCATTATTGGTGTAATACTTTAATTCCCTAAAAACGGCTTCAATAGATTCAATAGGTGTTTGCTTCGGGTAAAGTTTTATTATTTCGTGTAGTTCCTTTTCTGAATAGTAAACGATTTCTTCATTGAGTTTTTTCATTCCCTTTTGATATAGGGCTTGAAGTCGGTCAATGATATATTCGTATTCTTCATCTTCTTTAACTTGAAAATCTAATACATCATCATCGTTTTTTTCTTCATCAACAATTTTGCATAGAAATAGCGAAAGGATTTTGTTGAAAGCATTTGCGTTGTCCGAAATATTGTTGTGTCGTAGAATTTCAGCAAACTTGTTGAACAAGCCTTGAGAGTCTTCTAAGGATTTAAGATTCTTCTTTTTTAAGGCTTTTAGTTCAAGTGAATAGGCATTTGCATCATCGTCAAAAATACCGTTGAAATGAAAATATAAATTGAATGATTCTTTCCAAACTTCATAAAGTTCTGCCTTGTTTTTTGCATCACGATAAAGTTTGATATTCTCTTCTTCAATTTGTTTCGTGCTTTTCTTTAAATCTTCTTCACGGTCTTTGATTTGGACGATTAAATTTTCATAGTCAAATTTATTGTCGTCATTGAGTTTTGAAGCATAAAGAACAAGGAATTTGGCGTTTTGGTCATTTGCCAAATAAGCAAACAACTGTCCACCGTGTTCTTCCATTTTCTTTCTTTCCTTTTCGTATTCTGAACCGTAGGTTTTGCATTCAATAACCATTAAGGACTTACCGTCTTTTCCATAAACACAAACATCAGATTTTCCGCCACTTGCTCCACGCCCTGAGGGATAGCGTCTTTCTAAGTGAATGTCGTTTGGTAAATAGCCTTTGTTTAAAAGTCTGTCTACACACTCTAAAACAACAAAGTTTTCAGGGTGTGAAAAGTTAGAGGTTGTTTTGTCTCCGAGTTGGATTTGTCCATCTTCAACTCTTTCAACAGTTGTATTTGCATCTTTGCGATACTGTATTTTACCCTTGTTTATGTCGGCTGAAATAGTGTAGCCCTTAAGTTTATATTCTTTAGAATATTGAACTCCATTTTTGGATTTGAAGCCTAAAGCTTCTAAAAATGTCTTTATATATTGATAAGCACTCATTTGCCTTGATTTTTTCCGTATTTAATTTTTTCTTCTGCTACTTTCATAGCATCAAGTCCAAGTTCTTCGTCTTGGATTTCGTAAACTAATTTGTCACTTAACCAAGCAATGATAACTTGGTTTTTCTGCTCCTTGTAAAAGTTTGAAAGTGCCTTTACCTGTCCTCTGGTCGGCAATCTCTCGCCCCTTTCAATTTTACTTAGAATAGTTGGGTCAAGAGCTAATTCTGCACCTACTTCACGAAGCAGAAGCCCTTTAGTCTCTCGTAACTCTCTTAAAATTGTGCCTATTGTTTTTGCTTGCATAAAATTGACTTGACAAATATTGGCAAATATAGAAAAGATTTTCTAACTGTCAACTATGAACTTCCATTTTTTCTAATAGTTGGTTGGTGGGTGGGCTTGGGTGCGGTTGGGCAAAATAAAATGTGCTAGAATTTATGTCGGCTTGATCGTTGGGTTGAAGCTCTTTTTATTTTGCGAAGGGTTGGCATTATGTCTTTCGTTTTTCTGTTCATTTTTCTGTCGGTCTTGTCGTCTTTTAGGGTGATTGCTTACTACAGAATAAACAGTTTTGTTCATTGCTATGTAACATCTTATTTTAGTATGATTAAGGCAGTCTATTCTACTCATTACTAAACTTTATTTTCAGGCGTTATCATGAAAGGTATCATTTTAGCAGGCGGAGCGGGCACAAGGCTACATCCAATTACTATTGCGGTTAGTAAACAACTCATTCCGGTGTACGACAAACCTATGATTTACTATCCACTTTCTGTACTTATGCTTGCCGGAATCAGAGAGTTTTTGATTATCTCAACTCCTGAGGATACTCCGAATTTTGAGCGCCTTTTAGGGGATGGAAGCAGCTTAGGATGCTCATTCAGCTACGCCGTACAGCCTGAACCCAAAGGACTCGCACAAGCTTTTACGATTGGTCGGGAGTTCGTTGGCAATGATAAAGTCGCGTTAATTTTAGGGGATAATATTTTTTACGGGGATGGTTTAGGAAAACTACTTCAATCTCACAATGACCCTGAAGGTGGTGTTGTTTTTGCTTACAAAGTTACTGATCCGGAACGATATGGCGTTGTAGAGTTCGATGATAATATGCAAGCTGTTAGCATTGAAGAAAAGCCGGCTAAACCGAAATCAAGTTATGCCGTTCCGGGTATTTACTTCTATGATAATCAAGTACTTGATATCGCCGCAAACCTCAAGCCATCACCACGTGGCGAGCTTGAAATCACGGATGTTAATATGGAGTACTTGCGTCGCGGACAACTTAAAGTCGGTCTTTTGGGTCGAGGTACCGCTTGGCTTGATACCGGCACGGTTAACTCCCTGATGCAAGCAGGTCAGTTCGTTCAGGTTATCGAAGAGCGTCAAGGCATGAAAATAGGATGCATCGAAGAAATCGCCTACAGAAAGAAATTCATCGATAAAGAACAATTATTACGATTGGCAGACCCGTTAAAGAAAAGCGGTTATGGCAATTACCTCATCAGACTTGTTTCTGAATAAAACAGTTTACTCAGATGTACCTTAGATATGTTTTTTCATCTTTCCATATAAAACTTCTGTTTACCTACTTTTTGGTAATCATAGTTTTTCAAATTGTACCTGTAGATATTTTTTTCCTTTGGGGAATGCAAAAACCTATTCTATGGGAGATTACTCTTAATCATATTGTCCGTGTTTTTCTATTCTTCCCTTGGATGATTATTGCTTGGTTGTTGATCTATGAAGGCGTTCCAACATCATCAATGCTAACGAAGTCTAGAATACGGTTACATGGATTTATATGGCTACTTCTTGGGCTTTGTATTGCAATATTGGCAGAAATTTCACAATTCTATATCCCCTACCGAGCTTATAATAGGGTGGATGCCATCCTAAATTGCGTTGGTGTTATTGCCGGATTCCCTTTCATTTTCTTCAAACCCCATCGTGTTTGGCGTAAAATTGTACTTGGCTTGATGGGAGGGGATTAAAATCCTTAGAAAATGACTTGAGACAGATGGGCATCACTGTCATTACCGTACTCGATTTACGTAATCTATCCGGTTTCGGTAACCCTAATTTCTCCACCTTCGCTCAGTAATTTGCTCTTGTCTAGATTCAAGTTTGCTATTCGCATCCAATGTATCCCGAAGGTAAAGTGGATTCTTTTCTCTTAGCCTGATGAGAATAAAAAAAGTAGAGTCACCACACGAGGTCATAACTCTACTTAAATTTTCGACTAAATCGTGATCGTACTATTTAACGAGTGTCATCTTGCGCGATAAGACTTGCCCGTTTCCAAGTTGCATACGATACAGATACATACCACTTGCCAATCTTCCGGCATCAAATGAAACATGATGCGCACCGGCGCTCATCCATTGATTACGAACAAGTGTAGAAACCAGTCTTCCGGTTACATCATATACCTGTAACGTAACCTGTTGATCTGTTGGCAGTTCAAACCTAATTGTGGTTGAAGGATTAAATGGATTCGGATAGTTTTGATCAAGTGTTACAACTGCCGGAAGCTGACTATCTTCCTCAATAATATTGACTGAAACGTTGAATTCATCTTGTCCGCCGGCCTGCCAATATCGAGCTCCAAATTCCTGAAAAAACTCATTCGCAACACGTGCATTAGAGATTATCAGCGTGTTTTCATCATTTGAGAAGTTTGCATTTGCAGACCAGTTGTGAGACCCGGTAATTATTTTAGAATTGGTCGTGGTTTGCTCACCGTCAATAATCGCATATTTATGGTGAAGCAATCCGCCAAATTGAGCTTGCGAAAAATGATGGACATCAGCCCAACTGCTAATATAGTCCCATTCGCTTCCTTGACCTGTTATCACACCTAATACTCCGCGAACCTTAACTCCTTGATTAAATCTAGCTAACATCGTATTTGAAATCGCCCTGCGTGTGAGTAGGTTCAATCCTAAATCAATACTTGTTTGCGCTGAAGTTAATGCTCTGTTTATTTGAGCCTCTGTATTAGCCTGAGGACTAAAATATAGTTCTACTCGGGTTTGGTCATCCCCAATAAAGAATACAGATGGGTTAACTACAGATTTATCTGCACTGAATCGAGCATTCTGTGCATTAAACGCACCTGACTCCGCTCCCCACATTTGATTAAATTCACGAACATACGCTCTTGCTAATGCAACATCCTGAATATTTAACATATTTTGGAATTGTTGGAAGGTACCTTCTTCAGTTGCATTCCACGAACTTGTGACCACCCACGCTTTTGTAGGATCAGAATGATTTGCATCAAAAATGGCAAACTTGTTATGCATTTGCTCTCCACCCAAACTTTGAACGGCACGCACTCCATTGTTAGCCATATTTGTGATTAATGCATTCGGGTTTCCGGTATGACCGGAGCCAATTACACGAACATCAACCCCTCGGTTATGGGCATTAATAATTGCATTTGCAATGTTTGTACCTGCATTACCACTAATGGAGTAAAACGCAAATACAGCACTTTCTTCTGCAGCATTGATGAATTCAATAAGTCTATTTGCAAAGTTTACGTTTTGATCTGCTTCGCGGTAGGTCGCTAATTCATGGGCAACGCTACGGTTGAAAAACGTCAAAATTTCTCCCGTTGTACCTACCGGCGACCCTGTAGAAGTCAGATAAATTGCCGTTGAGCTCGTATCTGTTCCTACCGCCGAACGTAGCTGCACTTTAAATGTCGTTGCAGGTGGCAAGTTATTCAGCGTAATACTATGCAGTGTTTTGGGTTCTTCATCAATAATTATTCCTAAATCAAGTTCAGGGGTTGTCCCAAATCGAATTTCCGAATGACCCGGAAGCTGAGTTTCCCATTCAAAAGTGATCGAGTTTGCTGTAGCATTGGTTTCAAATGGTGGAGCGGTTACAATTACCGGTCCGGCTAAAATTTGAATATCATTTCTAAAACGAGGTAGAATTTGATGCGTATTCATAAACCTTCCGGCAACTCCTGTTATTTGAGCAGGTTGGTTCGGGATACTTGCACCCGGAATATTTGAGAAATTATCAACTCTTAGTTGACCCGTACCGGATGCATCAGATACGTTATAATTTGTTCCTCCTGAAAACACTCCTGTTGCAGAAAATGATACATCCACCAAACGAACTAACTGACCTTCATAAGCCCCTGTATTTAAGTCAGCCAAAGTTATTTCAACAGGTTCCACAAGATTAAAGGATTCTTCGACAACCTCATACCCGGTATCATTTATGATTTGGAGTAGGTTATTGAAGTTTCCAAGGGTTCCGGTTACGATAATATAATCACCAATTTCTGCATCAATGAGCCATTCTTCTCGCATAGTTGCATTATTATACCATGCAAGTCCACCGGTTTCATCCTGAAAATACACCGGTCCGGCAAATTGATTGCTAACGGTCATCCATCCCGCAACAGTAACGAGTGTACCTTGAGGTAAACCACGCGCCTCTGCAATTGGTATTGGCTGAGAGGTATCAAGTGTTTCACCTCTTAGGTTAAGCGTAAACGTTTCGTTTTCAGGATCGTTAGTTTCTAGTACAAGCGAACCATTGAAAACGCCAGCAGTAGCACTATTATAACTCATGGCGAAACTACGATTTCCCATATTCTCAATCGTTATTGCGAGGTCGCCATTTACGGAAAAGACATCCCCATTAACTGTGAACGCCGATATTATAAGATCTTCCTCACCAATATTGCGTAGCTGTAATGTTGCAGAAGAAGACCCTGTAGTTGTTCCAAAATTAAAGGTGTCTCCATTTGCATAAGGAATATCATTTACCCGCAGGAATAATGAAGGCTCTTCGCTTCCTTCAATGTAATCGGTAATTAATACATCATCAATATTAATTCTGTTACCTGCCGTTTTGGTAAAACGAAGTCTGATATTTCCCGAAATGCTAGCGTTTAGGGTGTACTGAGTCAATTCAGCAGTAAGGGTTATAGGCGATCCTAGGGGAGTCCAACTTGTTCCATTGTTGGTTGAATAGCTTACTTGTATAATTCCTCCAGTATCACCAGAAAAACCGGAATTCGCCGCATAAAAAGAGACTTCACTCAATCCATTTGGATAGTTAAAATTCATTTGAATATAGTTTCTGACCCGCGCTG
>Ga0213836_102004_pt1 | contig 10404 bp, 9 predicted proteins | sample SWPATP03_FD_160578 | JGI IMG/M metagenome (GOLD analysis project Ga0213836, IMG submission 160578) | Coastal seawater microbial communities from Marineland, Florida, United States - SWPA TP0 #3 | ecosystem: Environmental > Aquatic > Marine > Coastal | place: USA: Florida | collected 2016-08-05
AAGTTACCTATGAAGAGTATATCCAAAAGATTGAGGAGATAAAATTTTCATTCCAGCAAAATACTGGGAGAACTCCTTCTGAAAATGAGATGTATTCTATCAGAGAACAGGCCTGGCAGGCCTTGATTGTAGAAAAAGTATTTGCTTCCCAATACGAAGCCTTGGGTTTGACCATTTCCGACGAGGAATTGGTAGATATGGTGCAAGGGAAAAATATCATAGCAGAGCTTAGACAGCAATTGATCAACCCGCAGACGGGAGAATTTGACAGGTCACAGTTGATCGCATTCTTGCAGTCTTTGGAAACTGCAGGCCCTGAACAAAGGGCTTTCTGGGCTCAGCAGGAGCGTCTTTTTGCGGATGCAAGATTGAGAGTGAAATATGACAATTTGCTTTCAACTTCTGAGTTTGCTAATTCTGCAGAAGGCAGAATGGAGCATAAAATGCAGAATTCCATTGCTGACGTGGATCATTTGTTCATTCCATTCTATGCAATCCCTGATGGGGAAGTACAGGTAACGGATGCTGAACTCAGAGATTTTATCAATAAAAACAAGGAAAAATTCAAGGTTTCCAATGCAGTGGATCTGGAATATGTGGCTTTCAACTTGGTGCCTAGTTCTGAAGACTCTGCGGCAGTGATTTCTGAAATCAGACAATTGACAGAGGAATTAAGAAATGCCAGTAATGATTCCGTTTTCGTATTGAGGAATTCAGAGGCTGCTAGACCTTTCCTTACCGTATTGCCTGGAGATGCCCTGCCCAATTCATTAACTTCAAATGTTGATAACATTGAAGCTGGAGAAACTTACGGGCCTTTCTTGACCAACCGTTCTACTTATGTTTCTTATAAGATTACAGATAAATTTGACGGAACTCCAAGAATGCGTGCGAGCCATATTCTTTTTGGTACGCAGGGACTTTCTGAGGACGGAAAAGCCGAGGTAAGAGCCAATGCCCAAGACGTATTGAGACAAATCCAAGATGGTTTGAACTTTGCAGCTGCTGCCGCTCAGTATGGTCAGGATGGTACTGCGCAGAGAGGTGGAGATTTGGGTTGGTTTGCCAAAGAGGAATTTGTAGAGGAATTTGCCGAGGTCTCATTTGCTGTAAGGTCTACTGGTTTAATCAATAGATTGGTTGAAACCGAATATGGTTACCATATTATTGAGGTAACAGAATTGCCAAGAAGAGAAACATACAAAATTGCGGTATTGGAGCTAGACCTGATTCCAAGTGATGCCACCAGAAATGATGTGTTTAGAAGAGCTGATTTCTTTGCAGCAAGTGCTTCTAATGCAAGAGAGTTTACTCAAAATGCAGAGAAAGAAGGTTACAGAATCATTCAGGCCAACAACGTTGGTGCTTTTGATAGAAACTTAAATAATCTACAGGGTGCAAGGGAAGTGATCCGTTGGGCATTTAATGATGCTTCTGTAGGAAAGGTTTCTGAAGTATTTGAATTGGACAATTCTTACTTAGTCGCTACTTTGAAAAACCGTTATGAAGAAGGAACAGCTTCCTTGGATCAGGTAAGGGTACAGGTATTGAATCAGGTAAGAAATGATAAAAAAGCAGAAATAATCAAGCAAAGATTGGCAGGTAAAACCTCTTTGGAGGATATGCAGTCAGTTTTCCCTGATGAAGCTTCTTTAGACAATACCCCTGACCTGAGATTGAGTGCTTCGGTATTGCCAGGTGTAGGATTTGCGCCAAGGGCAATCGGTGCAGCTTTTGGATTAAGAGAGTCTGGTCAGATCAGCCAGCCTGTTCATGAGGATGTAGGCATCATCATTCTTAGATTGAATTCCATCACACCTGCTGCAGAGGTAGGAGATTATTCAGGTTACCAAAGACAATTGACCCTGAATGCCTCTCAGAGGACGGCATATATGATCATGTTGGCTTTGGAGGACTTGGCAGATGTAAAAGATTATAGGTATAGATTCTTCTAAAAGAAGGTTTAAAAATAATTGAAAACCCGGGGCTTAGGCTTCGGGTTTTTTTGTTGGTGAATTTATTTTGGGAGCTTTGTTGTTAAAGAAGTAAATTTGCAAGTATGAAGTCTACATTTGACAGAGAAGCATTCAAGGAGAAATTAGAAGCCCAGACTTCTTTTCCCACTTTGTATATGTTTAAATTCATTGTCTTAAACGGTAAAGAGGAGCAGGTTGCCTCCTTACTGCCAAACAACAAAATGACGCTTAAAGAGTCTTCCAAAGGCAAATATGTCTCAGCGACCATTAAGGCCATGATGCCCAATTCTGAGGCTATTTTGGAGGTTTATGAAAGGGCGTCCAAAATCGAAGGAGTAATCTCACTATAAAAATTTTGACCATGTGGAAAGAGGAAGATAACCGTTTGAAAAGAACATTTAAATTTAATGATTTTCAGGAGGCTTTTGCCTTTATGACCAGGGTGGCCTTTTTAGCAGAAGCCCATAACCACCATCCCAATTGGAGCAACGTGTACAATACGGTAAATATTGAATTGACCACACACGATGCCGGTAATGTGGTGACTGATAAGGATAGAAAGTTGGCTGCTGCCATTGATGCGATCTAAGATGTCCGAAGAGGAAGAAAAATCCATTCATCTTTATTTAGTCCCTACACCTATAGGTAACCTGCAAGATATCACTTTAAGGGCGATCGATGTATTAAAGGCTGTAGATGTCATTTTGGCTGAGGATACCCGGACCACTGGGAAGCTTTTGAAGCATTTTGAGATAAATAGACCTTTGCAGAGCTATCACATATTCAACGAGCATAAGACGGTTGAAAAATTGGTGGAGCGCATGAAAAAAGGAGAAGTCATGGCCTTATGCAGCGATGCAGGTACACCGGGGATTTCTGACCCTGGTTTCTTATTGGTCAGAGCTGCCAAAGACGCAGGCTTGGAGGTCAATTGCCTCCCAGGGGCGACAGCCTTTGTACCCGCCTTGGTCAATTCAGGTTTACCCAATGACCGTTTTACCTTTGAAGGTTTTTTGCCCCATAAAAAAGGGAGGCAAACAAGAATTCAATCCCTGATGGATGAAACCCGCACCATGGTGTTTTATGAATCCCCTCACCGCTTGATGAAAACGCTTGAGCAGTTTGCAGAAGCTTTTGGGCAGGAGCGGATGGCCAGTGTTTCCCGTGAACTGACCAAAGTTTTTGAAGAAAATGTGCGAGGTACTTTGGCAGAATTGATTGCCTACTACCAAGAGCATCCCATAAAGGGAGAAATTGTGTTGGTGGTAGAGGGTACGGAGGGGAAAGGTAAACGGCAGCACGGAGCGTAAAAAATAAGCCCTTTGGCTGCCCCTGATAGCTATCGGGGTAGCGATGGGCCAGATTGCTGGGTGGGAAATAGGGGAAAGTAGGAAGTCGAAAATCAGATTTCGGAAGCAACTATAAAGAAGTTAAGGTTTTTTTAAAGATTAAAAGTAAAAAGATAGAAATGGTTGATTTATTAGAAGTTTTAGAGCGCACGAAGGTGGTGGCCAAAGCAGCGGGTGATTTTATCCGCAATGAGAGAAAAGGATTTGATCGGGACAAAGTAGAGCATAAGGGCCTCAATGACCTTGTTTCTTACGTAGATAAGGAGACAGAGAAATTGATAGTGGCGGGATTGAGAGAGATTCTTCCCCAGGCGGATTTCATCACGGAGGAAGGAACAGCGGCAAGGGATGGCAAGTCCTACACTTGGATCATTGATCCTTTGGATGGTACTACCAATTTTATCCACGGTCTTCCTATTTTTTCGGTTTCCATTGGTCTCCGCTATGAGGAGGAAATTATTTTGGGAGTAGTCTATGAGGTGAACAATGATGAGATGTTCTATGCGGTCAAAGGGCAGGGGGCATACCTGAACGGGGAACGTATTAGAGTCAGCCAGGCCAATGCGTTGGAAGAGAGTTTGATCGCTACTGGCTTCCCTTACAGTGCCTTTGGAAGAATTGATGATTACCTAAAGGTACTACGTGCCTTGATGGAGAAATGTCATGGATTGAGAAGATTGGGCAGTGCTGCTATAGACCTTTGCTATGTAGCCTGCGGCCGCGTAGATGGATTTTTTGAATATGACTTGAAACCCTACGATGTGGCTGCAGGGGCCATTATTGTTTTGGAGGCCGGTGGAAAGGTTAGCGACTTCAAGCAAGGCAATGATTATTTATTTGGGGGAGAAGTTTTAGCCACCAACAATCATATCCACCAATCCTTTGATGCTGAAATCCAAAAAGTTTGGTAAAGCCTGATTCAGGGGATGGCAAGGTTTTTGGATATCTTTTCAGGGGGAAATACGTTTAAATATTTAAAAAACCACACCACTCACCATGAAAAAACCCATCCTGATAGGCCTTGCTGTTTTCTTTGTATTACTGGTCAGCCTTATAGCCCTTCCCTTTATTTTTAAAGATAAAATCGCGGAACGCATAGACAGGGAAATCTCTAATTCCATCAATGCACAGGTATATTTTGATATCAATAAAGTAAGGCTGAGCATCTTCAAGAGATTCCCGCATATCTCCGCCACCATTGAGCAGTTTGGCATCATTGGAAACCCACCTTTTCAGAATGACACCCTGATCCACATGGATAGATTTCAGGTGGACTTTAATTTACGTTCTATCATTTTTGATGATTTTCCAACCCTCACCGGCATTCATGTGGATGGAGGCAGTGTCTATGTGAAGGTTCTTGAGGACGGAAGGGCAAATTATGATATCACCTACCCTTCAGAAGAGGAACCCACAGAAAGCAATTTCAAGATGGCCGTGGATCTGATTGAAATAAATGATGTGGATGTAATTTATGACGATAGGGAACTGCAATACTTTATGGCACTGGGGAAAGTCAAGGCCAATGGCAGGGGAGATTTTACCTTGGATGTTTATGACTTACCTGTACAGGTAGAAGCTTTGATTGCAGATATTACTTATGAGGGGACAAACTACCTCAGAAATAAGAGTTTTAAAGGAGAGACCAATCTGCATATCGACATGCAGCAAATGAAGTTTGCCTTTGGTAATGGTGATTTTGCCTTGAATGATTTTTTGTTTGACCTCTATGGTCATGTGGCCTTGCCGGAAGAAGGGATAGATTTTGACTTGAATTTTGAAGGTAAGGACAATAGTTTTAAGAGCATCCTTTCTTTGGTCCCTGGTATGTATACTGATAACTTTTCACGGCTCAATACCTCCGGAAGCATGGATTTTAAAGGCTTTTTCAGGGGGTTATATACCGAAACAGCTTTTCCTTCCTTTGATATTGGGTTAAAAATTGTGGATGGGTTCTTTCAATATCCGGACTTGCCCAGACCTGTGAGTGAGGTGCAGGTGGATATGAGGGTCAAAAATGAGACGGATAACCTGGACAATACAAGTATTCAGATCCCTGTCTTCAGTATGAATTTTGGAAGTAATCCCATCTCAGGGAATTTCACATTGGCCAATTTGGTCAGTTATGATATGGAGGGGGCTTTAAGGGGTAAGCTTAATTTGGAAGAGTTGACTTCCATCTTTCCCGTTGAGGGGATTACCTTGAGGGGGCTTTTGGATGTAGATGCCAATGCCAAAGGAAGGTATGATTCCGTAGCTCAGGTAATACCTGCCATAAATGCACAATTGCTTTTGAGCAATGGATATATCAAAAGTAAAGACTATCCTTCCCCAGTCGAAAAACTCAATGTCTCAGCAAAAATCCAGAACAACACGGGTAGAATGAATGATTTCTTGTTGGATCTCAGCCAATTTGGTTTTGATTTGGAGGATGAGTCCATTTCCGGAAGGTTAAGAATTTCTGATTTCTCCTTATTGAATTGGGATGGAGCGATTAAGGGGACTGTTGACCTTGGCAAGATGTTGGCCATATTCCCCATGGAGCAAATCATCATGGAAGGAAAGGTCATGGCAGATCTTAGTACCAAAGGCTCGTATAAGGATGTGGAAGAAGGCAGATACAATCGCTTGGACACGCGAGGAAACATCATACTTAGCAAATTTTTCTTTACTTCCAATGATTTGCCCCAAGGGGTGAGGATCCATGAGGCACAGGCAGATTTCTCTCCTGACAGGATCAATTTGAGTAAATTTGATTCGAGGGTAGGCCAAAGTCCTTTGCAGGCCACGGGCTTCCTTTCGAATTACCTGAATTTTGTCCTAAAGGAAAATGAAGTACTTAAAGGGCAGCTAACCCTGAACTCTTCCCGCTTTGATGTGAATGAGTGGATGACAGCCAGTGAGGAAAGTTCTGAGTTAGAGGTCATACAGCTTCCCGAAAACATTGACTTTAGCATGTCTGTGGCGGCAGCAGAAGTGATTTATGACAATTTAAACCTTAAAGAGGTAAGGGGAACACTCAATCTGAAAGAGGGAGTTTTGTCATTCCGGGATGCTGGAATGAGGGTGCTTGGTGGGCAAATCACCATGAATGGTGCCTATGACCCAAGAGATCTGACCGCGCCAAAATTTGATTTCAGGTTAAATTTATCTAATCTAAGCATTCCACAGGCATTTGAATCCTTTAATTCGGTCAAAGCATTTGCGCCTGTTGCCCAGCACTTGACGGGGAATTTTAACTCTAACCTCAATTTCTCCGGTATTTTGGGGCAGGACATGATGCCTGTTTTGTCTTCTTTGAATGCCGAAGGCGTACTGAGGGTCGTGGAAGCAGCTTATCGCAATAGTCGAATGTTGGAGACCATTACAAGTCTTACACGATTGGAGGAAACCAATACCCTTCAGTTTAGAAATCTCAATATTCCGATAGCGATTAGCAATGGCGTGATGGATGTCAGGCCTTTTGATGTGCGCTTATGGGATTATCAGGCCAATATTCAGGGAAGTACGGGATTTGATGGAACAATCAATTACCTGATCAATATGCAGGTACCGGCCGGAAAATTTGGCGAACAAGCCAATACCTTGTTGGCCACTATTTCGGGTACCCAAGCCAACACTTCCACAATAATCCCTGTGGCTTTAAATTTAGGAGGAACTTACAACAGTCCAAGAATCTCCCTGGCAGGGGGGCAGAGTATAGAAAATCTTTTGGCAACTGCATTGAGATCCAGGGTAAGTGCTGAGAAGGAAAACATTCAAGAACAGGTAACGCAGCAGTTTAGGGCAGCGGAAGACAGTATCAAGAGGGAATTACAGCTTAAGGCTGAAATGGCTCAGGACAGTGTCAAGAGAGAAGCTGAAAGGAAGGTTGAAGAAGTGAAAGGGAAGGCAGTAGAAGAAGCCAAAGGATTATTGCGGGGTGTATTGGGCAGGCCAAAAACCACAAAACCGGATACTGTCAAAAAGGATGACAATTAGCCCAAAAACCAATACCAGCCAGCGATGGTCAAAAAGGAAAGCGGTATGCCTACACCCACTAATAAAGAGGCCAATTTGGGCTCAAGGTCATGGCTGATGGCAATGATAGAACCGGTGATCATGGGGGCCATGGCGGCTTCTATGACGGAAACCTGAAGGATGAGTCCATCCAGCTGGAATAATTGCCTGAATAATAGCCATATCACCAAGGGAATAAAAATCAGCTTGTACAGTAGCCCATACCACAGAAAAGGCATTTTTATGCCCTGCCAATTGATTTTGACCTGAAGACCTACAGAAGTTAGGGCAACAGGCGTAAGGCTGAAAGCAATCCAATCTAAAGGCGGCATAATGAGTGCTGGGGTGGAGATATTCAGCAGGTTCATCCCAATCGCAATGACGAAGAAAATGAAAGGGGGAAAGGTCAGTATCTTCTTACTGATGTCCCGCTTTCTTTTTTTGCCTGTTCCATAAATGGAGGCAACAATAATTGCAATGCTACTGACAAGGATAAACGAGCCTGCCTGATCTATAAGAAGCGCTATTTTCACCCCCTCTTCCCCGTAAAGCGCCCGGACTATGGGAAAACCCACAAATGAAGTATTAGCTAGCCCTGCAGTAATGATCAAACAACCTGTAACCGAATTGCTCCAATTCAATTTTTTACCTAAAACACCAAAAATAATCCAGGATAAGGCAAAGCTGATATATGCGGAAGCAATGGGAAGCAAAAGTTTGGTTTCCATCGCTACAAAAGGCAGGTATTTTAAGGCCAAAGCTGGCAGGACAATGTAAATCAGGTATTGATTGAGGTAGAAGGAAAGTTCAGCAGGAAGAAACTTAAGCCTTTGAAGTAGTATGCCTACCAGTAGAAAAATTGGAATGAGCAGGATATTCAGCATGTTGTGCGATGGTGTCGGCCCAAAATTAACACAATCATAATTTTTGATTAACCAGTTACTCCGTCTTTATTTTTTCATTTGTGTAAAATTATAAACAAATGAACAGAATAATTCCATTTCAGGTAGAAGGCAAAAAAATGATCCAGCTTGGTCAGTTGACTATTGACCAGGCAAATGACCTAAGGAGCTGGCTGCCTCAAAACAGTTTGGAGCGGGTACAGTATCAAGGCATAGAGTTGAGTGACTGTGTTCCCTTTGAGACCTATGATTATTGGTTCCGTACCCATCATGTATTGACCAGGTCCTACGAAACCATTCTTGACTTTTAGATCAGGCCAAAGGTTTTCCTTTTTTCTTCGAAATATTTTCCCAAATCGGGATAGTATTTACTATCTGCTTCGGGTATTCCCGAAAGTGTCAATTCAATATTCCCCTGTGCATTTTGATTTTTTACCCCCATGGTCTCGATCAAGAAAATGATTTCTTGTAAACTGAGGGGCTTATCTGTTTTTTCAGGCTTCAGCTCAATTTCGTTCCCATAAAAATCTACGGCTTCAAACTGGAATTCACCGTCCAACACATTACAATAAATATTGATTTCCTCTCCCCACTGGCTTTCAGGATAAGTTAATTTGACCAGTAAAGAAGATGGTCCAGTACCGTCAAAATAAGACGTAGGCCTAAAATCAAAATCAATCATGGGTGAAATTTAGGGAGAAAGAGGCAAATATAAGCTTTTAAGCTTAGTCTAAATTTAACATTTGTTATGCCTTAAAAATAAAATAGCTAGGTCTAATCAAACAAAATTCCCTAATTTCGCATTATGATATTGTGTAATTCTAAATTTTGAGATTACTTCGGAAGATATTGCCATTCATGAGCCATTTGAATTTGGCTTTGATGTTGACCATTTTGGCGAATGGTGTTTTATTTTTTCATTCCCATGAGTTGGATAATGGTAAAATTATTACCCATGCCCACCCCATCTTATGTTCAGATTTAGGCGATGTTGACGATCATGACCATACCGAGAAGGAATTATTCATATTGGACCTTTTGGCCCATGCAGATTATTTCGTTTGTGACTTTTCGATTGAAATACCCCAATTGGTTATCCAGGAAGCGGATCAAGCTTCCTTGTTTATTTCCCATGAATTTTTCTTAGAAGTTGTCTTGGGTTTTGACTTGCGCGGTCCCCCAACCTTTGCTTGATTTTTCTATGGTGTCCTTTTGGACATCTACCTTTCAAGTTTCCAATTTCTTAAAATTTAAGCAATGAGATATTTATTTCTGCTTGCCATGTTCTTAATGTTCATCGGAGCTTTGGCAGCACAGGACTTTTCCATTTCCGGGAAAGTTGTCGATAAAAACACCAGTTTACCACTTCCAGGGGTTTCAGTTTTTGTGCCTGAATTGAACAGAGGGGTAGTGACTGACCTTGACGGGATGTTCAAAATTGTAGGCATCCCTGAAAAAAACATTAAACTCCAGATTTCATTTTTAGGCTATGCCACTATTGTCAAGACAGTGAAAGCAAATGCAGAGAAGGATTTGCTCTTTGAAATGGAAGAATATGCTACGACTATAGATGAGGTGGTAGTTTCCGGGGCTTATATCATGAGTAAAGAAAGCTCTCCAATTAGTATAGAAAAAGTGGATAGGGTGGATTTGCTTAAAATGCCTGCACCAAACTTGATGTCTGCTTTGGCAAGGACACCAGGAGTAAGTGAAATCTCCCTTGGGCCAGGTATTAGTAAACCTGTAATTCGTGGCCTTTCCTTTAGCAGGGTGCTTTCTTTGTACCAAGGAGCAAGATTTGAAAATCAGCAATGGGGTGCTGACCATGGTCTTGGCATGACTGAAACAGGTATTGCCAATATCGAGATGATCAAAGGTCCGGCTTCTATCATCTATGGTTCCGGTGCTATGGCAGGAGTGGTTAATTTGATAGAAGAAAGGGATGCACAGGCGGGAGAAATAGAAGGTGATGTCAACCTAAGAGGGTTTAGCAATTCCCTTGGAGGAAGGTCAGAGTTAGGCGTGAAGGGCGCCTCCGAAAATGGTTTCGTTTGGTCTTTAAGAGGGGCAGCGGAATCCCATGCAGATTACCTGGATGGAGATGGTAACACCGTAGGAAATACCCGCTTCAATACCCAAAACCTGAAAGCGGGAATGGGTCTACAGAAAAAATGGGGG
>Ga0213836_102005_pt1 | contig 10402 bp, 8 predicted proteins | sample SWPATP03_FD_160578 | JGI IMG/M metagenome (GOLD analysis project Ga0213836, IMG submission 160578) | Coastal seawater microbial communities from Marineland, Florida, United States - SWPA TP0 #3 | ecosystem: Environmental > Aquatic > Marine > Coastal | place: USA: Florida | collected 2016-08-05
GGACCGCACTGGCACCCAATGTGGCACATCGCGATGCCGGGAGCGGGAGCCCCCCACCCCATCAATGGCGCAATGGCTTCGACACGCGACACGTGCAGCTCCCGCGCGATCCTCTTCACCGACCAGCCAAGCACATGGAACGCCCGCCGGACCCGCGCGATCGTATCCACCCGCTTCATCCCCCCTCCGCCCGCTGCCTCGCAACGGACGGTCTGCCACAGCAGCAGGGGGGGCAGAATTGGACGGGGATCGCCCCGCGCAGGAGGTCAGAATTGCATGCCGAAACACAGAAAGGGGCGAAGGCAGTGACACGCTCCGCCGGTCCGCGCCTCACTCCGCCTCCTGGCCCTGCCGTGCCCACATCGCGGCATAGCGTCCGCCACGGGCGAGGAGGTCCTCGTGCCGGCCCTCCTCGACGATGCGGCCGTCCTCGAGCACCACGATCCGGTCGGCCCGCACCACGGTCGAGAGCCGGTGCGCGATCACAAGCACCGTCCGGCCCTGCCCCATCGCCTCCAGCTCGGCCTGGATCGACTGTTCGGTCTGGGTGTCCAGCGCCGAGGTCGCCTCGTCCAGAAGCAGGATCGGCGGGTTCTTCAGGATCGTCCGGGCGATCCCCACCCGCTGCTTCTCGCCGCCCGAAAGCTTCAGCCCGCGCTCGCCCACCTGGGTGTCATAGCCCTCGGGCAAGGCGGCGATGAAATCGTGGATGCGGGCGGCGCGCGCGGCGGCCACGATCTCGGCGTCGGGCGCTCCGGGCCGGCCATAGGCGATGTTGTAGCGGATGGTGTCGTTGAACAGCACCGTGTCCTGCGGCACCACCCCGATGGCGGCATGCAGGCTCTCCTGCGTGATGTCGCGCACGTCCTGGCCGTCGATCTTCAGCGCCCCGCCGGTGACGTCGTAGAAGCGGAACAGAAGCCGCCCGATGGTGGACTTCCCCGCCCCCGACGGCCCCACGATCGCCACCGTCTCGCCCGGCGCGGCCCGCAGGGTGATCCCCTTCAGGATCGGGCGCGCCGCGTCATAGCCGAAGCGGACATCCTCGAACGCCACGGCGCCGCCCGTCACCTTCAGCGGCTGCGCGCCGGGCTTGTCCTTCACCTCGGCCGGCTGTTCCAGCAGGTCGAACATCTCGCCCATGTCCACCAGCGCCTGCCGGATCTCGCGATAGACCGTGCCGAGGAACCCCAGCGGCAGGGTGATCTGGATCATGTAGGCGTTGACCATGACGAAGTCGCCCACCGTCAGCTCGCCCCGCTGCACCCCCAGCGCGGCCATCACCATCACCCCCACGAGGCCCGTGGTGATGATCGCCGCCTGGCCTGCGTTCAGCAGCGCAAGGCTGCGCGAGGTCTTCAGCGCCGCGGCCTCGTAGCGCTCCATCGAGGCGTCATAGCGCCGCGCCTCCCAGGCTTCGGCGTTGAAGTATTTCACCGTCTCGTAGTTCAGCAGGCTGTCGACGGCCTTCTGGTTGGCGGCGGTGTCCTGCGCGTTCATCTCGCGCCGGATCCGCACCCGCCACTCGGTGACGCGAAAGGTGAACACGACATAGAGCGCGACGGTCCCCGCCACCGCCGCCATGTAGCCCGGCCCGAACACCAGGAGGAAGATCACCGCGACGAGGGTCAGCTCCAGGATCAGCGGGCCGATGGAGAGGATGAGGAAGCGCAGCAGGAAATCCACCCCCTTCACCCCGCGCTCGATGATGCGCGACAGGCCCCCGGTGCGGCGGGTGATGTGATAGCGCAGGCTCAGCCGGTGGATGTGGCCGAAGGTCTCCAGCGCGATCCGGCGCAGGGCGCGCTGGCCGACGCGCGCGAACAGCACGTCGCGCAGTTCCTGAAAGCCGACGGTCATGAGCCGCGCCATGCCATAGGCGACCGTCAGCCCCACCGCCCCCAGCGCCATCAGCATCGCCGGCCCCGTCGTCTCGCCGGTCAGGCTGTCGACGGCGAACTTGTAGAGCGCGGGCGTGCCGACGGCCACGAGCTTGGCCAGCACCAGCGCGACCAGCGCCGCCACCACGCGGCGTCTGGCCCAGGCCTCGCCCTCGGGCCAGACATAGGGGAGCAGCCGGCGGATGGTGCGCAGCCCGCTGCGGCGCTCGGCACGGTCGATCTCGGCCGCGGCGCCGGCGGGGAGGCTGGCGGGCGCGGGCCGCGGGGCTGCGCCGGGCGCGGGGCTGTCGGGGGTGGAGGTCATGGCTGGCTCTTTCGCTGGCGGCGCGCGCCCCGGGGTGTGATCGCCTCGGGCCGGATCCGGGCCCGGTGGCCGCGCCCCGGCCGCCGGGGGCCGCCGGCCCGGCACCGGGCACAAGAAGGGCCCGCGCACCCCGGACCCCTTTGCCGCCTTACCTAGTCCGACGGGACGGCGAAGGCCATAGCCCCGGTGCCCTGCCCGCCCGGAGCCGCCGGGGCGGGACCCGCGTGGGAGCCTGCCCGCGTCGGGCTCCGCATGTCCGTCCTGCCCGGTCGGCCTCGCCGTCTCCGCCGCCCTGCCCCGGACGCTCGGCCGCATCCCGCGGCGGCATCGCACGGGTCAGGGGCGGCTGTCGGTCAGCTCGGGCAGGGTGAAGACCTGACCGGGATAGATGAGGTCGGGGTTGCGGATGAGGTCGCGGTTGGCCTCGAACACCTGCACATAGAGCGTCCCCTGGCCATAGGTGTCGCGCGAGATGCCCCAGAGCGTATAGCCCGGCTGCACCGTCACCACCCGCGCCCGGGCGCCGCGCGCCGGCACCTCGGCCAGCTCGGACAGGAGCGCCGGGTCCTCGCGGCGAAACGGCGTCTCGAAGCGCGAGACCACCCGGCCGCGATCGTCCAGCTCGTCGACGCGCAGGGTATAGACGCCGGTGTCGACCTCGGGCAGCCGGCTCTCCCAGCCGCCGCCGCGCCCGATGGCCACCGTCTCGAGCAGGCGGTTGTCGACATAGAGCCGCACCGTCCCCTCGCCGGTGGCCCGGCCGGTCAGCAGCACCGCCCCCTCGGCCGAATAGCCGATGGCGTCGATGACGACATTCGCCGGGGTCCGCGGCTGCCCCGCCGGCGCCGGCGGCGGCAGCATCCGCAGCCCGTCGGCATCGGCGATCAGCACGGCCGGCGCGGTGCCGGCGGCCATTTGCGGGGCCGCATCCGGCGCGGGGGCCGTCAGGCCATCGGCGGCCACGCCGCCGTCCTCGGCGGGTCCGGAGGCTGTGGCGGGCGGCAGGCGCGGGGCCTCGACCGGGCCGCCGAGTCCGGGGGGCGGGACCGGTTCGGTCAGAGGCGCGGCGTGTTCGGGCCGGGCCTCGTCAGGGAGGGCGGCGACCTCGGCGGCGAGGGGCTCGGCGGGTCGGGCCTCGGCGTCGGCGCCCTGCACGGCGGATGCCCGGGCAGGCGGGGCGGTGTCGGAGGGCTCGGGCGGCGCGGCCGAGGCCGGCGCCAGCGTGGGCAGGGCCGCCACGGTCGTTTCCGCCGGGTCGGGGGCGGCGTCGGCCGGCTCGCCGGCGGGCGCGCGCGCAGGCTCCGGCAGGTCGGGCGCGGGCGGTGCCGGCATGCGCCCGGCCACCTCGAGCGGCGGGGCCGGGGCACTCTCGGGCTCGCCCGGACCCGGCGCGGCCACCGCCGCGGCGCCGGCGACCGGCGCCTCGGCCTCGGGGACAGCGACAGGCGCGGCCTCGGCCGTGCCAACCTCGGGGATGCCCCCCTCGGGGATGCCAACCGCGGGAATGCCCACCTCGGGAGTGACAGAGTCGGCGATGACGGCCTCGGCGGTGTCGGTCTCGGCGGCGTCAGCCTCGGTGGCGTCAGCCTCGGCCATGCCCCCCTCGGGGATGCCCCCCTCGGCAATGACAGTGTCGCCGGAGTCGGCCTCGGCGATGACGGTCTCGGCGGCGTCGGCCTCGGACATGCCCGCGTCGGGGAGGACGGCAGCGGCGGCCTCGGGCGCGGCGGCGGGGGCCGGCCCGCGGGTCGGCGCGATCAAGAGCGACTGGGCCGAGGCCGCCACCACGCCCTCGCGCGTGCGCATCTCCAGCGTGATGGCCCGGGCCTCGGCGCTGGGGTCGAGAACGAAGAGGGCCGCGAAGCTGCCCAGCGCATCGGCCTCGGCGGTCTCGGCCTCGGCGCCGTCCACGAGCACCGTCACCACCGCCCCCGGCTGCGCGAGGCCCGCGACGGTGACCATTCCGCTGTCGGGGTCCACGCGCACGAGGTCGAAGCGCGGCAGCTCGGCCTCGGCCTGCGTCGCCTCGGGCGCGACGTCGGGCGCGCGCGCCGCGGGGGCCGGAGCGTCGGGGTCGCCGACCGGGGGCGGCACGTTGCCCGGCAGCAGGAGCCACACGGCCACCCCGGCCGCCACCGCCGCCGTCCCTGCGCCCAGCCCCAGGAGGAGCCCGCCGATCGCCGACCGCCTCGCCATGCCGTCTCCTCTGAGACACGGGGACGCACTCGCCCCCTGTCGGGCCACCGCCCGCGCGGCCTCCGGCACCCGCCGGTGGGCGCGGCGCTTGAGCCCCCTTGACATGACATTTATGTGGAGTGCCGGCGCAGCGCAACAGAGGGGCTTTCACGATGGCGGACAGGATGGCCGGAGCGATGCGCGACAACACCGCCGCGGCGCACGGCACGGGCCCGGGCTCGGTCTGCGTGTTCTGCGGCGCGCGCTCGGGCCTGCGTCCGGCCCACGCCGCCGTCGCGCGGGAACTCGGCGCGCTGATCGCCGCGCAGGGCTGGCGGCTGGTCTATGGGGCGGGGGATGTCGGGCTGATGGGCGAGGTGGCCCGGGCGGCCACGGCCGCCGGCGCCGACAGCCTCGGCGTCATTCCCACCCACCTCCTCGCGCGGGAGGCCGCCCGGCGCGACCGCGGCCGGCTGGTCGTCACCGAGACCATGCACGAGCGCAAGAAGGTGATGTTCATGAATTCGGACGTCATCGTGGTGTTGCCGGGGGGGGCCGGCACGCTGGACGAATTCTTCGAGGTGCTGACCTGGCGGCAGCTCGGCCTGCATGCCAAGCCGATCCTGCTTCTGGACATCGACGGCTACTGGCGCCCGCTCGCCGAGCTGCTCGAGCATGTGGTGTCCGAGGGCTTCGCGGCCCCCAGCCTGCTGGGCTTCGTCGAGCGGGTGCCGGACGTGCCGGCCCTCGGCCGGGCACTGCGCGACGCCCTCGGCTGAGGGCGCCGCCCCCTTGCCCCACGCCGGCGCAGGTGGCCTAGACCGGGTCGATCAGCTCGGCCACCATGCCGCCCACCCGGCTGAGCGGATGCTGCGTCAGCGTCTTGGGCAGGGCGGCGATGACCCGGCCTGCGAGCGCATCGTCCAGCCCGCCCCGCATCACCGCGAGCACCTGCGGCGGCGCCGCGATCACCACGCGCTCCACCTTGCCGCGGGCCGCGAGGCTGTTGAGACGCTCCACCACCGAGGCGGCGAAACGCTCCTTGGCCTGGCGGTGATAGTCGGTCTCTTCCATCGCCGAGCGCTGGCCGGGGCCGGGGTCGGGCATCCGCCCCGGACGGTCGGCGGCGATCTCGCGGTCGGGCAGCAGCTCCTGCTCCATCTTGGCGTGCAGCTTCAGCCGCGGCGCCCGCGGCGTGCCGGTGTTCTCGCAGATCAACGCCTTTTCGCCGTCGGCCACGACGACCCATGTTCCCTTGGCCAGAAGCGCCATGTCGGCCTCCTCTCGTTGCGATTCGTTCCGGTCGAGTGTGGGCACGCGGCCGGGCGGATGCCAGACGGCTCGCGCGGGCGGTGAGGTCGCACCCCTCATCGGGGCGCCTCTTCGGGGGGCAGCTCGGGGGGCATTTCGGGGGCCAGTTCGGGGTGCAGTTCGGGGGCGCTGCGCATCCCGGCGATGTTGGCGCGGGTCCAGCTGGTGGAGATGCCGAGGGGGTAGAGGACCAGCGCCACCAGCAGGAGCGCCCGCCACGGCCCCGCGGCCTGCGGCGGATGCGCGCGGGCGGGCGGCGCGGGCCGCGACCGGCGCCGGGCGAGGGCCAGCACCACCCCCCCGGCCAGCGCGAAGGCGAGGTTGAAGATCTGCCCCGGCGGCAGGCCGAACAGGGCCGATTCGTACCCACCCGCACGCGGACAGGCGCGCGCCCCGCGTCCGCCCGCCCCCCCCCCGGACAGTCGCGCCTCAGCCGGAGCGGCGGGACAGAAGCGGCATCGGCCAGAAGAACCGCGACAGGAACCCGCCCCCCGACAGCACCGACCGGCGCGGCCCGCGGCGCAGCACCATGGGCAGGCCCAGGAGCTCGGTCACCGGCCGGCCGTTGCGCAGCGCCCCGCCGGGACGGCGGCGCGACAGGGTCGGGATGCCGAACGCCGCCGAGACGAGCCCGCGCCGGCGCGGGTTCTGGGGCGGCATGTCATGGCTGAACCAGCGGGGGTGGTCGCGCAGGATGGTGTTGAAGTTCGCCGGGTCGGGATAGTCGCGGACATGCTGGTTGGGGGTCGCCCCCGGCACCTCGACCGGGACGAAGCGGTCGGCGAGGCGGATCGCCTCGCGGGCCCGGCCGAAGGGCGTGAAGGGCGCCCGCACGACGAGGAGCGCGCGCCCCCGCTCCAGCTCGCCGGCATAGACCGCCGCCGAGGTCGAGCCGACCCCGGCCGCGCAGATGCGCCGAAGCGCGTCGGGGCCGTCGGCGGTCACGACGGAGATGGTTCGGGGGTCGTGCCCGGCCTCGCGCAGGGCCTCTGCGGCGGCCTCGGCGATGTCGGCGGTGTCGTAGATGCGCGAAACGATCGTGGTCATGGTGCACCCTCGTGGGTCGGCCCGCCGGGACCGCGCCACGGGGTCAGTGGCCGACCGTCGGCCCCGCAGCGCGCGGGCGACCGCCATGTCCGAGGGTTTCCGCGCGGCGACCCTCCCCCGGCCCGGCCACACGCGACGGCCCACCCGCGGGAGGCCGCCCGGCGCAACGTTACACCGGCCGTGCACCGCTGTGAAGGGGATCGGGGGCGTGGGGCCCCCGACCGCAAGGCTGTCCGGCCGGGTGGGCGCGCCGGTCAGAGGCCGGCGGCGACCGCCTCCCAGTTGACCAGCTTGTCGAGGAAGTTCGTGAGATAGGCCGGCCGCTTGTTGCGGAAGTCGATGTAATAGCTGTGCTCCCACACGTCGCAGCCCAGAAGCGCGGTCTGCCCGAAGCACAGCGGGTTCACGCCGTTCTCGGTCTTGGTGACCTTGAGCGAGCCGTCCACGTCCTTGACCAGCCAGCACCAGCCCGAGCCGAACTGCCCCGCGCCGGCCGCCGCGAACTCTTCCTTGAACCGGTCGACCGAGCCGAAGGCCTCGGTCAGCGCGCTCTCCAGCGCCCCGGGCATGCCCTTGTTCTCGCCCGGGGCCATCCACTCCCAGAACCTGTTGTGGTTCCAGTGCTGGGAGGCGTTGTTGAAGATCCCCGACTGCGCCACGGCGCCGGCCTGATAGGTGCCGGCGACGATTTCCTCCAGGCTCTTGCCCTCCCACGGGGTGCCGGCGATCAGCTTGTTGCCGTTGTCGACATAGGCCTTGTGGTGGATGTCGTGGTGGTATTCCAGCGTCTCCTGCGACATGCCCAGCGGCGCGAGCGCGTCATGGGCATAGGGCAGATCGGGCAGGGTGAAGGCCATTTGGTGTCCTTTCGTTGCAAGTATTCCGGTTGGGCCGGAACCTGCGTCCGGGGCGGGCCCGCGTCAAGACCCCCCGTCACGCACACCCCGTCACGCACCCCCCGTCACGCACCACCCATCATGCCGCCCGGGGCACGTGTCAGGGAAAGATCTCGCCCCCCGGCGCGGCGGCAGCCGTGAGGAGCTCGCGCATGTAGTCCGCGACCGAGCGGAAGCAGACCAGCGTGATCTCCTGCGGCCCGCTGCGCCAGAAGGCGGCGGCCACCTGGCCGGCGCGGGTGCGGCGGATCTCGCCCTCGGGGAAGCGGAGGATGTCGACGGGGGCGAGCTTCATCACCACCTCGTCGGCGCGCGGACCCGAGAGGCGAAAGGCGGCGCGGGCGTCGGAGACATCGACCAGCGTGGCAAAGCCGTCGCCCAGCGCGGCCCGGGCGGCGGCCAGCGCGCCGGCACCGGCCCCGATGGGCAGGATGAGAAGCAGCTCGTCCGGCGCCATCCAGGCCACCCCGCGGCCGTCCCGAAGGTGCAGCCCGCGCGGCCCCGGCACCCCCTGCCCCACCGCCGCCTGCACCGCCGCCGCCGTCTCGGGCGCCGACAGGTCGGCCCGCAGCGTCAGCATGGACAGGGCCGCAGGCTCCACCCGGGCGAGCCCCGCAGCCTCGCGCACCTCAGCCATTCAGCCGCCCTCCCTCCGGATCGAAGAAACAGGGCGGCACGATGCGCGCCCGCATCTGCCGGCCCCAGCCCAGCGGAAAGAGCAGCACCTCGCCCATCCGCTCCGGCCCCCGCCGCACCAGCCCCAGCGCGATGCCGCGCCCGAGCGTGGGCGAGAAATAGCTCGAGGTCACGCGCCCCTCGGTCACCCGCTGGTCGTTCGCGTTGCGCCCGCCGGCCACGGCATGGGCGCCATGGGGCAGCACCTCGCCATCCAGCGTCTCGAGCCCGACCAGCCGCCAGCGCTCCGGGTCGGTCAGATGCGCCCGCTCCATCCCCCGCTTGCCGAGGAAATCGGCCTTCTTCGCCCCCGACGGCAGGCCGAGGTCGCGCGGCGTCACCGTGCCGTCGGTCTCGTCGCCGATCATGATGAAGCCCTTTTCGGCCCGCATCACATGCAGCGCCTCGGTGCCATAGGGCATGACGCCGAACTCGGCGCCCCTGGCGATCAGCGCCTCCCACAGCTTCGGCCCCTGCCCCGCCGGCACCGCCACCTCGAAGCCCAGCTCGCCCGAGAAGGACACGCGATAGACCCGGGCATCCAGCGCCGCCAGCGGGCCGGCAGCCCAGTGCATGTGCGGCAGCGCCTCGCGCGACAGGTCCATCCCGCCCAGTTTCTCCAGCAGCCGCCGCGCGTTGGGACCCGCCACCGCCACCTGCGCAAGCTGCTCGGTCAGGTTCACCACATGGACCTGCCAGCCATACCATTCGGTCTGGAGCCAGTCCTCCATCCAGCCATGCACCCGCTCGGCCCCTCCCGAGGTGGTGTGGCAGAGCCAGGTCTGTTCGTCGATGCGCGCCACCACCCCGTCATCCATGACGAAGCCGTTCTCGCTGCACATGATGCCATAGCGCAGCCGGCCGGGGGCCAGCGTGCTCATGGTGCCGGTATAGAGCATGTCCAGGAAGCGCCCCGCATCGGGGCCGCGCACCATGAGCTTGCCGAGGGTCGAGGCGTCGAGGATCCCGACCGTCTGGCGGGTGTTTCGGACCTCGCGGGCGACGGCCTTGTCCACGCTCTCGCCCGGCAGCGGATAGGCATAGGGGCGGCGCCACTGGCCCACCGGCTCCCAATGCGCGCCCTTCGCCTCGTGCCAGGCGTGCAGGGGGGTCTTGCGGACGGGCTGAAAGAGCGGCCCCGCGGCCTCGCCGGCGATGGCGCCCAGGGTGAGCGGCGTCCACGGCGGGCGGAAGGTGGTGGTGCCGGTCTCGGGCACCGAGGCGCCGCGGGCCGCGGCGAGGATGGCGAGGCCGTTGATGTTGGAGAGCTTTCCCTGATCGGTGGCCATGCCCAGCGTGGTATAGCGCTTGGCGTGCTCGACGCTCTCGAAGCCCTCGCGGGCGGCGAGCTCGATGTCGGTGACCTTCACATCGTTCTGCAGGTCGAGAAACATCTTCGCCCGGTGGCCCGCGTCCGCCTGCGCCGGCATCATCCAGACCGGCAGGATCGGGCGTCCCGCCTCGGCCGGAGCCTGCGGGGCGGGCGTGTCGGCGGCGGCATGCCCGGTCTCGGCGGCGGCGCGGCGGCCGGCGGCGTGGGCATCCGCCAGTGTCTCGGCCGGACAGAGGGTGCCGTTCGCGCTGCCGGCGGGGAGCACGAACACCGCCCCGTCATGGCCCGTGGGGCCGCGGGAGGGGTCGGGGCGGAACATCGCCCGGCCCTCGTCCCAGACCAGCCGGCCGCCGCAATGCGACCAGAGGTGCACCGCCGGCGACCAGCCGCCCGAGACCGCAACCGCATCGCAGGCGATCCGGCCGGTGAGGCAGGCGCCGCTGCCGTCCTGACGGCAGAGGGTGACGGCGCGGACGCGCGTGCGGCCGTGCACCCGTTCGATGGCGGTACCGGTGTGGAGGGGGATGCCGCGCAGGCGCACGGCCTCGGCCAGCGGCCCGCGCGCCTCGTCGCGGGCGTCGATGACGGCGGCGACCTCGACGCCGGCCTCGGCCAGCGTGAGTGCGGTGCGATAGGCGTCGTCGTTGTTGGTGACGACGACGACGCGGCGGCCGGCGGCGACGGCCCAGTTGACCGCGAGGTCGCGCACGGCCGAGGCCAGCATCACCTCCGGCACATCGTTGCCGGCAAAGGCGAGGGG
>Ga0213836_102007_pt1 | contig 10396 bp, 13 predicted proteins | sample SWPATP03_FD_160578 | JGI IMG/M metagenome (GOLD analysis project Ga0213836, IMG submission 160578) | Coastal seawater microbial communities from Marineland, Florida, United States - SWPA TP0 #3 | ecosystem: Environmental > Aquatic > Marine > Coastal | place: USA: Florida | collected 2016-08-05
TCCGAGTTCTTCCACACCATCCCGCACGCGAACATCGACCCGGACAAGGTCGTGGCGCTGGGCGCCGCGATCCAGGCCAACCTGCTGGCCGGTAACCGCGCCTCGGGCGACGACTGGCTGCTGCTGGACGTGACCCCGCTCTCGCTCGGCATCGAAACCATGGGCGGCCTGGTCGAGAAGATCATCCCGCGCAATTCGACGATTCCCTGCGCGCGTGCGCAGGAGTTCACGACCTTCAAGGATGGTCAGACCGCGTTGGCGGTGCATGTGGTGCAGGGCGAGCGCGAGCTGGTGTCGGACTGCCGCTCGCTGGCGCGCTTCGAGCTGCGCGGCATTCCGCCGATGGCGGCCGGCGCCGCCCGCATCCGCGTCACTTACCAGGTCGACGCCGACGGCTTGCTGTCGGTCGCCGCGCGCGAAACGCGTTCGGGCGTGGAAGCCGCGATCACCGTCAAGCCCTCGTATGGCCTGGGCGACGACGACGTCGCGCGCATGCTGCAGGAGTCGTACAGCTCGGCGCAGGTGGACATGCAGATGCGCGCACTGCGCGAAGAGCAGGTCGAGGCCGACCGTATTTTGCTGGCCACGCAGTCGGCGCTCGATAGCGATGCCGACCTGTTGGAAGCGGCCGAGCAGGCGGCGCTGGCGGAATTGGTGCAGGGCGTACGCGATGCGCTGGAGCGTTCGAACGACGCGGCCATCGAGCCGGGCACGCGCCAGAACGCGCTGCACGACGCCGTCCAGACGCTCGCCCACGGCACCGACGAATTCGCCGCGCGGCGCATGGACAAGAGCGTGCGCCAGGCGCTGGCCGGCAAGTCGCTGGACGAGATTTAAGCGTTCCGCGCAAACGAACCATATTATTTTAGAGGTAACAACGTGCCACAAATCGTCATCCTGCCCCACCCGGTCTTCTGCCCCGACGGCGCCGTCCTCGAGGCCCCGAGCGGTAAATCCGTCTGCGACGTCATGCTCGAGAACGACATCGACATCGAACACGCCTGCGACCGCGTCTGCGCCTGCACCACCTGCCACGTGATCGTGCGCGAGGGCTTCAACTCGCTGAACGAGCAGGAAGAAAAAGAAGAAGACATGCTGGACAAGGCCTGGGGCCTGGAGCCGAACTCGCGCCTGTCCTGCCAGGCGATCGTGGCCGACGAGGACCTCGTGGTCGAGATCCCGAAATACACGATCAATCACGCAGCCGAAAAGAACCACTGATCGGGAGCCGCCATGAAATGGACCGAAGTGACGGCGATCGCCGAAGCCTTGTTCGAAAAATTCCCGGACGTGGACCCCACGAACCTGCGCTTCGTCGACCTGCACAACTGGGTCGTCGAACTCGAAGGCTTCGACGATGACCGCGCACGCGGCGGCGAGCGCGTGCTCGAAGCAATCCAGTCGGCGTGGATCGATGAAGCGCGCTGACAAGAAGCCGGACCTCGCTCCGGAACTCCCGCCAGAAGTGCGCCCAGGGCAGTCGATCGAGCTCCTGAAAGAGCTGCACATCCTCACGCGCGACGCCAAGCTCAATCAAGACAGCCGCCGCAAGCTGAAACAGGTCTACCACCTGGTCAACTTCATCGAGCCGCTGCTCAATGACGTGCGCGCGGAGAAGGGCGCCGTGTCGCTGGTCGACCACGGCGCCGGCAAGTCCTATCTCGGCTTCATCCTGTACGACCTGTTCTTCAAGGCGATAGCGGACGCATCGCACATCTACGGCATCGAGACGCGCGACGAACTGGTCGCGAAATCGACCGAGCTGGCCGCGCGCCTGGGCTTCAAGAACATGTCCTTCCTGCCGCTGTCGGTGGCGGAATCGACGACCTCGTCGAAACTGCCCGAGACGATCGACATCGTCACCGCGCTGCACGCCTGTAACACGGCCACCGACGACGCCATCGACTTCGCGCTCAAGAAGAAGGCCAGGCACATGGTGCTGGTGCCGTGCTGCCAGGCCGAAGTGGCGACCGTCCTGCGCAAGAACAAGGGCAAGGACCTGGGCAAGAGCGCGCTGACCGAAATCTGGCGCCACCCGATCCACACCCGCGAATTCGGGAGCCAGGTGACGAACGTGCTGCGCTGCCTGCAGCTGGAAGCCCATGGCTACCAGGTGACGGTGACGGAGCTGGTCGGCTGGGAGCACTCGATGAAGAACGAGCTGATCGTCGCCACCTATAAAAACCTGCCGCGCCGCCGTCCGAGCGAGCGTTTGCAGGAAGTGCTGTCCACGCTGGGACTGGAAGAGATGGGCCAGCGTTTCTATGCGGCGCAGGTTGACGCCGTCACCAACGAGTAAACGACATGAGCGAAAACATGCACTGGATCGACCTGCGCAGCGACACCGTCACCCAACCTTCACAGGCGATGCGCGCCGCCATGGCCGCCGCCGAGGTGGGCGACGACGTGTATGCGGACGACCCGACCGTCAACCGCCTGCAGGACTTCGCCGCCGACTTGTTCGGCTATCCAGCGGCCATGTTCGCGCCCAGCGGGACCCAGACCAACCTGATCGCGCTGATGACCCATTGCGGGCGCGGCGACGAATACCTGGTCGGCCAGGAAGCGCACACCTATAAATACGAAGGCGGCGGCGCCGCGGTGCTGGGCTCGATCCAGCCGCAGCCGATCGCGAACCAGCCGGACGGCAGCATCGCCTTGGCCGATATCGAGGCCTACATCAAGCCCGACGACATGCACTTCGCCCGCACCCGCTTGCTGGCGCTGGAAAACACGATCGGCGGGCGCGTGCTGGGGCAGGACTACATCGCGGCCGCCACCTCGCTGGCGCATGCGAAGGGTCTCGCCACCCACCTCGACGGCGCGCGCGTGTGCAATGCCGCGGTCAAGCTGGGCATCGGCCTGCGCGACGCCGTGAAAGGCTTCGACACGGTCTCGGTCTGCCTGTCGAAAGGCCTGGGCGCGCCCGTCGGTTCGGTGCTGCTCGGCCCCAAGGCCTTCATCGAGCAGGGCATCCGCTGGCGCAAGATGCTGGGCGGCGGCATGCGCCAGGCCGGCGTGCTGGCTGCCGCTGCGCACCACGCGCTGGAACACAATGTGCAGCGCCTCGCCGAGGACCACGAGAATGCGGCCCTGCTGGCGCGCGGCCTGGGCGAGATCGAAGCGCTGACCGTCGGCACGCCGCAGACCAACATCTTCTGGATGGACATCCCGGCCGCCGCCTGCGAGCCGCTGCGCGCATCCCTGGCGGCGCAGGGCATCCGCGCCTCGATCGGCCCGCGTACGCGCCTGGTGACGCACCTGGACATTTCCCGCGCCGACGTCGACAAAGTCGTCGGCGCCTTCAACACCTTCTTCAAGAACTGGCAAGCCGCATGAGTGACAATGGAATCCGCCTGGCCAAGCGCCTGGCCGAACAGGCAGCGTGTTCGCGCGCGGAAGCGGAGCGCTATATCGCCGGCGGCGGCGTGAGTGTCGATGGCGTCGTGGTCGAAGATCCGGCCATGCGCGTGCTGCCTTCGCAAAGCGTGGTGCTGCTGCCGGGCGCCAGCATGGAAGAGACGCCGCCGGTCACGATCCTGCTGCACAAGCCGGCCGGGATGAATTCGGGCGTCGGCGCGCGCGGCGCGCCCGCGCTGGACTGTTTGACCCCGGAGACGCTGGTCGTCGGCGGCCATGGCCAGCCGCGTTTCCTGAAGCGCCACCTGGCGCGCCTGACCCTGTGCACGCCGCTCGAAACGGACGCCAGCGGCCTGCTGGTCTACACCCAGGACTTCCGCGTCGTGCGCAAGCTGCTGGACGACGGCGAGCGGGTCGAGCACGAATTCGTGGTCGAGGTGTCGGGCGGGATCGCGGAAAATGGCCTGGCCTTGCTGAACCACGGCCTGACCTTCAGCGGCAAGCCGGTCAACCCGATGAAAGTGAGCTGGCAGAGCGAAGGGCGCTTGCGCTTCGCCGCCAAGGGCATGCGCCCCGGCCAGATCGAGCACATGTGCGCGGCGGTCGGCTTGACCGTCACCGACATCAAGCGCCTGCGCGTCGGAAGGATGTCGATGGGTGGTCTGCCGGCGGGGCAGTGGCGTTACCTGACCGAGTACGAACGCTTTTAATTGGGCCTGGCGAGCTTGCTACAGCCCGCCCGGAGGCGCTATCCTACTTCTTCGGCAACGCAATTAACCGCGTCCCCGCGATCCGGTCATGCAAAAACTGGCGGTCCTTGTCCAGGAAGGCCGTCAGCCCCCAGCCCACCAGCCCGACGATCAGCACCGCCGCCCAGTCCCTGGCGCGATGCAGGTCGAGCACGGCCCCCACGATCAGCGCGGGTGCGAACCAGCCCCAGGCCAGCAGGTAGCGGATTGCCGCATTCCTGAACGGCACCTTCGACGCGCCCACCTTCACCAGCTTGATGCGCCAGGTCTTCATGGCCAGCGTGAATCCGCTGCCGCTCCAGGCGTGCACGAAATACGCTGCCGTGACGAAAAACAGGCAGACCATCAGCCCGGCGCGGTAGGCCGGCGCCTGGCGGTTGCCGGTGACGAAAATATAGATGAAGACGGCCAGCGCTTCGACCGCGACCAGGAGGAAGGCTTCGTAGACCATCGCGATGACGCGGCGCTTGACGGTCGGGGTGGCGATGACGGGCAGTGCAGGAGGATTAACCGTTTGCATTCGATGGCGCAGGGGCGACAGTAGGTTGGGCGGTCGGCGCCGGTGCGGCCGGCGTGGTTGCGGCGGGGGCGGCAACCGGCGCGGGCGCCGGCGGGGCGATGGCGGGTGCGCTCGGGACTGCGGCGGGTGGAGAGAGCGCGATGCAGGAGGCGCCGCGGCGCGCGGTGCCGGCCGGGCAGCTGATCGGGGTCACGATGCCGCTGGCGGCGGGCGGCGCGTTGACCGTGGGTGCGTTCTTGCGGGCCGATTGCGCCAGGCGCTGCTTTTCGCCGGGCGTGAGCTGCTTGTAGCTTTCCCAGGTGGCGGCCTTGTCGCCGGGCGCCAGTTTGCGCGCCTTGTTGAAGTTTTCGCGCGCCAGGTTGCGCTGCTCGGGCGTCAGGCGCATCCATTGGCGCATGCGCTCGTGCACGCGGGCCTGTTCGGTCTCGTTCATCGAACCGAAGCGGCGCGACAGCGCGAGCCATTTTTTCTTGCGCACGCCATCGATCGCGTCCCACTCGGTGCGCAGCGGTTCGAGGGCAAGCTGCTGGGCAGGGGAGAGCTCGCGCCAGAGCGGCTTGTCGAGCGCCTGCGCGCCCTTGGCGGGCGTGCCGGGGAGGCTGGCAGCCGTGGCTGCGCTGCGCGTGGCGAGGGCATTGCCGCGGCCCATGTCGTTGCCCGTGTCGGGCCACATCAGCCAGGAAGCAAGCGCGGCCAGCAGCACAGCCAGTAGCAACCCCGCCGCGGCAATCCAGCCGGGGCGGCGGGGCTTGGAAGGGGGTGTCCTCATTGCTGGCGCTGTTGCGACTCCAGGTAGGCATTGAAGCCATGGTCGAGGTAAGCCGTCAGCGGCAATTCGTCGGCCAGCACGGCCGCGTCGAGTTCGGCTATTTCGGCGATGCGCTGCTGCTGTTCGTACTGGTACAGGCCGCCCAGGCCGAAGACCAGCGCCAGCAGGGGGATCGCCACGCCGAGGCGGCCCAGGCCGGCCCCGGACAGGTGGAAGCCGGCATCGAAGAGGCGGCCCGCCTTGCGCTGTCGTGTTGGCGCGTCGGCTTTCTTGCGCGACAGCGCCAGCGCGCGCGCGGCGGCCAGGCGCTCGGTCGTGGAAGCCGGCAGCGCGTCGAGGTTTTCGTTCAGGGCGTGGCGCAGCTTGTACGCCAGGTTGATGTCGTCGGTATTCATAGTTTTATTCCCTTGGCCCGCAGGGCGTCGGCAAGGGTGTGCGTAGCGCGAGAACAGTGCGTTTTGACACTGCCCTCCGAGCATCCCATTGCCGCGGCCGTTTCGGCCACGTCCATATCCTGCCAGTAACGCATAAGGAAGGCTTCTCGTTGACGCGCCGGGAGCTTTTGTATCTCCGCGTCGATCAGGCGCAGGGTCTGTGCGCGTTCGACTTGATCCAGGCTGGACTCTGCCGCCGCCGATCCTTCCTCCGCTTCATACGCTTCGAGTATATCAAAGTCCTCGTCCTCGCCCCCACGGCGGCCGAGGCCGGAAAACAGGCTGACCCAGGTATTGCGCACCTTTTCGCGGCGAAAATAATCGAGGATGGTGGTCTGCAGGATGCGCTGGAACAGCATCGGCAGTTCGGCGGCCGGCTTGTCGCCGTATTTTTCGGCGAGCTTGATCATCGCGTCCTGCACGATGTCGAGCGCCGATTCGTCCTTGCGCACCGCATACACGGCCTGCTTGAAGGCGCGCCGTTCGACATTCGCGAGGAAGTCGTTGAGTTCTTTGTCTGTCGCCATGCGCTGAGGGAGGGTGGTGCGCCCGAGGACTTGGCTCGTGCTTTATGGAAAACTCACGAATCCTAGCAAAAATCCCACTTGGCTGCACCGTTATTGCTCAGTGTCGTAGCAGACTCCCCAAATTGGACTTTCAAAAAACGCATGAGGATAGTCGGAATCATTCGTTCTCAAGCGCTGCGCGGCTGGCTAACCTGAGCATGACTTCGACTCTGCCCACGCCCGCCATGCCTCTCGACACCGCTTCCCGCCAGGACTTCGACATCCGGCCCCTGCACGCAGCGCTCGGCGCCGAAGTGCTCGGCCTGGATCTGTCGCGTCCGATCAGTACCGCCGATCTCGCGCGCGTGCACCGCGCCCACCTCGACCATCATGTGCTCGTGTTCCGCGATACCCGCATCACGCCCGCCCAGCAAGTCGAGTTTTCGCGCCGCTTCGGCGAACTGCAGATCCACGTGCTGCGCCAGTTCCAGCTCGCCGGGACGCCGGAAGTGCTGGTGATCTCCAACATCCGCGAGAACGGCGAGCCGATCGGCCTGGGCGACGCCGGCCACTACTGGCATTCCGACCTCTCCTATAAAGCGACACCGAGCCTGGGCTCGATGCTGCATGCGCAGGAACTGCCGGCCGATGGCGGCGATACTTTGTTTGCGAACCAGCACCTGGCCTGGGACACCTTGCCCGAGGCGCTGAAACGCGAGGTGGAAAACCTGCAGGCCGAGCACAGCTACCTGGCCCGCTACGACGACCTGCGCAAGCTCAATCCGTGGCGCCCGGCCCTGACCCAGGCCCAGATCGACGAAGTGGCGCCGGTGCGCCAGCCGGTCGTGCGCACCCATCCGGAAACGGGACGCAAGGCGCTGTTCGTCAGCGAGCATTTCACCACGCGCATCCTCGACATCCCGGAAGAGCGCAGCCGCGCCTTGCTCGACGCCTTGTTCGAACACGCGACACGCCCCGAGTTCATCTACCGCCACCAGTGGCAGCCGCACGACATGGTGTTCTGGGACAACCGATCGCTGATGCACCTGGCCGCCGGTTGCCCACCCGAACAGCGCCGCAAGCTGTACCGCACCACGATCGCGGGCGATGTCCCGTTCTGAACCAGGAGAATCCATGTTTGACTCGAAAAAAATCGCGGCCGCCCTGGCAGCCGCTTCCCTGGTCGCCGCCGCACCCGCCGCCCGGGCCGAGGGCAAGATCCGCATCGCCGAGCAGTTCGGGGTGGTCTACCTGTTGTTGAATGTCGCGCAGGACCAGAAGCTGATCGAGAAACACGGCAAGAAGCAGGGCGTCGAGATCGACGTCGACTGGGTGAAATTGTCGGGCGGCGCGGCCACCAACGATGCGCTGCTGTCGAACTCGGTGGACGTGGTCGGCGCCGGCCTGGGCCCCTTGATGACGATCTGGGACCGCACCAATGGCAAGCAGAACGTGCGTGGCATCGCTTCGCTCGGCAATTTCCCTTACTACCTGATCAGCACCAATCCGGCCGTCAAATCGATCGCCGATTTCGGCCCGAAAGACCGCATCGCGCTGCCGGCCGTCACCGTCTCGGTGCAGGCGCGCATCCTGCAGATGGCATCCGCCAAGCAGTGGGGCGCGGCCCAGTTCAAGAAACTCGATGCGAACACGCAAGCGCTGCCGCACCCTGACGCGGCGGCGGCCGTGATCGCCGGCGGCACCGAGATCAACGCCCACTTCGCCAATCCGCCTTTCCAGGAGCAGGAGCTGGCCGGCAACCCGAAGGCGAAGATCGTGCTCGATTCCTACCAGGTACTGGGCGGCCCGGCCTCGTCGACCGTGCTGTACGCGACCGAAAAATATGTGAAGGAAAATCCGAAGACTTACCGCGCATTCCTCGACGCGCTGGTCGAAGCGGCCCAGCTGGCTGCCAGCCACCCTGAGGCGGCGGCCGACGCCTACCTGCGCGTGAACAAGGGCAGCATCGACCGCGCGCTGCTGATCAAAGTGATCAAGGATCCGAAGGTGCAGTTCAAGGTGTCGCCGCAAAATACCCTGGGCCTGGCGCAGTTCCTGTTTGAGGTCGGCGCGATCAAGAAGAAGCCGGAAAGCTGGAAGGATTACTTCTTCGAGCATCCGGCGCTGGCCGCGGGGAGCTGAGATGACGCCGCCACTCCAGGTCGTCCCGCCCCAGGGGCCGCTGCTGCGCGCCGAGCACGTGACCATCGAATACGCGGGGGCGCAGGGGACGGTGCGCGCCACCGAGGACGTCAGCTTCGACATGCACCGGGGCGACCGCTTCGTGCTGCTGGGGCCTTCGGGCTGCGGCAAGTCGACCCTGCTGAAAGCCGTGGGCGGCTTCATTGCGCCGCGCGCCGGCAGCCTGCGCCTGGCCGGCAAGCCGATCACCGCCCCCGGCCCGGATCGCATCGTCGTGTTCCAGGAGTTCGACCAGCTGCCGCCCTGGAAGACGGTCGAGAACAACGTCATGTTTCCGCTGCTGGCAGGCGGCATGAACAAGGCGGACGCGCGCGTGCGGGCGCGCCACTGGCTGGGGAAAGTCGGGCTGGCGGGTTTTGCCGGCGCCTACCCGCACACCTTGTCGGGCGGAATGAAGGCGCGGGTGGCGATTGCGCGCGCGCTGGCCATGCAGCCGGAAATCCTGCTGATGGACGAACCCTTCGCCGCCCTCGATGCGCTGACCCGGCGCACCATGCAGGAGCAGCTGCAAAGCCTGTGGGAAGAGATCGGTTTCACGATGCTGTTCGTGACCCACTCCATCGAGGAAGCGCTGGTCGTGGGCAACCGCATTCTCTTGCTCAGTCCTCATCCCGGCCGCGTCCGCGCCGAGCTCAACAGTCATCAGTTCGACCTGCGCAGCGCCGGCAGCGTCGAATTCCAGGCGGCTAACGAGCGCATCCATCGTCTCCTGTTCGGTGACAGTCCCCTGCGGGCGACCCCGACACCCCAACCATTTGCCGTGCACGCATGAACGCTCTTAATCACCCTCCGATTCGTCCCGAGTACGAACTGGCGCTCGCCGGCGCTCCCGCCGCGCAGGCGCAACCGGCTGCGCCCGGCTTCGCGCTGTTCACCGGCTACGCCTGGCTGCGCAAGGCCGGCATCCTGCTGGTGCTGGCCCTGGTCTGGGAAGCAGTCGCGCGCTGGTACGGCAACGATTTGCTGCTGCCCACCGCCTTGCAGACGGGCAGGGCGCTGGCCGACGGCATCGTCTCCGGCGAGCTGTTCGGCTATATCGGCATCTCGCTCGCGGTGCTGACCCAGGGCTATGTGATGGGCATCGTCGGCGCCTTCCTGCTCACCTGGCTGGCGGTGTCGAACCGCCTCGGGCGCGAGCTGATCGAGACGCTGACCTCGATGTTCAATCCGCTGCCGGCGATCGCCTTGCTGCCGCTGGGCCTGCTGTGGTTCGGGCTCGGCAAGGGCAGCCTGGTCATGGTGCTGATGCATTCGGTGCTGTGGCCGCTGACCCTGAACGCGACCGCGGGTTTTCGCGCGGTGCCGGAGACGCTGCGCATGGCGGGGCGTAACTACGGGCTCGGTGGCTTGCGCCTGGTGCTGCAGATCCTGATTCCGGCGGCGCTGCCGGCCATCCTGTCGGGGCTGAAGATCGGCTGGGCCTTCGCCTGGCGCACGCTGATCGCGGCCGAGCTGGTGTTCGGCACCACCTCGGGGCAGGGCGGGCTGGGGTGGTTCATTTTCCAGAGCCGGAATGAATTGTTTACGGATAAGGTGTTTGCGGGGCTGGGGGCGGTGATCATGATCGGGCTGCTGGTGGAGAATATCGTGTTCCAGACGCTGGAGCGGGTGACCGTGCGCAGGTGGGGAATGGAACGCTAACGCATCGCCGTACCGCACCCAACCGGTGCATATCAGCTTTTCAATTTTTTATCTTGACCAAAATGGTGCAACGCAGTAAGGTGTTCTTCACGCTTTGCACACCAAAGCTTCACCGTCCGCCAGACAGGCACACAAGGCCTGTTCGGCATGACACGCTTTCATTTGTAGGCAGTTTGCTCCAACCCGCGCCACAAGCGCGAGAGATGCGTCGAGCC
>Ga0213836_102008_pt1 | contig 10396 bp, 8 predicted proteins | sample SWPATP03_FD_160578 | JGI IMG/M metagenome (GOLD analysis project Ga0213836, IMG submission 160578) | Coastal seawater microbial communities from Marineland, Florida, United States - SWPA TP0 #3 | ecosystem: Environmental > Aquatic > Marine > Coastal | place: USA: Florida | collected 2016-08-05
GGGAGCTACGGGGCCGGCGCGAGCAAGTGGCAGACGATCAAGCGGATCGTGCTGCCGGGCGCGGCGCCGGGGGTGATGACGGGCTCGATCCTGGCGATGGCGCGGGGCGCGGGCGAGGTGGCGCCGCTGATGATCGTGGGGGCGGTGAAGTTCGCGCCGGAGATGCCGGTGAGCGGGTCGTTCCCGTTCCTGCACCCGGAGCGGAGCTTCATGCACCTGGGGTATCACGTGTACGACCTGGGCTTCCAGAGCCCGGATTCGGAGGCAACGCGTCCGCTGCTGTGGACGACGACGCTGCTGTTGATTCTGATCGTGCTGGCGTTGAACCTGGCGGCGATCCTGATCCGGGCGCGCCTGCGGGCGAAGCTCAAGACGAGCGGGGTGTGAGCATGCGGGTGACGATGACGACCGAGCGGAGCCCGGTGCGGGTGGGCGTGGAGACGAGCGCGAGCGGGGAGTTTGTCTCCGGCCCGACACGCTCGGCGTACAAGGTCATCGACGCGATCCGGCGCGGGGAAGACGTCGAGCCGACTATGCACGAGTCGCTCAAGTCGATCGACCCGGTGCTGGAGATCAAGGGCTTCAGCCTGTGGTACGGGCAGGCTCGGGCGCTGTGGGACGTGACGCAGGCTGTGCCGCGGGGGAAGGTGACGGCGATCATCGGGCCCAGCGGGTGCGGGAAGAGCACGCTGCTGCGCTCGGTCAACCGGTTGAACGACCTGATCGATGGCGTGCGCGTCGGCGGGGAGATGCTCCTCAACGGCGAGCCGGTCTATGCGCCGCGGGTGGACGTGATCGATCTGCGCAAGCGCCTTGGGATGGTGTTCCAGAAGCCGAACCCGTTCCCGATGTCGATCTTTGAGAACGTGGTGTACCCCTTGCGGATCGACGGGGAGCGCCGGCGGGGCGTGCTGGAGGAGGCGTGCGAGCGGGCGCTGCGCGGGGCGGCGATCTGGGACGAGGTGAAGGACCGGCTGAAGGAGTCGGCGCTGGGGCTCAGCGGCGGTCAGCAGCAGCGCCTGTGCATCGCGCGGGCGATCGTGGCCGACCCGGAGGTGCTGCTGCTGGATGAGCCGTGCTCGGCGCTGGACCCGGTCGCGACGCTTCGGATCGAGGAGCTGATCCACGAGATCTCGGCGAGGTACACGGTGCTGATCGTGACGCACAACATGCAGCAGGCGGCCCGGGTGAGCGATTACACGTCGTTCATGTACCTGGGGCGTCTGGTGGAATACGGGCGGACGAGCGACATCTTCCAGAACCCGCGCCTGCCGGAGACGGAGGAGTACGTGACCGGGCGGTTCGGGTAAGGGATCGGGGCGACGGCGAATCCAGGGGAGCCACGGCTCGGAGAGCCGTGCCACCATGGGAGCCGTGCCACCGGGGGCGGATTCTGGTCGTTTGGGATGAAATCCCGGATTGATGGGCTTCCCGGACCGATAGTGCCGACTAGGATGCGATCCGGGGCTTGTTCCGGCCGGCGATGCCGTCGTGGCGGCGGCCGCTGTTGACTGTGGCGAGGTATGCGATGAGCGTGGCGCCGCGTGCTGTCCGACCTGGTGTGAACGGTTGGAACGCCGAGTTTCTGGAGTCGGAATACGAGCGGTTCCTGAAGGATCCGGGCTCGGTTCCGCCGGATCTTCGGAGCTTTTTTCAGGGTTTTGAGCTGGGTCTGAGCCGCCCGCTGGGGGGTGACCCCGGCGGGAACGGTTCGCTGACGCGCGAGCCGGCAGAGGTGGGTTCGTCGGCGTACCCGGGGGCCGGTGGTCGCGGGCTGGCGGGGGCGGCGAGCCCGCTGCAGGCGCGGGCGGACGCGGTCATCGCGGTCTACCGCGGGCTCGGGCACATGGGGGCGAAGCTGGACCCGTTCGGTCGGCACGCCGAGCGCCCGCAGGCGCTGAGCCTGGAGTACCACGGCGTCACGCCGACGGACCTGGCGCAGATGGTGGACGCCTCGGCGGTGGGTCTTGGGCAGTCGGCGACGTTCGGGGCTGTGGTCGAGCACCTGGAGCGGATCTACTGCGGCCCGATCGGGGCCGAGTTCATGCACGTGCAGGACCGGGAGGAGCGGGAGTGGCTCCTGAACTGGTTCGAATCCCGCGGCGGGCGCCTGGAGCTGAGCCGGGGTGAGCGGGCGCACATCCTGGAGCTTCTGGTTCGGGCCGAGCTGTTCGAGGCGTTCCTCGCGAAGCGGTACCCGGGCGAGAAGCGGTTCAGCCTGGAGGGGGGCGAGAGCCTGATCCCCCTGCTGGACCGCGTGATCGAGAGCGGGAGCCAGCTGGGCGTGGAGGAGATCGTGCTGGGCATGGCCCACCGCGGTCGCCTGAACGTGCTCAACAACGTGCTGGGCAAGACCTACGAGCAGATCTTCACCGAGTTCGAGGACAACTGGGAAGAGGACTTCGTCGACGGTGGCGGGGACGTGAAGTACCACCGGGGCTACTCGGGCGCGCGGGCGTACGACGACGGTCGGAAGATCCATCTCGCGATGGCGAGCAACCCGAGCCACCTGGAGGCCGTGGGCCCGGTGGTGCACGGGCGGACGCGGGCGAAGCAGCGTCTGCGAGCGGACAAAGAGCGTCGGCGCGTCATCCCGGTCCTGGTGCACGGCGATTCGGCTGTGATCGGTCAGGGGATCGTCGCCGAGCTGCTCAACATGAGCCAGCTCGAGGGGTACACGACCGGCGGGTGCGTGCACGTGGTGGTGAACAACCAGATCGGGTTCACGACGCTGCCGAAAGACGCGCGGTCGAGCCGGTACTGCACGGATGTTGCGAAGATGATCGAGGCGCCGGTGCTGCACGTCAACGGGGAGGACCCGGAGGCGGTGGTGGCGTGCGCGCAGATGGCGATCGAGTACCGCCAGCGTTTCCGCAAGGACGTGTTCATCGACCTCGTGTGCTACCGAAAGTACGGGCACAACGAGCAGGACGAGCAGTCGTTCACGCAGCCGATCCTCGCGAACCTGATCAAGAAGCAGAAGAGCGTGCTGACGAGCTACTCGCGCCGCCTGCTTGATGAGGGTCTGCTGAACGAGACGGACATGGAGGCGATCCGGACGCGGTTCGACCAGGCGCTGGACCTGGCGCAGGAGTCGGCGAAGAAGAAGCCGCATGATCCGACGATCGACCCGGGCAGCGCCCGCTGGGCGGGGATGAGCACGCGGTTCAGCCACGACCCGGTGGAGACGGGCGTGCCGATGGAGACCTTGGGCGAGGTCGCGTCGGCGCTGGGTCGCGTGCCGGAGGGGTTCGAGGTCAACAAGAAGCTGAAGAAGCTGTTGCAGGAGCGTGCCGGGCTGAGCTCGGCCGAGCGGATCAGCTACGCGGACTGCGAGAGCTTGGCGTTCGGGACGCTGCTTCTGGAGGGTCACGCGATCCGTCTGAGCGGTCAGGACTCGCGCCGCGGGACGTTCAGCCATCGGCACGCGGTGCTGTACGACGCGAAGTCGGCCGAGGCGTTTATCCCGCTGAACAACATCCGCGAGCTGGGCGACCCGGGGACGGAGACGCCGCCGGGGTCTGAGGACAGCCGCGGTCGCCCGCGACAGGCGCGCCTGTGCGTGTACGACAGCCCGCTGAGCGAGGCGGGCGTGATGGGCTTCGACTACGGCTACGCGCTGAGCGATCCGAGCATGCTGGTGATGTGGGAAGCGCAGTTCGGGGACTTTGTCAACGGCGCGCAGGTCATCATCGATCAGTTTCTGGCGAGCGCGGAGACGAAGTGGCAGCGGTGGAACGGGCTGGTGCTGCTGTTGCCGCACGGGTACGAGGGCGCGGGCCCGGAGCACTCGTCGGCTCGCCTGGAGCGGTTCCTCGAGCTCTGCGGCGACGACAACATCCAGGTCATTCACCCCTCGACCGGGGCGCAGATTTTCCACGTGCTCCGCCGGCAGGTGAAGCGGAACTTCCGCAAGCCGTTGATCGTGATGACGCCCAAGAGCATGCTGCGCGTGCCGACGAGCCGTCCGGCGGAGCTGGCTTCGGGCTCGTTCCGCGAGGTGATCGACGACCCGGCGTTCGAGGAGCGCGGGTGGGACCGGGCGGCGGTGGAGCGGATGGTGCTCTGCACGGGCAAGATCTACCACGAGCTGGCCGAGCGGCGCGACGAGCTGGACCGGCGCGACACGGCGATCGTGCGGATCGAGCAGCTCTACCCGTTCCATTCGACGCTGGCGCAGGAGATCCTCGACCGGTACCCGGCGGCTTCGCGCCGGATCTGGGTGCAGGAGGAGCCGCGGAACATGGGCGCGTACCGGCACGTGGACGACTTGTGCCGAACCAAGCTCAACCTGCACGACCTGCGGTACATCGGTCGGGAGACGAGCGCGACGCCGGCGGTGGGGTCCAAGTCGGTGCACAAGCGTGAGCAGGAGGCGATCGTGTCCGGCGCGATCGGTCCGAAGCCGGACGAGGCGTCGGCTTCGGCGGCCGAGCACGCGCCGCGAACGGGGCGTGTCGTCGCTTCGGCGTGAGGGCGGTCGGGTGTGTGGTCTGAATCTGTGGCGCGAGAGCGCGTGAGCTGCGAGGGCGTATGGCGACCGACATCGTGATCCCGACCGTGGGCGAGAGCGTGACCAGCGGCGTGCTGTCAACGTGGCTGAAAAGCGACGGCGATTACGTGGAGCGCGACGAGCCGGTGATCGAGCTCGAGACCGACAAGGTCACGATGGAGATCCCAGCGCCGGCCGCAGGCGTGCTGCGCCACAAGGCGAAAGCCGGGGAAGACGTGGACGTCGGCGCGGTCGTGGGCTCAATCGACGAGTCGGCGGCGAAGCCCGCGTCGGGCGCGAAGGCTGAGTCTGCCGGCGCGAAAGCCGGTGAGAAAGCCAGCTCGAAAGCCGAGGCTGAGGGCGCTGGCAGCGGCTCGGGCGCGCCGGTCGCGGTCGCGGAGCCCAAGCCCAAGGGGGACCACGCGGCTTCCTCGTCCACGCCCGAGCCCGCGAAGGGCACGCCCAACGGCGCGCACCAGATGACATCAGGCTCGGCTCAGGGCGTAACGCCGCTGGCGAAGAAGCTCGCTGAGGAGCACGGCGTTGATCTGAGCCGCGTCGTCGGCACGGGCACCGGCGGGCGCATCCGCGAGCAGGACGTGCTCGCCGCGGTGCAGGCGGCAGCGGGCTCGGGCGGTGCGTCCTCCGCGGTCGCGACGGGCGTCTCCGGCGGTTCGCGCGTGACCAGCATCGAACGCATGAGCCCGATGCGTCAGCGCATCGCGGCCCGGCTCGTCGAGGCCCAGCACACGGCCGCGATGCTCACGACCTTCAACGAGTGCGATATGACCGCCGTCCTCGCGCTCCGCAAGCAGTTCAAGGATCGTTTCAGCGAGCAGCACGGCGTCGGGCTCGGGTTCATGTCGTTCTTCGTCAAGGCGTGCGTGAGCGCACTCCGCGCGTTCCCGCTCATCAACGCGTACATCACCGAGGACGAGCAGGGCAAGCCGGCGGTGCAGAAGCACGACTACTGCGACATCGCGCTCGCCGTCGCGAGCCCGAAGGGGCTGGTCGTGCCCGTGCTGCGCAACTGCGAGACGCTGTCGTTCGCCGGGATCGAGCGCGGCGTGAAGGATCTGGCGGTCAAGGCGCGCGACGGGAAGATCACGCTGGACGACATGACCGGCGGGACGTTCACGATCACCAACGGCGGGATCTTCGGGAGCCTGATGTCGACGCCGATCCTCAATCCACCGCAGTCGGCGATCCTGGGTATGCACGCGATCAAGAACCGGGCCGTGGAAAACCCGAGCAAGCCGGGCGAGGTCGCGATCCGCCCGATGATGTACCTGGCGCTGAGCTACGACCACCGGATCGTGGACGGGGCCGAGGCGGTGCAGTTCCTCGTCAAGGTCAAAGAGGCGATCGAAGACCCGCAGCGCCTGATGCTGGATCTCTGATCGCGTTCGGGCTCGCGGGCGTCACGCCTGGCTGGAAGCGGACCGATCCTCGGTGAGCGAGTCCAGCAGCCCGGCGCAGGCGCGCTCGAGCAGGTCGAGCACGGCTTCGAAGCCGGTTTCATCGTCGTCATCGCCGAAGTAGGGGTCGGGCACTTCGAGCCCGGACTCCTGGTGCCCCTCGGTCCGCGGGTCGAACTGCCGGAGCAGGTAGACCTGCTCGGGCGGCGCGCCGCGGCGGAGCAGGGCGTCGCGGTTGGCGCGGTCCATCGCGAGCAGGAGATCGAAGCGGGCGAAGTCGGTGGTCGGGTCGATGCGTCGCGCGGTGGAGACGAGCTCGATCCCGCGCCGCCGGCAGACGGCCTGGGCGCGCAGGTCGGGCGGGGCCCCGATGTGCCAGCGCCCGGTGCCGGCCGAGTCGACGTCGAAGCGGTCCAGCACGCCGCGTTCGCGGGCCTGGTGGATGAAGACCCCCTCGGCCATGGGCGAGCGGCAGATGTTCCCAAGACAAACGAAGAGCACACCGAGACGGTCGCTCATACGCGGTCTCCTGACCCCATGCCCCCCCGGGTGGTGATCGTTTCTGTGCCGGACGTCCATCGGGCGCGCACGGCATCGGTCCATGCTTCGGCGTTCGGCTCGCGGATCGCGAGCGCGGCTCGGGCGGCTTCGTCGAGTGAAGCGCGGGACTGCGCCAGCGCGTGCGTCGCGCAGAACAGGGCGGCGGCGTGCTGCCCGTCGGCGGCGCAGCCCGGCGCGACGCCGCCGAGCGCGGGCGCGAGGTGCTGATCGGTGACGACGGGGATGCCCGCGGCCTGGCAGGCGCCGCCGACGAGCGCGAGCCCGGGTGGCATGGGGTCAGTTCCGCGCCCAGGCGCGATCCACGCGACGTGGGCCGCACGCACCGCGAGCAGCATCGGGCACGACGCGACGCGGAGCGGCCAGGGCAGCGCGGTGCGCCGCTTGAACGCCGCGGCACGCTCGAGCCCGTGCGCCTCCTCCGAGACGATCATCGCGAACGAGCTGGTGAGGGTCTGGAGCAGCCCGCCCGAGAACACGCCGCTGAACGCCAGCCCGTCCCCGGGCGCATCGCTCAGCAGCGCGACGACGAACGCGCCCGGCGGCAGCCCGAGCAACTCGGCGGCTTCGGCGCGCGTCGGCCCTGGGGGGAGCAGCAGATCCCCGGGGGTCGCGATCGAGGCGGGCGTTGCGAACGCGTTGCGCGGGTCGTTGTGCCTCGCGGCGTGCGTCGTGACGACGGATACGCCGAGCTTGCGGCGCAGGTCCGCTGCCGCGTGGGCCGCGCCGGGGCCCCATGCGTGGACGACGTCCGGTCGGCGGGCGCGCACAAGATCGCGCAGGAACCGCGACGCGTACGCGAGCGAGCCCGCCGGCGTGGGGACGCTGATCTCGACGGGCAGCCCGAGCGCGCGGGCCCGGCGTTTGGCGTGCGTTCCCCCGAGGGCGACGCACTGGTGGCGCGCCTCGGGCGTTCGGCGAACGGTTTGGGCGCAGAGCGCGGTCAACGCGTCCGAGGTCATCTGCCCGCGGCGGATCGCTCCCCCCGTCGCGGGGTGGACCACGTGCAGCACGCGGATCGCGTTTGGCTCGTCGCGCACGGTCATGGTCGCACTGTACCCGCGCGCGGCGCGGTGAGTCGGTGAGGTGTTTATCGGCGTGCGCTGCCGGGGCGTTCGTGGTCGTAGAAGAGCTGAGCGAGCCCGAGCCCGACGCGGGCCGCGAGTTCGTCTTCGAGTTGCGACGCTTCGGCGCGCGTGCTGGGCGCGAAGCCCGGGCGCTGCGGGATGCGGATCGTCACGGCGAGCCCTTCGCGTTCGGGCGGGAAGATCCGGGCGCCGGTGACGGCGTCGATGACCTTGACGCGGAGCTGGGCCGAGGGGGTCACGGTCTGCGAATCGGCGCTGAGGGTGAACGCGTCGACGGTCGCGTAGATCACGACTTCGGCGTTGACGGCGCGCCCGATCTCGTCGATCGGCATCGGCTCGCCGTAGCGGTCGAGGCTGACGGCTTGCGTCGCGGACGTTGAGGCGATCACGTTGCGCAGGACGCGCTTGTCGAGCAGGTGCTGCTCAGCCGAGCGGGCGATGGTTGTGCGGAGCGCGCGCCGGGGGACGCGGTTGGCGCGGTCGTCGATGAAGACCACCGTCGGGCGGTCGCGGTCGAGCTCGTGCACCTTGCTGATCTTGCCCGGCCCGTGCACGACGAAGAAGATCGGCGCGACGATGTTGCACCCCGCGAGCGCGATCCCGCCGAGCGCCAGCACGCCCGCGACGAGTGCGATCCGAGCGGTGGAGCGTGTTGTTCTGCGGGTTCGGGCGTGGGGCATCGTGCGTCCTCGGCGTCTGGATCGGGGATCGGCGGGATCAATAATCGGGGTAGTACGGCTCCTGGTGGTCGTAGAAGAGCCAGCTCGCGCGGTCCACGAAGCGGGCGATCAGCACGCTGGCGACCTGCTGCCCGGACATGTCCATCGGCCCGAAGCCGGTGCTGTCGGGGAAGCGCACGCGGACGGCGCGCTCGAACATGAACTCGTCAGGCAGCGGGCCGTCGGCTTCGATGACCGAGACCGTCCCCGCCGCGATGCCCGACCACTCGTAGCGGTTGCCGGGGTCGTGGAGTCGGTACTCGGTGAGCTCGATGAAGACGATGCGTTCGACGCCGAGCGCCTCGGCGAGCTCGCCGAAGGCGCGGCTCTTCCACTGCGGGTGGTTCAGCAGCCACGCGAGGGTGTCGCTGGTGGGGATCCACCCGGCGGCGCCGGCGTGGTCGTAGAGGCGTTCGTTGATGCGCTGGGTGAGCACGGGCACGACGCCGGGGTGGTTTGCCTGGATCACGCGGTCGGCGGCGACGATGACGGCGTAGGTCTTGCCCTCGAGCCCGCGGTACTCGGCTTCGACCTTGCGGGTCGAGCTCTCGCGGTAGCTCTGGGCCATGCCGCCGATGACGGCCGCGATCACGCACCCACTCATCGCGAGCCCGAGCCCGAGGCATATCGCCCCGAGCAGCACGCGCCGGGCGGTGTTCGCGCCCCGTCTCCGAGCGATCCAGGTCATGGCAGGCACCTCCGCCCCCTTCTCGTGCAGCCGCGTCGCGGGTCCCCCGCGTTTCATCCGCCAAGCGGCGTGACGACAAGCTTATACGCCCAAGCGGCCCCGCCGATCGCCAGCGCGATCCAGAGTGCTTTGAGCCCCACGGCCTTGCCAAACGCCAGGGCGAGCGTGGAGCCCGTCCACGCGACGTGCAGCGCCCCCCAGAAGCCCGCCGCCGCGACGAGTGCGAGCATCGCCCCCGCGGGCTGGACGACGCCCGCAGCGATCAGGTCGCCCCCCGCGGCGTGGGTGAAACTGGTGGTCATGCCGCAGGTGATGCACGGGCGCCCGTGGGTCGCCATCCATCCGCACGCGGGGAGCCCGAGTTGCGTGTGGGTGCCGTGCCCGGCCGGGTCGGCCCGGAGGAACGCGGCGAGGCTCAGGACCGTGAGGCACGAAGCCGCGAAAAGCCCGGCGAGGACACGATGAGCCGCGTCCACCCGTCGGCGGGGCATAGCGGCGGCACGCATCGCTGGCGGGGATTCCGACGCGGCTGGCATCGGATCAGGGTAGGGGCACGAGTCGGGGTGCGGTCTCAGGCGGCCGCGCTGGCCGGGGGGCGGGCGTCGGCGATCGTCTGGCGAGCCTCGGTCGGCAGCGCGTCCACCACCCGGGCAGCTTCGGCCGGGCGACCCAGCAGATACCCCTGCGCGTGCGGCACGCCCAGTTCCACCAGCGCGCGCAGCTCGCCCGCGTGCTCCACGCCCTCGGCGATCAGCCCCACCCGGATCTCCCGCGTGAAGGCGACCAGGTGGCGGACCAGCCCCTGGCGGACCGGGTCCGTGTCGATGCCGCGGGTCAGGGCGCGGTCCAACTTCAGCCAGTCCGGTTTCAGCTCGACGACGCGCCCGAGCCCGTTCACGCCGGCGCCGAGGTCGTCCACCGCCACGCGGAACCCGGCTTCGCGGACCAGGCGCACGCCCTCGGCGAGCGACTCGGGGTCGCACGCGTCGGGGCGTTCGGTCAGTTCCAGCACGATCCGCTCCGGGGCCAGGTCGGGGACGGCTCGGACGGCTTCGACGATCGCGCGGGGAAAGCGAGGATCCTGCACAACGCTCGGGGAGCAGTTCAGGAAGACCAGGGCCGAGCGGGGGAGGTGGGTCAGGGCGTCCAGGGCGACGGCCCGGGTGGCGGCTTCCAGCCCCCAGAGACGCCCGCACCGGTCGGCGGCATCGAACAGGGCGTGGGCGTCCACGAAGTTCGGGTCGGCCGAGCGGGTCAGGGCTTCGAACGCGACCGGGCGGGCCGAGGCGAGGCAGACGATCGGCTGGAACCGCGGCGCGACCGCGCGGCGCTCGATCAGCGTCCGCAGCAGCCGATCCTCGGCGGCTCGCTCAGAGTTGAGCATCGCGTCCAGCATCGTTGTGAATTTCTCCCCCACAATTCGGGCATCCTGC
>Ga0213836_102012_pt1 | contig 10353 bp, 11 predicted proteins | sample SWPATP03_FD_160578 | JGI IMG/M metagenome (GOLD analysis project Ga0213836, IMG submission 160578) | Coastal seawater microbial communities from Marineland, Florida, United States - SWPA TP0 #3 | ecosystem: Environmental > Aquatic > Marine > Coastal | place: USA: Florida | collected 2016-08-05
TGTGATCATACGGACGACCTCGAGCTTGAAGCTGGGGTCGAAATTGCGGCGCTGCCTGGTCATGTAAACTCCTTCGAAGGTGAATTATCCACCTATCGAGGTGTCCGGGGACATTAGACCACTACAGACCAGCCAGGACGCTCGCGACTAGCATAGCGATGCCACTCATCAGGTTGAACACCATAGGCTGTGCCGCGCAGATCGGCCGGCGCGGTATCCGCAACCATCGTCGCCAGCAACCCTTGTGTTATCCCCATATGCACGCCCCATAGAGCCACCCCGGCCAACACGACAGCCCAGTGGTCATTGATGGCCAAAACTAAGTCGGCGGCGATTAAAACGATGAGGCCAAGCGCGAGCAGCTTGGAATGGCTCATGCGGTCGGAGAGTTTCCCGAATGGATACGCCGACACGGCGTAGACCAGATTCATCGCCACCATCACCAGCGGCACCAGTGCGATAGGGATGCCGCCTTGTTGAGCGCGGAGGACAAGAAACGCCTCGCTGAACCTTGCCAACGTAAAAACTGCACCTATTCCGACGACCCACCAGTACGGGGCGGTCAGGCGTGTGAGATTCTCTCGTCGGCATGCCGGCACAGCGCTCTAAGAAACTAAACGGCGAGGTCAGCTATTGGGGCCGTGCTACCGCAGCAAACTAGGTAGAAGTTACTCATCCTCATCGGAGGTCGGACGGGGCCGCTCTGGCCAGATTGGTGTGAATGTTCCGCACCAGGTTATCGATTTGAGTCTGCATTACTGACCTCTTCCAACATAGCGCGGGACACCCGCGCTTTCATCTCCAGCGTAGTGTCACGAATTTCTCTGCGGCGCCCGCGCAAGCGTTTTTTACCTGGTGCGTCGATCGGCAGCCCATTTTTTTGCGATATATATCCAGCTCGTGTCGGCGAAATGGGGGCTACTCGCCCCCTTTAGAATCCCAGGAGCACGGGGAGCACAGGGAGCACAACGGAGCACGGGAGCACGGGGAGCACACAAAAAACCGGCAAACCTTTGATAAATAAAGAGAAATTTCAAAAAACTGCGCGATATCACGCAATACGGATAGTTAAGTCGTACGATATCCAGTCTGTTCAAAGGGTTGAAACTCTCTTTCAAGGTACTAAATCCAGCGGAATCAGTGCAGCTAACCACGGATTGCGCAAACGTTGACCGTAGCGGACACTGGCATCAACAGCAACGAACTGACAAAGGAAGCAAGATGGCCAACGGAAAACAGACCTCGGCACGCCGCCTGAAAATGGTGGAACGAGCGCAGCAACAAATGGATCTCCACTTCCCCAATTTTTCGGAAGCGTGGGTATGGCACCGGAAGCGTAACGATGGCTACACGACGATGCCTAGGACCTTGCCGCTGGCCATGCAGGCCATCGATGACCAGACCAAGGGCCAGCCGGCCGGACATACGCTGTTTTGCTTGTGGGCCCGGTCTCCGGATCATGCCTTGGTGACGATCGAAAATCCAGCGACCTTCGCCAGTGAGGCCGGCTTTGTCGGTGCCAGGGCGGTGGACACCTGGCGCCGGCGGATGAAAAAACTGCGCGAGCTGTGGTTCATCCAGACCAAACCGGGGCCGAGTGGCGAATTTCACTATGTCCTGCTCATCAATCCGAACGCCGCGATGGAATGGCTGCGTAATCAAAAGCGCATCCAGGAAGGGCTGTACGCCCGTTTCATCGACCGACTGGGCGAAATCGGCGCCTTGGGCGAAATCGAGGCGGTCCATGCAATATGGGCGGCGCAGGCCAAAGCCGCCGCTGACGCTGCAGCTGCTGCTGCGCCCGGAAAGGTAGCGCCACCGCCACCACCACCGCCGCCTAAGGGAAAGACAGCGGTTATGTCCAAGAGGATCGGCCGCACCGCCGCTGGGGCTGCAGCTGTGTCCGAAAAGGAACCGCTGCCGCCGTCAACGCCTAAGCGGGCGACAGCGGCTGTGCCAAAAAGGATCGTCCGCAAGCTAGCGGCTGCAGCTGACGATAACTAAGCGCGGTCCGCCTAGCAGCAGCTGGCCGACCGCCAGGCGGCTATCGAAATTGAAAATCGGGGCGTAGCGCCTCGAGCGCGATTATGGAGAATCGCTATACATACACTCATCACAACGAAAAAGAAGAATTTTTATGGCCTTACCTACTTCCTTTACCATGCCGGACGGCAGCGTTTACGGCCTCGACCACATGCAGCGCATGAATTGCGCTGTATCGGTGACGGTGAACGGCAAGCGCTATCGTATCCCTGTTGTAGTTATTTTCTCGACCCATTGCTACACGGACGGGAAAAACGGCACCGTGAAGATGACGGACGACTTGTATTTCCATACAGATAAAACTGGGCATCGCGCCTTTTGTGAGGAGCGCTACAACACTTCGCTCAAACTTCCGGATCGCGTGCGGAACATGGTCGAGGAGAGCGGGGCGTGCTACAAATTGGATAAGGCGAGCAACTATGTTCACCTCCATGACCCAGGCAAGCCGGACAAATGGCGTGGATGGTATGTGCTCTTCACGTTTGATCGTTCAAAGGCGGGGGAGCCTGTCGCGCTGCGCGTTAGCATCACTAGCTATCATTACCGGATGAAGAAGCCGGACAATCTGCGCTGGACGGGATCGTTTAAGTTTCCCGCGTTGGTTGCTGAATGGCTGCGCAATCGAGAGGACGTGCTTCAGCAGTTCCCGGAAATTGTGGACGACGCTGGGACAGGGGCGGTGAAGCAGTCGTAGAAATGGAAAAGCCCGCTCTAGAGCGGGCTTTAAAAACAATGCTGGGCCTCTTGGTTATGTCCACCTTTGGCGGAAGCCAATCTGACGATTGGCGGCATGGGCGCTACTTCCTAAGAAGACACCAGCTAGTGCGCTCCACGGCAGTAGTATAGCCCAATTCTGAGAAAAATACCCACATGCGGGTACTTTCCCGTGTGTGCGATGACTCAGATCAGTCATTTTGAGAGTGTGTGAAAACACGAACTGGCGGTAAAGTACTGTACAAAAAAACAGTATTCGAGGGTGCAATGTGGGTCACTATGGTGGTGGGGTTCGATAGGGATTGTGTGTTGATCCCCAAGTAGCGCGATGCATTTTTACAGCGCGGGGCGCACCTGGCTTAATTAACCGTTGAAGAGGAAGAGGTCGGGGAGTTGCGCCGTAGAGCAATGGTCGCGCACCTGACTATCCAAGGCAAGGATGTGACGCCGCCTCTGGTGGATGCTGTGGTGCGCTAGGCCAAGGATTGAGTATTGCACATTTCAGGCATCGCCCAGGACGAGCCGTTTAACCGGTGGCGTGCGCAGGCGTGGCGCATGGAATCGCGTCGATTTTCCGGCCCGACACTGTAGTAGGGCCGGAACGGCCGCCGCCGCCGGCGTGATGATGAACTCCCAGGCGTTCGTGTTTTCACACACGCCCTTGCAGCTCCCAGGTTACTCAATTTGACTAATGTGGCCGACTGGCTGGCCGCGCCGACCCCGGCAGACTATGGCCACAACCTGACACCTTGCATCTCTAGCGTACGATTTTTTCCGAATTCTGAAGCGACCCTGATTACCCAAGGCTGGCCGTATTTACGCCATTCAAGGGAGCGGGTGGCGGCCCTGTGACGATTCGCTGAACAGAGGTTTGGGAGATCCCGTACTGGGTAGCAAGGGCATCTTGGGTATAGCGGCTAGCGTGATAAAGATGATAAATCTCGCGCTTTGTCTGCTCAGAAATTTGTTGGCGGCCTTGATCAGAAGGGAGGAGCGCCAACATCTGCTGGAGCGTTGTCACCTGCTGACCAAGAGCAGCTTGGTTTTGGTTGTACTGACCAATTAAACGGGCATACGCCAACTGATCGTCCGCCGATACGATGCGTGTTGCAAGAAAGTTCAGCTGCGAAAGAAGATTCGTCTGCTGCCACTCCAGTTCCATGATGAACTGACGGATACGACCCACTTCATGCTGCTGAACCTGAGGAGCCTGTGAGTAATAAGCGCCATTATTGTCGAAGGGTGGTGGCATACTTGACCTAGTTTGGGTAAATAAGAATATTCACATATTACACGATTATTCTTAATTACCCAAGCCCAAAACTTATAGCGCGATATCTGGCTCAAGGACATGACCGAACAGTTCGACGCCAAGGCAGCGGAAGTCCGCAATGTTCAGCAACTTGCAACCGGCTGCAAAAAATATCGTTGTGCTATGAACAGCGCTGAACGGCTTTTATGTCTAATCAACCCTTCATTTAGCTTGTATGTGATATACACTTTATGCAATACTGTAGATCAGTTAGTCGTAATGTGAGGTGGCCCCAATGATAAAAAGTGTCAGTATGGAGACGGCAAAAGCCCTAGTCAGCAGCAACACTGTGACCAAGGCCATCGTTCAGTGCTTCGACGGCCGGCGCTGGGCCATCGTGCTAAGCGGCCGCGATGAATACGTGTTGAAGTCGGCCAGGCAGAGCCCTCGCGCTTTCGCCAAGATCGAGACAGCCTTGGGCGAAATCCAGGAGCTGGGCCTTTGTCATGCCGAGGTCGATTTCGTGAAGTGGCACCGCGACCAGGCCACGCTGCCGGCGAGCGTCGCATGAAGTACAGCTACGAGATTATCCCGCGCCCTGTCGAGCTGGGCGGCGGTTGGAAACTGCGATTGCTTGATGGTGACGAGGAAATGGGCGGCGGGGTCTTCCCTGTCATCGCGGACGATCCGCAAGCCGGCATCACCTGGTGGAACGAGTGCAGCGAGCAGGAGCGCGCCCACTGGCTGATGATGGCCGCCTCGGCGCGGCCGGCTGATGCTTACCACGCCTACCAGCTGGCCGAGGCATATGCTGATGCCGAGTCCACAGCCTACGAATGGATCGATTCAAAAGGGAGTGCCTAGCGTGAAAAAGTCAGATGCAATGGCAAATATCCAGGCCCGCGCCGATGCAGCCCTGGCAGCAGCCGAAGCTCGCGGCCAGTCGAGCCTGTTCGACAACGAAGAAGCGCCGCAGCCGACCGCCATCGAGCCGACACCGGCCGAGCTGGCCACAGTTGCAGCCAAAGGCGCCGGCAAGCGCGGTAAGCTCTTACCAGTGCGGCATGTGGAGCGTGATTTCTTCCTGTGCGATATGTTCGATTACGCCATGAAGGATGATGGGGCCAGCATGGAGGCGCCGATCTTTACGCTTTCCACCCGGCCCGATCTGACTGTTTGGCATTGGGAAAGCCAGGACGGCAACCGAGCCTTGACCGTCACGCCGAGTGTTTTAGGCCGAGCAAATATGTTCGATAAGGACGTGTTGATATATGTCATTTCACAGATGACGGAGGCTCTCAACTGTGAACGGCAGGACGCCAAGAACAGAACTGTTCGTTTCGTTGTGTACGATTACCTGGTAACGACCAATAAGCCGACTGGTGGCAAGGAGTATCAGCGCCTTGAAGCCACGTTAGAGCGGCTGCGGGGCACATCGATCAAGACCGACATTAAGACCGGCGGCTCGCGAGTTAAGGAAGGTTTCGGCCTCATCGACAGCTGGAGCATTGTTGAAAAGTCGCCCGGCAATGAACGCATGATTGCTATTGAAGTCACGCTTTCCAAGTGGCTTTTTAACGCGGTTCAGGCTCACGAAGTGCTGACCATCCACCGCAACTACTTCCGGCTGCGCAAGCCCCTTGAGCGCCGCTTGTATGAGCTGGCCCGCAAGCATTGCGGCAATCAGACCGCCTGGACTATTGGGCTGGAGTTGCTGCGCGAGAAGTGCAGCGCTCATAGCCACATCAGGGCTTTCCGTAAGTACGTCCAAGACATCATAGATGCTGACACCCTCCCGGAGTACCGTGCGACGTATTGCAGAGAGAAAGACCAAGTAACTTTCTACACTAGGGACACCAAGAAATTACTTGCAGCTATAGCAACAGGAAAAGCCAATCTTCCCGCTAAATTCAGATGACCCGGTAATCGTTATATCAATGACGCCCCAGGGGCGAAGACCGCTACTTGCCCCTATCGTTACATCAATGACGGCTGTGGATAGTATCGTTACATCAATGACGCTTCACTGTGGATAGTATCGTTATATCAATGACGCTCACTTCGTTATATCAATGACGCTCGACTTTCTAAGAGTCAACGCTAGTGCGGGTCCCAGCACGTTATCCACACCCCTAACAACGCGCGCTTTTTAACTCTTTTAAAATCTTTAACGCAAAAGGCGCAGCCTGCGGCCGGGGCACCCCTCCGGGGTTCCCCCGATCAAGTCGGCTCCCCCTCCCCTTTTGTCGACAGCCCGCCAGCGGGCTAAGAACGCGCCAAGGCACGTAGAGCTTAGAACCCGATACGCTGCAGCTAACGAAATCCCCAGGCAGTAACATGCACAACTAAAGAATTGTCTACAGGAACAGGAATGCAAACTGGAACGACTATGGCAGCGCCGGCACTAATCGACGTCGACATCGTTTTACGACAAAGAGAAGAGCTTAGGCCAATACCGGGCGTTAGGATTCGATAATGCATGCAGCCAGGAGCCACGGAGCGGCCCCAAGAAGCGCGTTCAACCGATCGGATGATACTCCGCTCATCCCAGCCTCTGAAAACGCCTCTACGACCTGATTTCGGGTTTTCGCAAACACCACGACGCCAGCTTGACCAAAGGACTGAGAATTTGAAAGGTTTACGGCTGACCTGACGCCGAGTCGGGCGGGCCGGGCCCGGCTGACCAAGTATCTACTAAAACTAACCCCGCGATCCAGGGTAATGATTCCGTGGATGTAAAGACGCTACCGACCAGCTGTAGGCCAGTCTAGGGAGCCTGGCCAGAGGACCTGGCCTGCTCTTAAGCGCCCTACCAGCAGAATTGAAGAACCTGTATTGCCGAGCAAGTCAGGCTCGATCTTGGCCGACCTGGCTAAGTGCTGGCTGGCATAGGCACTTTTGATAATTTACTTATCCACCTGATAGAAGGAATACTATGTGGTATCAGGTGGTACCATTAGATATTTTGCTCCCATGATTTTTCCAGTGCTGCCAGGGCCAATTCGAGCACTTCGCCCAATGGCATGTCTCGTTCCACCGAGATCTCCATCAGCCGTTTTTTCGTCGCAAATGTCGTCTTGATGTTGATCTGCTCGCTACGTCCGGTGACTTTGCGTCGGCTGGGCAGCTGCTCTTTCTCGGAAACGGGTGCTGCCGGCTGCGTAGCCGGCTTCACTGGCTGCCGGCTCGGGAAGCCATGCTGCGCGGCCACCTCGTCTACTACATCCCTATGTTCGGGCTTGGCCTTTGGCCGCGCCGGCGTGAAGTCGCCCAGATCGCCAAATGGGTTTACGCGCTCGCTCATGCTCGTGTCTCCTGTGGCTGCTGCTGGGTGCCGCGCAGGGCCGCGATAACCTCGCGTGCGAAGTCCTCCGCGTTTGAAATCGCCTTGTCGACGTTGGCAACGTCCGCCGGATTGAGGCCGGCCAAGGGTTGGCGGAACGAGAACATGGCGCGGAACGCTTCCCGCTCGTTCAGCTCAGTATCGAACACCGGCACGCCGGCGGCGATTAAACCCTTCTCAATATGCGCCAGGGTGCGCGTGCGGATTGCCGAGTTCGTCCTGGTGAGCAGGACCGAATACGGCAAGCGGTAGCCGGGCAATCGGCGTTGAACCATCTTCTCCTGCTGCTGGATGACACGAAAGGCGCGGCCGGCCTGTTCGGCATCGAGCTGGCTGCCTTGGGTCGGGACGATTACGAAATCCGCCTGGCTGACGGCCATGACCACGATCTTCGACGCGGTGCCCTCCAGGTCGACGATCACAAAGGCCGTACGCGCCGCAGCCTCCTCAATGCGCTCAATGATGTTTTCTTCGTCCGCATCCGCGATAACATGGAGCCGCTCAGGCTTGGCGCCGCCCTTTGCCCAGCTCTCGATAGGCCGGTTTGGGTCTGCATCAATGACGGTGACGTCGGCGCTGCGGGCTAGCTGTTCGGCCAAGACTAGAGACGAGGTGGTTTTTCCTGCGCCGCCTTTCGGGGAGACGAAAACGATAGTAGGCATGGATACCCTTGAATAGCTAGTGATACTAGATGGTACCAGCGAACGCTAGGAAACGCTAATAAGAAAAGTATCTGATGGTACTAACGGGTATCCGTACACATGGTGCCAACAGATATCAGCCTATCGTCAGGTGTGCCGCCAGACGTTCAGCAGAAGCCTCCGTCAAGGCATTGAGGTCGATTTGCTCAGCTAGCGGCCGAAGCTCGCCTATGGCTCCTGCAAGATACCGAGAATCTCAGCATTCAGGCTTTAGTCTTTTGTATCACATACATGCGAGCTCAGCGCGGCTTAACCTTTAGCTCGCATTCGACTTTCTAGACTGTGACGTTACCGAGCACGCCGGGCCCAGTGGCGTCGACGTTCATTCGCTAGTAGCAGGACTGATTATTTTTGGCCAGCGTTTTCAAATGCTTCGACTTGCCGCACCACGTTGAGGATGTCGTGATACGCATCCTGAACGTAATTGGCGAAAGGGTGTTCAGTGTCAAAGCGCCTTACCTCTTCTGCTGCGTCGTGTTTTGTGCCAGCAAGGCTATGAAGGTGTATTTGGCGGCCGGACACCCGGTACTCATGCGCAACTCGACGCACTTCTGCAGCGAACAGCAGTTTCTGGTAATCCATATTATTCCTAATGTAATTTTGAGAACATAAGAGTAGCGTAAACTCGCTTCTGCAGGAGCAAAATCAGCAGCTATGCACCTGGCGGCAGCTAGGGGAACGCCTTTAGAGGCGCCAAACTTGCCGTCGAACTTATTAATAATGTAATTCTATTGGCTTTCGCATAGATTTCCAAAATTATTCGATGATGGTCCCCTCTTGGCTAAAATAAGACCTGTTGTGGTGTCCGCTAACGACCCAAGCAAACCTTACCCTTTGAGGCCACGAACCCATTTCTGTTGAATGAACCGCCCGCCGCTAATTTCACAGCGCCATGTCACTTCTAACGACGAAGGCTGACCGCCAACGTCCGTCAGTACGCCGTCCACCTCGACAACAAGCGGGTTGTCAACTCCGATGATGCGATATCGGATATCCATGATGCCAAATCGAGCGGGAGAGGCGTTCGCCATGTTGTAAGCACATATGGTTGCCGTGTCTTGCGGCGTACGTCCGGCGACATCCTCTACGCGGCGATTGTTCGAGTCCTTCAGGACAATTTCAGTCGGCATTGGTTTCATCGAACTACACGCCGAGAGCAAAACACCCAGGATAATTACAGAGAGTGATCTCATATTCATTTTTCGTTTCTCAATCTATGGAAGGTTGAATTAGGGACATTACAGGTATGGTTTCGACCTGAAGCGCCTGTGTCGCTTTCAGAACAGCAGGAGGAGGGCGTTTTTAGTGAAACGTTCTGCCTACCGCTACAAGGACACGAACGTGGGACACTTCGCAGACTAGTCGAGTCAGCGGCACTTAAGTGCTGAGTTTAGCCGCTAAAAAAAATCCGTCCAGACTGCCTGTAGTGGTCAAGTAATTTCGGACACGACGATAGGTTCTTTCTCTGCCATTGTGCGTTCATAAACGCTGGGCGGCAGATTGCCCAATACAGAATGCAGGCGCTCGCAGTTGTAGAAGCCGGCGATGTAATTGGCCACGTCAAGCTTGGCTTCTTCATGGTTCGCGTAATTGCGCTGCCAGACGCGCTCCATTTTCAAGTTCAGGAAGAAGCGTTCGGCAACGGCGTTATCCCAGCAGTTGCCTTTGCGACTCATACTGCAGACGAAGCCATATTCGGCCAGCAGGGCTTGGTACTGGTCACTCGCATATTGGCTGCCGCGGTCGGAATGAACGATCAGTCCGGCCGCTGGCCGGCGTGCCTGGATGGACATACGCAAGGCGTCGCAGACGAGCGTGGCCGGCATGCTCGGCGCCATTGCCCAGCCCACGACTCGGCGCGAGAACAGGTCGAGCACGACAGCCAGATACAGCCAGCCGGCGCCAGTTCGGATATACGTGATATCCGAGGCATAAGCCAAGTTCGGCGCTGCCGGGTTGAACTGCCGAGCAAGAACGTTCGGCGCAACCGGCAGTGCATGTTTGCTGTCGGTGGTGTGCACGAATTTGCGCTTCCATACTGGTTTCAGCCCAGCTTGATGCATCAGACTGCGCACCTTGTAACGGCCGACCTGGAGGCCGCTATTGGCAAGCGCAGTGACCAAGCGGCGGCTGCCGTAACTCTGGCCGCTGCTCATGAACGCGGCACGCAGATGTACGCTCACTTTGCAAAAAGTCGGCTTGGCAGCACGACGCTTGGCTTCGTAAAATCCGGCCCGGCTTACGCCGAGAAGGCGACAGGTTTGTGCGACAGGAACGGCCTTCATTTGCAGCTCGTCGAT
>Ga0213836_102013_pt1 | contig 10353 bp, 10 predicted proteins | sample SWPATP03_FD_160578 | JGI IMG/M metagenome (GOLD analysis project Ga0213836, IMG submission 160578) | Coastal seawater microbial communities from Marineland, Florida, United States - SWPA TP0 #3 | ecosystem: Environmental > Aquatic > Marine > Coastal | place: USA: Florida | collected 2016-08-05
TCGCGTTGAGCTCTCGGGCGCCGGTGTTGTAGTCGCGGCGGCGGGCCTGCGCCTCGTCGTCGAGGGCGGCGAGCGCAGTGCGCGCCTCTGCGGCATCCGAGCCGAGCGGCTGCGAGCCTGCGGCCTGCACGAGCGGGCGCAGCACCCGCTGCACCTCCGCCTCCGCCTCGGCCTTCAACTGCGGCTGGGTCGCGGCGTCGAGCGACGCGAAGGCCTGCGCCGCCTGCTGCCGCTGCGGCTCGGGTGCCGTCGCGAGCAGCGGGGCGGCGACGGTGCGACGCCGCTCGAGCGTCGCGGCGAGCGCGTCCCACCGCTCGTCGACCGTCGCGCTCAGCCGACGCATCCCGGTCATCGCGGTGACGAACCAGATGCCGGCGGCGAGGCCCAGGACGACGAAGGCGCCGGCAGCGATCAGGATGACGTCGAGCAGCTCCATGGCTCCCATCGTAGGCGAGCCTGCTCGGCGACCGATCAGTCGCCCAGCACCCGCCGGGTCCAGCTGCTCGAGAAGGTGCGATCCGGATCGAGCTCGTCGCGCGCCGCGGCGAAGTCGGCGAAGCCGGGGGACCGCTCCGCCAGCTCCGCGGCGCGCAGCGAGTGCAGCTTGCCCCAGTGCGGTCGGCCGTCGTGCGCGAGCAGGATCGGCTCGATGAGCGAGAAGAGCGGCCGGGGATCCTCGCGCCACCAGCGGTGCGCCGCGATGTAGCCGGTGTCGCGGCCGTGCGCGGTCGAGAGGTGGGCGTCGTCCGGGGCGCTCGCGCGCGCCTCGAACGGGAACGTGAGCACGAGGTCGGCCCGGCGCAGCGCGCGGTCGATCTCGCGCAGCGCCTCGGGCACGGCCTCGACCGGCAGCCCGTACTCGAGCTCGCGGAAGCGCACGGCGCGCGGCGCCGTGAACACGTCGTGGCTCGGCTCGGTGAAGGTGCCGCGCGGCATCGCGCGCGCCGAGAGCTCGTTCACGGCGGGTGCGAGCGCCGGCACGAGCGCCGCGGCGCCGAGGAGCGCGCGATGGCCGCCCACCGTGAGCACGCGCTCGTCGAGGAACCTCGCGACCGGGGACCGGGGCCGCAGCGGCCCCGTGACGCGCGTGTTCGACTTCGTCGCGGCCACGCGGGTCGCCGCGAACCAGTACAGCTCGAAGTGGTCGGTGCGCTCGTTCAGGCCCATCCAGTCGTCGAGCACGGCGTCGAGCGGCGCCGTGGCCTCGACCGCCTCGAGCGCGAAGGCCGGCACGCACTGCAGCGTGACGTCGACGAGCACCCCGAGCGCGCCGAGCCCGAGCCGCACGGCAGGCAGCAGGTCCGGCCGCTCGGTCTCGCTCACGCGCAGCAGCTCGCCGCGGCCCGTCACGAGCGTCGCGGCGACCACGGTCGAGCCGATCGACGCGTGCCGGAGGCCCGTGCCGTGCGTGCCGGTCGAGATCGCGCCGGCGAGCGTCTGGGTGTCGATGTCGCCGAGGCAGTCCATCGCGAGCCCGCTCGGGGCCAGCAGGGCGGGCACCTCGCGGATCCTCGTGCCCGCCAGGAACGTCGCGCGGCCCCGCTCCTCGTCGACGCGCAGCAGCCCCGCGAGCCCGTCGATCGTGAGCTGCGCGTCATCGGGGCGCGCGGCGCCCGAGAAGGAGTGACCGCTGCCGACGGGGCGGATCGTGCCGCCGCGGTCGCGCACGCGCTCCACGGCGCGACGGACATCCTCGACCGTGACGGGAGCGTGCACCTCGCGCGGCTCGGCCGCCTGGGTGCGCGCCCAGTTCTTCCACGTCACGCATCGCTCCTTCAGGTCACAGCAGCTTCCTGCCCTCCCCACGATACGTGGGGATGCTGTCGACCACCCGATCACCGGCCACGAGGTGCAGCGACTCGGTGCGCTCGCACGGCTCCCCGGCCTTCGCGTGCCGCAGCCAGACGCGGTCGCCGAGCGCGAGCCGGTCGGCGGCGGCGCCGAGCACGGGCGTCTGCACCTCGCCGGCGCCCTCCTGCGGGTCGATGCGCAGCCCCTCCGGCCAGGCGATCACCGGCTGGCGGTCGGGGCCGTGCGGGCCGGACGCGATCCAGCCCCCGCCGAGCAGCGTCACGCAGCCGGTGCCGGGCCGTCGCACGACCGGCAGCGCGAAGGCGAGCGCCGGGGCGGGCGAGAACCGGCGGTAGCCGTCGAAGAGGTGGGGACCGAACAGGCCGCTGCCGGCACCGATCTCGGTCACGGACGGGTCGGCGGCCGTCAGCTCGATGGAGCCGGTGCCGCCGCCGTTCACGAACGCGAGCGGTGCGAGCGAGCGGAGCGCGGCCACGGCGGCCGCCCGCCGCTCGCGCAGCTCGGCGACCGACCTCCGCTGCATCGAGCGGAGCAGCGCGGGCGGCGCGAGCCCTCGCCGCCGCGCGTCCTGCACGCCCGCGACCTGCGCCTCGTAGGCCATCAGCCCGACGAGCTCGAAGCCCGGTCGCTCGACGACCGCGGCACCGAGCGCGGCGAGCCGCTCGGGGGTGCGCACGGGCGAGCGCCGCACGCCCGCCCGCATCGGGCCGAGCTCGAACGACGCGTCGAGCTCGAGCGCGATGCGGATCGGCGGATGCCCTGGAGCTGCCCAGTCGATGCGGTCGAGGTGCTCGACGCTGTCGATCATGAGCGTCACCCTGGCGAGCGCGCGCTCATCGGCGGCCAGGGCGCGCAGCGCCGCTCGGTCGACCGTCGGGTAGCCGACGAGGACGTCGTCGATCGTCGCCGACAGCCACAGCCCCTCGGGCAGCGTCGCGGCGAGGACGCCGTGGAAGCCGGGCAGGCGCAGCACGGCCTCGAGCACCGGGCGGCTCCGCACCGACTTCGTCGCCACCCGCAGCCGCGTGCCCGCCGCGCGGGCCACCATCGATCGCGCGTTGTGCGCGAGCGCCTCGAGCGAGAGCGCGGCGAACGGGCCGTCGAGCTGGGCGGTCGCCGCGTCCATGCGCTGCCAGTGCCCCGCGGGGCGCCACGGCATCGCCTCGTCGAGGCGCATGTCAGGCCGTCCCGAGCGCGGTCACGAGCACCGGCACCGCGGCCTCGATGACGCGGCGGGATGCGTCGGTGTCGCGCGTGCGCAGCCAGGCGTAGGTGATGCCGTCGGTCATGTGCAGCACGAGCTCGGCGAGCTCGCGCGCCCCCATCCCGCCCGCGAGCCGGTAGCGGGACCGCAGCGCCTCGATCGCGGCGACGAGCACCTCGAGGTACCGCTCCTGCACCTCCCCGGGCAGGTGCGCGAGCGCCGGCGTGCGACTGCAGTACGCCATGATCTCCATGATCGCGAGCTCGTACTCGGGGTGCTCGATGAAGCGGTCGAACCAGAGCGTCAGCACCGCCTGGACGGCCTCGTCGAGCGGGGCGCCGTCGGGCACGATCGCGCTCGGATCCTCCCCCGGCCGCAGCGCGACGTAGGCGTACGCCTCGCCGATCATCTCGTCGCGCGACGAGAAGACGTAGTGGAAGGTCGCGAGCGGCACGCCGGCCTCCGCGACCACGGCGCGCACGGTCGCCCCGTGCATCCCCTCGCGCGCGATCACCTGCAGGCCCGCCTCGATGAGCTCCCCGCGGCGCTCGACCGCCGACTTCCGTGCCACATCGCCTCCGTCGCCCCGCTACTTGGACGATCGTCCGAGTACACAGTACGACAGCGCCGCGCCCCCGAGGGGACGCGGCGCTGTCGTGGTGCGTCGGGGACGGCCTAGGCGTCGACCTTCGGCTTGGGGCGCGAGGCGAACGTCTCGAACGCGACGCGCGGCTGCTCGCGCGCCGAGAGCTCGACGATGTCGCGGCCGAGCCAGAAGTTGTTCCACCAGCCGCCGAAGACGCGCAGCTTGCGCTCCCACATCGGCATCGCCATCACGTGGTAGCCGCGGTGCGCGAGCCACGCGAGCGGGCCCTTGATCGCGATCTTGCCGCTCTGGAAGACGCCGTTGCCGATGCCGAGGCCCGCGACCGCGCCGAGGTTGTCGTGGATGTACTCGCGGGGCGCCTCGTCGCGGAGCACCGCGACGATGTTCTTCGAGAGCAGCTTCGCCTGGCGGACGGCGTGCTGCGCGTTCGGCACGCAGAAGCCGCCGGGGCCAGGGGTCTTCGACTTGTCGGGCACGGCCGAGACGTCGCCGGCGGTCCACGCGTCCGGCACGACCACGCCGTCCTTCGCGACCTGGAGCGTCGCGAGGGCCGTGATGCGACCGCGGTCGTCGAGCGGCAGGTCGGTCTTGCGCACGACCGGGTTCGCCATGACGCCGGCGGTCCAGATGATGAGGTCGGAGCCGAAGCGGTCGCCGGTCGAGAGCTCGCAGACGCCGTCCTGGGCGCTCTGCAGCTGCGTCTCCAGGTGCACGTCGACGCCGCGCTTGCGCAGGTCCTCGACGACCCAGTCGGCCGTCGTCGCGCTGACCTCTGGCATGATCCGGCCCATCGCCTCGACGAGGTGGAAGCGCACCTCGTCGAACGTGATCTCGGGGAAGCGCGACAGCAGGTGCGTCGCGAAGTCGCGGAGCTCCGCGATCGTCTCGATGCCGGCGAAGCCGCCGCCCACGACGACGGTCGTCAGCAGGCGGTCGCGCTCGGGGCCGAGCGGCAGCGCGGCGGCGCGCGCGAAGTTGCCGATCAGGCGGTCGCGCACGGCGGCGGCCTCCTCGATCGTCTTCATGCCGATCGCCTCGTCGGCGACGCCCGCGATCGGGAACGTGCGCGAGACGGAGCCGGCGGTCATGACGATCACGTCGTACTCGAGCGTCGACGCCTCGCCGAGCTCGGGCTGGATCGTCGCGACCTTGGCGGCGTGGTCGACGAACGTGACGCTCGCCTGGATGACGCGCGTGCGCGACAGGTGGCGGCGCAGCGAGACGACGGCGTGGCGGGGCTCGATCGAGCCGGCGGCCACCTCCGGCAGGAACGGGAGGTACGTCATGTAGGGCAGCGGATCGACGATGGTGATCTCGGCCTCCGCGGCGCCGAGCTGTCGCTCGAGACCGCGAGCGGTGTACAGGCCGGCGTAGCCGCCGCCGACGATGAGGATCTTGGTCAAAGCGCGCTTCTTCCCCGATATCAGATGTGGATGTGCGTCGAGTCTATCGCGGCTCGGCGTGCGCTTCGCGGTCGGCCGATCCGCGGGCGTCCGGCTGACACGCGCAGACCTCGGGCGACCAGTCGGCGAGCGCGAGCGCCTCGTCGCCGATCGGGTTGACGCCCGGTCCCGCGGCGAGCGCGTGCGCGACGACGGCGTGCAGGCACTTCACGCGCGTCGGCATGCCACCGGCGCTGATGCCGGCGATCTCCTCGACGTGGCCGTGCGGCTCGCGGTCAGCGAGGTAGGCGGCGTGGGCCGCGGCGTACGCATCCGCCACCGCCGGGTCGTCGAGCCGCTCCTGCAGCGCCGCCATCGTGCCGTCCGCCTCGAGCCTGGATGCGGCGGCCGCGGCGGCCGGATGCGTGAGGTAGTAGAAGGTCGGGAAGGGCGTGCCGTCGGGCAGCCGCGGGCTCGTCACGACGACCGTCGGCGCGCCGCACGCGCAGCGCGCGCCGATGCCGAGCACGCCGCGCATCGTCCTGCCGAGCTGGGCCGCCATGATCTCGAGGTCGCGGTCGGTCGCGGGGTCGAGCATGGGGATCTCCGGGGTGGTCGGATCGGTCACTGCAGATCGGTCACTGCGGATCGGGCGCGACACCGACGAAGGACGACGGCCCCTCGTCCGTCAGTCCGGCGATGAGGAACGAGCTCGCGGCCGCCGACGCCCAGTCGCCCGCGGGCTCCTCGAGCGTCGCGGAGGGCACCTCGACGGATGCGGCGTCGAGCGCCGCGCGGTCGTCGAGCACGACGAAGCTCGTCTCGCCCGGGTAGACGAAGAAGAGCCGGTCGCGCGCCTGCGCCTCGATGTAGGCGGGGTCGTCCCAGCGCGCCTGGTCGCTCTGCAGCGCCTCGACGTTGGCCTGCTGCGCGGCGACCTGCGCCTCGAGGGCCGCGATGTCGCGGCGCTGCTCGAGCAGCAGGCCGATGGTCGGCGCGAGCACGACGAAGCCCGCCACCACGAGGCCGACCACCACGAGCAGCAGCCACGACACGCGCGGCTGGCCGGAGGCATCACGGGAGGAGGGCACCCACCGAGGATATCGGCGAGTGCCCTCCTGCAGCGCCCGAACCGCCTGGGGCGGCGATGCTGCGCTGATCCCGTGCGGCGGCGTCAGCCCTCGAAGCGAGGGAACGCGGCGGCGCCGGCGTACTCGGCGGCCTCGCCCAGGTCCTCCTCGATGCGGAGCAGCTGGTTGTACTTCGCGACGCGCTCGCTGCGGGCGGGCGCACCCGTCTTGATCTGGCCCGCGTTCACGGCGACCGCGATGTCGGCGATCGTGGTGTCCTCGGTCTCGCCCGAGCGGTGCGAGAGCACCGACGAGTAGCCGGCCTGCGTCGCGATGCGGATGGCGTCGAAGGTCTCGGAGAGCGTGCCGATCTGGTTGACCTTCACGAGCAGCGCGTTCGCCGCGCCGCGCTCGATGCCCTCGATGAGGCGCTCCGGGTTCGTCACGAACAGGTCGTCGCCGACGATCTGCACGCGCTCGTCGAGGCGCTCGGTGAGGGCGGCCCAGCCCTCCCAGTCCTCCTCGTTCATCGGGTCCTCGATCGACACGAGCGGGTACGAGTCGACGAGGTCGGTGAAGTAGTCGGTCATGTCGGCGCTCGAGCGGTCCTGGCCCTCGAAGCGGTACACGCCGTTCTCGTAGAACTCGGACGCCGCGACGTCGAGGCCGAGCGCGATGTCGCTGCCGGGCGTGAAGCCCGCCTTCTCGATCGCCTGCACGAGCAGGTCGAGCGCGAGGCGGTTGCTCGCCAGGTCGGGCGCGAAGCCGCCCTCGTCGCCGAGGCCGGTCGAGAGGCCCTGCTCCTTGAGGATGCTCTTGAGCGCGTGGTAGGTCTCGGCGCCCCAGCGCAGGCCCTCCCGGAAGGTCTCTGCGCCGATCGGCAGCACCATGAACTCCTGGATGTCGACGCCCGTGTCGGCGTGCGCGCCGCCGTTGATGACGTTCATCATCGGCACGGGCAGCAGGAAGGCGTTCGGGCCGCCCAGGTAGCGGAAGAGCGGCAGCTTGGCCGAGTCGGCGGCCGCCTTCGCGACGGCGAGCGAGACGCCGAGGATGGCGTTCGCGCCGAGGTTCTTCTTGTTGTCGCTGCCGTCGAGCTCGACGAGCGTGGAGTCGACGATGCGCTGGTCGTCGGCGGAGAGTCCCTCGATGGCCTCCGCGATCTCCTCGTTGACGGCGTCGACGGCCTGCTCGACGCCCTTGCCGAGGTAGCGGGCGCTGTCGCCGTCGCGCAGCTCGAAGGCCTCGAAGGCGCCGGTCGAGGCGCCGCTGGGCACGGCGGCCCGGCCGACCGAGCCGTCGGAGAGCAGGACCTCGACCTCGACGGTCGGGTTGCCGCGCGAGTCGAGGATCTCGCGAGCCTGCAGGGTGTCGATGAGTGCCACAAGTGCTCCTTGTTTCGCAGTGGACGGCGGTCGCAGTGGATGGCCGCTGTCGAGCCTAGTCCGCACCGTGGAGCCGAGGGCTCAGGAGATGGGCTTGACCTCGATGGTCGCCGCGGCGTCGCCGGGTCGCACGAACGCGAAGTGGGTGGCGCCGGATGCGGCGAGCTGCTCGAGCAGGCCCGTCACGTTCTTCGTGCGCCGCTGCATCCGCACGGTCTGGCCCGCCGCGACCAGGTCCCGCTTGATCGCGAGCGCCGCGGCGGGCTCGACCGCCTTGTCGACGAGCAGCGCGACCGCCTCGCGGGCGCCGTCGTCAGGCAGCGCGACGAGCTCGACGAGCCGCTCGAAGCCGAGCGAGATGCCGACGGCCGGCAGCTCCTGGCCGAGGAAGCGGCCCACCATGCCGTCGTAGCGACCGCCGCCGCCGATCGAGTAGGGCAGGTCGGGGTGGGCGATCTCGAAGATCGGGCCGGTGTAGTAGCCCATGCCGCGCACGAGCGTCGGGTCGAAGTCGAGCCGGATGCCGACGTTCGCGTCGAGCAGCTCGCGCACGCCGTCGAGCACGCTCGCGTCGAAGCCCTCGAGCAGTTGCCCATCTCGGATCGCGTCGAGCGTGGCGAGCAGTCGCGCGCCGTCGATGCCGCGGCCGCCCAGCTCCTCCGCCACGCCCTCGCGGCCGATCTTGTCGAGCTTGTCGACCGTGATGAGCGCGCCCTCGCGCTGCTCCTCCGCGATGCCGGCGTGCTCGAGCGCCGCCGCGAGGATGCGGCGGTCGTTGATGCGGATGAACGCGTCGGGGATCCCGAGGCGCGTGAGCGCATCCCCCGTCGCCGCGAGCAGCTCGAGCTCCGCCGCGATGCCCGGCTCCCCCGCGATGTCGATGTCGCACTGCACGAACTGGCGGAAGCGGCCTCGCTGCGGGCGCTCGGCGCGCCACACGGGAGCGATCTGGATCGCGCGGAAGACGGGCGGGAGGGCCGCCCGGTTCGTCGCGATGAAGCGGGCGAGCGGCACGGTGAGGTCGAACCGCAGCCCGAGGTCGGCGAGCTCGAGCGGCGCCTCGGCAGCGCGCAGGTCGTCGACGGAGAGGCCGCGGCGCATGACCGCGAAGGCGAGCTTCTCGTTGTCGCCGCCGAGCCCGGCGTGCAGCCGGGCGGCGTCCTCGACCACGGGCGTCTCGATCTCCTCGAAGCCGTGGTCCTCGTAGGCGTCCCGGATGACGCGGAGCACGCGCTCGCGGCGCCGCTTCTCGACGGGCAGGAAGTCGCGCATGCCGCGCGCCGGGTGCACCTGGGTTGCCATGGCGACCATTCTCCCGCACGCGCTGCACGGCTGCCGCCGCACGGCATCCGCCGGCCGCCCGGTGCATGCCATCATGGCGGCATGCGACGCCGTTGGCCCCTGCACGACCGCGCGGTCCCGGTGGTCGCCTGGCGAGTGGTGATCGTGCTCGGCGCGCTGCTCGCCGAGGGCTGGAACATCGTGAACATGGTGCGGTCGGGCGAGCCGCCGACCGAGCACTTCGCCTACTTCACGGTGCAGGCCAACATCCTCGTGATCGTCCTGATGCTGTGGATGCTCGGCACGCGCGAGGAGCACCGGCCGCGCTGGTTCGACCACGTGCGCGGCGCGATCACGGCCTACATCGTGCTCGCGGGCATCGTCTACGCCGTGCTGCTCGCGCAGCCGGACGAGGTGTGGTCGTGGACGGTCGACTTCACGAACGCCGCCCAGCACCGCTTCGTGCCCTGGATGGTGGGGCTCGACTGGCTGCTCGTGCCCACCGCCCGCCGCATCCGCGTCTCGCGCGCGGTCTGGTGGATGGCCTACCCGGTCGCCTACCTCGTGGCGGCGTGGCTGCGTGGCGGCCTCGTGGACGGCTGGTTCCCGTACCCGTTCCTCGACCCGGGCGAGCACGGCGGCTGGGCGGGGCTCGTCGGCCCCACCGGCCAGGTGCTGCTCGCCTTCCTCGTCGGCATCATGCTCGTGGCCGTCATCGGCCGGCTGCGCTACCGCGCGACGGACCCGGCCGAACCGTCGGCGAGCCTCGCCTCGAGGCCGTCGAGCACGAGCTCGAGGCCGTACTCGAACTCGTCCGCGTAGTCGTACGACCGACCGACGATCGCCTGCTCGATGAGCTCGAGGAGCCTCATCCCGGGCGCGCGGCGCGACTCGACGAGCGCCGGCACGGCCCGCCGTTCGTCGTCGACTCCAGATGGACGTCGTGGGCGACCGGGGGTCGCGGCGGGCAGAGCCCGCCGACGGCCGCGGCAGCGAGCACACGCCGTGCTGCCGCAGCTGCGATCGTCACCACCTCGGCCGTCACGTCGCGTCGGCCTCCTCGGCGCGCAGCCGCTGCTCGAGCGCCCGCGTCGCGGTGCGCAGGGCGCGCTCGGCGTCGAGCCCGCGATCGCTCGCCGAGCGCACGAGCGCGAGCAGGGCCTCGCCGAGCGCCGCCTCGTCGTCCCCGGCGTCGACGGCCGCCGCCTCGGGCAGCGGCAAGCCAGCGCGCTTGGCCCGGCTCATCGTCTTCTCGGCGCGCGCGAGCGCCGGCAGGCTCACGGGGATGCCGTCGAGGGCGCTCCCCCGCTCCGGCTTCTCCTCGCGCTTGATCGCGTCCCAGTTCGCCACCACCTCGGCGACGCCGTCGACCGCGAGGTCGGCGAACACGTGCGGATGCCGGCGGCGCAGCTTCTCGATGAGCGTCCGCGCGACGTCGTCGACGTCGAAGCGGCCCTCGGCGCGGGCGATGTCGGCGTGGAAGACGACCTGCAGCAGCACGTCGCCGAGCTCCTCCTTGAGGTGCGCGTCGTCACCGTCGCCCGCCTCCCTGGCCTCCACCGCCTCGGCGAGCTCGTGCGCCTCCTCGATCGCGTACGGCACGAGCGACGCG
>Ga0213836_102017_pt1 | contig 10319 bp, 8 predicted proteins | sample SWPATP03_FD_160578 | JGI IMG/M metagenome (GOLD analysis project Ga0213836, IMG submission 160578) | Coastal seawater microbial communities from Marineland, Florida, United States - SWPA TP0 #3 | ecosystem: Environmental > Aquatic > Marine > Coastal | place: USA: Florida | collected 2016-08-05
CGCCGCGCGCAGCGTGCTGCGCTCGCCGCGGTCGAGCGTGCAGTAGTCGATCTGGGCCGCCGCCAGGCGCGTGACGAAGCCGAGCAGGGTGTCGGCCGGGATGGCGTCCGTGATGACGCCGGCGCGCTGCGCCTCGCGCACCTTCTCGCGCTTGTTGGCGCCGGCGGCGGCCATGGCCTCGCTCATCTGCTTGGGGTCGCCCTGTTCGAGCTGCATCCAGTTCCACAGCCGCAGCACCTCGGGGTGCTCGCCATACCAGTCGAAGACGCGGCCCGCGTAGCCGGGCAGGTCGTGGCCGTCGACCGGCACTTCCGACACGGCGCGCGCCACGATCGCGTCGAGCACGGCCTCGAACAAGCCATCCTTGCTGCCGAAATAGCCGTAGATCGACTGCTTGTTGCAGCCGGCACTGTCCGCGATGCGGTCGACCCGGGCCCCGGCAATGCCGTGGGCGGCGAATTCCGCCGTCGCGGCCTCGAGCAGGCGGCGCCTGGTCTCTTCGGGGTTTCTCATGTCTGCTCCACGGTTTGATCCAAAAATAAACCAACTAGTTGGTTGACAACGCTTGCGCCGTCGCCTACAGTATATCAACCAACTAGTTAGTTGGAAAGCGGTACACGTCAATTGGGAGAGCGGCATGAAGATTCTGGTGTTTGGGGCAAGCGGCATGGTGGGGCAGGGGGCGGTGCGCGAAAGCCTGCTCGCTCCCGATGTCAGCGAAGTGATCGTCGTCGTGCGCCGCGCGCTCGACCTGACCCACCCGAAACTGCGCCAGATCGTCGTCGACGACCTGCTCGACCTGAGCCAACACCGCTCCCGGCTCAAAGACGTGAACGGCTGCTTCTTCTGCATCGGCGCCAGTTCAGCCGGCATGTCCGCCGAAGCGTACAAGAAGCTGACCCATGGCCTGACGCTGGCCGTCGCCAACAAGCTGCTGGACATGAACCCGCGCATGGTCTTCGTCTACGTGTCCGGCGCCGGCGCCGACAGCACCGAACGCAACGGGCGCATGTGGGCCAGGGTGCGCGGGCAAACCGAAAACGCCATCCTGCGCCTGCCGTTCGCCAACAGCTTCATCCTGCGCCCGGCGCTCATCCAGCCGCTGCACGGCGCGCGCTCGAAGACCCGCTCCTACCGCGTGCTGTACACGCTGCTGGCGCCGCTGCTGCCCCTGCTGCGCTGGATCGCGCCGGGATCGGTGCTGAGCACGCAATCGCTGGGCCAGGCGATGCTCGGCCTGCTGCGCAGGGGTGCGCCGGTGCGGGTGCTCGAGTCCTCCGACATCCGCGCGCTCGCCCTGCCTGCGGCGCCCGCGTATCGCTCCAACGAAACCGCCAGCGCCGCAGCATGCAAGCCTTGACCGTCTCGATCATCGTCGGCGTGCTGCTGGGCGCGTCCGTGTTCGCCGCGACCTCGGCGCCGGTGCCCGCGCACGCGTCGCCGCAGTACCGCGACGGCCAGTTCCATAATCCCGACCCGATTCCAAAGCAAAGCGCGACCGAGATGGCGCGCCTGATGTGGGACTTCATGTTCAATGCGCCCGAGGGCACAGTGCCCGCGGGCGCGATTCCGGTGCGCACCTTGACGCGCGACGAACTGCTGGCCGCGCCCGACAACACGCTGTACCGGCTCGGACATTCGAGCACCCTGCTCAAGCTGGGCGGCCAGTTCTACCTGCTCGACCCGGTGTTTTCGAAGCGCGCCTCGCCGGTGCAATGGGCCGGCCCGGCGCGCTTCCACGCGCCGCCCATCAGCATCGAGGAACTGCCGCCGATCAAGGCCGTCTTCCTGTCGCACGACCATTACGACCACCTGGACCACGCCACCATCATGGCGCTCGCGGCGAAAACCAGCCACTTCCTCGCGCCGCTCGGCGTCGGCGACCGCCTGGTCGGCTGGGGCGTGGACCCGGCCAAGGTGCGCCAGTTCGACTGGTGGCAGGGCGGCGAGATCGATGGCCTGCGCTTCGTGGCGACGCCCGCCAGGCACTTTTCGGGGCGCGGCCTGACCGACGCCAACGCCACCCTGTGGGCCTCGTGGGTGATCATGCAGGGCGACCTGCGCCTGTTCTTCAGCGGCGACAGCGGCTATTTCGGCGGCTTCAAGGAAATCGGCGCCAAGTACGGCCCCTTCGACGTCGCCCTGATCGAGAACGGCGCCTACGACAAGCAGTGGCCCGACGTCCACATGCAGCCCGAGGAAACCCTGCAGGCCTTCGCCGACCTGAAGGGCGCCTGGCTGCTGCCGGTCCACAACGGCACCTTCGATCTCGGCCTGCACCGCTGGCAGGCGCCGTTCGAGCGCATCGCGGCGCTGGCCGCGCAGCAGGGCGTGTCGGTGACGACGCCGCGGATGGGCGAAGCCGTCGACCTCAAACAACCGCAGGCCGGACAGCCGTGGTGGCGCGGCGTGCAGTGATTCGTCAAGGAGCCAGGCAGATGAGAACAGGACAACCCGACTACCGCGCTGCGGTCACGGAGTTCGACCTGCTGTGGGAGAGCGGCGCGGCGGGCCGCCAGCCGGAACGGATGCGCCAGCTGCTGCAGGTGATCGACGCGGTCGAGGCGGCGCCGCTGCGCGCGCCCTCAGTCGTCGGGGCCGACCCTGACCACCAGCTTGCCGAAGTTCTGCCCCTGCAGCATGCCGCTGAAGGCTGACGGCGCATTTTCCAGCCCGTCGACGACGTCCTCGCGGTATTTCAGCGTGCCGTCCGCCAGCCAGGCCGGGATGTCGCGCTGAAAATCGGCGTAGCGCGGCGTGCCGTAGTAATCGAAGATGATCAGCCCCTGGATTTTCAGGCGCTTGCGCAGCACCGCGCCCATCAGGCCCGGCAGGCGGTCCGCTCCAGCCGCGGCGCCGGCGTTGTATTGGGCGATGAGACCGATCACGGGCACGCGCGCCGCCACGTTCAGCAAGGGCAGGACGGCGTCGAACACCTTGCCGCCCACGTTTTCGAAATAGATGTCGACGCCCTGCGGGCAGGCCGCGGCCAGCTGGCGCGCGAAATCCGGCGCATGGTGGTCGAGGCAGGCGTCGAAGCCGAGCACCTCGACGGCGTGCCGGCATTTGTCGGCGCCGCCGGCAACGCCCACCACGCGGCAGCCTTCGCGTTTCGCGATCTGGCCGACGGTGGCGCCCACTGGCCCGGTCGCCGCGGCCACGACCAGGGTTTCGCCCCGCTTCGGCTGGCCAATCTCGAGCAGGCCGATATAGGCGGTGAAGCCCGGCATGCCCGCTACACCGAGCGCATACGATGGATGCGCCGGCGCGTCGCCGAGTCCGCGCAGATCGCTGCCGTTGGAAATGCTGTAGTCCTGCCAGCCGCCGCTGGCGAGCACCCAGTCGCCGGGCCTGTAGCCGGGATGCTTGGAATCGACCACGCGCGCCACAGTCTGTCCGACCATCACCGCATCGAGTTCGACGTGCGGCGCATACGAAGGCGCGTCGCTCATGCGGCCGCGCATGTAGGGGTCGAGCGAGAGGAAGACCGTGCGCAGCAGGACTTCGCCCTCGGCCGGCGCCGGAACCGGCGTTTCGGCGAGCCGGAAGTTGGCGGGCGAGGGCGGGCCGTCCGGGCGCGAGGCGAGCACGATGCACCGGTTGATCTGCTGGGATTGCGGCATGGAGAACTCCTGTCGGGTTGGGCCGATGGCCTGGTGCCACCGATTCTACCCGCGTGCATGCCCCGGACGCGCGCAAGCTGGTGCAAAATGGGCGTTCGAGAAAACAGGGGACGCCATGCACTACGCCATTTCCGAACAACTGCAGGAACTCCAGGCGCGCGCGCGCGCCTTCATCCTTGACCAAATCATCCCGATGGAGCGCGATCCGCGCTGCACGCCGCACGGCCCGACCGAAGGACTGCGGGCCGAACTGATCGCCAAGGGGCGCGCGGCGGGCCTGCTGTCCTCGCACGTCTCGCCCGCATTCGGCGGGCTGGGACTGAACCACGCGGCCAAGGCCGTGCTGTTCGAGGAAGCGGGTTATTCGCCGCTCGGCCCGGTCGCGCTGAACATCGCCGCGCCCGACGAAGGCAACATGCATTTGCTGGAGATGGTGGCGACCCCGGCGCAAAAGGAACGCTGGCTGCGGCCGCTGGCCGCCGGCACGATCCGCTCCTGCTTCTGCATGACGGAACCGGCGCCCGGCGCCGGCGCCGACCCCGGCATGCTGCTCACCCACGCAGTCAAGGATGGCGACGATTACCTGATCAGCGGCGAGAAATGGTTCATCACCGGGGCCGACGGCGCCGCCTTCGCGATCATCATGGCCAAGCTGGAAAGCGGCGAAGCCACCATGTTCCTGGCCGATATGGACAGCCCCGGCATCATTGTCGAACGCATGATGGATTCGCTCGACTCCTGCTTCCCGGGCGGGCACGGCGTGGTCTTCTTCGATAATTTACGGGTGCCGGCCTGCGACATCCTGGGCGAGCCCGGACAGGGCTTCCGCTATGCCCAGGTGCGCCTGTCGCCGGCGCGCCTGACCCATTGCATGCGCTGGCTGGGGGCCGCGCGCCGCGCGCACGACGTCGCCACGGGCTACGCGCGCACGCGCCAGGCCTTCGGCAAGCAGCTCGGCGCGCACGAGGGCGTGGGCTTCATGTTGGCCGATAACGAGATCGACCTGCACACCACCCGTCTCGTGATCGCGCATTGCGCCTGGGTGCTCGACCAGGAGCAGCTGGGCAAGCACGAATCGAGCGTGGCCAAGGTGTTTTCGTCGGAAGCGATCTGGCGCGTGGTCGACCGCTGCGTGCAGATCCTGGGCGGGCAGGGCGTCACCCACGAGACCGTGGTCGCGCGCATCTTCGCCGACGTGCGCGCATTCCGCATCTACGACGGCCCGTCCGAAGTGCACCGCTGGAGCATCGCCCGCACTATCCTGCGCGGGAGCGCGTGAAAAATCGTCCATGCTTGCCCTGGACGTTTTTTCACACGCTCCGGTGTGCAGTCGCGCGTCCTGACCGTAAAATACGGCCTCGTTTCCCCAACGCAGACCACCACATGACAAAAACAAGCATCGCAGGCCTCGCGCTCTGCCTGGCCGCCAGCCCGTTCGCGCTGGCCCAGAATGCCGAACGCCAGCTGCAAGGCGTGACGCGCAGCCAGGACACGCTCGAGCTGCGCACCAGCGACGGCCGCTACCTGATCACGCCGTATTCGAACACCATCGTCGAGACCACCTTCATCCCGAACGGCGAGCGCTTCGACCCGGCCTCGCACGCCGTGGTGATGGCGCCGCAAGCGGTGCAGCCCAACCTGAAGGAAGACGCGGCGCGCATCACGTTTGCGACCGCGGGCATCGCCGTCACGGTCGACAAGCAGCCGTTGCGCATCAGCTACAGCTACAAGGGCAAGCCGCTGCTGGCCGAAAAGCGGGGCTATGGCCGGGGCAAGGAGTTCGAGTCGATCGAGTTCGCGCTCGACGACGGCGAGGCGCTGTATGGCGCCGGCGCGCGCGCGGTCGGCATGAACCGGCGCGGCCACCGCTTCCAGCTCTACAACAAGGCCCATTACGGCTATGGCGAGCGCTCGGAACTGCTGAACTATACGATTCCGGTGGCGCTGTCCTCGAAAAAATACGCAGTCCACTTCGACAATCCGCAGACCGGCTGGCTCGATTTCGACAGCCGCAAGGACGGCACCCTGCGCTATGAAGTCATCGGGGGGCGCAAGACCTACCAGGTGGTGGCGGGCGACAGCTGGGACGAGGTGATGGCCGGCTACACCGGCCTGACCGGACGCCAGCCGCTGCCGCCGCGCTGGGCCTTCGGCAATTTCGCGAGCCGCTTCGGCTACCGCAGCGAGGCCGAGACGCGCGCGGTCGTCGACCAATTCGCCGCCCAGAAAATCCCGCTCGACGCCGTCGTGCTCGACCTGTACTGGTTCGGCAAGGAGGTCAAGGGCACGATGGGCAACCTCGACTGGGACCGCGACAGCTTCCCGCATGCCGAGCAGATGATGGCCGACTTCAAAAAGAAGGGCGTCAAGACCGTCGTCATCAGCGAACCGTTCGTGTTGACGACGTCGAAGCGCTGGCAGGAAGCGGTCGACCGCAAGGTGCTTGCCACCGCCAGGGACGGCAAGCCCTACACCTACGATTTCTACTTCGGGAACACCGGCCTGATCGACCTGTACAAGAGCGAAGGCCGCGCCTGGCTGTGGGACATCTACAAGGACCTGAAGCGCGGCGGCGTGAGCGGCTGGTGGGGCGACCTGGGCGAGCCGGAAGTCCATCCGGCGGCGCTGCAGCACGCGAACGGCCCGGCCGACCAGGTGCACAACATCTACGGCCACGACTGGGCGCGCCTGATCGCGGAAGGCTACAAGAACGAATTCCCGGCCGAGCGCCCCTTCATCCTGATGCGCGCCGGTTACTCGGGTTCGCAGCGCTTCGGCCTGATCCCGTGGTCGGGCGACGTCAGCCGCAGCTGGGGCGGCCTGCAGTCGCAGATGGAGATTTCGCTCCAGATGGGCATGCAAGGCCTGGCCTACATGCACTCCGACCTGGGCGGCTTCGCCGGCCCTGTGCTGGACGACGAACTGTACGTGCGCTGGCTCCAGTACGGCGTCTTCCAGCCGGTGTTCCGTCCGCATGCGCAAGAAGAGGTGGCGCCGGAGCCGGTGTTCCGTTCCGAGCGCGCCAAGGTGCTGGCGCGCCAGGCGGTCTGGCTGCGCTATGCGATGCTGCCATATAACTACACGCTCGCCTTCGACAACAGCACCACCGGCATGCCGTTGATGCGCCCGCTGATGTTCGTCGAGCGCGACGCCGAGCGTTCGACGGACCGCGCCAGCACGTATATGTGGGGCCCGGATTTCCTGGTCTCGCCGGTGGTCGAGCCGGGCGCGACGCGCCAGGAAGTGTTCTTCCCGAACCGCGGCAGCCTGTGGTTCGACCTGCATACCGACGCGCCGCACCGCGGCGGCCTGCTGGAAGTCGTGAAGCCCGAGGAAGCGCATATCCCGGTGTTCGTGCGTGCCGGCGCCTTTGTCCCGATGGCCAAGGTGGTGCAGACGACGCGCGACTACACGGGCCGCCAGATCGACCTGCACTACTACCATGACGCCTCGGTGGCCGCCTCCAGCGGCAAGCTGTACGACGACGATGGGGAAACCGCCGGCGCCTACGAGGCCGGCAAGTACGAGATCGTGCGCTTCACCAGCAGCTATGCGAGCGGCCGGCTGGAGATCGGCTTCGCGACCGAGACCGGCAAGGCGTATGCGGCCGCCGAGCGGGCCTTCAGCCTGAAGGTGCACAACGTGCAGGCCAGGCCGCGTGCGGTCACGGTCGATGGCCGCGCCGTGGCGTTTGGCTGGAACGTGAAGCAAAGGCTGCTCGACGTGGCCGTGCCGGCGCGCCGGGGGCAGGCGGCGAAGGTCGTCGTCGTGTTGTGATCGGCGTGGGACGCGAGCCCACGCGGTAACGGCGCCTATTTCTTCGGCGCCTCGATCCAGTACTCCCACGCCTGCAGGCTGCGCCTTGCGGCGTTGCCCGGCAAGGTGTAGCGCTGCGGCGTCCCGCTCAGGTTGACGGCGACCGTCACCACGTTGCCGTCCTGCGCGCGGCGCATGGCGAACACCTTGTCGTTGCCGGTCTCGAGCACCTGGGCCGGGGCGCCGTACTGGCCGTTCCACAGCGCGCGGTTGTCGTGCTTGAGCTTGAGGAGGCCGGCATAGAAAGACGCGTAGGGGTAGTCCTTCCACGCGATCGGGTCTTTTTCGAAGAATTCCAGGCGCTTGCCGAGCCCCGCTTCCTGGCCGCCGTAAATCAGCGGCATGCCCGGCAGCGTGGCCGCCAGCACCGCCATCGCCTTGAAGGCCGGGCCGTAGTTCTCGGTGTCGCTGCCGTGCCAGGAATTCTCGTCGTGGTTGCTGGTGAAGCGCATGCGGTAGGCCGAAGCAGGGTAGTGCGCCGGCGGCTGCGCCAGGAAGCTGCGCAGGGCGCGGGCATCGAGCTTGCCCTTGGCGATGTCCTTGAAGATGCCGAGCGTGTCCCAGCCATAGGTCATGTCGAAGGCGCCGTGCAGGTCAGGCTGCGAAGCCTCGGCCAGCATGAACACCGGCTTGATCTTGTCGAGCTCAGCGCGCGTCTGTTCCCAGAAGGCGGTCGGCACCTTGGCCGCGACGTCGGCGCGGAAGCCGTCGACGCCGGTCTCGCGCACCCAGAAGGCCATCGCATCGCCCATGCCCTTCCACAGGCCGGGCTGCTTCCAGTCCAGGCCCGTGACGTCGGTCCAGTATTCCGGCTCGGCGCCGTCGAGGTAGGTGACCGGGTAGATCTCGCCCTTCTCGTTCTTCAGGTACCAGTCCTTGTGCTGCACCGTCCACGGGTTGTCGAAGGCGGTGTGGTTCGCGACCCAGTCGAGGATGACGTGCATGCCCAGGCCATGCGCCTGCTCGACCAGGCGCTTGAAGTCGTCCATGGTGCCGAACTCGGGATTGACCGCCGTGTAGTCGCGCACCGCGTAGTAGCTGCCGAGCGTGCCCTTGCGGTTCTGCTTGCCGATCGGCTGCACCGGCATCAGCCAGAGGATGTCGACCCCCATCTTGCGCAGGCGCGGCAGGTGGGCGGCGAAGGCCTTGAAGCTGCCTTCTTCCGTGTATTGGCGGATGTTGACTTCGTAGATGTTGGCATTGCGCGACCAGGCCACGTGCCCGGCGGCGGCGCCGGCGCCGTGCGGCGACTCGGCGCCGGCATACAGCGGGGCGAGCGCGGCGCACAGGGCGAAACCGAGCTGGGAAAGGGTGCGGGCGGCGTGTCTCATGGGTCTCCTTGTAATGGCTGGCCCAGCTTACTAGCTTTTTCGCAGGGCTGACAAGGTATGATAACGGTATCAAAACCACCGCCAGCCCCATGACCAAGACCGCCAAGAGCCGCGCCAGCGGCCGCGCCACCCTGGCCGACGTCGCCGCCCGCGCCGGCGTGGCGACCATGACCGCCTCGCGCGCGATCAGCCATCCCGACCAGGTCTCGGAAGCGCTGCGCGCGCGCGTACAGCAGGCGGTGGCCGAGCTGAACTACGTGCCCAACCAGGCGGCGCGGGCGCTGGCGACGGCCGAATCGAACGTGATCGTGGTGCTGGTGCCGTCGCTGTCGAACGCGGTGTTCACCGCCGTGCTGGCCGGGATCCAGGACGCGCTCGAAGCCGACGGCTACCAGATCCTGATCGGGAATACGCGCTATTCCGACGCGGAGGAAGAAAAGCTGCTCGGGATTTACCTGCGCTCGCACCCGGCCGGCATCCTGCTCTCCGGCCTGACCCACAGCGACAAGGTGAACCAGATGCTGGCGACGGCGAAGCTGCCGGTGGTCTCGATGATGGACCTGGCCACCGAGCCCGGCCAGGTCTCGGTCGGCTTCTCGCAGCAGCAGGCCGGCTACACCATGACGCGCTACCTGATCGACAAGGGAAAAAAGCGCATCGGGTTCATGGGCGCCCAGTTGGATGAGCGCACGCTCAAGCGCCTCGAAGGCTACCGCCAGGCCATGCGCGAGGCGAAGCTGTACGATGCGCGCTTGGAGACCATGGTGCCGGATCCGTCCACGATCGCCCTCGGCGCCGAACTGCTGGGACGGATGCTGGCCGTGGCGCCCGATTGCGACGCCATCTTCTGCTGCAACGACGATCTGGCGCACGGCGCCATCTACCAATGCCAGCGGCGCGGCATTGCGGTGCCGCGACAGCTGGCGATTTGCGGCTTCAACGACTTGCCGGCCTCGGCCTGGATGAATCCCTCGGTGACCACGATCGGCACACCGCGCTACCGCGTCGGCTTCGAAGCGGCCGCTTTGTTACGCGCTATCATCAAGGGCGAACAGCCCGCGAATACCCGTATCGACCTCGGCTTTACCCTGATGGCCCGCGAAAGCGCCTGATTTCGCCTGCTGCGGCGCAGCATAAATAATTGTTTACAAATTGCCGGATCGGGGTAGACTCGTCAGAAAATGTTAGCGCTAACAAAAGCGCCAACCCAACCACGAGACGGCAACAATGAACATCACAAACTCGCCCCAGCGCTGGGTCGTCATGGGCGTATCCGGCTGCGGCAAGAGCGAAGTCGGGCGCCAGCTGGCCGCCGCGCTCGGCGTCCGCTTCGTCGAGGGCGACGCCTACCATCCCCCCGCCAACGTCGACAAAATGTCCGCCGGGATCGCGCTCGACGATGGCGACCGGGCCGGCTGGCTGGCTACGCTGAAGGGCGAAATCGCCGCCGCCGCCGCCCGCGGCGAAGGCCTGGTGCTGGCCTGCTCGGCGCTCAAGCGGCGCTACCGCGACCTGCTGCGCGAGGCCGACCCCGACCTGCGCTTCGTCC
>Ga0213836_102024_pt1 | contig 10273 bp, 9 predicted proteins | sample SWPATP03_FD_160578 | JGI IMG/M metagenome (GOLD analysis project Ga0213836, IMG submission 160578) | Coastal seawater microbial communities from Marineland, Florida, United States - SWPA TP0 #3 | ecosystem: Environmental > Aquatic > Marine > Coastal | place: USA: Florida | collected 2016-08-05
TTCAGAGAATAATGTTTTCTGGTCGCACTATTCCGATGTAGACAAGACGCCGCTTTTTCCTTTTGGTCACGGATTAAGTTATACCAAATTCGATTATACAGTGATGACGATAAATAAAAAAACAATTTCTATCGGAGAGCCTGTAAACGTATCAGTTTCTGTTAACAATATAGGCAGTGTTGATGGTAAGGAAGTGGTTCAGCTTTACATCAGAGATGTGAGCGGAAGTATTTCCAGACCGGTCAAAGAGCTGAAGGGATTCGAGTTGATATCTCTCAAAAAGGGTGAGCAAAAAACCATACGCTTTACTTTAAATAAGCAAGATCTGGGTTATTACGACAATGACGGCAATTATCTTTTGGAACCGGGTATTTTCAAAGTATTTGTAGGAACTAATTCTAATGAGCTGCTAGAAACAGAATTCGAATTAAAATAATATACTGACCTATCGCAAAAGTGTAGAATTCCATCCAATAAAAATATTGGAGTGTATAACTTATGATATTATCCACCACATTTCTGGTTAGAATCAAGAGCTGATCAGCTTAAATAATATTTTCAAATTTTTCTTTTATCAATAATAATCTTATAATCTGTCAATTTGTGAAAATTAAACTAAACTGTACGAAAAAAAGTGTCCTTGCGCTTATTGCGCTGAATATCAATATGTATTCTGAGATCAAAGCACAGGAAGCTGCAACACCTGAAATTTCAGCAAATCATTACCATAGTGTATTGGCCAGACAAAATGCAGAAGATCCTTTGTGGAAGCCTTATGTTGCAAAAACCATCGACCGGCTACCGGGATATCAATCATCAAAAGATCCGGCTATCAATAGATTTGGCGGGTACAAAACATTTCAGCTTGAGGCAACTGGTTTCTTCAGAACAGAGAAAAAAGATGGCAGATGGTGGATCGTAGATCCTTTGGGTAATCCTTTTATACACAAAGGTGTTGCCGTGCTCAATCCTGGCAACTCTGATAATCAGGAAATTGCATTCAATAAAAAATATAAAACCGGTAAAAATTGGATTGCCAAAGAGACAAAATTCCTCAAAAAAAATGGTTTCAATGGTGCAGGTGCCTGGTCGAATGTCGACTTGATCCGTTCATCTGCAAAACCTTTAGTCTATACCGTCATCATAAGCCCAATGGGAGCTTACAAAGCCGAACATATAAAAAAATACGGTGGTAAATATGAAGAAGCGGGCTGGCAAGGCTATCGTTATGATCTGGTGATGGTATTCGATAAAGCATTTGACCGTTATGTGGATCAGGAAATTTCCAAAATTGTAAAATACAAAGATGATCCATTTCTTCTTGGTTATTTTACAGACAATGAACTGCCTTGGGTAGATGATGCTTTGGACAGACATTTGAAATATCTTAACAAGGATGAGGAAGGATATATCGCTGCAAAAAGATGGCTGGACGATCGCAAACAAAAGAATGCATCTTTAGAAGATATTACAAATGCTGACAGACAGGATTTCACAGGTTTTTATTTTGAAACCTATATGAAAAAAGTGACTGCCGCAATTAAAAAATATGATCCAAAGCACCTCTATTTGGGCTGCCGTTTCAATCAAGAGCTGGATGAACTGGACAATCCAAAAATATTTGAGGTGGCGGGAAAATATATGGACATCATTTCCATCAATCATTACAGAAAGTGGGAACCCGAACAGCCTGTTTTATCGAACTGGATGGCCTGGTCTGGAAAACCGTTCATCATCACAGAATGGTACACCAAAGGTGAAGATTCAGGTTTGCCCAATAAAACCGGCGCCGGATGGAATGTCCACACACAAAAAGAGAGAGGCTATTTTTACCAGAATTTCGTTATTGAATTGTTGAAAAGCAAAGGTTGTGTGGGATGGCATTGGTTTCGGTATCAGGATAATGACCCGGACAATTTAAAAACGGATTACTCAAACCGTGATTCTAACAAAGGTATTATAAATAGTGGCTTTGAATACTATATGCCTCTCATCGACAATATGAAGACCACAAACGATAATGTCTACGGTTTAACTCAATACTTAGACTCCAAATAATATTCTTTCAAAGCAATCTGATCTTCTCGTTCTGGAATTTACTGAAAACTTTTACCCAGAATGGAATTAGCAAAGAAAATATAATCTTCGATATGAAAAATATCTTTTACGCAGCAAGCATTCTTGTAATGAGTTGCTCAGCGACCAGTGCTCAAAAACAGCCACTTTACAAGAACAAAGATGCTCCTGTAGAAAAACGGATCGATGATCTGATAAGTCAGATGACCCTGGAGGAAAAAATAATGCAGATGAACCAATGGACGTATGGGAAAAATGCCAACCCCAACAATATTGGTGAGCAGATGAAAGCCGTAAAACCAGAAATTGGTTCTTTGCTATACCGAAGTACGAACCCAGAATACCGCAAGCAAATCCAGAAAAAGGCTGTTAACGAAACACGCCTGGGAATTCCTATTATATTTGGATTTGATGCCATACACGGATACAAAACGATTTTTCCAATTCCGCTGGCTCAAGCCTGCTCATGGAAAATTGATCTGGTAAAAAGATCCAGTGCGATTACCGCAAAAGAAAGCTGGCTGTCTGGATTGGACTGGACTTTTTCGCCAATGGTAGATGTTGCCAGGGATGCCCGCTGGGGAAGGATCTCAGAAGGTTACGGAGAAGACACTTACGCCAATTCAGCTTTTGGTGTTGCTGCCATCCAAGGTTATCAAGGGAAGGATCTGAAAGACAAATATACCATTGCCGCTAGCTTGAAACATTACATCGGTTACAGTATGTCTGAGGGTGGCCGGGATTATCACTACAGTGACGTATCACAACAGACCCTTTGGGAAACCTTCCTCCCACCTTTCGAAGCTGGCATAAAAGCAGGAGCTGCCACTGTGATGAGTGGTTTCAATGATATTTCCGGTGTTCCTGCATCAGCCAATCATTACACCCTTACGGAAATTCTCAAGAAAAAATGGAAGCACGACGGTTTTGTGATCTCAGATTGGGGATCAGTAAAAAATCTCGTAGTGCAGGGCGTCGCCAAAGATCACAGAGAAGCAGCAGAAAAAGCATTGCTTGCCGGTGTGGAAATGGATATGGTCGATAACCTTTACCTGGAATATCTTCCGGAATTGGTAGCTACAGGAAAAATTAAGATGCAGACCATTGATGATGCAGTGAGAAGGATCCTGCGGGTCAAAATGAATCTCGGTCTGTTTGAAAATCCTTACGTCGATATGGTGCCGGAGGCTGAGAGATATTTGCTGCCGGACTATCTGGAGATCGCGGAAGAATTGGCTCAGGAATCTATGGTTTTATTGAAAAATGATAACCATCTCCTTCCATTGGATTCAAAATATAAAAGCATTGCTGCTATTGGTCCCATGGTAAAAGATTCTGTGCACATCATGGGATTTTGGGAAGGAATGGGTGATCCTAAAGATGTAAATACCATTTTTGATGGTTTGACCAAAGAATTCGGTAAGCGATCAAAAATTAATTATGCTATAGGCTGCGATTTTGAAGGCGAGGACAGAAGTGGTTTTTCCAAAGCATTGGAAGTTGCAGATCGATCAGATATCATACTTGTTTTTCTGGGTGAAAAAAGAAATTGGAGTGGCGAAAATGGTTCCCGCTCCACTATTGCATTACCAAAAATCCAAGAAGATCTTGTTGAAGAATTATCCAAAACAGGAAAACGTATTATCCTCGTGCTTTCCAGCGGAAGACCTTTAGAATTAATTCGGTTAAACAAAATGGCTGATGCCGTATTGGAAATCTGGCAACCTGGAACGATGGCTGGAGCTGCTGTATCGGGCATACTGTCAGGAAGACACAATCCATCCGGGAAACTCTCAGCCACTTTTCCGCAAACGACGGGTCAAATCCCGATCTATTATAATATGCGACAGTCAGCAAGGCCAGACGCTGGACATTACCAGGATATTCCAAGAGATGCATTGTATTGGTTCGGTCACGGACTCAGCTATAGTAATTTTGAGTATGGAAAAATAAAACTGTCGAAAAACAAGATCCATAAAGGTGAAAAGATCGTGGCAGAGATAGAAATTACCAACAATGGAACTGTGGATGGGAAGGAAGCGGTACTTTGGTATATCAATGATCCTGTTGCAAACATTTCCCGACCAATGAAAGAACTTAAATTTTTCGAAAAAAAAATGATCAAAGCAGGAACAAAGGAGATTTATCGCTTTGAAATCGATCCTGAAAAAGATCTGGCCTACGTAGACAGCATTGGTGAAAAACACTTAGAGTCAGGGGATTTCTATATCATCATCAATAATGAGAAGGTAAAATTTGAGTTAACGGACTAATTGACCAAACATTTCTACCCCTATTAAAGAACATTTTGATTCCTCTACATTTTAAAACAAAATTAATTTCGAACCAGTTAACATTAAAAAATCATACACTATGAAAAAAATTAATCTTATTGTCATGCTGTTTATTTCAGCAATAACTTATGCACAAACGTTCTCGATCTATACAGAAAATTCTAACATTGGAGCAGGTGTCAATTCTTTACGCTTCAGCAATGGATCGGGATTTACGCTTTCAGAACCTGGCACCGCAATGTATGAAGGAAATAAAAGCCTGCTGCTGACCTACAATGGAACCAGCTCATATTTCCACGCCATTATGTTTCCACGCAACGCAGCCAATACTTCGGATGTGGTATTGGATCTGTCAGCTTACAGTTACTACAATCTGGCCATTAAGACTGCGTCGCCTCATCCTTTTTACATAAGAATACGTGGGAACAATGTTATTGCTAAAGTACTGATTAATCCATCCTCAAACAGTTACAATTTCACTAATGACAACCAGTGGCACTTTATGTCTATTCCGCTTTCTGCATTTATTCCCGAGTCATCCAGCTTTAGTCTTTCCAATGTTTCAGAAATTTTTGTACTAAGAAGCGAGAATACCATCTCTACAGTTGTTGGTTCATCTAACAATTTTCAAGTTGACAACATTTATTTATCTGCTAACAGTGCTTTATCTATAATGTCAGGAGAAAAGAATAAACCATTGAGTATTTTCCCTAATCCGGCATCATCCAAAATCACTGTCGCATCGGATCAGAATATGGATAAAATATCAATTTATGACTCTACTGGAAAACGAGCAATCGTAACAGATTCAGGCGAAAAAACGTCGCAAATTGACATTTCAAAATTAAGCAAGGAAACATATATCATCTCCGTTGAATCCAAGGCTAAAATAACTTCATCGAAATTCATTAAGAAATAGAATTATTGAAATTCTTTTTTATTAAGAGCTGTCTAAAATTTAGACAGCTCTTTTTATTTTCTGAAAAGCTTACATCTCCATTTGTAAAGGAAGTGGCTAAGGTTCGTGCAGTGATCTCGATATCAGACCTGACCCTAGGGGAACCTGGTTGGGAAACCCATATATAAATAACTACCGCTACCCTCCCATTTCTAACAACTAAGAGTTTCTCTGGTAAAATAACTCTTGGGAATTATTACGTTCTCAACGGCGGTCAGCTTGTCATACTATTCGCTAAAAGCAATGATCTGCGTAGTTATTCTTTAAGGATGTCGAATCGTTCCGTGATCCTTCCAATGCTTCTCTGGTTTAAAAATAAACATATGCTAATTTTTAGCAGATTTTACAATATAAGCTCATCAAACCGTTGGTGAAGCGCCACCATCTATAGAGATGTTAGCTCCGGTGATATATTGAGATTCTGATGATGCTAAAAAAGCAACAATGTTAGCAACTTCAGCGGGCTCACCCATTCTTCCGATTGGCACGCCAACCGTATCAATGATATTTTGAAAGGTCTCTTCAAAACTAGCTCCTGACTGCTGGGCTATATTTTCAACAAACTCATTCATCAATGGTGTCTGAATGATTCCTGGAGACACTACATTTACTCTGACTCCTTTTGATCCTACCTCGCTTGCCAGTGCTTTGCTGTACGCATTCAGTGCCGCCTTGGCCGATGAATAGGACATTGTCATATTCCAGATCGGCTGTTTGGCAGCTCCTGTGGATATGTTAATGATCGAACCCTCTTTCCGTTCAAGCATAGAAGGTAATAATGCTTTGTTGATCCGCACGACTGATAAAAAATTAAGTTCCCAGTCATTAAACCAATTTTCATCTTCCAACGTGCTGTAGCCTCCCCCAGGTGCTAAATTGGCGCCGGCATTGTTAACGATGATATCTATTCTGCCGTATTTTTCCAATATCTCTTTTGCAATTTTTTCTGCGCTATCTGCCTGGGTAAGATCAGCAGCAATAAAGTGATGCCTGTTGTGATCACCCTTGGCTTCTGTTCGGGCAGTTGTTACGACTATCGCTCCACTTGAACTGAGTTTGTCGGCAATGGATCTTCCTATTCCCTTTGTGCCACCGGTCACCAATGCCACTTTTCCTTTTAAAGAATCATACATAATTTGTTGTATTTTATAAATTAAGTTGTAAATCTATTTCCATTACTTTACTTTTGCAAGTAGTTACACGAATGTGAACTAATAACCTGAGTGTGACCTTTGCTATAAACCAGATTCTTATGGAAAAAGAAAAAATTAAAAAACCTGAAAATAAATGTGAGCTCCAAATGATTCTTGACATTATTGGAGGTAAATGGTCCATGTCCATCATTTATGCGCTAATTCCTGAAAAGAAACGTTTCAAGGAACTGGAAAGAATGATACCAGGAATAAGCACAAGAATGCTGGTAAAGGAATTAAAGAATATGGAAGAAAATGATATTGTGGATCGCAAAGCTTATGCAACCGTGCCGCCGACAGTTGAATATTCATTGACAGTTAAAGGCAGAAAGTTAGAACCCATCATTAATGAGCTTTATAAATGGGGACTTGAATATGTGAATAACTGAAAATAACAATCTATTTTGAATTTTTATTCATCCATTTTATAGCTGGATTAATATTGCAATCTGGCTGTAAAATCCGGAAGAATTGGATTGATAAGATACACTGTTGGGAAGTAACTTATGATGATAAAAAATAGAAGCCTCGACAAAAGTTGAAGCTCCTATTTTTATTATAATTCTTGAAAACCTGTTTGCTAAACGTGTTTACCATTTTTAAGAATTAATTGATCTTAGTAGAAAACTCACTGATCGGCAGACGAGATTTTGGAGCCGATGCAAGGTAGTCGTTTTCAGCATCCCGATAGCCTACTGATAAGATAACCGATGCGTGAAGACCTTTTTCCGATAAGCCTAATACCTCATCAAATAACTTTGGGTCGAAGCCTTCCATAGGCGTTGCATCCACTTTAAGTTCTGCCGCAGCAATCAAAGCTGTACCCAGACCGATATAAGCTTGCTTATCCGACCAGATTACATTTTGCTCGGGAGTCTGGACAGAGAAATGGTCGACCAGTGTATCCTTAAATACATTCAATGCTCCTTTTCCCAAATTTCGTTGCTGTTCCATCATATTGATATAGCTTTCAATATATTCAGAAGTGATTTCATTGAATCCTGCAAAGACCAGTAAGTGGGAAGAAGCGTGGATCTGTGCATTGAATGACGCTTCTCCCAATCTTTTTCTGATCTCGGGATTGGTGATGACAAACAGTCTGTATGGCTGTATTCCGCATGAAGAGGCGGTAAGATTGATGGCTTCGACAATTTGGTCAACCTTGTCTTCGCTGACCTTCTTCTCTGAGTATTTCTTGACGGCATAACGCCATTTCAGGTTTTTTATTAATTCCATTTTGTTATTTATAAATTGAATGGGCAAAGTTATCTGTTCAATGTGTATCTTTGTAACTAAGTGACAAAAAGTTATAGTGACAAACAGGTAACCAAGTGAATGGAATGGAACAAGAATTTGATCTGGTAAAAGATTGCAGCCAAAAAATACTGGCGATCAGTGATACGATGGAAATTTTAAGCGGGAAATGGAAAATGTCCATTATTGCCTGTCTTTGCTACGAACCGATGCGGTATTCTGAATTGCTGAATGAGGTCAAAGGCATTTCCTGAAAGATGCTCAGCCGTGAGTTGAAAGATCTGGAGATCAATGAACTGATCAATCGTAAAGTTCTTAACACAGCGCCGGTCGCTGTGGAATATCAAATTACCGAGTACGGAGAATCACTTAAACAGCTCACGAGCACCATAGCAGATTGGGGATTCATCATAGAGAACGTATTATTTCGGGAATGAAGAGAAAAATGGACAGCAAATTGTAAAATGATCTATAGACTCTGGAGCGTCTATACTTTTCCTATCTAATACCCTAATTCCATAAATGGCCAACAATCGAAAATCAATTTACAGTGCACTAGCCGCCAACCTGCTGATCGCTTTGACCAAGTTTATTGCGGGAGCATTCACCAACAGCTCTTCTATGATCTCTGAAGGGATCCACTCCACTGTTGATACCACCAATCAACTGCTATTGCTGTATGGATTGAAAAGAAGCAAAAAGCCGGCAGATGAATATCATCCTTTTGGCTATGGCAAGGAATTGTATTTCTGGTCCTTTGTCGTGTCCATATTGATATTTGGTCTTGGTGGTGCATTATCCATCTACCAGGGGATTTTGCATATTCTGGAACCTGAATTGATGAAAGATCCATTCTGGAATTATATCGTATTGGTGCTCTCACTAATTTTCGAGGGTACTTCCCTGTTCATAGCCGTCAAAGAATTCAACAAAACCCGTAACGGTTTGAAATGGTGGGATGCGATCATCAAAAGCAAAGACCCCGCAAGCTTTCTCGTAGTTTTTGAAGATGGTGCGGCGGTGGCAGGTCTTATTGTTGTTATGGTATTGATGGGGATCAGTCACTCCTTCCTGATGCCTGAGCTTGATGGACTTGCCTCGATCATCGTTGGGTTGATATTGGTATTTGTCTCCTTTATACTGGCCAGAGAAAGCAGAAGCTTATTGATGGGTGAAGGAATAGCCCCGGAAACGAGAGATAAAATTGCGAAACTGGCTGAAAAAGACGCTGCCGTGGTCAGAACAAAAAATATATTATCTACTTACCAGTCACCCGAGGAAGTTGTACTGATGCTCATCATCGATTTTGAAGACCATCTTGATACCGAGGAGATCACTGAAGCCATTAAACGGATTCGTGAAAATATAAAAAGGGAATTTCCATTGGTGCATTTTGTCATTAGCATGAGATCGGGTTACCGAGAAAAAAAAATTGGTAGTGTACGGAATTATTGCTGCCAAAAAAATATTGTCGCCAAACCTTTTGATATTAATCATATATTAAATAGAATAACGCTTGCCATGTCAGCTTAACGTCATTTCTACTGGCTACATTTAATTCACCTAAATTCAGCATTCATTAAAATATTGAATTTTTATTATTCAATTAATACATATTTACAAACTAATGGCACATTATTGGTTATTTTCCTGCTGCAAATTACATTATATGAAAAATAACATTACAAAATGGTCATTGGCAATATGTACTCTGACAATGACATTATCCTGTTCAAAAAATGAATCTTCGAAGACTGTTGATTCTAAATCCGGAGATTCAGTAAATGTCTCTTCTCTAAAACCAGCCGAACCAGCACCAGAATGGGGAAAAACGATCAAACCAGAAATGCAGGCTGTCATGGAAAAGCTAGCCAGCTATGCCGACAAACCCATTGAATCCCTTACCCCTGCCGAAGCCAGAAAAAATCATACGCCCACCGATGCGGTTATGGATCTTGTAAAAGAGAATAAAATCCCAATGCCTGCACCGAAAGTTGATACAACGGGAGTAACTATAAATGTAGCAGGCGGCAAAATCCACGCAAGAGTTTATACACCGAAAACCGGCAAAGCATCATATCCCATTATCGTTTATTACCATGGCGGAGGTTTCGTAATTGCTGATCTTGATGTCTATAATGCATCTGCTCAGGGATTATCAGAGCAAACAGATGCAGTGGTAGTATCTGTAGCTTACCGACTAGCTCCTGAAAATAAATTCCCATCGGCACACAATGATGCTTTTGCAGCGTATGAATGGGCTATAAAAAATGCCGCAACAATCAAAGGTGATGCTAAAAAAATCGCAGTTGTGGGGGAAAGTGCCGGAGGAAATCTTGCGGCTAACGTATCGATTATGGCCAGAGACAAAAAAATTATGATTCCGCTGCATCAGGTTCTTGTATATCCGATTTCGCAATCTGATATGAATACAGCTTCATACACCAAGTACGCCGGTGCAAAACCTTTGAATAAACCTATGATGGAATGGTTCACAA
>Ga0213836_102025_pt1 | contig 10266 bp, 8 predicted proteins | sample SWPATP03_FD_160578 | JGI IMG/M metagenome (GOLD analysis project Ga0213836, IMG submission 160578) | Coastal seawater microbial communities from Marineland, Florida, United States - SWPA TP0 #3 | ecosystem: Environmental > Aquatic > Marine > Coastal | place: USA: Florida | collected 2016-08-05
TCCATCTTGCCGCCGGTGAGGTATTCCAGGCCCAGCATGAAGCCGGTCTCGGTTTCCTTGGCATAGGCTTCGAGCGGGCCGGTCTTGCCGGCGATGAGGGCGATCTTCAGGTCGGGGCCGGCGGCCAGCGCGGCAGGCGCGGCGGTAGCGGCGAAGGCGGCCAGGATGGCGCCGCCGAGGGGTTTGAGCAAGTGGTGCATGAAGTCTCCTGTTTCTGTTTTAAGGAAGCTGCGCCAGGAACTGGCGGATCGCCTCCAAAGATTGCGGCTCGGTGAGCATCGGCGCATGGCCGACGTTCGGCACTTCGGTGTACTGCATCGTGGGCGCGGCGCGCCGCATCCACGCCGCCTGTTCCGGTTCCAGCAGGTCGGACAGGGCGCCCCGCACCAGCAGCGTCGGGCGCTTGTGCGCGAGCCGCTTGAAGGCGAGGCGTCCGGCCAGCGAGGTCGGGCGCAGCTTACCTGTTTGCAATGCTAGCGCAATCCGCGGGTCGTAGCGCAACGCCAGCTTGCCCGATTCGTCGGGGGCGAAGGCGCGGCGCGCCCATTTGCTCCATTCCTCGTCGGGCGCCTCCGGAAAGGCGCAGGCATTGATGTCTTTTACATAGGCCGCCGCGTCGTCCCAGCCGGCCAGCGTGTTGCAGCGTCCGGCATAGCCGGCGATGCGCGCCAGGCCCTTGACCGACAAGACCGGGCCGACGTCGTTGATCACCGCGCCGGCGATCAGCTCCAGGTGGCGCACGGCCAGCGTCATGGTGATCAGGCCGCCCATCGAGGTGCCGATGAAGACGGCGCGCGCGATGCCCAGGTCGTGCATCAGCTTGACCACGTCGTTGGCGTAGACGAGCGGGTTGTAGTTGTCGGCGTTCGGGTCGCGCGCCGAGTGGCCGCGGCCGCGCACGTCGGGCGCCAGCACGCGCCGCCCCAGCGCCGCGATCGCAGGCGCCAGTTCCTCGAAGTCGCTCGAATTGCGGGTCAGGCCGTGAAGACAGATGACCGGCAGGTGCGCCGGCCCGGCGCCGGCGGGATAATCCCGCGCATACAGGCGCAAGCCATCGTCGCTCGTAAAGCTGATTTCAGTGTAGGTGGACATGGGGCCCCGTAATCAATGAGGAGGATAGGCACGCCGGCCTACAGGCGTGCCTGGAGAAGAGACGCCTTTTCAGGCGCCTCTTTTTCCATCGACGGGGTAGCTTAGAACTTGTAGTTCAGCGTCGCGCGCACGGTGCGTGGGTCGCCGTAGAAGGCCGTCACGGTGTTGAAGAAACCCGAGAAGTTATAGCCGGCCACCTTGTAGCGCTTGTCCGCCAGGTTGCGGCCATGCAGGCCGAACTGGATCTTGCGGTCGGCACTGGTCCAGACCAGGCCAGCGTCCCACAGCGTGTAGCCCGACTGGGCCAGCGCCAGGTTGCCCGGCACGGTCGGATCGAGCGCAGGGATGCCCGGTGCGCTGACGACCTCGGTCTGGTAGACCTTGCTCTTGTACGCCAGGCTGTTGGACAGGCTGAGCGAACCGTTGCGGCCCATGAGCGCGAACGGCCAGTCGTAGTTCACGCCGATATTGGCGGCGTTGCGCGGCGTGTTCTGGAACTCGGTGTTCGGGGCGATGTTGACCAGGCCGGCCGCATTCGCGACGAACCATTCCTTGTAGTTGGCGTCGATGAAGCTGTACATCGCGTTGACGCTCAACTGGGGCGTCACGTAGGCGAGCGCTTCCAGTTCGAGGCCCTTGATCTTGGCCTTGCCGGCATTCGTCAGGCTGCCGGCGAAGCCGTTCACGGCGCCGCTGGCGTTAAAGGTCGGAATCGAGCCCGGCACCTGCACGTTCTTGTAGTCGGTGTAGAACACGGCGGCATTGGTCTGGATGCGGCCGCCGTTGAGCGCCGACTTCAGGCCCAGTTCGATGGTGCTGACTTCTTCCGGCTCGACGCCCTTGCGCTTGACCAGCGAAGCCGCGCTGTTCGGGCCGCCGGTGGCGACGAGGTCCATGCGCGGATCGAACATGCCGCCCTTGAAGCCCTTGGCGAAGGTGCTGTAGACATTATGTTCCGGCGCCAGCTTCCAGCCGAAGCCGATCTTCGGCGTGAACTTCTTGTCGGTGCGGTGCAGGTCGTTCGGGCCGAGGTCGGTGTTCGGCGCGGCGGCGGGGGTGGCGCCCGGATTGCCCAGGGTCGGCGAGCCGGCCAGGCCGAGATAGGTGCGCTTGAAGATGGCGGCCTCGCGCTGGTCGCTGGTATAGCGGCCGCCGAGGGTGATGTTGAAGGTGTCGGTCAGGCTGTAGCTGGCGTCGGCGAACACGGCCCAGGTCCTGGTGTCGATGTCGTCGCGGGTCAGCAGCGACAGGCCCCCGGCTGCGTTGTACAGCACGTCGAATTCGTTGAAGGCGTTGGTCTTCATGTAGAACACGCCGGCCACGCCCTGCAGGCGCGAGCCGGTGTAGGTCAGCTGGAATTCCTGGCTGGTCTGCTTGTCGCTGTAGATCGACGGCGCTTCCCAGGTCGCCGTGTTGAGCGAGTCGAAGTCGATCGGCGCATACGAGAGCGACTTGCGGTGGGCGGTGATCGATTTCACCGACAGGGTAGGGTCGATCGCGTAGTCGAGCAGCAGCGACTGGCCTTCGGTGGTCACCTTCGACTCGTGGCCATTGACCGCGTACAGGTTGGCGCGGGTGTCGTAGAAGTCGCCGAGCGGGGCCAGGCTGGCGGGCGCCGGGCCCGGGGTCAGGCGGTAGCCCTGTTTTGGCTCGGACTTGTCGACCGTCTTGTCGGCGGTGAAGCGCACGAACATGTTGCTGGTCGGGGTCAGCTCGGCGCTGAAGCGGCCGGCCAGCACGTCCTTGTTGTAGTTTTCGCGGCCGTTGACGACGTTGTGACCGAAGCCGTCGCGGTTGAAGGTGCCGACCGTGGCGCCCAGGCGCAGCATGTCGGAGACCGGCGTGCTGCCCTTGAGCACCAGGTCTTTCTGGCTGTAGTTGCCGACGGTGGCCTTGACGTCGAAGGTCGGCTTCGAGGCCAGCTTGCGGGTCACGTACTTGACCGCGCCGCCGATCGTGTTGCGGCCGTACAGCGTGCCTTGCGGGCCGCGCAGGACTTCGATGCGCTCGAGGTCGTAGATGTCGGTCAGTGCGCCTTGTGGACGGGCGAGATAGACGTCGTCGAGATAGATGCCGACGCCTTGCTCGAAGCCGGCGACCGGGTCTTGCTGGCCGACGCCGCGGATGAAGGCGGTCAGCGTGGTGTTGGTGCCGCGCGATGCTTTCAACGTCGTGTTCGGGACTTTTTCGGTGAGTGCGGTAATGTCGGGAATCGCCTGCTTTTCCAGTTCGGCGCCCGAGAGCGCGGTAACGGCGCCCGGCACATCCTGGATCAGTTCGGCGCGGCGGCGCGCGGTGACGATGACCTTGTTGACGGTGCCGTCCGCGTTGACGGCGCCGGCTTGCGCTTCCTGGACGCCTTCGGTTTGCTGGGCGTGAACGATTCCGACCGGGCCGCCGTAGATGGCCAGCAGAACAGCGGTGGAAATGGCAGAACGGTTGAACAGCGCAAGCTTCTTATTACTGACACGCATTTCTTGTCTCCTGGTTTTTATATGGCGGTATGCTCGGAATCGCACGCAGGGCAGTGTGCACCGGTTCGGTCTGGCTGAAAAGATAACTGGACGCCCACCCCTTGTGCGTTATTGCACAGCCCGCCGCACCGGCTTGGGGCGCGCCGCATGCAGGGAGAATGCTGCACTCGCACAATTTATGCGCTATTTGTGCACTCTCAAACATGCATATGGGAATTGATTGCGGGAGGAATGTGCACTGGTGCACAATAGGTGTTCTTGATTTAAAACAATGTGCCGATGAATACCTTGCCTGAGTGGACCGACCTGCGTTTCTTCCTCGAGCTGGCGCGCGCCGGCACCTTGTCGGGGGCCTCGCGCCGGCTCGACGTCGAGCACACGACGGTGGCGCGCCGGATCGACCGGCTCGAAAAAGAACTTGGCACGACCCTGTTCGACCGTTCGCGCGAAGGCTACGAGCTGACCGAGATGGGCCTGGCGCTGCTGCCGCACGCCGAGGCGATGGAGGGCGCGGCGCTGGCCGCGGCCGAGCAGCTGGGCGGGGCGGAAGTGGCGGCGCACGGCGTGGTGCGCCTGGGTGTGCCGGAAGTGTTCGGGGTGAAGGTGGTGGCGCCGCTGCTGGTCGGGCTGCTCGACGCCAACCCGGACCTGACGATCGATTTATTGGCGCTGCCGCGTTTCGCCAACCTGGCCAACCGCGAGGCCGACCTCGGCGTGATGCTCGACCCGCCGACGACGGGCCGCTACATGGTCACGCGCCTGGCCTCGTTCCGCTTCTACCTGTACGCCTCGCCGCTCTACCTGGAAAAGCATCCGCCGATCCGCCAGCAGTCCGACCTGTCCCAGCACTATTTCGTCGACTACGTGCAGGACACGCTGGCCAGCCGCGAACTGTCCTACCTCGACGAACTCGGCTTCACGCCGCGCCGCCGCCTGTGCTGCTCGGGCATGACCGCGCAAATCGAGGCGGCCTCGCTCGGCATGGGCCTGATGATGGCGCCGCCGTATGCCGTGCCCGACGACGGCAAGCTGGTGCCGGTGCTGCCCGGCTTCTTCGCCGAACGCTCGTTCTGGCTGGCCGCGCCGACCGACCTGTACCGGCTGCGGCGGGTGAAGGTGGTGTGGAATTTACTGCGCGATTACGCCGACAGCCAGCCGTCGCTGTTCGTATGAACGGATGCACGGTCAGGCGCTTCGTAGCCGCCGACAAGGCACGCGTGAACGCGCTTGCGCGTGCCGCGTTTGCCGAATACGAAGGGCGGTATGACGACTGGCCCACCTTCATCGAGGGCATCGCCCGGATGGCCGACCTGGCCGCCGACGGCGATCTGTTTGTCGCCGAACTTGACGGCGTGATCGTGGGTGCCGTCGTCCATGTTGGCCCCGGGCGCCCGCGCAGTGCCATCTTTCCCGAGGACTGGTCGGTGATCCGGATGCTGGTGGTGGCGCCCGAGGCGCGCGGGCAGGGCGCCGGGCGGCAGCTGGTGGCTGCCTGCCTGGAATGCGCACGGGTGGCGGGTGCGCCGGTGGTGGGGCTGCACACGACGCCCGTGATGGCGTCGGCGCTGCGGATGTACACGGCGCTTGGATTTACGCGCGACCGCGACCTCGCGCCGATCAGGGGTGTGCCGTATGGCCGCTACGTGTTGCCCGCCGAAGCGATCGCTGCAGCGCTGACGAGGCTCGACACTTCTACCGGCGATGCTGCACCTACGATCCCTTGAACGGATTCCTCTCGTTCAGCTCACTCATGTACTCGTCGATCCCGCCCGCCTCGCGCTCCAGGAAGCGCTCGATCGCATCCGCGAACGAGGGATGCGCCAGCCAGTGGGCCGAGTAGGTTTTGGTGGGCAGGAAGCCGCGCGCCATCTTGTGCTCGCCCTGGGCGCCGCCCTCGAAGGTCTTGATGCCTTGCTCGATGCAGAATTCGAGCGGCTGGTAATAGGCCGCCTCGAAATGCAGGCAGGGCACGTGTTCCAGCTCGCCCCAGTAGCGGCCATACAGCGTGTCGGCGCTGTGGATCACGAGCGAGGCGGCGATCGCGCGGCCCTCGCGTTCGGCGATCACGAGCAGGATATTGTCCGGCATGCTGCTGCCGATGCGGCGGAAGAAATCCAGGTTCAGGTAGGGCGTCGAATGGTGCGCGGCATAGGTGTGGCGGTAGCAGCGGTTGAACAGCTTCCAGTCCGCGTCCGTGGCATCGGCGCCGCGCACGCGGCGCAGCGTCACGCCGGCTTGCGCCACCTTGCGCCGCTCGGCGCGGATGTTCTTGCGCTTCTTTTGCTCGAGCGTGGCGAGGAACTCGTCGAAGCTGGCATAGCCCGGATTGAGCCAGTGGAACTGCACGCCGCTGCGCAGCATGAAGCCGGCCTCCTGCAACTGGCGCGCATGCGCTTCGGGCGGGAACAGGATGTGGGTCGACGAGACTTCGGTCGCGCGCTGGGTCGCGTTCAGTACGGCGATCAGCGCCGCGCGCGCCGCGTCGTCTACCGCCAGCAAGCGTGGCCCGGCCACCGGCGTGAACGGCACCGCCGACAGCAGCTTCGGGTAGTAGTCCAGGCCATGGCGCCCGTAGGCGTCGGCCCAGGCCCAGTCGAACACGTATTCGCCGTAGGAGTGGCCCTTGACGTACAGCGGCAGGGCGGCGGCGAGGGTGTCGCCATCGTAGAGCGCGATGTATTGCGGCTGCCAGCCGCTCTCCGGCGAGGCGCTGCCGGATTCGTGCAGCGCGTGCAGGAAGGCGTAGGAAAGAAACGGGTTCGCTTCCTCCTGCTGCGCGAGCAAGCCATCCCAGGCGACTTGACCGATCTCGGACAAGGATGAAACGATATGCGTGCGATAATTCAAAATTGCTCTTATACCTATTCAGGGCACACCAAATGACCAACCGATTCTACAACCTGTATTCCCACGGCTTCGCGCGCGTGGCCGTCGCGATCCCACGCTGCCGCATCGCCGACCCTGCCTACAACGTCGAGCAGACCCTGAACCTGGCGCGCCAGGCCGCCGACCAGGGCGCGGCCCTGGTCGCCTTCCCGGAACTGGGTTTGTCCGCCTACAGCTGCGACGACCTGTTCCACCAGAAGGCCTTGCTCGACGCCTGCGAGGACGGCTTGCAAGCCATCGTCGAAGCATCGAACAGCCTGCCTCTGGCGATGGTAGTGGGCCTGCCGCTGCGGGTCAATCACCAGCTGTTCAATTGTGCGGCCGTGGTGGCGGCAGGGCGCGTGCTGGGCCTGGTGCCGAAGAGCTACCTGCCGAACTATGGCGAATTCTACGAAGCGCGCCAGTTCTCGGCCGCCGAATGCGCCGCCGTCGAGGCCATCGAACTCTTTGGCGAGCAGGTGCCGTTCGGCGCGAACCAGGTGTTCGAGGTCGCGAACCTGCCGCTGCTGCGCTTCCACGTCGAGATCTGCGAAGACGTCTGGGTGCCGGTGCCGCCGTCCTCGTTCGCCGCGATGGCCGGCGCGACAGTGCTGGTGAATCTTTCGGCGTCGAACGTGCTGGTCGGGAAGAGCACCTACCGCCACCAGCTGGTCAGCCAGCAGTCGGCGCGCTGCATGGCGGCCTACCTGTACACCTCGGCCGGTCGCGGCGAGTCGAGCACCGACCTGGCCTGGGACGGCCAGGCGATCATCTACGAAAAAGGCGAACTGCTGGCCGAGTCGGCGCGTTTCCTCGACGAGTCGCACATCCTCTTCGCAGACGTCGACCTCGAGCGCCTGTCGCAGGAACGCATGCGCGCGACCACCTTCGCCCAGTCGGCGCGCCGCCATGCGGCAGAGGTGGCGGCCTTCCGCGTCCAGCGCGTGAAGCTGGCGCTGCCGTTCGAGAGCACGCTGCCCCTGAACCGCGAGATCGAGCGCTTCCCTTACGTGCCGGCCGACCGCCTGCTGCGCGACGAGCGCTGCACCGAGGTCTATAACATCCAGGTGCAGGCCCTGATCCAGCGCCTGTCCTCGAGCGGCATCCAGAAGGTGGTGATCGGCGTCTCCGGCGGCCTCGATTCGACCCACGCCTTGCTGGTCTGCGCCGCCGCCATGGACCGCCTGAACCTGCCGCGCACGAACATCCTGGCCTATACGATGCCCGGCTTCGCCACCAGCGGGCGCACGCTGCAGCAGGCGCACGCGCTGATGGAAGTGGTCGGCTGCCGCGCCCAGGAAATCGACATCCGACCGAGCTGCCTGCAGATGCTGAAAGACCTCGGCCACCCCTACGCCGAAGGGAAAGAACAGTACGACGTCACCTTCGAGAACGTGCAGGCGGGCGAGCGCACGAATCACCTGTTCCGGCTCGCGAACCACCTGGGCGCGATCGTGATCGGCACCGGCGACCTGTCCGAGCTGGCGCTGGGCTGGTGTACCTACGGCGTGGGCGACCATATGTCGCACTACAACGTGAACGCCAGCGTGCCCAAGACCCTGATCACCCACCTGGTGCGCTGGGTGGCGGAAACCGGCGCGGTGGTGAAGGGCGGCGCCGAGGTGCTGCTGAACGTCCTGGACACCGAGATCAGCCCCGAGCTGGTGCCCGGCAAGGCGGGCGACGACAAGCCCGCGCAAATCACGGAAAGCGTGATCGGCCCCTACGAGCTGCAGGATTTCAATTTGTACTACATCCTGCGCTACGGCTTCACGCCCTCGAAAGTCGCCTTCCTGTCCTGGTCGGCCTGGCGTTCGAAGGAGGAAGGCCGCTATCCGGACGAACATGGGTCGCGCAACGAATACGACCTGGCGGCCATTAAACGCAACCTGTCGATCTTCCTGTTCCGCTTCTTCAAGACCAGCCAGTTCAAGCGCAGCTGCGTGCCGAACGGGCCGAAGGTCGGCAACGGCGGCTCGCTCTCGCCGCGCGGCGACTGGCGCGCCCCGAGCGATTCGGAAGCGACCGTCTGGCTCGATGACCTGGCCAACATCCCGGATTAAGAACACTTATTACTAGAAGATAGGAGCAGCCATGAAACAGATTACCTGCGTGATCAAACCCTTCAAACTCGACGAAGTCCGCGAAGCCCTGGCCGACGTCAATGTCACCGGCCTGACCGTCACCGAAGTCAAAGGCTTCGGCCGCCAGAAGGGCCATACCGAGCTGTATCGCGGCGCCGAATACGTGGTGGACTTCCTGCCGAAGGTGAAGATCGAAGTGGTGGTGGACGACGGCGTGGTCGACCAGGTGGTCGACGCCATCATCAAGGCCGCGCGCACCGGCAAGATCGGCGACGGCAAGATCTTCGTGCAGGACGTGCAGCAGGTCATTCGGATTCGTACCGGCGAGACCGGGCCGGACGCGGTGTAAATCGAAACACTTTCAGGTGTCGCGACGCTACACTCTCCGCCTCTGCTTGGCGAATAGCCGCTCGCGACCGTTGTGTGACTAGAATGAAGCAGGCGCAAGAACGCTACTGGGCGAAAGCAGAGTAGCTAATGGCGCGACATTATCTGGAATAAATACTTGGTTACTTGCGTCGCTTATACGGTAGTCGGCCAATAGTATTCATACCTTGAAAAGGGTCTACAAGGGTTGCCGCAGGGTGAAAATAGCCAAGGATGCAATCGCCATTGCGAACTGCAATTTGTACATGAGATAGTTGACCAATGGCTGATGTGCTAAAAGCTGGCTTACCCTGATGGAAAAATCCTCTAACCGTATCGTAGGGAGGCAGTCCTTGCGTTATTCGCTTCCCATGAATGTAGTTTATAACAGCGCGATCTAAGTTTCTTAGAATAACTTCTTCGTCATCTGGGCCAGCGGCATGATTAGAGGGTAACACCTGATCGGGTTGGCGTGCAGCCTCAAGCTCTTCATACGCCGCCTTAAACTCAAGAATTCCATTCTGCTTAGATAAATCAAGGCAGTTACCAAGACGAATCACAGCTCCCATCGCATACGGCAAAGTAATAGGTTTGGCAGAATACACTTTAGCTGGGTTCTCGGATGAGGTGACCGCAAACTGCAGGGCTCTTTCGAAATCGTCTTCAAAGAAATAAATTCCGTCACCTAACCAATCGTAGGGATTCTTACTGGGTTTGAGGTGGCAATACGCATCTGATTCGTTCGCGATAATTTTCTCGGCAACACTAAGGTCACAGCCGTGAAACGCAACAACTAGCTGCCCGCCCGGTAAGTGCCTCATTTCTTATATGAGGTCGCAAGTTTTCCACTGGCAGTCCAGATCCCAACACTCTTTGCGATTTCTTGAGTTCTTGAAGCATTAATTTTCCCTGCTACCGTAGTAGTCAATTGCGAATCGCCCCCTTTGCGCATCAGTTGCAACAATTGTTGTTGCCTTTGTAGCAGACGCTCGTGCTTCACTGAGACCGCCTCTATTCTTGCGGCTGACGATTTCTTAGGAACTAATGTTTTCGTTGTTTTGTTGGCAGCGCCAGACGAATATAAAACGTCAGTTTTCCGGGCAGAAGGATTTTTGCTGACAGATTTTTTTTCAGCTGACATTTTGATCACCAAGTTCAAGATTGAGCATATGAGTGTACGCCAGTAGGACGACGGGATCAACGTGGGACGCCTTCATATTGATCGGTATTCAGTGAGCTGCCCGGTCTTTACCTCGCCGACCACTTGGACTGAACATCGAGCACTAGGGCGTGCTTGGACCGCGGCGGGAGTCTCAACGCCCCATCTGAATATCGAACTTCCACGACGCCAGCCGCATCACGCTGATCGACAGCGCGCTGGTCCA
>Ga0213836_102032_pt1 | contig 10230 bp, 8 predicted proteins | sample SWPATP03_FD_160578 | JGI IMG/M metagenome (GOLD analysis project Ga0213836, IMG submission 160578) | Coastal seawater microbial communities from Marineland, Florida, United States - SWPA TP0 #3 | ecosystem: Environmental > Aquatic > Marine > Coastal | place: USA: Florida | collected 2016-08-05
CGAAACAGGCACGCGAACTGGGCTTCAAGGGCGGCTTCATCGTGCTCGACCAGGCCAAGCTCGACGAGATGGCGAAAGTGATGGGCGGCATGGCGCCGCTGGAGGGCGCCATCGGCGTGATGCCGCTCGCGAACGACACCCGTCCGGAAGCCGTCGCCTTCACCGAGCGCTATCGCAAGCTGAACCCGGGCAAGGATCCAAGCACCGAGATCAGCCTGAACTACTCGACCGTGCACGCGACGATCGCGGCCATGAAACTGGCCGGCACCACGACCGACGCCACCGCGATCCGCGCGCAGATGGAAAAAGCCTTCACCACCCTGCCGGCCATGTACAACCCGAACGACATCGACGGCCTGGACAGCAAGGGCGGCACCATCGCCAATACCATCCTGGGCACGGTCGAGGGCGGCAAGATCAAGGGCCAGTTCCTGCGCGCGATGAATGCTGGCAAATAAACCGGGTAAATAAGTCTTACCGAATGACCGCCGGGGCCCTGGTGTCGTGGCGGTCGGGATTGTTGAAGTCCGCCCTTTCCGAATACAGCGGATTGGGCGCGACATACACGCGCAGCTCGTGCCCCAGCGCCCCTTGCGGCGCCACCTGGTTCAGGTCGAAAGTCTGGACGATCGGGCTGACATCGAAACTCCACGCAAATCCACCAGATCCATTCACAAAGCGGATGGTATCGCCGGCAACGACATTCACATGGCGTGTGTCTTGGGAGATGTTCACAACACGGGTAGCGGCAGTCGGCTGGACCGGTGAGCCGAGCAGGTCGGCACGCGGCGTGACCGCAGTGGCCGACATGCAGGCCGTCAACAACGTGAGGCTGACGGCAGGGACGAGCGGACGGATGGACATGGCAGGCTCCAACTTATAAATAGACAAATGTCCATTTCACTCTAGGCCGTCCGGGGCCAGAATGTAAGGCCAACATGCAGATAAATTTGCGTGTTGGCGCTGTCAATCGGCAATCAAACGACCCCGCGTTCCTTCAATCCCTGCAGCGTTTCCGCCGACAAGCCCAGCAAGTCCGCCAGCACCGCGTTCGTCCCCTCCCCCAGCGTCGGCGGCGCCATGCGCACCGGCAAGCGTTCGCCATTGAAGCGATACGGCGAGGCCATCACGTCGACCGTCCCCGCCACCGGATGCGGCATGCTCGTCACCAGGCCCGAATCGACCGCGCGCGACGAGGTCATCGCCTCATGCAGCCCCGCCACTTCGCCGCAGGGAATCCCGACCCGCGTCATCCGTTCCAGCAGCTCCTTGCGCTTGCGCCTGCCCACTTCCTGGCGCAGTTGCGGCACCAGCTCCTCGCGGTGGCGGGTGCGTTCGAGATTGGTTTTAAAACGCTCGTCGCTGGCGAGGTCCGGCCGTTCGATGACCTCGGTACAAAAGCGCAGGTACTGGCTGTTGTTGCCGACCGCGATCACCAGCGGACCGTCCTCGGCCTCGTACACGCCATACGGCATGATCGACGGGTGGGCGTTGCCGTAGCGCGGAGGGTCGTTCCCGCGCAAGAGCGCTTCCAGGCCATAGTAGGCCGTGATCATCAGGCCGCAGTCGAACAGGGCCATGCCGACATGGCGTCCGAGGCCGGTCTTTTCACGGTCGTAGAGCGCGGCCAGCACGCCTTGCGCCGCATACATGCCGGTCATCATGTCGACCGCCGCGACGCCGAACTTCAGCGGCGGCTGGGTCGGCTCGCCGTTCAGCGCCATCAGTCCCGCCTCGCCCTGGATCACCAGGTCGTAGCCGGGCCGCGCCGCTTCCGGCCCGGTGCGGTCGTAACCCGTGATCGAGCAATAGATGAGCCCCGGCTGCTCTTGCTTCATCTGCTCGTAGCCCAGGCCCAGGCGCTCGATGTCGCCGAACTTGAAATTCTGGATGACGATGTCGCTCTTGCGGATCAAATCGCGCGCGATCTGCTGGCCTTCCGGGGTTTTCAGGTCGAGGCAGACCGAGCGCTTGTTCCGGTTGACGCTGTTGAAATACGCCGTCTCGGTGGCGCCCACGCGCATGCCCCAGTCGCGCGTGTCGTCGCCACGCACCGGGTGCTCGACCTTGATGACCTCGGCGCCCAGGTCGCCCAGCACCATGGCGCACCAGGGGCCGGCCAGCACCCGCGAGAGGTCGAGCACGCGCACGCCGGCGAGCGGCAGGGATGGTTTGCTTGTCACTTGTTGTCTCCAGTGCGGCCCCGGAGAGCCGCGAAATCCGGTGTACGCTTGTCAAAGAAGGCCTTGATGCCTTCCTGCGCTTCGTCGTCGCCCTGCGATTGCGCCATGTAGTGCGCTTCGAGGTCGAGCTGCTCTTCCAGGCTGGCGTGGCCCGCGCTCTCGCACAGGCGCTTGATGCGTTCGGCCGCATGGGCGGGACCGGCCGCGATGCGCTCGGCCAGCTGCAGCGCTTGCGCCAGCGCGCCGCCCGGCTCCGCCAACCGGTTCACCGCGCCGAAGGCATGCAGGCGCTCGGCGGGAATCCGTTCGCCCAGCAGGCACAATTCCGTCATCTGCTGCCGCGACAGGCATTGCGCCAGGAAGGACGTGGCGCCGCCGTCCGGACTCAAGCCCACCTTCACATAGGCCATCGTGAAGAAGGCGTTGGTTGCCGCGACCAGCATGTCGCAGGCCAGCGCCAGCGACATGCCGGCGCCGGCCGCACCGCCCTCCACCGCCGCAATCACCGGTTTCGGACAGGCCCGGATCGCGCGGATCAGGTCGTGCAGGCGCTCGATCTTTTCGCGGCGACCGTCGAGCGTGAGTTCGCGCCGCGTGGCCAGCTGGCGCAGGTCGCCGCCGGCGCAAAAGAAATCGCCGTCGCCGGCGAACACGATCGCGCCGATTGCCGGATCGGCCGCGGCATCCATCAGCGCCGCCGGCAGCGCATCGTACAGCGCCGGGGTGATCGCATTGCGTGCGGCCGGGTTGCTGTTGACCAGCACCCGCACCGCGCCTTCGGTGCGGATCAACAAGCCAGGGTTGGTCAAACCCGTCATGCCGCCTGCTCGCGGCCGAGCGCAATGAAGCGCTCGAGATGGTGGTCTTCGTCGCCCAGCTGGTGGTCGATCATCACCAGGCGCTTGGCATAATGCGCCAGCGGCAGTTCCCAGGTCATGCCGATGCCGCCGTGGAGCTGGATGCACTCCTCGGCCACCTTGGTGCCGATGCGGCCGATGCTCATCTTGGCGGCGGACAGCGCGCGCTCGCGCGTGATCCGGTCCGCGTCCAGTGCGGCGGCGGCGTTGATGACGGCGGAGCGGGCCTGCTCGATTTCCAGCAGCAGGTCGGCCATGCGGTGTTGCAGCGCCTGGAAGCTGCCGATCGGGACGCCGAACTGCTTGCGCGTACGCAGGTAGTCGAGCGTGGCCGCCTTGGCCGCTTCCATCGCGCCCAGCGCTTCGGCGCACAGAGCCAGGACGCCGCGGCCGGTTGCGCGCTCCAGGGTGGCGAAGCCGCCGCCTTCGACGCCGAGCAAGGCGTCCACGTCCAGGCGCACATTGTCGAAATCGAGTTCGGCGACATGGCCGCCGTCGATGGTTGGGGTACCGACGATGGAGAGGCCCGCCGTCGCGGTCGGGACCAGGAACAGCGAGATTCCGGCTTCCTCGTCGATGGCGCCGGAAGTGCGCGCCGAGACCACGAACACCTTGGCCTGGGCGCCCTGCGGCACCACCGATTTCACGCCGTTGAGCACCCAGCCGTCGCCATGGCGCTGGGCCGTCAGGCCGACGCGCGCCAGTTCGTAGTGCGTGTCCGGTTCGTCGTGGGCAAAGCTGGCGATGGTGCTGCCGTCGGCGATGCTCTCCAGCAGGCCGCGCTGCGACTCGTTGCCGGCAGCGGCAATCGCCTCGCCCGCCAGCACGGCCGACGCCAGCAGGGGTTCGAGCACCAGGCCGCGGCCCAGCGCTTCGAAGACGTTGGCGATATCGAAACCGCTGCCGCCGAAGCCGCCGTCCTCTTCGCGCAGCAGCACGCCGATGGCGCCCAGTTCCGCGAAGTGGTTCCACATCTCGGGCGAGTAGCCTTCGCTGGTGCCGGCGATCTTGTTGCGGGTCTCGAAGCCGTAGCGCTCGGCGATGAAGCGGTTCAGGCTGTCGGCGAGCATGCGCCGTTCTTCGGTGTGTTCAAAGTTCATCTGCCTACCCCTTACAGTCCGAGAATCATCTTGGAGATGATGTTCTTCTGGATCTCGTTGGAGCCGCCGAAGATCGACAGCTTGCGGTTGTTGAAGTACTGCGCCGACGCGGCGGCCGAATACTCGGGGCCGAACTGCGGGCCGTCGTAATCGGCGTCCAGCATGTCCTGGGTGAAGGGACGCGCATGCACGCCCATCGCACGGCGCACCAGCGAAGTGATCTCCTGGCGGATCTCGGTGCCGCGAATCTTCAGCATCGAGCTTTCGGCGCCCGGCACGCCGCCGCCGGCGACGGCTGCGATCACGCGCAGATTCGTCGTCTTCATGTTCTCGAGATCGATCTCGACGCGCGCCAGGCGGGCCGCGAACGACGGGTCGTCAAGCAAGGGCTTGCCGTTACGGGTCTGGCGCGCCGCGATTTTCTTGAGGCGCTCCAGGGCCGCGACCGAGAAGCCGACGCCGGCGATGTTGGTGCGTTCGTAGGTCAGCAGGTATTTGGCGCAGGTCCAGCCGGCATTCTCTTCGCCGACCAGGTTCTCGGCAGGCACGCGCACGTCGGTGAAGAACACTTCGTTGACTTCGTGCTCGCCGTCGAGGGTGATGATAGGACGCACTTCGACGCCCGGCGAGTTCATGTCGATCAGGAGGAAGCTGATGCCGGACTGCTTCTTGGCCGCGAGGTCGGTGCGCACCAGGCAGAAGATCATGTTGGCGTACTGGCCGAGCGTGGTCCAGGTCTTCTGGCCGTTGACGATGTAGTGCTCGCCCTGCGCGTCCGTACCGCGCACGGCGGTCGTCTTGACGGCCGCGAGGTCCGAGCCGGCGCCCGGTTCCGAATAGCCCTGGCACCACCAGTCGTCGCCATTCAGGATGCGCGGCAGCCAGTAAGCCTTTTGCGCCGCGTTGCCGTACTTGATCAGGACCGGCCCGAGCATGTTGACGCCGAAGGGCACGATGCGCGGCGCGTGGGCGATGGCGCTCTCGTTCTCGAAAATGAATTTTTCGATGGCGGTCCAGCCCGGCCCACCGTATTCCTCGGGCCAGTGATTGGCCAGCCAGCCGCGCTCGTTGAGGACGGCGTGCCACTCTTCCATGTCGGCCTTGGACAGGTGCTTGCCCTCGGCGACCTTGCTTGACAAGCGCGTTGGCAGCTTCTCGGCCAGGAAGGCGCGCACTTCGGCGCGGAAGGCTTCTTCTTGCGGGGTGAAATTCAGGTCCATAGCGTTCCTTAATAAATCTCGAACAGGCCGGCGGCGCCCATGCCGCCCGCGATGCACATCGTGACGACAGCGTACTTTGCCTTGCGGCGGCGGCCTTCCAGCAGGATGTGGCCGGCCAGGCGCGCGCCGGTCATGCCGAACGGGTGGCCGATCGAAATCGCGCCGCCGTCCACGTTCAGGCGCTCGTCCGGAATGCCGAGCTGTTGCTGGCAGTAGATCGCCTGCGAGGCAAAGGCTTCGTTCAGCTCCCACAGGTCGATGTCGTCGACCGTGAGGCCGAAGCGCTTGAGCAGTTTCGGCACCGCGAACACGGGGCCGATGCCCATCTCGTCCGGCTCGCAGCCGGCGACCGCCATGCCGCGGAACACGCCCAGCGGCTGCAGGCCGAGGCGCTCGGCTTCCTTCGCTTCCATCATCACGCAGGCCGAAGCGCCGTCCGACAACTGGGAGGCGTTACCGGCAGTGACGAATTTGCCTTCGCCCATCACCGGGGCCAGCTTGGCCAGGCCTTCGTAGGTCGTGCCGCGGCGGTTGCAGGTGTCTTCGGCGATCGTGACTTCGCGCTTGGTGACGGCCTTGGTTTCCTTGTCCGTCACCGCCATGGTCGTGGTGCAGGCGACGATTTCTTCCTTGTAGCGCCCGGCCAGCTGGGCTTCTTCGGTCTTGCGCTGCGATTCGAACGAGAAGCGGTCCTGTGCTTCGCGCGAAATGCCATAGCGCGCGGCCACGATGTCGGCGGTCTCGATCATCGGCATGTAGAGGTCCGGCTTGTTCTCGAGGATCCACGGGTCCATGCCCGAATCGCCGCTGTCGCGGGTGCGGATCTGCGAAATGCTCTCGACGCCGCCGGCGATGATGGCCGGGGCGCCGTCGACGACGATGCGTCCGGCGCCGATCGCGATCGCCTGCAGGCCCGAGGCGCAGAAGCGGTTGACGGTGGTGCCGGCGATCGAGATCGGCAGGCCGGCGCGGATGATGGCCTGGCGCGCGACGTTGCGGCCGGTCGTGCCTTCCGGGTAGCCGCAGCCGAGGATCGCGTCCTCGATCATGGCCGGGTCGATGCCAGAGCGCTCGACGGCGGCGCGCACGGCGAATGCAGCCAGTTGCGGGCCGCTGGTGATGTTGAATTCGCCGCGGTGGGCTTTGGTGAGCGGGGTACGGGCGGTTGAAACGATGACGGCTTCGCGCATGGCGTGTCTCCTAAAGGTTTGTTTTATTTATTCAGGCTGGCGAAGTTTTCGCCGCGTGCGACCAGGTCCACCAGCAAGGGCGACGGCTGCCAGAACAGCGGATCTTCCTTGGCGAACTCCTGGATGTCGGCCAGGATCTTCGGCAGGCCGACCGTGTCGGCATAGTGCATCGGGCCGCCACGATAGCGCGGGAAGCCGTAGCCATGGACGAAGGTCACGTCGACGTCGAGCGGACGCAGGGCGATCTTCTGGTGCACGACGTTGGCGCCTTCGTTGATCATCGCGGCCAGGTAGCGGCGCATGATCTCTTCGTCGGTGAAGCTCCTCGGGGTGATGCCGGCGCGCTGGCGCTCGGCGTCGATGATGGCGTCGACTTCCGGGTCCGGCGTGCCGACGCGGGCCCCTTCCGGGTACAGGTAGTAGCCGCGGCCCGTCTTCTGGCCGAACCAGCCGCGCTCGGCCAGGCGGTCCGGGATTTGCACGTAGCGCGCTTTCGGGTCGCGCGTGGCGGCGCGCCGTTTGCGCGTGGCCCAGCCGATGTCGCCGCCGGCGAGGTCGGATACCTGGAACGGTCCCATCGGGTAGCCGAAGTCGCGCACCGCCTTGTCGATCTGCCAGGGAGAAGCGCCGTCTTCCATGATCGCTTGCGCGGCGGCGCCATACACGGCCAGCACGCGGTTGCCGATGAAGCCGTCGCAGACGCCGGCGCGCACCGCGGTCTTCTTCAGCTTCTTCGCCAGTTCGAAGGCGGTCGCGACGACGTCAGCCGCGACTTTGCCCGGCACCACGATCTCGAGCAGCTTCATGATGTTCGCCGGCGAGAAGAAGTGCAGGCCGATCACGTCCTGCGGACGCGAGATCGAGGCCGCGATCTGGTCGATGTCGAGGTAGGAGGTGTTCGTGGCCAGCACGGCGCCCGGCTTGCAGACGCGGTCGAGTTCCTTGAAGACGGCCTGCTTCACGGCCATGTCTTCGAACACGGCTTCGATCACGAGGTCGACCTCGCGCAAGGCGTCATACGCCGTGCTGCCGCTCCAGCGCGCCATCACGGCGTCTTTCGCTTCTGGCTTCATGCGCCCTTTGGCGACCAGGCCGGCATACACTTTCTCGACGTTGGCGCGGCCGCGCGCAAGGGCTTCGTCGTCGCGCTCGATCATCACGACCGGCAGGCCGGCATCGAGCACCGCGACCGCGATGCCGGCGCCCATGGTGCCGCCGCCGATGATGCCGACGCTGGCAATCGCACGCGGCTGCGCCGAACGGGTTTCCGGGGATTTCGCCGCTTCGCGTTCGGCGAAGAAGGCGTGCACCAGGCCGGCGCGTTGCGGGCTGTCGAGGCATTCGATGAACAGCTTGCGCTCGAGCGCCATGCCCTCGTCGAACGGCAGGTCCATGGCGCCTTGCACCGCGTCGATGATCTTCAGGGGCGAGAACAGGCCGCGCGCCTTCTTGCTGGTCTCGGCTTTGGCCGCGTCGATCGCGGTTTGGGTCGCCGCGCGGTCGCTCAGGGCGGCCGCGTCGCGGGTGCGGCGCAGTGCGGCGCCGGTTTGAATCAGTTCACGCGCATACGCCAGGCCGGCCGCCGCGGCATCATCGCCCTCGACCACGCGGTCGACCAGGCCGAGTTTCGCCGCTTCCTGCGCGCCGATGTGACGGCCGCTGAGCATCAGTTCCAGCGCCGCCTGCGCGCCGATCAGGCGCGGCGTGCGCTGGGTGCCGCCGGCGCCGGGCAAGAGGCCCAGCAGCACTTCCGGCAGGCCGAGTTTTGCGCTGCCCAGGGCCACGCGGTAATGCGCGCCGAGCGCCACTTCCAGGCCGCCGCCGAGCGCCGCGCCATGGATGGCTGCGACGACAGGCTTCGAACAGGCTTCGATCCGGTTGCAGACATCGGGCAGCGCAGGCGCCTGCGGCGGCTTGCCGAACTCGCGGATGTCGGCGCCGCCGAGAAAGTTACGGCCGGCGCCGGCCAGCACCACGGCCTTGACCGACGCATCGGCATCGGCCGCTTCGATGGCCGCGAGCAGGCCGCGCCGCACGTCGACGCCGAGCGCATTGACGGGTGGATTATCGATCGTGACCAGGAGGATGTCGTCGTGGCGGGTCTGTGTGACGTTGACTTGTGCGGCGGAAGTATTCAAGCGTGTCTCCTTGTTAGGTGTTTCGCTGTGCGGAATTGTGTTTTGCATTTTTGAGCGAAAACTACGATACCGCAGTTTTGGCGTTGCTGTAAATGCCCTGCTTCGAAACGAGCCCTGCGTACGTACGCCCCGCGAAAAAGCAACTCAGCCACGCGGAGCCCGGCCGCGCCATAGGAGCGGACCATCAAGCGTTTCGCTGTGCGAACCGCCATTTCACGAAACAGTTGACACGATTCTTTTTGCTGTGTGAATATCCGACCCAGACCAGGACCCAGATGCCCGGCGCCGAGACAGATGAAGGAACCCATGCAAGACGAGATCGAGTCATTCGAAGACGATGCAGCCAAGGACCGCCAGTTCGTGACGGCCCTGGCCCGTGGCCTGGAAATCCTGCGCTGCTTCCGCCCCGGCGAGACCTATCTCACCAACAGCGAAATGGCGCGCCGCACGGCGATGCCGAAACCGACCATCTCGCGCCTGACCTATACCCTCACCAAGCTCGGTTACCTGAGCTATTCGCCCGACCAGGGCCGTTACCAGTTAGGGGCCGCCGTGCTGGCGCTTGGCTACACGCTACTCGCCAATCTCGACGTGCGCAAGCTCGCACGTCCGGCAATGCAGGAACTGGCCGAATACGCCCAATGCAGCGTGGCGATCGGCATCCGCGACCGCTTATCCATGGTGTATGTCGAAGCCTGCCGCGGCAGCGCGGCCGTCACGCTGCGGCGCGACGCCGGCTCGCGCATCCCGCTGGCCACCACCGCCATGGGCAAGGCCTATCTGTGCGGCCTGCCCCAGAACGACCGCGACTTCCTGATGGACCATATCCGCCTGCAGACCGAGACCAACTGGCCGAAGATCAAGGCCGACCTCGAACAGGGCTTGCGCGACTACCAGGACCGCGGCTTTTGCATGTCCTCCGGCTACTGGGACGCCAACATCAGCGCAGTCGGCGTGCCGCTGGTCGATCCCGACCCGGCCAAGACGATGGCCTTCAACTGCGGCGGGCCTTCCTTCCTGCTGCCGCAGGAAAAACTAATCGAAGACCTCGGCCCGCGCCTGGTGCAGCTGGTGCGCAGCGTGGAAATGAGCATGGGCCGCCACCTGGGCTGAGCCCAGGCTTCCCAACGAATTAAACAGGCAGTACGAGACTTGCCGGTGGCGCCGTGGCGCGGCCGGTTGCAGCAAACCCCGCAAACATAACCGAGAAGGTGGAGACATGAAGAAGACAACAATCATCCTGGCCATGATGGCAGCAGCCGGCGCAGCAAGCGTGCAGGCCGAAGAATTCCTGGTCGGCGTCCAGATTCCGCTGACCGGCCCGCTGGCGCGCGTCGGCATGGGCACCCAGGAAGGCATCCGCGTCGCCGCCGAGGTGTTCAACAAGACCAACGGCAAGCACACCATCAAGCTGGTGACGGTCGACGACGAATCGGCGCCGGCGAAAGCGGTCGCCGCGATCGAAAAGCTGGCCAGCGAAGGCGTGGTCGCCGTCACCGGCGGCTACGGCTCGAACAACATCTCGCCGGCCTCGGACGCGGC